>Ga0335079_10004667_pt1 | contig 15755 bp, 14 predicted proteins | sample Lox_Sample_33_FD_206719 | JGI IMG/M metagenome (GOLD analysis project Ga0335079, IMG submission 206719) | Soil microbial communities from Loxahatchee National Wildlife Refuge, Florida, United States - Lox_Sample_3.3 | ecosystem: Environmental > Terrestrial > Soil > Wetlands | place: USA... | reverse complement strand
GCGTTCTTCTCGGTCACCGTAAGTACGTCAAACGCGGTTTTTACTGTGGCCTCGTCCACGCCTGTGAGCTGTGGCCAATCAGTAGGGGTGGGCGACTTCAATGGGGACGCTAAGCTGGACGTGGCAGTTGCCAGCAGCTGTAGCAACACGGTTTCCATCCTGCTGGGGGACGGCTCGGGAAAACTCACCCTGGCCTTCTCCATAGCTACCGGTCACAATCCCTATTCACTGGCGGTGGGCGACTTCAACGGGGACGGCAAGCTGGACTTGGCCGTAGCCAACCAGGGCAGCAACTCGGTTTCCGTCCTGCTGGGGGACGGCACGGGAAACTTCGCCCTGGTCTCGTCTCCGGCGGTGGGTAGACGGCCCTTCTCAATCGTGGCAGGCGACTTCAACGGGGACGGCAAGCTGGACTTGGCCGTAGCCAACTACGGCAGCAACACGGTTTCCGTGCTGCTGGGGGACGGCGCGGGAAACTTCACTCGGACGTCGTCTCCGGGAGTGGGTGGGTATCCCAGGGCAGTGGCAGTAGGCGACTTTAACGGGGACGGCAAGCTGGATCTCGCTACCGCCAACGGTGGCGACAACAATGTATCCATCCTGCTGGGGAACGGCACGGGGAATTTCACCCTGGCCTCGAGCCCCGGTGCGGGTGGTTCGCCCATCTCAATCGTGACAGGCGATTTCAATGGGGACGGAAAGTTGGATGTTGCGGTCACGGACCAATTTGGAGGCGGGGTTTCCACTCTGCTGGGGGATGGCACCGGCAATTTCAATCTGGCCTCGTATACAGGAGTATATGAATATCCCACCTTCATGGCAGTAGGCGACTTTACCGGGAACGGCAAGCTGGACTTGGCGTTCACCACCTCGGTTAACTTCAATAATGGCGAAGTTCCCATCCTGTTGGGCGATGGCACGGGAAACTTCACTTCGGTCCCATCTCCGGCTGCGGTTAATCCCTGGTCAGTGGCGGTGGGTGACTTCAATGGAGATGGCAGGCTGGACCTGGTGGTTGCTGACCAAGGAAACAACACGGCTCCCGTAGTTCTCATCCTGCTGGGGGTTCAGTCGGGGGGTGGGGGACCTGTTGTCAACTTATTCCCCACGAGCCTCACTTTCGGGACGCAACTGGTTGGCACCAGCAGTGGCTCCCAGCAAGTGATCTTGACCAACACCGGCAATGCGCCGCTTGACATCACCCGTGTCGTCACCAGCGCGAATTTCTCTCAAACCAATAACTGCCCTCGCGAGCTACCTCCTGGCGGGACGTGCACAGCGAACGTAGTGTTCACTCCCCGCAATATCAACACCATCACGGGCACGATCACGATTACGGACAACGCTTCCAACAGTCCGCAAGTCGTGGCGCTGACGGGAACCGGCACGATGGTGACCCTGTCGCCGTCAATCTTGCGTTTTGGCAAACAGCAGGTAGGAACCACCAGCCCTCCGCAGACAGTTACCCTGACGAACTACGGGCCGATTCCAGTGACAATTTTCGGCGCCCGTATTTCTGGAGCCTATGCCCATGAGTTTCGGGAGCAGGCCACTACCTGTCCGCGCAGTCTTCCGGCGGGAGGCAGTTGCACCATGAACATAACCTTCACGCCCCGATATCAGAAGTCGAATGCTGCAAGGCTTGAGGTGAATGATAGCGGAGGCGCCAGCCCGCAAATTGTGGTACTCCGCGGCATGGGGTATTAGAAGAGGCCAGCTTCAGCCAATCTGTGGTTGTAAGAGGCTTGGAGAGGCGTCAGTGCTCATTGATCGTCGAGTGCTGGCGCCTTTGCCGTGCGGCCTCATACAGCACAATGCTTCCTGCGACCCCTGCGTTCAGCGATTCCACTTGCGGCGTGTGGGGGATCGCGACCAGTTCATCCACTTGCGCCATGATGTTTTTCGGAAGGCCGGCGCCTTCGCTTCCGATGAAGACCGCGCATGGCCCTGCGAGATTTACCTGATCGCTTGGAGTGCCTTTGTGTGATGACGTAGCGATCAGGCGCACGCTTTCCTTGCGTAGTTTCGCGGCCAGTTCATCGAGAGCGCCCGCCTTCTTCTCTACAACGATTGGCAGGCGGAAGATCGATCCTGCTGACGCGCGAATGACTTTGGAATTGATCGGGCTGACCGTCCCTTCTCCAAGGATGACTCCGGCGCTGCCGAAGGCTTCGGCGGAGCGCAGCAGGGTGCCTAAATTTCCCGGATCCTGCAGGCCTACAACCACGATCACCGGGCCGACCTGAAGGCGTTCCAGAACGTCAGCGATTGAGAATTCTCGAAGCTTGACCAAGGCTGCGACGCCTTGCGGGCTCTCGCTGGGTACCGCGCCGTCGAAAACTCGATCGGGAAGTAGCAGGGTTTCGACGTGGGATCCAATTTGCGGAAGCAATCGTTGGGCCAGCGTATGCGCGGATTCGCGGAACAGGACGGCGCGGAAATGGAGTCCGCTGCGAATGGCTTCTTCGACGATGCGCAGTCCTTCGATGGCGCAATCGCCTTGCGCCGTGCGCTCGGCATGCGCGAAGGCCTGACGGACTTCTTTGACCAGGGGATTGTGACGGCCTTCGATTCGCCGGAGGCGTTGCGCGGCGGATTGGATTTCCCTCGACCGAATCATTTCCTTAACGCCCAAAAAGCTTTGGCCACTCAGGAGACTAAGGTACACGAAGGTCAAGACGACTTCTTCGGGAAACTTCAGGTGCCTGGTGGTTCTAAACACTTCTTGCCGTATTATGATGTTTCCGCCATTCAAATTGATATCTCTATGCAATTGCAGAAGGGAGCGCCGTGCGCGCCGAGATCGTAAAAATCAACGCTGAAAATCCAGAAGTCTCGCTCGTCAAATACGCTGCGGACCAAATCCGTGCTGGTGAAGTTCTTGGAATGCCGACGGACACGTTTTATGGACTCGCTGCCGATCCCTTCAATCTCCGCGCCGTCGACAAGGTTTACGACATTAAGACGCGGTCACGCCACAAGCCCCTTTCGCTGCTGATTGGAAGCACCGACCAGGCGGAGGAACTGGCCAAGCCGTTGCCCGAGGAATTCTACGCATTGACGCGCAAATTCTGGCCGGGACCGCTGACCATCATCGTCAAAGCGGGATCGAAGCTGCCCCTCAAAGTTACGGCGAACACGGGAAACGTGGCACTGCGCGTGCCGAACGCGAAGATTCCGTTGGCGGTTGTGACGGCGGCGGCAATTCCGATTACAGCCACATCAGCGAACCTGAGCGGGGCTGCGGAGTGTACCAGCGCGGAGCAGGTCCACGATCAACTGCAAGGGCGGATCAACATAATCGTAGACGGCGGGACGTCTCCACGAGAGGTTGCGTCAACGATTGTCGACTTGAGTGACGAGACTGCGCGCTGGCGCATTATTCGCGAGGGCGCCATTCCTGCCGACGAGATTTCGAAGTTCTTTGCCCAAGGACAAGGATAAATTCAGCGACGGCTGTCTGAGGATGACAGAGGATCCCGCCAAACGGAACCGCCCTATCGGCCGATGGTTCCTGCTGATCGCCATATTAGCGGTTCTGGCATTTTTCGCTGCCACGGCGATTCGCATCACGCGTGCGGCCAGCCTGCAAGAAGTTCCCCATGCCGATGCTATCGTCGTTTTTGGCGCGGCCGAATATTCTGGAAGGCCTTCTCCGGTGCTCAAGGCACGCCTCGATCACGCGCTCGATTTGTTCCATCGCGGACTGGCGCCCGTGGTAATCACAACCGGAGGAGCGGCAGCCGATCCGAAATTCTCAGAAGGTGGGGTCGGGAAGGATTACCTGATGCGGCACGGAGTGCCCGAGCGTAGTCTGATTGCCGAAACCCAGGGCAAGGACACGTCGCAGTCGGCAGAGCGCGTAGCGGTGATTATGCGTGCGAACGGGCTGCACAGTTGTATTGCGGTCAGCGACGCGTATCACGTCTTTCGCATTCGGAAATTGCTGGAGCATGAAAATGTTGGACCGGTGTTCGTCGCGCCCCGGCCCGATTCGCGGCCGCGCAGTGCGGTGCAGAGAATGGTAGCGGTGATGCGGGAATCGACGAGCTATTTTCTCTGGAGATTGGGCATTACGTAGTCCTTGCGGGGCCAAAGCCCCAATCTCTACTCTCGTCTTGGCGGCACGGCGAAGAAGCCACGCCGTTATACGAACCGGTTTAGCCGAGCCGCCTAAGGCCGAACCCTATAACCCTGGGATCCCATTGGTTGCCATAACTTCGTAGTGTGCCGCTTTTTCATCGTGCTTCGAGAGATATTGCCGCCGCTCCTGAGGAATGATGGATGTTTCGTAATCCGGGCCTGTGACGGCGCGAATGTCGTCGAGAGAATCGAAGAGCAGGATGGTGATGAATTCGACTTCACTCCCGACATTGCGCCGCAGCAGATAACTTCCGCGATAGCCCTTCGTCTTGCTGATGCCCGGCAGGAGTTCGGGCTTCAGCATCGATTCGTATGCATCGGCGTGTTGCGGCTCGGTGCTTCCGTGCCACACTCTGGCGATCATTGCGGTCCTCCTGCGGAGCAACTTACCACGACATGCGCTTGCCAAGTTGGGTGATGTGAGCGACGTGGTGCCGGCCATGCCAGGCGTAGAGCGTCAGCGTTTTCTCCAAAGTCATCGGGCCGAGGTCGGGATGGCGGAATGTACGATTCCACTCCTCTGGTCCGAAGGATCGCATCAGGCGTACCCAGCGTTGGTGCAACGAGTCGAGCAGAGTCAGAGACACCTCGATGGGCGTCGCCTTCGTGTCGGGCAATTCAGCCCAACGGTCTTCGGCATAGGGCTTGATGGTCGGGTCATCCTCAGTGAGCGCCAGTTTGAAGCGGACGTAAGCATTCACATGGCTGTCAGGCATGTGATGGATGACTTGGCGGACAGTCCAGCCCCCGGGACGGTATTGTGTATCGAGTTGCGCTTCCGAAAGCCCATGCACTGCGGCTCGCAACTTCGCAGGAGTCTGCGCGATTTCGTCTACAAACTGTTGTTTCTGTTGATCGTTGGGAGGCCCGTCGTAACGCCATTTGCCGATGGGAAAGCGGAGATCTTCCATAATTGCTCCTTAGGAGTTGTTCACCGGAAGAGACTCAGATGAACCGATCAGAGCGCTCGATGCAAAGAATGAGCAACACAGGACGATCATGATAGACAAAACACGCGGAAGCCATTTAGTAAACCGCTAGGAATTGGGGCACGGCGATCTGCACCCCCTTGGCTTTGGCTTCAAATTTCGGTTCCTCTTGCCCTCGGTTTGGTGCATCTTAAGAAGAACTGAGCTAAACTCACATGGCCGTTGAGTTTAGCTCCTACCCCGGGCGCGTCTGTGGGCCGTGCTGCGGGAATGACTAGCGAGGGACACGATGCCTTCATCCGTGTGGTCAGGTCACTTAACTTTCGGACTGATTTCCATGCCCGTACGTTTGTTTTCGGGCGCGCGCAGCAGCGGCATTTCCTTCAATATGCTGCATCGCACCGACAAGTCTCGGCTCAAACAGCAATACATATGCCAGGCAGAAGGCGTGCCGGTCGACCGGGCCGACATCGTGAAGGGATACGAGTTCCGTAAGGATGAGTACATTGTGATCGAGCCGGAAGAGATCAAGAAGATCGAACCGCAGACCGCCAAGACGATGGAGATCCTGGAGTTCGTGAAGACGGATGATGTGGATCCCGTGTACTTTGAGTCTTCGTATTACATGATGCCGGAAGAGGCCGGGCGGCGTCCGTACGCCTTGCTGACAAAGGCGCTCGAAGAGAGCGAATATGTGGCCATCGCGAAGATCACGATGCACAACCGCGAGTACACAGTATTTCTGCGTCCGCATGAAGGCGGAATGATGCTTCACACGATGTACTATGCGGATGAAGTCAAAAAGGTCGAAGGCTTTGGGGCTCCCGATGTCGAACTGAAAGATGCGGAAGTCAAAGTCGCTCACCAGCTGATCGAGGCGCTTGCCGACAAGTGGGATCCGGAAAAGTACAAAGACAACTTCCAGGAAAACCTGAAGAAGCTCATTGAAGCGAAACTCGAGGGCGGGGAAGTGGCGGCCGTCGAGAAGCCGAAGAAACTGGCTCCGGTCGTGGATCTTATGGCAGCCCTGAAACAAAGTCTTGCTCAAATGGAAGGCAAGAAGAAGCCGGCAGCTACGGCGAAATCAGAAGAGGCCGCGGCCGAGCCTCCGGCCAAGTCACGGCGCAAACGCGGATAGGCTCAGTACCCAGTTAAACTCATCCTCGATTGAACCTCCTCACGCTGGGCATCCCATCATGGATGCGGGTGCATCTTCTTACCCGAGTACCGAGTACCGGCTCAAGGCTCCGTGCCTAGCGCGTAAGTGCAGCAACCGCTACAATAATCAATTCTGTCATCTGAACATTTTTTCATCTGAATCAGGAGTCTGCTTCGGGATGCCGATGAGTTTTCGACGTGTGGGCTTGCTCGCCGCAACGGTGTTGGGGACTTTGTTGTGGATGTCGTGCGGTGAGGTTTACCGGCCAGTGGTCATTCCGGTGAGCACGACTCCGCCGAACTCGCAGAATTTCCATGCCGTTTTCGGAATTAGTTCGAATGTGCCGCCGAATCCCGGCACGGCGCTCGAGATCGACGTTTCGGGCGACACGAACATTGGCGTGGCGAATATGGGGCTCAACCCGACCCATGCCGCGGTCCTCCCGAATAATTCCAGAGTTTTCGTAGCCAGCGCGGGTAGCCTGACCCCGGGCGATCCCGACATCATCAGCGCGTTCACGCCAGCGGCCGACAGCAGCATCGCCGTCGGCATCACGCCGCCGACTGTGTTCTCACTGCCAAACGTGGGACCTGAGCAATCGGCGGCGATTACAGCAATCAGCGAATCGGGGAATTTGGTGACGGTTACTTTGAGCGCCGCGATCCCGATGGCGGCTGCCAATGGCCCAATCGTGATTTCCGGCGTTCCGATCGGTGGATACGACGGCAACTTTACGATCTCTTCGGTAAATGGGGCCACAATCCAATACATGAATTCTTCCACCGGCCTGTTGGCTTCGTCAGGAGGAACCGCAACCGTGCCGGTTCCGGCTTTCTGTTCCTACCTTCCGGATTTCGTGGCGACGTCTCAGAACACGCAAGTGTTCGTAGCGAATTATGGTGTAGAAAATGGCGCGAATTGTGCGTCTGCCAGTACCGATTCTGTAGCCCAGTTGAGCGTGGCCAACGGAGCGGTCGCGAATATCGCTTATATTCCAACGCTGACAACTGCGCCGCATCCCGTCGCCTTGGCCGAGACGCCGAACGCGCTGCACCTTTACGTGGTGAATCAGGGTGACAACACGGTCATGGATTTATCTCCCACCGATCTTTCCACTATCGCCAGAATCACTGTGGATAGCACACCGGTCTGGGCCGTCGCGCGGGGTGACAATCAACGGGTCTATGTTCTGTCGCAGGGCGGGGGCACGCTCATTCCAATCGATACGAATAGCGACACGATACTTCAGAGCCAGACAAACCTTTCGGTGGGAGTGGGCGCGAATTTCCTGCTCTACGATCCGAATTTGAATCGCCTGTATGTGACGAATCCGAGTACAGGGCAAGTTTTTGTTTATTCCGCGACCGGCGGGTTGGATTTGGGCGGAAACCCCAACGATACTCCGAAGCTGCTCGCCACGATTTCGATGACTGGCGGAAGTAACGCGCCGTGTTTTAGAGCGTGTTCCCCGGTTTCAGTTGCGGCATTGGCGGACGGTTCGCGGTTTTACGTTGCGAGCTATCGAGCGGAAAGCACCTGTTCGGACAAGAACGTTGGCGCAACGCCTTGTGTTGTCCCGATGCTTACGGTGTTTGACGCACCGAGCATCACCGTGAAGCGCGTGGCTTCCACATTGCTCCCAGCATCACCATCATTGTCTCTTCTGAGTTCGCCGCCATTTTCGCTGACACAGTATGCGGTTTCCCCGAATGCATCATGCGCGACAGCCGCAACTTATGCACCGGGCACTACGCGCTTCCGCATGTTCGCGACCGCATCCTCGGACAGCAGTCATGTTTATGTAAGCATGTGCGATGCTGGCGCGGTTGCGTCCATCAGGACGAACACCAACACGTATACACAAGAATCGAACGCGCCCGACACGCTGATTACTGACATCATCGCGCCGTTCGCCGCCTGCAGTGGCGCAAACTGCAGCTCGGCGGCTCCGATCACCTCGTTTTCGATTTCGTCGAATGTCGTGACTTTCCAGGCGGTCAATAACTTCGTCCCTGGAGAACAGGTGCAAATTTCGGGATTGAGCACCGGGACCTATCTGAACGGGCGGACTTTGACGGTCCTGCCGAGTGGACTTTCGGGAACGCAGTTCGCGGCAAGCTTCACGCACAGCGACGTTGCTTCGACGACGGATGCGGGAAGTGCATTAGGATTGCAGGTCGCGAACATCACGGCATTCTCGATCAATGCGAATGTCATTACCTTCCAGGCGGTGAACACCTTTACGTCGGGAACTCGAGTGGCAATCAGCAATCTTTCGAGTGCCGCCGCTATTAACGCGGGGATCAACGGTGAAACACTGACGGTGATAGCGACGGGATTGTCTTCGAAGCAGTTTGAATGCGTTTTGCCGACGCCTACGGCTAACGTGGGGACGACGGGCGATTCGGGGACGGCTGTACCGCAGGTCGCGCCGCAGACGCCCATTTTCGTGCTGTCGGGAACCTAGGCGACACGTTTCCCAGACCGAAAAGTTTGTGGCGATGGTTCAGGTGCCCCGACGGGGCACCGTTCTATTTTTGCGTTCGATTCCCGGCGTTCGAAACGCCGGGCTATTGTCAGTTGTCCCTACGGGACAATAGCGACGGGAGCGGCACCGGATCTTGCGCGGTAACTTGCGGCGGGTAGCTCCGCCCTCATGACTGAGTTCTAGACTCGCGCGGGAACTTCTTCTTTCATCGGCTCTTTCGCCGCGTAGTGCGACTCGACGTAATCGTCGAGAATTTCAATAAATTCAGCGACGATGCGGTCCCCCTTCAGAGTCGTGAAGAGACGTCCATCAACGTAGACCGGCGCTTTGGGCTCTTCAAACGTGCCGGGCAGCGAGATGCCGATGTTGGCGTGTTTCGATTCGCCGGGCCCATTGACGACGCATCCCATGACAGCAAGTTTCATTTCCTCGACGCCGGAGTAGCGCGTTTTCCAGGTTGGCATCTGCTCACGCAGGTAGGACTGGATCTGCTCAGCCATCTCCTGGAAGAAGGTGCTGGTGGTGCGTCCGCAGCCGGGGCAGGCGGTGACTTGTGGCGTGAAGCTGCGAATACCCATCGATTGCAAAATTTGCTGCGCGACGCGGACTTCTTCGGAGCGATCTCCGCCGGGCGCAGGGGTTAGGGAAACGCGAATCGTATCTCCGATGCCTTCCTGCAGGACAACGCCCATCGCCGCACTGGAAGCAACGATGCCTTTCGCGCCCATACCGGCCTCAGTCAGGCCGAGGTGCAGCGGATAATTGCATCGCGCGGCCAGTTCCCGGTAGACGTCGATCAAGTCCTGAACGCCGCTGACTTTCGCGCTGAGAATAATCTGGTCTGGGCGCAGGCCGTATTTCTGGGCAAGATCAGCGGAATTCAGGGCGCTGACAACCATCGCTTCCATCGTGACTTCGCGCGCATCTTTCGGTTCGTCGAGCTTAGAATTCTCATCCATCATGCGCGTCAAGAGGGCCTGGTCGAGCGATCCCCAATTGACTCCAATCCGAACGGGTTTCTCATATTTCACCGCAACTTCGATCATGGTGCGGAAGTTGGAGTCTCCACCTTTGCCGATGCTGGCATTGCCGGGATTAATGCGGTATTTCGCGAGATCGCGTGCGCATTCGGGATACTTCGTCAGCAGAACGTGCCCGTTGTAGTGGAAGTCGCCGATGATCGGGACGCGGATGCCCTGCTTGTCGAGTTGTTCGACGATGTGGGGCACGGCCTTGGCAGCATCATCGTTGTTAACCGTTACTCGGACTAGTTCCGAGCCAGAGCGTGCCAGAGCAGCGACCTGTTGGACGGTAGATGGAATGTCGGCGGTGTCGGTATTGGTCATCGATTGCACCACGACTGGTGCATCCGAGCCGACGCGCACACCTCCCACTACTGCGGTAACGGTCTTCCTGCGTTGAATTGTAGCCATAGGAACCTCTAGTTTAACACGGTGAAACCGGGCATATCTTCGCCGTACTATCGCCAACACGGCCTAGAACTAACGAACGAGCGCTTCCCGTGAAGTAGTTTTATCCTTTTCAGATGGAGGTTCTTCGTTATGTCTCACCGTATCAAGCCCCCAAAGCCCCCAAAGAGTGGAAAGAAAGCTGTCGCCACCATTCAACGCGACTCGGCCGGCGCGCCAGCCTGGCCTAGCTATACAGGAACTTCAGAGCTCGTCGGAACCAGCCGCGGTGGAAGAGTGACCGTGTATGTTGACCCCAGTCTCGGGCAGCAGGCGCTGCAGAATGCGCAAGACCTTCTGAACGATGCCGACCGGATTGTTACCGCAAATGATGGCATCTTTGGAACGACAGGAGGTCTGGTCAGCGCCCTTGTTTTCGCATTGGGCGGGGCCACCGATGGAACCGGCGGCGCCGACCACATGGGATGCGATTACACCACTGGCAATGCGATCGAGGTGGACGCTTCCTATGGGAACTCGGAACGCGTATCAGCATTATTCGAAGCAGAGCTGAGCGAATGTTCGATGAATGGGAATCTCTGCGGCGAAAGCACCGGAGAGGCGCTTTCGCGCTGGTGTGCGGCCGTGATTGGAAATAATGCCCTCGCCGATTTCGCAACCGCGCCGGAGTGGGTCTCGGATGGAATGGCCAACTGGGTGGATCAGACCGAGGATACCGATCAGGACGGCGATAGCATCGGATGCGGGATGGCGTTCATCTCGTGGCTGATCAGCCAAGGCTACGGGCTGCAGAAGATTGCTCCTGCCATGGTGAACCTCGGAGATGCGGGAACTCTCGCGCAACTCTATGCGAACTTGACGGGAGATGCGGAATCGAACGCCTGGCCGAACTTCCAGGCAGCGATCCAGAATCTGCCCAATGGCGTGACGAACGATGATCCGTTTAATGGATTGGCTCAGTCGACACAGGCCTCGATGACGGCGAATGCAGCCAATGTCGGTGCCGCGATGGCACCGGCTGCCAAGACGACGACCGCTGCGGTATGCCATCCGGCATCGAAGCGCTTGCTGCCCCCTGGGAAGTCACCGCTGCGAAATGTTCGGAGTGCGTGATTCCAAAAAAATCAGCCGGCGGTTACGTCCGCCGGCTGGTTTCCTTTCAGGTCTAAATGTAGCTCTGACTCATGGCAGCTTGTCGGCTAGCCCCGGAATCGTCTTCATCAGGTCGTTGTAAATCACCATCACCGCGAACAAGACGAGGAACACAAACGCGGCTTGATAGACGCGTTCCTTGATGTTCATGCTGATATCGCGGCGCATGAGGCCTTCGATGCAGAGGAAGAGAATCACGCCGCCGTCGAGGATAGGAATCGGCAATAGGTTAAAAATTCCGAGGTTCAAGCTGATGGCAGCGCTGAGGCTCATGAGCGGAGTCCAGCCTTTGCGGCGGGCTGCCTCTCCGGCCGCCTGACCAATGCGGATCGGGCCTTCGATGGAGCGCATAGAAATCTTGCGCTGTGCCATCTTCTTGACGAGTTCCAGGATCAGAAGTGCGTTCTGACGATTTTCGTGCAACGAGAGCTGCAGGGCCTGCGCGAAGGGCAGGGTTTTGACTTTCATCTGCATGCTGCCGATCCCGATGCGGTACCACTTATCGGAAAGCACGGGTTGCACGGTGAAGGTTTTTTGCTGGCCGTCACGCAGAACAGTGATTGCGATCGGTTTGTCCTTGGTGATTTTCAGGCTCTCGACCATAGAGGCGAGTGCCGGGACCGGCTTGCCATCGACCGATAGAATCTGATCGCCTTCCTTCAAGCCGGCCTTTTCAGCGGGCATGCCGCTTACCAAGTCTGTGATTGTGACAGTGCTCTCTTTTGGAGCCCAGCCTGCGTAGCCGATTTGATCGACGCCCGTCGCTTCAGGCACCACTGTCTTGTCGAGAGTCTTACCATGGCGGTCAATCTGGATGAAAAGCGGTTGTCCAGGACTGAGCGCTTCCTTTAGTTCGACTTGCTCCCAGTTCGGGTTCTGGATGTCCTCGACGCGGGTGATACGATCTCCAACCTCAAGCCCGGCCTTGGCGGCGGCGGTGTCCTTCAGCACCCATCCGATGACAGGTGGTTCGTCATAGACGGCCGGATATTCGTAATGCACCATGTAGACGGTGGTGAGGAGCACGATCGCGAGCAGGATGTTCATCGTGGGGCCGGCAATCGCGATCAGGAAACGATGCCACCGCGAATGGTTCATGAACTCGCGGGGATCGTCCGTCCGCGTGTCCATCGGATTTTCGCCGCTCATCTTGACGTAGCCGCCAAGAGGGATCGCGTTGATGCGGTAGTCTGTTTCGCCCCTGCGGAACCCGATGAGACGTTTGCCGAAGCCTATCGCGAACTGCTCGACGCGCACTCCCAGCCACTTGGCCACGGCATAGTGGCCGAACTCGTGAATCAAAATCATGAAACCCAAGACGCCAATAACAGCAATGAGCGAAGTCAGAAAGTCAGACATATAAGAGGTACGAACGCTCCCACAGATTAGATTCAAAAACTACGCGAAAGATGTTTGAGGCCGGCCGGTTTTCTGCACAGAGTTGACTCGTTTCCTGGCTTCCCGGCGCGCTTCGGCATCTGCTTGCAAGACATCCTGAATAGACTCCGGAGCCTGGGAACTTGTCACTCTAAGAACTTGTTCGATGAGAACCGGAATCTGGTCGAACCGGATATCACCCTCCAGGAAAGCCGCTACGGCAACTTCGTCGGCGGCATTCAGCGCGACGGTTTTTGCGCCGCCCGCCTCGACCGCTTCATAGGCCAGCCGCAGACACGGGAATTTTTTCAGGTCAGGCGGCTCGAAGTCCAGATGACGCAAGTCACTGACCGGGAAGCGCATATCCGATTGAATGCGCTCGGGATAGGTCAGAGCGTACAAAATCGGCAGCCGCATATCCGTCACGGAGAACTGAGCAAGTATGCTGCCATCCACAAACTCGACCATGGAGTGAATCGTCGACTGAGGATGGACAATGACGGCCACCTTGCTCGGGGGCATATGAAAAAGCCTGCATGCCTCGATGACCTCGAACCCCTTGTTCATTAAAGTGGCTGAATCAATGGTGATGCGTTTCCCCATCTTCCATGTGGGATGATTCAGGGCCTGCTCCACAGTGATGGATGCGAATTCGGACTGGGGAGTGTTCCGGAAAGGCCCCCCGGAGGCTGTAAGCCATACGCGGTCAACTTCGTCCATGCGGCCGCCGCGCATGCATTGATGCACAGCGTTGTGCTCGCTGTCGATCGGCAAGAGCGCGACGTGGCGCTTGCGGGCTTCGGACGTGATCAGATCGCCTGCAGCGACGAGGCATTCCTTGTTCGCAAGGCCCATTGTCTTACCAGCACGGACCGCTTCGTACGTCGCTTCGAGACCCGCAACGCCAACAATTGCGCTGACGACGAAATCGACTTCGGGATGAGTTGCGACGCGGACAGTTCCAGCCGACCCATGCACAACCTCGATTTCGCTTAGCCCTTCCCGTTTCAGGCGGGAGCGGAGCGCTTCGGCATCTTGCTCGACGGCGATCGAGATCACTTGAGGCTTCCAGCGTTGGGCTTGCTGAAAGGCAGAGTCGAGGTTGCTGCCCGCTGCGAGAGTGACGATCCGGAAGCGGTCGGGATAGGATTCGGCGACGCTGAGCGTGCTGCGCCCGATCGACCCAGTGGATCCCAGGATGGCAATGCGTTTCATTATCTATTTCGTCAAAGCAGGAGCAAAACGCTCAATCCAGTCTCGCTGTTCGGTTGTTTCGGGGACTGGTACTCCTCGTATGGCGGAGAGCGTTTCAACCGCTGCTCCCGGACTCATTCCATGCTTAATCAGGAGGCAGGCAGCCACTAGACCCGTTCGCCCAACTCCCTGGCGACAGTGCACAAGCACATTGCTCCCAGCAAGTAACCTTGAGTTTATCTTTTCGATCATCTGCCGTAGCGAAGACTCAGACCTTGGAACCTGGCGATCCGGGATGGGGAATGACGAAAAATCCACGTCATGTTTTTTGGCCGTATCGGCTTCGTACGCCAGGTCTAGTTCCCGTTCCTCGTCGGGTGTGAGCAAAGAAAGAATTGCATCAACTCCCGAGCGTTTCCAGTTCACAATCTCGTCTTCAAGCCAGTCTCCACCTCGAGGACGGGCTGACAGAGCTAGCCGGCCCGTCCAAGGCCCATTAACCCAGTGGAGATCCGTTGGCATCGTCAATAGCTGACTCCTTGCCGATGATTTCGCGCGAAAGCCTGTCCACATTTATGCCGCGCCGTCTGAGAATGCAGACGCGATGGTGCCCATCCAGTATAGTTCCATCGCGGCGAGTTTTCAGACAGCCTTTGTCCCTCGTGGGATCAAGTGAGGCGACGAGAACATCTGTTTCGAGACGGTCGTAAGAAGCAAGCTTCGCCGGATTCAAATAACTATCGGGATGCAATGACTTAAGAGGAGGGAGACGATCGCTTTCTGTCATTCTGCTACTGCATCACGCGCCAAGCCGCATAGTACCACAGCACTGGCGCGGCGAAGAGCAGTGCATCGATACGGTCGAGCATACCGCCGTGACCGGGAAGAATGCCTCCGGAATCTTTCACTCCGGCGCCGCGTTTGATCAAAGACTCGACCAGATCTCCAAGCTGTGCCGCTATGTTCAGCACAATCGTGAGCACAATGACCGGAGGCATTGCCGGACGCTCGAGTCCGAACATTCCGTCACGGCGTTGGATCAATCCGGCATTGAGCAAAGCCGAACAAATCGGCAGGGAGTAGTTGAAGAGCAGCCACCCGACAGCAACACTTGCGATCACCGAGGCTGCAGCACCCTCCCAAGTTTTCTTCGGGCTGATGTGCGGCGCCATCAGATGACGCCCTAGGGATTTCCCGACGAAATAGGCGAAGATGTCTCCCGCCCAAACTACAAGTAATAGATAGAGCAGATAAAACGCTCCCGCCCACTGCTGACGCAGTTGCACCAGCATTCCCATCGGCAGCGCAATGTACGTGAACGCGAAAACTGAAGCTGCCGCAGCCGGATAACCCGTGCTCAGATCGGCGTTCCGCATGGCGCGCGTGAGAAAAATAAACGGGGCAATCGCGGCAGCGAAGCCGAGACAGTAAACAAAGAACGCGGTCGACAGAAGCGGCTTCTCATTACCGAAATTGAACGCCAGCAGTGAAAAAAAAATTACAACGAAGATGTAGGTCAGGGTGCGAAGTGGCTGGACTCCATAGGACTCTGTCAGCTTGAGGAATTCGTGGATCGTGAGCAGAGCCACGCCACCGGCGACAATCGCGAGAGCCCACACCGGCGCGCGCAGAATCAGCACCAGCACGATCGGAATCAGTACGACTGCCGTTGCAATGCGCTTGAGCAAGGGAAGTGATCTCTAGGACGCGCAATTATACCGGGAGGCAGGAAAGTAGTTGTTTTTCCTTCGTGTACCTTCGTTCCCTAGTGGTTAGACTTTCACGGCTTCAGACGGTAGGTGCGTGTCATGGTGGTTGAGTCCGCCGTAGCGACGTTCGCGTTTCTGGTATTCGGCGATGCCCTCGAGTAAATGGACGCCCCG
>Ga0335079_10004664_pt1 | contig 15759 bp, 9 predicted proteins | sample Lox_Sample_33_FD_206719 | JGI IMG/M metagenome (GOLD analysis project Ga0335079, IMG submission 206719) | Soil microbial communities from Loxahatchee National Wildlife Refuge, Florida, United States - Lox_Sample_3.3 | ecosystem: Environmental > Terrestrial > Soil > Wetlands | place: USA: Florida... | reverse complement strand
ACAAGGTCCGCGTAACTCAACGCCATCCAGCGCTCGTGCGGCAGCGCCGCCAGATCATCGAGCGCGATCTGATTCGCGCGGCTCCACTGGAATGCGGCGATGTCCTCCAGCGGCCGTCCATTCATCGCTTGCCAGCCGGGAGGCAGGAGCAGCGACCACGGCCCGTCGAATCCCACCAGACCGTTGTAGGTCTTCCAGCGCCCCGAGCGCCAGGCCTCGATGATGCTGCTTAAGTTCTCGCGCGGATCGCGCCACAAGAACACGTACTGAGCATCCGGGAAGATTTGATCAAAGAACGGCACACGCAACGTATTCTTCGGCGTCTTCTCCAGCAGTCGGAACGCCGGATCGAATGTCACCGGCGTATTTTCGGCATCGCGCAGTGCGCCGGCGATCGTCTGCAGAATCTGTGCGATGTGCTCGGGCGTTGCGTGCGCGGCGGTAAGTCGGTTCGATTCCACGCCCGGTGAGCCTGGGCGAAGTGCGGGGATGTTTTCCACCAGCCACGGCGCTTCGCCGCCGAGGGTGTGCAGTGCGCGGTTGCTCGACAGCGTCTCGTACAACAGAGTGCTGCCCGAGCGCGGGGCAGCGAGAATGAAGATTGGCCGGCGTGATCTCGGCGGCTCAGCCGCGGCCCCCAGGCCCGCCGTCGCGGGAATCTGTACCGACCTCGCAGCGGCATCGGCCACCGCCGGCAAAACCGCGCGCAGCATCCGGCCCTCGAGCACTTTGTGCGCATCGATGCGATTCGTGCGCATCTGCAGCCCGGGCGCGAGCCCACGCGAGGCGGCGCGCAGCTCACTCCTGAGAGACGCATAGTGCGGCCAGCCGGACTCGCTCTCGCCGTACAGGAGATACAGCTGGCGCCAGTCGTGGCGGAATGCATCGATCAGTGCCTGATAGCGCGACAGTCGCTGGGCGAGCTCGGCGGACGCATCAGCTGCCACGAGCTCTGCGCTTAAGTCCAGCAGCAGCAGATCAACCTCGGCCGGAGCCATGACCGGCGCGAGCCGCGTGCGCTCGAGCCGCGGTATCACCGCATCGTGCGCGGAGTCGTAGGGCAGGAAATGCGCCGGGCCCGCGCTCTGTCCTGCCGCGGCGAACTGCCAGAACGCTGAGCTCCCGGCCGTGTCCGCGACCAGGTGGACGCGCTCGGTCGCGGCGGGATTTACCACGCTGTGCCGGCGCCAGTTGTCGAAGATCCAGGCCTCACCCGCGGCCATGTGAACGCACTCGCCACCGCAGCGAAACTCGACTTCCGGTGTCGTCAGGATGGGGATGTGGACGCGGACGCGGTAATACCAGTGATAGTTGATGTCGGCATGCTCGGGCACGTCCGCATGCGGCGCGAGCTTCATCAACCGCGAGCGGCTCCAGACGACTCCGAAGCTTGCGAGCACCTGGCGCAGATAGGGCGAGCGCTGCAGATGCGGCGTCGGCTGCATGATGCCGTCGACGTCATCGTTCTCGCGCCCGCCGACGCTGATGAGGCGTGCCGCGGAATTGCCGGCGATGCCGTTGGGATGATCGACCCAGGCCTGCGCCGGCAGCGCCTCGAGCTCCGCTTTAAGGCGCGCAACGTCGAAGCGCACCGGCAGGCGAAAGAAGGGTCGTGGCAGTCGCATCGGAAGATCCCGCCCGCGGTCAGCTCTCGGCGGGCTGAAGCGCCCCCATGCGGGGCAGGAGCTCCGCGACTGCGTGGCGCTCCACTTCGGTCAGGTACGGATTCCAGATGTCGAAGATCATGACCACCCGGATCTCGTTGCTTCGATTCCAGGCTTCGTGTTCATAAGTATCGTCGAAAATCACGACCCGGCCCTCGCGCCAGACATGCAGCTCGCCGCCGACCTTCAGCGCGCAATCGCGCGGGATCAGCAGCGGCAGGTGCCCCACCAGCCGCGTATTGGTAACGCCACGGTGCGGCAAGAGGTGCGTGCCGCTGGTGAAAACCGAATACAGCACCTCGGGTCCGTGCCTCGGCACACGTGAGAGTGGAATTGCATCGATCGCCGCGGCGGTGGCCGGACAGGCGGCGCAATTGTCCTCGCGCCGCTCGCCATGGCGGTAGAAGTAGTAGCCGTTCCAGCTCGGTGCCACGTTCGTGCCGCGCAGATTGACGCGCTCGACTTCATCGGAGAGGAACACCCGCTCGCGCCCGGCGCTCGAGGGCAAAAGCTTCTGCAGCTCGGCGCGCACCGCATCGGTTGCGTCCTCGAACGCCTCGATCCAGGCAAACAGCTTGCGATCCAGATAGGCGGCGGGCGGCAGATCCGGGAAGTAGAAGAAGGTCGGCTGCTGCCGCGGATCCGGGGACTGAGCCTGCTCCTCGCGCAGATACACGCGCAGTGCCCGCTCAACGCGCGCGAGCTCACTCGCGCCAAAGCGGGCGCGCAGCTGCGCCATCACCTCACCGGCGATGGTGCGCTTGGTCTCGCGCACCAGCAGCACCGCTTGTTCGACCAACGGCTTCACGTTGGCCGGCGTCGACAGCGGATCGAGCCAGCGACCCTCGCGCTGGGCGTCTCCCAGGGCACGCACGTACTGGGGCAGGGCCTGATCGCGTGCGCCGCGCCGCTCGAGCGTGTAGGCGCAGTACAGTCGCGCCGTATAGTTTTGCGGCCTCATCTTCAGGGCGGTCTCGTATTGCGGCAGGGCGCGATCGAGGTTGCCGGCCTCATCGTAGGCCCGTCCCAGGTGGAACCTGGAGTGAAAATCCTCCGGATGTGCCTGCACAGCGTGCTCGAGCAGCTCCATCGCGCGGCTTAAGTCGCGCCGGCGCAGCGCCGAGAGGGCAATGAGATTGAGCGCCTCGGCATCGTCCGGCGAAGTCTCCAGGATCTGCTGGTAGATCTTCTCCGCCTCGGCGAGGCGGCCTTCGCGCAGCAGCTTCTGCGCTTGCACGGAGAGGTTCATTCCTGCAACGCTACCACATGGCTCCGATTAGCCCGCCACAACAGGATCTGCGCCACTACGTGCGGGTCTACGACGATCACCTGCCGCGCGAGATGTGCGACAAGATGATCGAGTCGTTCGGCGCACTGCAGCGCTTTCAGCAGTACAACGGCCGCAATCTGCGCCAGGGACTCGAAGAGTCCGAGTGGACCGAGCTCAACGTGACGCGGCTGTCCGAGCCGGGGTTCTTGAGCATGTTCAGGGCGACGATCGAGCGCGCCCTGGAGCGCTACAACGCCGACGTGGGACTCACCATTCCGGTACCGAGCGCGCCGAGCACTTCGGACCTCGTTTTGAAGCGTTATCGCCCGGGCGGTGCGGAGAAATTTCAGCTGCATTTCGATGCCATCCATTTTGTCGCCAACCGCTACCTGGTGCTGCTCTGGTACCTCAACGATGTCACCGCGGGCGGTGAGACGCGCTTTCCGCAGCTCGATCTCAGCGTGACGCCGCGCGCCGGGCGCCTCTTGATGTTCCCGCCCTACTGGATGTACCAGCATGAGGGGCTGCCGCCGCTCTCGGGCGACAAGTACATCCTCTCGACCTACCTGCTGTTCGACCTGCAGCGCAAGGTGTGAGCGGCTCTCACGAGCCGTAATTCCAGCGCTCGAGCAGGGGCGCGACGATCGGTAGCGCCGGCTCAAGGTAGGGTCGATAGGCCTGCCAGCGGCCCACTGCCCTGGTATTGACCGGCTGCACGACCTGCGAATAGCTCGGCGTGCTGACAAAGCGCTTGGCGTGGGCGCGCTCGGCCGGTGCCAGCATCGCAGCATCCCACGGGATCTCGAGGAATTCGGCGATGCACCGGGCTTCGCGCTCGAGATCGGCGACAAAACTCTCATAACGCACTTCGAGCACGTGCGGCTTCAACAGCTCGACGTGCTCATACCAGAAGTCGAAGGTGCGCCGGTAGCCGACCGTCAGCGTCGGCATGTCCGAGCAGAGCATCGCGAAGTCCGGCGCGCGGAAGTGCTGCATGTAGCAGCTCAGGATCACATCGAGCGGATGGCGCACGGCGAGAATGATCCGCGCGTTCGGAAACACTCGCCGCATCGCAGGCAGGCGCAGGATGTTGAGCGGATTCTTGTCGACGAGGCGCTGTCCAGGCTCGAGCTTCGCTTTCTTCCTCGCCCGCTCCCAATACCTGGCACGGATCGAATCGAGCTGCTCCTGCGTGAGCTGACCCAGCTTCTCGGGATAAATGGCGCCGGTGGCGACGATGTCCTCGAGCGCGTTCTGCACGAACGGCTGCTCGTCCATCGACACCAGCAAGGGATGCGCATCCAGGGTGAGCTCGAGAAGCGTCGTGCCGGAGCGCGGAAAGGCGACCACGAATACCGGGCTGTCTGCGGCCGAGGGGGCACCGCTGTGATCCCAGGTCGCCACGTCGGCCGGATCGGCGTGAAAGCGCGTGATCTCCATCTGCGGCAGGCCGCGCAGGGCGGCGACCGGGCGGCTGCGGCGGATGAACGCCGCCTGCGAGCGGTGGGCATCGATGAGCGTCCTGATCGCCTCGTCGTGGCGGCCCAGCGCTCGCAGCGATTCGGCGATGGAGAACAGGAGGAAATGCTGATCGTGCGGCTTGTCGTAGTCGACCAGGGCCTGCCGATAGAGCTCCAGGGCGAGCTCATGCTGCCCCTGGCGCTGCGCAATCTTGGCGGCGACGCGCTGGTACTCGCTGCCAAGCTCGGTCGCCGCCGGTGAGGCCCGAAGTTGTGCCAGCAGCTCGGCCGCCTCTCTCAATCGATTCGTGCGCTCCAGGATCTGGATGTGCATGAGTTTGGCGCGCGGGCTCGCTCCCGAGGCGGGGATGGAGGCGAGCAGCTGTTCCGCCTTCGCCGTCTCACCGAGATTCAGCAGCACCTGCGCGATGGCGGCGACGGTCTCGACGGGCGTGTCTGCAGCGGGCGTCCAGTCCTCCAGCGCCTTGATGGCCAGCTCGAATCGCATGCACTCGTAGCAGGCGAGCGCGTATTGATGCCTTACCTCCGCGTCATCCGGCGCGATCCGCAGGGCATCCTCGAAGACGGCTCGTGCCGCTTCGAAGTCGCCACGTGCGACATGCGTGAGGCCGAGGTTGTAGTAGAAGTCGACCGAGCGCTCCCCTAAGTCGGCAGCCCTGGCGAACGCCTTGAGCGCATCATCCGGCGCTCCTGAGCCGCGGTACGCGTTGCCGAGGTTCATCCAGTGTGAGGGGATGCCGGGATCGAGGCGGCAGAGCTTCTCGAAGATCCCCAGCGATTCGGCAAAGCGGCCCTGGGAGCTCTGCAGGAATCCGAGAAGCGCCATCGCCCCCAGATGCTGTGGGTCTGCTGCGAGCGCGCGCCGGCACTCTGCTTCTGCCACGACCATGTTGCCCGCTCCGTGCGCCGCATACGCGGATTGCACGAGAGCATCGATATCCAGGGCAGTCAGGCTCATCAGGGCTCGCAGATTACGTCGAAAGCACCGGCCCCACAAAGACAAGGGCCGCGTGGTTTCCCACGCGGCCCTTTTTGAGGTCAGGCCGTCCGGGGCCTTAGAACTTCTGTACGAACGACACGAACCAACGCCGGCCGAGCAAGTCGTACGTCGACACGTCGGTATTCGCGTTGACTACGTTGTTCTGGTACATGAACGGCGGCTGCCGGTTGGTGATGTTCTGCATACCCAACTGCAGGCGAGTGTTCGTCTGCTTGACGGTGTAACCCACCGTGCCATTGAGGTACGCAAGCTTGTTGATGTGCAGGTCCGGGTTCGGCTGACCGAACAGGCCCGGAGTCTGCGTCGCCGGATCGTGAATCACCAGGCTGTCGATGTACTGCAGCTGCAGCAGCGCATCGAACTGACCCAGGTTCCAGCCCACCTGCATCAGACCACGCCACTTGGCGTAGTTGCCGAACTGGCGGTCGAACGTGCCCGCAACCTGCACTGGCGGAGCCCCGTGTCCCGGCAAGCTCTCGTAGCTGTTGATGTGGGTCGCGTTCAGGTCGAAGCGGAAGCCACCGATCGGCGTCGAAGAGACCTTGTAGTTGAGGTCGAGGTCGACACCGTCGGTCTTCAGTTCGCCGTTGTTGACCGTCGGCTCATCGAACACTTCCATCTGGCCCTGGTTATTGCCGGTCTGGTAGCGATGGATGAGGCCGCAGTACGCGGGGTCCGCGCTCGCCAAGCACTGATCGCTGGAGTAGTTCACATCAAGACCCGTGATGATGTTCTTGATGTCGTAGTTCCAGTAGTCAGCCGTCAGCGAGAGGTTCTCGACGAACGGCACCTGCAGCACGAAGCCAGCGGTCCATACCTCACCGGTCTCGGGCTTCAGGTCCGGATTGCTGAGGATCAGTGCCGTGACTTGCGCCGTGCCGTTGTAGGCGTACGCACCGTTCAGCTGATAGGCGCCGTTGCAGGTTGCCGCGATGCCGGCACTGCCAGCGGCCTGTGCGGGCGTCGAGCCGTAGCACGGGTCGGCGTACGTCGCGCTCGAATTGAGAGGCGCGGCAAAGAGGTCGACCAGCGTCGGCACGCGGAACACCTGCGCGAACGTGCCGCGCAGCAGCAGGTCGGAGACCGGCTTGTATTCCAACTTGAACTGGGCCTTCGTCGTGCTTCCGAACAGGGAGTAATCGGAGTAGCGGACCCCGATGTCGACGTTCAGCGACTTTGCAGCCGGCAGATCCTTCAGCAGCGGAATGAGCAACTCGCCGTACACCTCACGAGAGTCGTACGAGCCCGAGGAATTGCCCGAGCAGGCCTCTTCCGAGATCAGACATGAGATGTAGAGCGGTGCAGCAGCCTGCACCAGGTAGTCGACGTTGTAGTCCGCGGACTGGCTCTGATACTGGAAGCCGATGGCGCCCATCATGTCGCCGCCCGGCAGCGTCACGATAGTGCCGTTCAGGTCCAGGGCCGCCTGCTTGAACACGAACGTGTTGTTGGTCAGATAGCTGGTGTTCAAGGCCTTCAACTGCGCGATCGTGTTCGGATCGTCCAGGTTGAAGAAATTGATCGGCGTGCAACCGGGGATGGCATGCGCCGCATCCGTGCCGCAACCGAACACTCCGGGGGAGATCTGGTAGGACGGACCCACCTCATTCTGCAGTCCCGGGAAGTACACGTAGCCGAAGGTCTGCGCGTTCTGGTCCTCGCGGTTGTAGCCGAGGTTGGCATCCCACTGCCAATCGCCGAGGCCCAGCTTGCCCTTCACGCCGACGTTTACGAGCTTGGTGTCGGAATCGGACTTGCTCAAGCGGTCGCCGAGTGACACGAAGCGCGTGCGGTAGTTGGGGTTGGTCGTCTCCAGCCCACCGAAGCTCAGGCCGAACGGATTGAATTCGTTCGTCGCCGAGATTTGCACGTTGTCGGCGGTGGCATCGAAGGGCAGCGGTGCGATCTCGAAGCCCGAATGGGTCTTGTTGAACAGCACCTCGGCATACGCCTCGAGGTCGTCGTTGAAGTGGTAGTGGTAGGTCGAGAACAGCGCACCGCGCTCTTGCGGCGTCATGATCAGGTTGAACGGCTGGTAGTTGTAGGAGCCGTGCAAGCACTGGTAGTCCGTCAGCGCCGTTCCCGCGGCGCCCGGAATCAGCGTCACGTTGTTCGTGCCGCCGGCCGAACAGCCATATTGCGTGAACGGAGAATTGCCGTTGGGCAGGATGGCCGAGTGGGGCAGCGAAGCGCGGCCCGAGGGCACGCGGCTCGAGCCGGCGGCCGTAACGAAGCGACCCGAGGAGCCGCTGTACAGATACAGTGCGTCCTTGGAGAAGTCGCGCGCACCGGCGTACACCGCCTTCTGCTTGGTGTAGCTGCCGGAGACCAGAAACTCGGCCTTCTCGGAGGACCCGCCCCACAGGACGTTGATCGCATGGTGCGGTCCGTCGCCGTGAGTCGTCTGGCCGTACTCGCCGGAAATTTCGAGGTCGTGCACATTGCGGCGGGTGACGAAGTTGACCACGCCCGCGATAGCGTCGGAACCGTAGACCGCGCCTGCGCCTTCCTTCAGGACGTCGACGTGGTCGATGATGTCGACCGGAATCTGGTTCACGTCGACCGCGCCCGATGCAGTCGGACCGCCGACGATACCGATGCGGCGTCCGTCGAGGAGGACCAGTGTGCGGACCGCGTTCAGGCCGCGCAGCTCGATGTTGGTCTCACCGAAGCCGCCGCCATTGTTCAGGCCAGTCGTCATGGCGCTACCGGCGACGCCCGGCAGCTGCGTGAGCAGGTCGCCGGTGGTCTGATAGCCGGACTGCGTGATCGCGGTACTGTCGATGACGGTGATCGGGGCCGCTGTGGCCTCATCCACCGTACGACGGATGCGCGAACCGGTGACGGTGACCGTCTCGAGGGGCGCTTGAGCGGTAGCAGTCTGTTCCTGCGCGTGCGCAGGAATGCTGGCAGCCGCACCGGCCGCCGCCACCGCGCTCATGGTCAGCGCGCGCTGGACCGCGACCGAGATTTCGCTATTACGGGTCATTGGGTTCCTCCTGCGAAACGGCACAGCCGTTTTGCGAATGGGCCGGTCTTCCCCCGGGATCGAGCCGGCCATGGACTTTGCGTTTGTATATACAAATGGAATCCCGGCCTGGAGCTTGAGACCTTCGGCCGGAACTCGCGTGGCAGCGATGTTAGCAGCGGCGCAACATGCATGAAACCCCTATGGCGCATAAACAACAGTCGTCGCCGGCGGGACGAAGCCGGGAATTCCGCAGGACCAGCACGCGAATGCCGGGGACGACTTTCCCGGGTCGGTGTTCCCCTGAAATCTATGCGTTTACGTGCGTTGTGATGATGCAACGCCCCGGGTCTATGCGCCCGGGCGGGGCTTGGCGGGAGCTGCCGCACCGGGGGCGGGCGGGCTGCGCACCCATTGCGCCCGATCGCCCGCTTTTAGTCCAAGGTGGGCGGCGGTGCCGCCGGCGAGCTCCACCACCGCGTCGGCGGGACCGTCCGAGGGGATGGTGGACAGGTCAAAGGGCCTGCCGTGGGCGATCTTGGTGATCCGGCCATCGGCGGCAATGAAGAGGATGTCGAGGTCGATGTAGGTGTTCTTCATCCAGATGCCGGTACAGCACTGCAGGAAGAGCATGCCCTGATCGGGCGGCAGCTCGCGCACGTACATGAGTCCCTGGGTACGGCGCGCCGGTGTGTCGGCGACCCACACGCTCAGGTGATGCGCCGCGTTGCCGCCCTTCAAGGTGAGGTCCGTCCGCGGAAAGCTCGACAGCGGCTCCAGCGGCTCATTCTGGGCATGGGCCACCCAGGCGCTCGCCAGAAGGATCAGCGAGGCCGCAGGCAGGGCGATGGCGAATCGTCGGATCACGGCGGGAGCTCCTTCAATGCCGCTCGTCGGCATCCGGGAATGTTACGCGACCGCAGAAGTCGAAGCGGCTGATCAGGACATGCGTTTTGCCTGAAAGGGAGCTTGCCGGTGCGACGCAAAAGCCGCGCGCGGTCACCCGGTAGCTGCGGATCGCGGGGTTGGATCCCGGCAGGCGCTCCTGCTTCAGGCTGTCGACGGTGCATTTGTCTTCGCCCTGCGTCGAGTACAGGCGCCGCGCGCCCTCAACGATGAGAGTGACATTCGTCGGCAGTGCGCGGCCGGCGCGGCCCTCGCCCGTACCGCCGATGCCGAACAGCAAGCGCAGGCGCTGCCCGTTTTGGCGCGGCGGTCCCGCAAAGCTCAGGCGAACCCCGCCGCCTTCGTTGCGCGAGCCCCCGCTGCATTCGATCTGGGCGTCCGCCCAATCCAGGTCCTGGTTGAGCGCCCCGCGCAACCGTGCGCGCAGGTAACCGGCGGCGTCCGGCAGGCAACCGGGCAGATGCAGCGCAAGCGGTGCAGGCGCGTCGGCGGCGACGGCCGCCGCAGGCATCAGGACGATGACGCTGCAGAGCGCGAGCGCGACAAATGCGGCCGGGCGGTTCATCCCGCGAGTCTAGCCGGTGCGGGGAAGCCGGCGCGCAATGCTAGACTGCGGCCATTCCATTGTTCTTTCCGGGTGCCATGCAAAACGCGTTGCTGGAAGTCACCGCGGCCGTGCCGCCCGCGCTCGCGCGACTGCCGGAGCTCGCCGCGAATCTGTTCTTCAGCTGGTACCGTCCGACGCGCGCGCTCTTTGAAGACCTGGACAAGGCGCTGTGGGAGCAGGCCGGTGGCAATCCGCGCCTCATGCTGCGGTGCGTGGACCAGGACAAGCTCGATCGCGCCGCCGCCGATCCGACCTACATCGGACGCTACACCGAGGTCCTGCGGCTCTTCGATGCGTACCTTGCAGCACCGGCGCCGTCGCCCTCGGCGCCGCTGATCGCCTATTTCTGCGCCGAGTACGGCTTCCACGAAAGCTTCCCTATCTACTCCGGGGGCCTGGGCGTGCTGGCGGGCGATTACTGCAAGGCGACGAGCGATGAGCGGATGAACTTCGTCGCCGTCGGGCTTTTATATGGCCAGGGCTATTTCACCCAGTCCGTCGACAGCGACGGCGTGCAACGCGCCGAGTATCGCGAGCACGATCCGCGCGATCTGCCGGTGGAGCTCGCGCGCGGCCCGACCGGAGAGCCGCTGAACGTCAGCGTGCGCATCGCCGGGCAGGATGTGGTGGCGCGCATCTGGAAGGCGCAGGTCGGGCGGGTACCGGTGTACTTACTCGACACCAACTGCGCCGAGAACGCCCCGGCCGATCGCGACATCACGCACCGGCTCTACGGCGGCGATGAATCCCATCGCATCCGCCAGGAGATGATCCTCGGCATCGGCGGGCGGCGCGCGCTGCGCGCACTCGGGCTCACGCCCGCAGTGTGGCATCTGAATGAGGGCCATGCGGCATTCCTCATCCTCGAGCTGCTGCGCGAGCATCTGGGCCTGGGACTCTCGCCGGCCGCCGCGCTGGAGGCGGTGGGGGCGCAGTGCGTGTTTACCACCCACACTCCCGTCGCCGCCGGGCACGATGCGTTTCGCGATGAGCTCCTGATCGCGCATTTCGGCGACTATCTGCGCGAGCTCGGTCTGCCGCTCGAGCGCGTGCTCGAGTTGGGCCGCGCGCCCAATGCGCATGGCTATTTCAATATGACGCGCCTGGCGCTGAACGGTGCACGCCGGGTGAATGGCGTGAGCCGCATTCATGGCGCGGTGTCGGCGCGCTTGTGCTCGGATCAATGGCCGGAGCTGCGCCCCGAGGATAACCCGGTCGGCTTCGTCACCAACGGCGTGCACGTGCCGACCTTCCTGCATCAGGGTTGGGCGTCGTTCTTCGACGCCAAGCTCGGGCGCGAGTGGCGCGATCACCTGACCGACTCGCAGTTCTGGAGCGCGCTCGCGCAGGTGCCAGACGAGGACTATTGGGAGAGCGCACAGATCGTGAAGTCACGCATGCTGTCGGGCGTGCGCGAGCGGCTGCGCAGCGGTTACACGCGCGACGGCTTGAGTCCCGTGCAGTGGCGCCACGTCACGCGCTGGCTCGATCCGCGCGAGCCCGGCACCCTCACCATCGGCTTCGCGCGCCGCTTTGCCACTTACAAGCGCGCCGCCCTCATCCTGCGCGACCGTGAGCGCCTGGCGAAGCTCGTCAACAACGCTGACCGGCCGGTCGTGTTTCTGTTCGCGGGCAAGGCGCATCCGGCCGATGAGCCCGGCAAGCAGGTGCTGCGCGAGATCAAGCAGGTGATGCTCTCGGGCGAGTTCGCCGGCCGCGTGGTGTTCATCGACGACTACGACATGCAGCTCGCGCGCTGGCTGGTCTCGGGCGTGGACGTGTGGCTCAACAATCCGATCGCGCCGCTCGAGGCGAGCGGCACCTCGGGCATGAAGGCGGCGATCAACGGCCGCCTCAATGTGAGCGTACTCGATGGCTGGTGGGCGGAAGGGTGGGCGGTCGATAACGGCTGGGGCATCGCGCCCTCGAACGTGCAGGACCCGGAGCGGCGCGATGCGCTCGAGGCCGAGCTCATCATGGATGCGCTGCAGGAAGAGGTGATTCCGCTTTACTACGCGCGCAACGGCGGCACCTATTCGGCCGAGTGGGTCCGCCGCAGCAAGCGCGCGATGATGACCGTCATCCCGCAATTCAGCACGCGGCGGATGCTCAACGACTACGCCGAGGGGCTGTACTATCCGGCCGCGCGCCAGTATCAGCAGCTCGCACAGAGCGAGTTTGCCGGCGCCCGCGCACTGGCCGACTGGCGCGCGCGAGTGCAGGCCGCCTGGCCGAACGTCGCGCTGCGCTCACTCGTCGCAGCTCCGAGCGATCTGCCGCGCGAGCAGCCGCTGCGCATCGCCGTAGCGGCCGCCCTCGGCGGTCTGTCGCCCGGGGATGTGCGCGTGGAGTTCATCGCACGCCGCCGGCTGCCTGAGGCGCGATTCGAGCCGCCGCCGTTGTCGTCCTACCGGGCGCAGGAGACCGACGGGCTGTGGAGCGCCGCGCTCACGGCGAGCGGGCGCAGCGAGGCCGACGGTGCCGCGGTGTTCGAGCTCGATGCGCGCCTGCCGACCTGCGGGCAGTTCGCCACCGAAATCCGCATCCATCCGTATCATGAGCGGCTCGCGCATCCGTACGAGCTCGGTCTCATGAAGTGGCTCTAGGGGCCAGACGATGCCACGCCAGCCAGCGCGCACTTCCTCGGGCCGATACGTCAGCCGCCTGACCAGCGGCACGCTCGCCGTCGTCATGGCCGGCGGGCGCGGCGAGCGGCTCAAGGATCTCACCGCGCATCGCTGCAAGCCGGCCACGCCCTTCGGCGGCAAGTTTCGCATCGTCGATTTCGTGCTCTCCAACTGCGTCAATTCCGGCATTCGCCAGATCGCGATCCTGACGCAGTACAAGGCGCAGTCGCTGATCCGGCACGTGCACCAGGGCTGGAGCTACCTGCGCGGCGAGTTCGGCGAATTCGTCGAAGTGGTGCCGGCGCAGCAGCAGATCGGGGAGTTCTGGTACCGCGGCACCGCCGATGCGGTGTATCAGAACCTCGATGTGATCCTCGCGCACCGGCCCAAGCACGTGCTGGTGCTCGCCGGGGATCACATCTACAAGATGGACTACGGTCCGATGATCGCCTCGCACGTGGAGAAGGGCGCCGACATCACCGTCGGCGTCGTCGCTCTGCCGGCGAAGGATTCGAGGAGCTTCGGCGTGCTCACCGCGACCGAGTGGAACCGGGTGACGAAATTCTCCGAGAAGCCCGCGGTACCCGATACGCTGCCCAACCGCCCGGACTCCATCCTGGCCTCGATGGGCATCTATGTCTTCACCACGCGCATGCTCGAGCGGTTGCTCACCGAGGATGCGGCCGATGCCGCTTCCGCCCATGATTTCGGCCGCAATATCCTGCCGCAGGCCATTGCCGGCAAGCAGGTGTTCGCCTATCCGTTTCAGGACGTGCGCACGCGCGCGCAGAACTACTGGCGCGACGTGGGTACGCTCGATGCCTTCTACGAGGCGAATCTCGAGCTGGTGCATGCGAAGCCCGAGCTCAACATCTACGACCGCGAGTGGCCGATCTGGACCTACCAGGTGCAGCAGCCGCCGGCGAAATTCATCCTCGATGAGGACGGGCGGCGCGGCATGGCCGTGAACTCCATGGTCTCGGGCGGCTGCATCATCTCGGGCTCGCTGGTGCGCGGCTCGCTGCTGTTCTCCGACGTGCACATCGAGGAGCGCACCGAGATCAACGAGTCGGTGATCCTGCCGCACGTCGATATCGGCAAGAGCTGCCGCATCCACCGCGCCATCATCGATGAGGGCTGTCAGATTCCGGAAGGCATGGCGATCGGCCATGACCGGGCCGTCGATAGCGCGCGCTTCCATGTGACCGACAACGGCATCGTGCTGGTGACCGCCGACATGCTGCGCAAGCTCACACCATGAGCCGCCTGCCCGTCGTGCTGCTCTGGCACATGCATCAGCCGCAGTACCGCGACGGGCCGAGCGGCCGTTACGTGCTGCCGTGGACCTACCTGCACGCCATCAAGGATTACACCGACATGGCCGCGCACCTCGAGGCGCAGCCCACAGCGCGCGCAGTCATCAATCTGACTCCCATTCTGCTCGAGCAGCTCGATGAGCTCTCGGCGCGCATCGCGCAGCATCTGGCGGCGGGCACACCGCTTCCCGATCCGGTGATGGCCCTGCTCGGACCCGATCCGGTGCCGCAGGCTCCGGCCGAGCGTCTGGAGCTGCTCAAAGCCTGCCTGCGTGCCGAGCGCACGCATCTGATCGAGCGCTTCGGCCCGTACCTCGAGATCGCGGGTCTGGCCGAGACGCTCGCCAGCCTCGAGCGCGTGAACTACGCCTCGGATCAGATGATCCATGACCTCGCGGTCTGGTATCACATCGCCTGGATGGGCGAGACCGTGCGCCGCAGCGATGCGCGCATCGCCACGCTCACCGAGCAGGGACGCGGCTACAGCGTGGCGCAGCGCCGCGAGCTCCTCGGCATCGTCGGCGAGCTGATCGGCTCGGTGATCCCGCGCTTCCGGCGCCTGGCCGAGCGTGGGCAGTGCGAGCTGTCCGTGTCGCCGTACGCTCATCCGATCCTGCCGCTGCTCATCGACTTCAAGAGCGCGCGCGAGGCGGCACCCGCCTCGCCGCTGCCACACGCCAGCGGCTACGCCGGCGGCGCCGAGCGCGCTGCCTGGCACATCGCGGAGTCGATCCGGGTGTTCATGAGCTACTTCGGCGCACGGCCGCGCGGCTGCTGGCCCTCGGAAGGGGCGGTGAGCACGGCCTCTCTCGAGCTGCTCTCCAGGCACGGCTTCACCTGGGCGGCCTCGAGCGCGAATGTGCTGCGCGCGAGCCTGAATGCGAGCGGCCTGAACTCCGAGGATCCGCAGGCGTTCAACCGGCCGTATCACCTGCCGCGCAGTCCACTGCAATGTTTCTTTCGCGACGACGTGCTGTCGGACCTGGTGGGGTTCACCTACGCCACCTGGCATGGCGATGATGCTGCGCAGAACCTGGTGCACGAGTGCGTGCGCCTCGCCCAGTCCTACGAGGACGACTCAGGCCATGCCGTGCTCATCGCGCTCGATGGCGAGAATGCCTGGGAGCACTATCCTTTCAACGGCTACTACTTTCTCTCGGCGCTCTACCGTGAGCTCGCGAACCATCCGCAGATCGAGCTCATGACCTTGAGTGATTGCGTCGCGCGGGGACTGGCAGCGCGCGAGTTGCCCACGGTCGTCGCCGGCAGCTGGGTGCACGGCACCCTGGGAACCTGGATGGGCGATGTGGCGAAGAATGCGGCGTGGGATCTGCTCGCCCAGGCCAAGCTCGCCGTCGACCGCCGGCTCGCCGCCAGCGATCCGCCGCCCGCCTCGCGGGAAGCGATCGTGCGTCAGCTCGCGCTGTGCGAGAGCTCCGACTGGTTCTGGTGGTTCGGCGACTACAACCCCGCCGAGGCGGTGAGCCAGTTCGACCAGCTCTACCGCCGCCAGCTGCTGCGGCTCTACCAGTTGCTCGGCGAAGCTCCGCCTGAGGCGCTCGCGCACCCGCTGTCGGTAGGACACGGCGTGATGGAGCACGGCGGAGTCATGCGGCGCGCCTCCGGCAATTGAGCCGGCCATGACACTTCGGTTCGGTGACCGGCGTCGTGCGGCGGTGCTGCTGCACATGTCCTCGGTGCGCGATCCGCTCGGCCGCGGCGGCCGCGCGATCGTCGATTGGCTCGCCGAGGCCGGATTTTCCCTGTGGCAGTTCCTGCCCGTGGGTCCCACCGGGCCGGACGGCTCGCCCTACTGGGCCCGCTCGGATGCCGCCGGCAATCCTGCTTTCATCGATCAGACCGAACTGCCGGCGCGTGGCGGCGATGAAGAGCGCGCGTTTTGCACTGCCGCCGCCAGCT
>Ga0335079_10004663_pt1 | contig 15765 bp, 10 predicted proteins | sample Lox_Sample_33_FD_206719 | JGI IMG/M metagenome (GOLD analysis project Ga0335079, IMG submission 206719) | Soil microbial communities from Loxahatchee National Wildlife Refuge, Florida, United States - Lox_Sample_3.3 | ecosystem: Environmental > Terrestrial > Soil > Wetlands | place: USA... | reverse complement strand
CCAATACATCATACACGCCGCGGGCACTTCGGCGAGCGATTCCGGTCGCTACTTGAGAGTCACGATCCAGGTACTGAGCGACGGGTAGGCTTTGTACCCGTATCCCGCCATCAGGCGCCCGTCAGGGCTGATATAGACCGTCTTGGTGAGCTGGGGCCAACTCTGGTGATCCGTCACGCCCTTCATCGTCAGGTAGTCGCTCACGTTCACCATTCCCGTGTCGTGCGTCCAGATCATCGCGGATTTGTTGTTCACGTTCCCGGAGTCGCCGCCCACCACCGACCCGTCGTCGCTCATCGCATACGGCTGCGAAATGTAATCCCTGGGACTGCCGCCGGGCGGGACCGGCACCGCGCCGAGATCCTGGAAATTCCCGTCCCATGCGGTCCACTTGTAAGTGGAGGCGCCTTGCAGCACATTGTTGGTATTCAGGGGAAAGAACTGCCCCACGATGATGGAGCCGACGTCGTTGGTTGCCCAGGCCTCCCCTGCCCAGCCGAGCGCATGCAGCAGGCGCTCCTTGCCGTCCGTCCAGATCGCGCCGCGCCTCCCGTTCATCGCAGGGCTTCCAGGGCCGGGCGGAGAGAATCCCTCCTTGTAATCCCAGCCGATCACCATGTTCCCGTCCGCCGAGACGGCGAGCGGCACGCTGTCGGAATTCTTGCCCTCGTCGAACGTTCCCAGGTTCACCATGCCGTTCACCGCATCCCAGCGGAACGCGACCACCTTGGTCCGCGAGACGTATACGCCTCCCACAATGACGGAACCGTCCGCTGAGACTCCGTTCGCATAGCTAATGGTACTAGTCTCGCTGACCACCGCGCCGGCGAACGGCGCCAGGATTCTCCATTTCCGCCCGCCCTGCCAGACCGCGGCATTCAGGTTGCCCGCCGAATCCGGCACCGAGCCTACGATCGTCATTCCATCGCGCGAGATTTCAGGATTCGCGTACCCGTTCACGCCGATGAGTTCCACTCCTCCGGCGGCGGTCCAGCGGAAACTATCGGCGTTGCTGCCGCCTCCATAGTTGCCGACTGCCACGCTGCCGTCCGCGGACATACTGGTGATGAGGCAGCCATCGACGAATGGCTTGAAGCTGACCTGTGCCCGCGCCGGGCCGCACGTGAGACTCAACAGTAGAGCGGCGGCTGCCGCCACCGGTCGATACGAATAGTACATTTCAATCTCCTCGACGGCGGCCTCGAGGCCATGCGATGCCGCGGGCGGGCCGTTCGTCGGTGTCAAGATGCGACACCCCCGCGAGAAAGACTATTTTTTTGCGACCCTTGACAGTGTACTAGTGTTCTAGTACAGTAATGAGTGTTGGCTGAGCGGAAGCAGGAAATAGGCATCAACGTCGAAAGGAGTAAAGGTATGAAGTCCATAGTTGAGGCGTGTCTGGTCGGATCCATCCTGATCTGTGCGGCGGCTGGCCAGGACCCGCAGAAGCCTGCGCTGAAGCGAGGTGTCTCCGTCGAGATGCCGGTTGCCCCTCATGCAGTCGAGATGCGGGCAGCCGACGAGGAGAATGCCACGGTAGTGGCCATCACAGCAGACGGCCGGGTATTTGTCGGTGTCCGACCTACCGAGCCATCTGCGCTCGCCGGATTGAGTGCGGGGACTGTGTATGTAAAGGCCGACAGCCGGGTACCGTATCAGAAGGTGCTCGCGGTTCTGGATGCCTTGCGAGCCAAATCGGTCGTGCTGCTTACCGCAGCTCCCGAGAACGCAGTCAGGCAGGGAATCGTACCGCCGTACGGGATGAAGCTGACGGTATCCCGGTGAGAGATAGCGCAGGGCTGGCGGTTGCTTCGGGTTTGCATAAATTCGCCCGCCTGTATTTCCTCGGGAACAAGCAAGATCGGCCTCGAGGTACAGCAGTCGCACTGATTGCAGCCCAAAGGCGTCCGGCGCGGTCCTCGCGCGTCGTCCAGAGCACTACACGGTCGATCGCTTCGCGGGCAGCCAACCTCGGCAGTTTCCGGAATGCGCGTATTGCCATCTCGGCGGCGCTCCTCGGCATCATCGCAGCGGCTCTGCCGAAGAGCCCCCGTCGATGGCGTGTCCTGCTTCTCCTTGCTGCCTCTGGAATGATCCTTGGCGACGTAGCGGGCTGGCTTCGCCGCTCTGCTCAGCCAAGCAAATACCGCGCCGACTACGCCGTCAAGCTCTTCCGCTTGGAAGATGGCATTTGGACAGCGGCTCCAGGGTTAACTGTTGCTGTGGCCCCGAAACGAAGCGCTTGGGTGATAGGCGTGAAGGAACTGCGCTGACCCACAGCAGTGACCAGATCCGCCGCAATTCCTTAGAATGCCGCGCCGCGCAGACCCGCAATGTGTAGTCCGGCGCGCGCCTTACTTCGCGACCGGCACTGGTTCCACCTGTAAGCCTTCGCGCACGACATTGCCGGGGTTGGCGATGATCGTCTGGCCTTCGCTCAGGCCGCTGATCACTTCCATGCGGTCGCCATAATCCCGGCCGACTTCGATCTTCTGAATGTGCACCGTGTGATCGTCTCTGACCACCGCCACTTCGGTGCCTTCGCCGCGCACGATCAACGCATCGCTCGGAATCCGCAGCGGAGCGTTAGGTTGAGCGCTCGTCAGCTCGACGCGGGCGTACATGCCCGGCAGCAGGGCGCCCCCGGGGTTCGGCACGTGAACCTCCACCAGCAGCGTGCGGCTGGCGGGATCGAGCGCGTTCGCGGTCCGCGCCACCGCTCCCGTGAACTGCCGCCCGGGCAGGTTGGAAACGCTCAGCACCGCGGGTTGGCCGGGACGCACACCGCTGGCGTTCGCCTGCGGCACGTTGACGTAGGTGCGCAGCCTGCCGATCTGCGCGATGCGGAAGAGCAGCGTGTTGCCGGCGTTCACCAGCGCGCCGACGTCCACATTGCGCAGCGTGATCACGCCGTCGAAGGGCGCCTTGACCAGCCGGTAGCTCTGCACCGTGTCCAGACGCGCCAGGTTGGCCTCGGCAGCCGCCACGTTGCTCCGCTGCATGGCCACCGCCTTTTCGAAGGCTTTGGTGGCGGCCGTGAGCGACTTGTACTCGGACTGGTAGCGGTCATTCTCCTGGCGCGACACGACCCCCTTGCCCGACAGGGCCGCCCATCGCTCGGCCGTGATCCGTGCGAGATCTTCGTCCGCGCGGCTCCGCTCGTAATTGGCCACGGCCTGGTCCACCGCCGATTGCGATTGCTGAAGGCTCGCGCGGGCCTGGCGGATCTGTTCGTCCACTTCCGGAGCTTCGATCTCGGCCAGCGTCTGGCCGGACTTGACCAGATCGCCGATATCGACCGTGCGGCGCAGAAGGTACCCGTCCGCCCGCGCCAGAATCGGAGCTTCGGTGATGGCCTGGATGCTGCCGGGCAGCTCGATCTCGCTCTTACCGGGCGAGCGCGTCACTTGCACGACATCCACCCGCGGCGCCGCCTGCGCCTGTTCCCGCGCCTCGCCGGCAATCAGGGCCTGCCGTTTTTGCAGCGGAATGTACCCGGAGAGGAATGCCACCACCGTCAGCACCACCACCGCCAGCAGAATCGCCCAGATCGTGATGGCCGAAGGACGCCACACGTCCGGCGAAGGTCCGGCGTGCGGAGTGCCATTTCCCGTGGCCTTCAGTTCCTGGATCTGCCGCTTGAGATCTTCGTTCTCCCGCAGAAGATCGGAGAGGCCGGGTTGATCGGGTTCGGTATGCCTCATCGGGTGTTCAGTTCTTCCAGTCTACGCTCATGATCCACCGGCGGCCTGGTGCGCAGGTAGGAGTAGATGATCGGCACCACGAACAGCGTGGTGATGGTGGCAAACATCAGCCCGCCGATCACCGCGCGCCCCAGCGGCGCATTCTGCTCGCCGCCCTCCCCCATGCCCAGCGACATGGGCACCATGCCTAGAATCATGGCGGTTGCCGTCATCAGAACCGGCCGGACGCGCGCATATCCCGCGGAGAGCATCGCGTCGCGCGCCGAGGGCAAGGTCTGCCGCTCGTCGTTGGCGAAAGTCACGATCAGGATGCTGTTGGCCGTGGCCACGCCAATGCACATCATGGCGCCCATCAGCGAGGGCACGCTCAACGAGGTGCCGGTGAGGAAGAGCATCCATAGGATGCCGGCCGTCGCGCCGGGCAGCGCCATCAGGATGATGAAGGGGTCCAGCCACGACTGGAAGTTCACAGTCATGAGCAGGTAGACCAGGACCACCGCGAACACCAGGCCCAGCGCCAGGCGGAAGAACGAGGATTGCATCGTGTCCACCTGCCCGCGCAGTGAAAAAGAGGTGCCGCGCGGCAGATGCGGCTCTTCTTCGCGTATGAGCTTCACCACTTCGGCGCCCACGCCGCCCAGATCGCGCCGGTCCACGTTGGCGAAGACATCGAAAACCGGCCAGACGTTGTAGTGGTTGACGATCACCGGCATGTACGACCGCTGCACCGAGACCAGGTTCGAAAGAAGCTGCGTGCTGTTGGCGGCGGCTCCCGGATTGCCGTAGGCCTGAGACGCACCGTTCGGCGATGCGCCCACCGAAGCCGGCCCGGAGGTGGACGCGCCCGCCATCGACCCCGCCGTGGTGCTGTTGACGACGCTCGTGTTGGCGGAGATCGGAGTGCGCAGGAGCGCGTCCAGGGAATCCAGGCGGTATTGGGGCGTTTGCACGCCGACGTTGTAGTTGACGCCGTTGTTCCAGTTCATCCAGAAATTCGGCGCCACCGTGCCGCTGCCGCTGAGCGAGATCAGCATGCTGCTGGTAACGTCGCGCTGCGTCAGGCCCATCTGGGAAGCCTTCGCCCGGTCCACGTCCATGCGAATCACCGGCTGGTCGGCCACCTGGTGCACGTGAACGTCGGCGGCTCCGGGAATGCGCGCGATCCGCGCGGCCATCTTCTGCGCGATGGCGTAATTGGCGTCGGCGTTGCGTCCCACCACTTGCAGATCGATCGGCGCCGGCAGCCCGAAGTTGAGAATCTGGCTGGTGATGTTGGCCGGCTGAAAGAAGAACGTCATGTCCGGGAAGCGCTCGCGCAGGCGCTTGCGCAGCCGCACCTCGTAATCGCGCGTGGGGGCGTGCTCTTCCTTGTTGAGCGAAATCAGGACCTCGCCGTCGGCGCTGGAAATGGTCGGGATGTCGCCCTGGGCGATGGCGGGCCAACTGTTCGGAATCCCGATGTTGTCGATCAGCATGTCGATTTCGCGCGGCGGGATCACCGAGCGGATCTCCTGCTCGATCTCCGAAAACCGCACTTCGGTCTCCTCAATGCGCGTGCCCGCCGGACCCCGTGCGTGCAGCCGCATCTGGCCCGAATCCACCGCGGGGAAAAAGTCCTCGCCCACCAGCCAGCCCAGGCCCAGCGAGGCGGCGTAGAAAGTCCCGAAGACCAGGAGCACCGGCGCGCGGTGATCCAGCGACCAGTGGAGCAGCCCCACGTAGCGGTATCGCAGTGCTTCGAAAGCGCGGTTGAACAGGTGATGGCCGTGCTCGAACAGGCTCTTGCGGCGCGGGCCCGCGCCCGCCTCCGATTCCAGCAGGTACGCCATCATCGTCGGCACCAGCGTGCGCGAAAGCAGATACGACGCGAGCATGGCGAAGACCACCGCCATGGCGAGCGGCGTAAACAGGTAGCGTGCCGTCCCGGTGAGCAGCAGCACCGGTACGAACACGATGCAGATGGAGAGCGTGGCCACGAAGGTGGGAACCGCGATCTGCGACGCGCCGTCCAGCACCGCGGTGATGATCGGCTTCCGCATGGCGAGGTTGCGGTGGGTGTTCTCGATCTCCACCGTGGCGTCGTCCACCAGGATGCCGACCGCCAGGGCGAGCCCGCCGAGAGTCATCACGTTGATCGTCTGTCCCAGCAGGCTGAGCAGGCAGAGCGAGGTGAGAATCGAAAGCGGAATGGAGATGCAGACGATCAGCGTGCTCCGCCAGCTTCCCAGGAACAGCAGGATCATCAGTCCGGTCAGGCCGGCGGCGATCAGCGCCTCGCGCAGTACTCCCTCGATGGACGCGCGCACGAAGACCGACTGATCGGCCAGCGCGGTCACTTTCAGCTCCGGCGGCACGTTCGCCAGGATGCGCGGAAGCGCGGCCTTCACCGCGTTCACAATCGCCAGCGTGGAGGCCTTCCCATTGCGGGTCACCGTGATCAGCACGCCGCGCGATCCGTTGGTGCGCACGATGTTGTTCTGCACCTGAAAACCGTCGCGCACCTGCGCCACGTCTTTGATGTAGACCGTCGCGCCGTTGACGGTCTTGATGGGCAGGTTGTTCAGGTCACCCAGTTCGATCGGGCTGCTGTTCACCCGCACCTGGTACTCGGTGCGCGCCAGTTTCGCGGTGCCGGCGGGGAGAATCAGGTTCTGCAGGTTCAGCGCATTGGAAACGTCGATCGGGGAAAGCTGCTTGGCGTAGAGCTCCTCCAGGTTCAGGTCCACCATCACCGCGCGCTGCTTGCCGCCGAACGGGTAGGAGACCGAGGCGCCCTGCACCGTGCCGAGCGGCGTGCGAATGAAGTTGTTCCCGATATCGAAGATTTCCTGCTCGCGCAGGGTCTTGCTCGAAAGCCCTAGCTGCAGGATCGGCACGCTCGACGCGTCGTACTTGAGGATGTTGGCCGGGAACATCCCGGGAGGCATCTGGCGCAGCGCCGTCTGCATGGTGGCCGTGGTCTGGGCCACCGCCATATCGATCTTCACGTTCGGGTGAAAGTAAATCTTCACCACTGCGTAGCCGGAATAAGATTGCGATTCGATATGCTCGATGTCGTTGACGTTCGAAGTGAGGCTGCGCTCGAACCCAGTGACCACGCGCTTTTCCATCTCCTCGGGGGAAAGACCCGAGTACACCCACAGCACACTCACCACCGGGATGTCGATATAAGGGAAGATATCCACCGGCATGGTGACGATGGCCGACCCGCCGAGGATCGCGATCAGGATCGCCATCACCACGAAGGTGTACGGGCGGCCGAGAGCTAACCGGACTATCCACATAGGTTCGTTTCGCGGCGCACCAATGGCCGGCCGCTGCAGTCCCCGTTGGTGAAAGTATATCGCGGCGCCGGGTTAAGCGCGGAAGATACGCAGCGCTTCCGCGGTCCCCCGCTCGTAGGCGTCGATCAATCTATCCCAGCGCGCGTTGGCTTCCTCGTCGATCCGCCGGCGCACCGGGTCGGCATCGAACCACGCGATCGTGCGCCGAATTCCGAGCGTATACGGCATGGTCGCGCTGTATTCCGGTACGAAGCGTTTGATTTTCGTATTGTCGAAGACCACGCTGGCGGCCTTGTCTCCGGTCAGCCCGCCGCGCGATTCGGGAATGCACGCGGCGAGAAAATCGCTCGCGATGTGAAGCAGGTTGGGCTCCACGCCGGCCGCCTCGGCGGTCAGCCGATACCACTGGTCCCAGCACATCACCTCGTCGCTGGTGATGTGGAACGCGTGCCCGATGGCCTGCTCGCGGCCCAGCAGGCCCACGAACCCTTTCGCAAGATCGGTGTTGTGCGTGATCACCCACAGCGACGAGCCGTCCCCGGGGACGATCACTTTCCTGCCGCGCCGCATGCGGTCGACGGCGGTGTAAGATTTGGCCCAGCTATTGACCGCCAGCGCGATCTGCGTGTCGCCGTAGGTGTGCGACGGGCGCACGATGGTGACCGGAAAGCCTTCCTCGCGATACGCGCGCATCAGGCGCTCTTCGCAGGCGATCTTCTGCTGCGAATAGCTCCAGTACGGGTTGGCGAGCGGCGTCGATTCGGTGATGAGATAGTGCCCCGCCGGCTTCTGGTAAGCGCTGGCCGAGCTGATGAAGATGTACTGGCGCGTGCGCCCGCGGAACAGCTCCATATCGCGCTCCACCTGCGCCGGCTCAAAGGCGATCCAATCGACCACGGCATCGAAGCGTTCGCCGGCCAGTGCCCGCGAGACCGCGGCGGCGTCCTCGATATCCGCGGTCACCACCCTGGCGCCCGGTGGAGTCTGCGTGGCATGACGCCCGCGATTCAAGAGCGTGAGCTCGATCCCGCGCTCCAGGGCGAGCCGCGTGCACGCCGTGCTGATGATCCCGGTACCGCCGATGAAGAGTACTTTCATGAGTGCACCCGATCCGGCATCCCCAGCCGGAGCCTGAGAAAACCTGCGACGTCTTCCATCGCCTCGCGCGCGACCCTCAGCGCGCCCGGCATGGCGAAGAACCCGTGTATCGCGCCCAGGTACCGTCTCACCTGAACGGGGGTGCCGGCCTCGATCAGTTTTCGCGCGTAGGCCTCGCCTTCGTCGCGTAGTGTGTCGTATTCCGCGGTCAGGACGAATGCCGGCGGCGCCCCTGCCAGATCCTCGGCGTAGAGCGGCGAGGCCAGCGGGCCGCGTGGATCGGCGCCTTGTGGCAGGTACTCGCTCCAGCCGCGCTTCATGTCGATCGCCGCCGGTCCGTAGCCGTCGGCGTACGTTTCGAACGACGGCGAGCTACACGCGGCGTCGATCATGGGATAGATCAATACCTGGCACCTGATACTCGAGCCGCGTTGAGCCAGTGCCGCCACCGCCGCCAGGTTGGCCCCGGCGCTGTCGCCCGCCAGCCCCGCCGGCACGCCCTGTCCCGCGACCCATTCCACCGCCCGGCATGCGTCTTCCGCCGCGGCGGGAAAGAGATGTTCCGGGGCCAGGCGGTAATCGACGGCGATCACGCGGCAGCCGGCCGCGATCGCCAGCAGCCGGCACAGCGTGTCATGGCTTTCCAGATCGCCGCTGAAAAACCTGCCCCCGTGAAAGTACATGACGATGGGCTGCCCATCGTCCGCGGACGGCCAATACCGCCGTGCGCCGATTCGCCCGGGCAGCAGCATGTCTTCCACCCTGGCAAGCTTGGGAGGCTCTCCGGCGAGCGCGCCGGCACGCCGGACCATCTCGCGGGTTCGCGCGACGTCCAGGGAGGAGCGCGGTGGCAGGCTCTTCTGCCGCTCCAGCAGGGCGGCAACCTCAGGATCGAGCGGCACTCGACTTACCGGAAAGCTGCGCGAAGATCTCGCGATAGAAAGAAGGATGCGACTGCCACGTCTGCGCCGTTACGATTCGCCCGTCGCACACGGTCTGCTGGTTGACGAACTTTCCTCCGGCCTGCTCCGCTTCCAGGCGGACGTGCTCGTAGCAGGTGACGTTCTTCCCGCGCGCGAGTCCCGCCGCCGCCAGGATTTGCACTCCGTGGCAGATGGCGAAAACGTGCTTCTCCCGGCGATCGAACTCGCGCACGATCTCCAGCACCCTGGCGTTGTTCCGCAGGTATTCCGGCGCCCTGCCTCCCAGCACCAGCACCGCGTCATACTCCTCCACCTTGACGTCGTCGAATGCCAGGTCGGCTTCCAGCCCGTAGCCCCGCCGCTCGATATACGTGTCCCATCCCGGCTTGAAATCGTGCATCACCAGGTTCAGCCGCCGCCGCGCCGGGGCCGCGACCACCGCCTTCCAGCCTTCCTCCTCGAATCGATGCACTGCATACAGGGCCTCGTACGATTCCCCGCCGTCCCCGGTAATGATCAGGATACTGGACATCCCTCTACTGTACCCCTGCGCCCCGATTCGCGCGGGGTCGAGAGAGTATAATCGGCAGGACGCTTGACAGCACTCAGACGAATTCTTCCTGAGAGGTCAAAACATGCCGAATCCGATCCAGGTCCGGCGGGCGCGCTTGATGGCCTTTGCTCCTCCCCAGGCAGCCATGCCCGCCAGGTCAAACCCACGGCTCGAAATCGCCTCCCTCCGCGACTATCGCCTTCGCGAGCCGGTCTCCGGACGCTCGTATACCGTGCTCCGGCTCGAAACCCGCGGCGGCCTCGAAGGCTACGGAGAGTGCCCCGAAATCTCCGCGCGAGATCTCGCAGGCGTGCTCGACGCCGTCCGCGGCACCGAAGCCACGCAATTTGAAACGCTGCGGCACCGGCTTAAGAATGCGCCCTACGGCCTGATGGCGGCCCTGAATATGGCCATGCTGGACGTCGTGGGCCGCTCGGCGCAAGCGCCCGTCTACCAGGTTCTGGGAGGTCCCACGCGCAACAAGTGCCGCGCGCTCGCGCCGCTCGAAGGCGCCGCCGATAGCGACCTCGCCGAATCCGCGCGCCGCGCCCGAGCCGCGGGCTTCCAGGCATTTCTGGTCCCGGCGCCGGCGCCGGCCGCGCGCAACCAGGGGCAGGCGTTCGTGCTGGCGGCCCGCAAACGCCTGGACACCTTGCGGCAGGCGGCGGGAGCAGGCACGGATTTCGTGCTCGACTGCGCGGCGAATCTGGTTCCCGGCGACGCCGCGTCACTGGCGGCCGCCTTCGAGCGGTATCACCTGCTCTGGCTCGAGGAACCGTGTCCTCCGCTGAATCTCGGAGCGCTGAAAAAAATCGCGACCGAAAACGTCACGCCCCTGGGACTCGGCCGGTCCATCCAGCAGCCTTCCGGCTTTCAGGACCTGCTGCGTGAGGAAGCCATCGATATCCTGCGGCCCGACATCTCCCTGACCGGTATCTCGCAAATCCGCCAGATGGCCGCCATCGCGGAGTCCTATTACGTTGCGGTGGCGCCTTATCACAACGGCGGACCGGTGGCGTCGGCGGCGGCCTTGCAGCTCGCCGCCAGTTTGCCGAACTTCTTCATCCAGCAGATCCCTTTTCCGCAGGCGGAGCAGGACCGCAAAATGCGCGCCGCCGTCGCCGGAGACGTGGAGACCGTCAAGGACGGTTTTGCCGTCTTGCCTTCCGCTCCCGGACTTGGAATCACCGTGAACGAGAAGGCCCTGGAAGAGTACAAGGAGCGTACCGCATGAAGCGCCGTCAATTCCTGGGAGGCGCCGCTGCCGCAATGGCGGCCGGCCGCGTGGCTGGCGAGTCTCGCCGGTCCGTGACGACGTCGGCCTGCGACTGCGCGTTCTCGCCGCCTCAGGCCGCGCCGCCCGGCGCCGATGCTTTTCGCGGCCTCGGCTCCAAGGTCAGGATCACCAACCTCAAGGTGTTCGGAGTCTCTATCTCGCCGACCTCGGACCGTCCCTACGTCTTCGTCAAGCTGGAGACCAATGCCGGCCTGGTCGGCTGGGGCGAAGCGACCCTGGAAGGCAAGGCCGGCGCGGTGATGGCCTGCGTCAATGACTTCCGCGACTTCGTCATCGGCTCCGACCCGGTGCAGAGCGAGCACCACTGGCAGTCGATGTACGTGCACAGCTTCTATCGCGCGGGACCCGTGATGGGCTCGGCCATTTCCGGGATCGACCAGGCCATGTGGGACCTCCGCGGCAAGATCCTCGGTATGCCCGTTTACAAACTGCTGGGCGGACCCAACGATCCCGCGGGCGTGCGCGGCTACTATATCGCCAGCGGCCGCAACCTGGATGAGTTGCGCGCGTTGCGCGCCAACGCCGCCGGCCAGGGGATCACCTGCTTCAAGGGCGGCATCCCCGGCTACTACGAGTGGATCGACACCAACGACAGGATCACCGCTGCCGTGCGTTCGATCGAGATGCTGCGCGAAGGCCTCGGGCCGGATATCGACATCGCCGTCGATTTTCACGCCAAGACCAGCCCCAGCGTCGCCTCGGTGATCGTCAAAGAGGTCGAGCCGCTGAACCTGCTGTGGGTCGAAGAGCCCTGCCCGCCGGAGAACGTCAAGGCCATGGCCCGCATCGCCCGGCGCAGCACCACGCCCATCGCCACCGGCGAGAGGCTGGTGGCTGCCTATGGCTGCCGCGAGCTGATCGAGTTGGGCGTGGTCGACATCCTCCAGACCGACATGAACCACGTCGGCGGCATCACCGCGCTCTGGAAGGTCGCCATGGCCGCGGCCGCTTCCGGGATTTCGATGGCCCCGCACGGCTGCGAAGGCCCCATCGGTCTGCTGGCATCCCTGCACCTCGATTCGGCGATCCCCAACTTCCTCATCCAGGAATGCTGCGGCAATATCGTGCCGCAGCCGCGCGACAAAATCTGGGCCGAGTGGTTCGGCTTCCCTGCGATGCGCATGGTGAACGGCAAGTATCCGCTGCCCGAGAAACCCGGCCTCGGCTTCGACCTCACCGAGGAGGCGCTGAGCAAGTATCCCTTCGGCGGCTCCAAACCGATGGCGCGCGTCTTCGTCCAGGACGGCTCGGTGGCCGAGTGGTAGTTACTTCCCCGCCGGCTCCTTCACCCGGATCACCCGATCGGCCGCGACGTTCTCGAGCTCCTGCACGGCCCCCGAGGGCCAACGAATCTCGACCGCGCCGGCCGATGCCGCCGAACCCAGTCCGAAATGCACCGGCGCGGCGCTCGCGGATGCGTACCCGGCCGCGAACGACACGTGGCTGTACTGCACGCCGCTGCTCGCCGTCACCTTGATTCTGGCCCCGATGCCGTCGCGGTTGCTGGCCGTGCCCTCCAGCTTGAGCTCCAGCCAATGCGCATCCCCGGGACTGTCGTTCAGCCACACTTCCGCCGGCGCTCCCAGGGCCGTGGCTACCACGTCCAGGCGGCCATCGCCATTGAGGTCCGCCGCCGCGGAGCCGCGGTGCCGCGCGGGCGCCTGCGCGGTCAAACCGCATTCCGCCGTCAGCGCCTGAAACTTCGCGCCGCCCAGGTTGCGAAACACCGTGTTCGGCTGATCGACCGTCACCTTGGCTTCTCCCAGAGCCTGCACGTGCCCGCGCGTCATGAAAATGTCTTTCCAGCCGTCGTTGTCAAAGTCGGCGATCGTGGGCGAATACCCCGCCATCGGCATGCTGAGCCGCGCCAGGCCGCTGCTTCGGGTCGCGTCGGCAAATCCGCGCTTGCCCAGGTTGCGGAAAAGCGGAAACGTCTCGTTGTCGAGCGCCGCGAACACAATATCCGGCAGGCCGTCGTTATCCATGTCCCGGGCATCCGCCCCCATTCCCGAAATGAATCTCCCGTCTTCCGTCAAAGCCACTCCGGCATTGAAAGCGATTTCCTCGAAGCGGGCGCCGCCCTGGTTGTGAAACAGGAAGTTGTACATTTTGTCGTTGGTGACGAAGAGATCCGGCAGGCCATCCAGGTCGTAGTCCGCAACCGCTACGCCCATTCCCTTCCCCGCGTGGGCACGGATCCCCGATTCCGCCGAAACGTCGCGGAAGGTCCCGTCTCCGTTGTTGAGGAACAACTGACTGGGCGTCGGCTTATAGAATTTCGGATGGCAGTAATCCAGCTTGCCCGGCGCCGCCTCGCAGGAGGGCTCCCGAGCCGCGTCCCACGCCAGGTAATTCACCACGAAAAGGTCCAGCAGGCCGTCGTTGTTGACGTCCACCCATGCGGCTCCGACCGACCACAAGGGGCCGTACTGCGCATCTGGCGCGCCCAGCCCCGCTTCGGCCGTGACATCGCGGAACGTACCGCCATCGTTGTGATACAGGTGGTTCCCGTGCACGCCGGCGACGAAGATATCTTCGCGGCCGTCGTTGTCGTAATCGCCGATGGCCACTCCGTTGTCGAATCCCGTTCCGGCGAGGCCGGCTTTCGCGGTCACATCCGTGAAGTGCCCCTTGCCGTCGTTCTCGAACAGCCGGTCGGAGTATTTCGGTGACGTCTTCTTGAGCGACTCGATGTCGGCTCCGTTGGTGAAGAAAATGTCCAGGTAGCCGTCGTTGTTGTAATCGAAGACCGCCACTCCGCCGGCCATCGTCTCCGGCGCGTGCCGCCGCGGCGTCTCGCAGCTATCCAGGCGGAATCCGATGGGCCGGAACGTGAAATGAATTGCCGGCGACGCATTCTGTCCCGACGCGATTGCCCACGCCGCTGCCGCGGTGACCGCCAGCGCGCAGGAAATACGCTTGCCGAAGAAGTTCACGGAGCGGTTCTGTTCGATCAGAACAGGAACTTCAAGCCCAGTTGCAGGGTGCGCGAGTTGTAGGTGTTGCTGATCTGTCCGAAGTCGGAGTTGGTCACGCCCGAGCTCGGATTGGTGAACTGGGTGTGATTGAACGTGTTGAACGTTTCCGCGCGGAACTCGAACCGGGCTCTCTCGTGGAATTGGAACGCCTTGAACATAGCAACATTCCAGGTGTTGCGTCCCGGCCCTACCACGTCGTTCCTGGCCGCCGTTCCCCACTGGAGCGGCGCGGGTACCGCGAACGACGAGGTGCTGAACCATTGGAAACGGGTCTTCGGATAGGTGATGGGCGCAACTACGTTCGCCCGGTTGCTGGTGCCGCCGCCATACCCGAGGTTGTCGGGTCCGCCGCCGATCGAAAACGGCGTTCCCGACTCGAGCGTGTAGATGCCGGAGAGTTCCCATCCGCCCAGCAGGGCCTTCGTAGCGCGGCTGGACGAATTCCGGAAGAACGGGATTGCATAGATAAAGCTCGTGATCCAGATCTGCCGCCGGTCCCAGCCTGCCGGACCGTAGTCCCAGCGTGCATTGAACGGATTGGAAACGTTGCTGAACAGCTCGCCATCGATGATGTCGAAGGTATGCGACCACGTGTAGGAACTGTTCAACGTCAGGTACTTCCACGCGGTGGCCCGCACGCTCACTTGCAGCGAATTGTAGTTGGAGTTGGCACCCATGTACATTGGCGCGATGCTTGACCATCCCTGGAAGGGCCGGTAGAGGTTGGGATTCAAGGCAGCTCCCACGTAGCCGCAATTGGCGCCACAAACGCCCTGCCGGTGCGGGTCGTTCTGCGGCAGGGTGTTGATGTTGATGCCTTCCGACTGGTGGTAATTCGAGTTGCCCACATATGCCACCGTCAGCACCGTGTTCTGCCGCAATTCATGCTGGATTCCCAGGCTCCACTGAAGCGCGGTGGGTACCTTGTAAGACTGGTCTACCGTGGTGATGCTCGCAGGAAAGTACGGCGCGGACGCCGTTTGTCCGCTGGTGTAGCTCGTCGCGGGATTGTCGAAGTACACGTTGGTCGGGGCGGATTGATACGCGAAGGGAACGTTGTTCTGTCCGATGTTGTACATCTCGTTGCCCGCCAGGCGTTCATAGAAAATGCCGGCGCCGCCGCGCAGAACCGTCGTCTGGCGTCCGGTCAAATCGAAGGCAAAACCCACGCGCGGGGCGAACGTGTCCCAGTGGTTGTTCACCAGCCCGCTCGGAATTCCGTTTCGCCCGGCGATCCCCACGCCGTTCATGTAGAACTTCACGTTCGATAGAGGAATGTTGGGAACCGTAGTGAATCCGGGACCGTTCGTGTCCAAAGCGCCGCTCGGCAGGAAGGTCGCCGCTTGCGCCGGGTTGTACAGGTTCGGATAGAAATTCGACGCCGTGTTCTCGGAATCGTAGGCGTGGGGAAGGCCTTCCCAGCGGAGACCCAGGTTGAGCGTCAGGCGATTGCTGACCCGCCAGTCGTCCATGGCGTAGAGGGTGTACGTGTTGTTCGAGATGTGCACGAAGTCCACACTGGCCGGTTCGCTGTACGACGAGGCGTAGCCGAGCATGAAGTCCGCAAACCCATTGCCGGTGGCCGATGAGTTGAACCCGAATTGCCCACCGGCGTTGAGCTGGAACTGCTGCCACTTGTGGGTGTACATGTACGCCCCGCCAAACTTGAGGTTGTGTTTGCCGTGACTCCAGGAGACGTCGTCCTTCCCCTGCCAGCTACGCCAGGTATTCACCCAGGGCCACCAACCTGGGGTATAGCTGACATTGTAGGGAGATCCGATGCTGACCCCCGGCAGCTTGTTGTCCTTGTTTGCCTGAAAGAAGTTCGGCACGGTGTATCCGGACGGTTTCTGATACAAGCCGACGTCGTTGATGTCGAGATTATTGCCGTTGTAGTTGAACGACGCCTCGTTCAGCAGCGTCGGGCT
>Ga0335079_10004660_pt1 | contig 15768 bp, 14 predicted proteins | sample Lox_Sample_33_FD_206719 | JGI IMG/M metagenome (GOLD analysis project Ga0335079, IMG submission 206719) | Soil microbial communities from Loxahatchee National Wildlife Refuge, Florida, United States - Lox_Sample_3.3 | ecosystem: Environmental > Terrestrial > Soil > Wetlands | place: USA... | reverse complement strand
ATCCGAGAAGATTGAAGAGACATTCAGGACGGCGGCATCGTTGCCTTCGGTGGTTATCCAAGGCATCCATACGCATATCGGCTCGCAAATTGCGAGGGTGGAGCCATTCGTCAGTGCGGCGAAGTTCGCTACCGAATGGGCCTCAAAGCTCCGCTCAAACGGAATCGGCATCACCCATATCGACTTCGGTGGCGGTATGGGAGTCCCGTACGCCAATGCAATCAAGCATGAAGCACTGCCGGTCGACGAGCTTGCCGAAAACCATATTCCGACCCCCGACCAGTTCATCGCAGCGGTTTTGCCGATCCTTCAACAATCCGGGTGTTCGTTGTGGGTGGAACCAGGGAGGTCGATCATTGCGGATGCCGGCGTACTGCTGACGAAGGTACTCTATACGAAGGAGAACTCAACACGCAAGTTTATCGTTGTCGATGGCGGTATGAGTGAACTTCTTCGTCCCAGCCTTTATGGTGCATACCATCAGATCGTCCCATTGACCATCGACACGTTCGTTCACGAGAAGGTCGATGTTGTCGGGCCGATATGCGAGTCGGCCGACTTTCTCGCCCGGGACAGGCTCATGCCAAAAACGAAACAGCAGGATGTGCTTGCTGTGATGACCGTTGGAGCGTACGGATTCGCCCTGGCGTCGAATTATAATGGGCGCCTGCACCCTGCAGAAGTGCTCGTGAATGAAGAACGGGTCCGCATCATCCGTCCGCGACAGACACTCGATCGACTTTATGAATAAGACAGCATGAAAACTCACAATGTTGCAGTCGTAGGTGCGACGGGTCTTGTCGGCCGGACGATGGTGAAAGTGCTGGAAGAACGGAAGTTCCCCGTCAACCATCTTGTGCTGCTCGCATCAGAACGATCTGCCGGCAAAACTATTTCTTTCAACGGAAAATCGGTCACTGTACAGAGGCTCGAAGAGAAACGGTTTCAGGACGTAGAAATCGCATTGTTCTCAGCCGGTGCATCCGTAAGTCTCGAATTCGCTCCGAAGGCCGTGAACCACGGTACCGTAGTGATCGATAACAGCAGTGCGTTCAGAATGAAGGACGACGTTCCCCTTGTTGTGCCCGAAGTCAATCCGAAAGAAATATGGAAGAACAAGGGGATTATTGCCAACCCGAATTGTTCGACGATCCAGCTGGTCGTTGTGCTGAAACCGTTGCACGATGCCTTCAACATCAGGCGCGTCGTCGTTTCGACGTACCAATCAGTGACGGGGGCGGGGAAAAAAGGACTCGATCAGCTCACGAACGAGATTGCGAACAATGAATTGCGTGAGCGAAAGTTTCCGCATCCCATTGCATACAATGCCCTTCCCCACATCGATATCTTCCTTGAAGACGGCTATTCCAAAGAAGAATGGAAGATGATGAAAGAGACGTCGAAAATCATGGGAGAACCTATCAGGTTAACGGCAACGACCGTGCGCATTCCCGTTATTGGGGGACACAGTGAATCTGTCAACATCGAGTTTGAAAAAAGCTGTACCGTTGAGGGGGTGAAGGATATCCTCGGCAAAGCTCCGGGAGTGATCCTCCAGGATGATCCAAAAAACAATGTCTATCCGATGCCAATCCTGGCGAAGGATCGTGATGAAGTCTTTGTGGGGAGGATTCGGAAAGACGAGACAGTTCCCAGCGGCATTAATCTCTGGGTCGTGGCCGACAACGTTAGGAAGGGTGCGGCAACGAATGCCGTCCAAATTGCTGAAGTCCTTGCAAAAGCCGACAAGAGATGAGCAACGACTTTTCCGGGAACAACCAATGAAGATCTGACACCATGAAACGTCAATTGATCCCAATCTTTGTCCTCGTGCTCATTGCGGGTTGCATCAAGAAACAGGAAAACCAGACCACTGAGATCACAACGTTTCCCCTGAAGGGTCAGGTCGTGCGCGTGATGCCGGATGAACACCGGATCATGATTGCGCATGGAGAAATTCCGAACTACATGAAGGCCATGACGATGCCCTTCAAAGTCAAAGACACCACATTCCTGACAATGGTGCATCCCGGCGATTCGATCCTGGCTACGCTCGCTGTTTCACGAACGGAAAGTTGGCTTGCGACGGTTTCGGTTCTGGGCAAAGGAGCCCCACCGAAAGTACTGACCGGCAACGAAATTCTCTTCAAACAACTGTTCCGAGAGGGGGAGCCAATCCCTGATGTCGAGTTTCTGAACCAGGACAGCAGAAAAATCCACCTTGATGCGTATAAGGGAAAGGTGCTGGCTTTGACGTTTATCTACACGCGATGTCCTCTCCCCGACTTCTGCATCCGTATGAGCGACAATTTCGCAAGGATTCAGCGTTCGTTGAAGAAAGATGCTTTCCTGAACGGATCGTGGCATTTATTCAGCGTCACGTTTGACCCGGATTACGACAGGCCGAGCGTTCTCAAAGGCTACGCAAAGACATACAACGCGGATTTTGCAGACTGGGATTTTCTTGTCACGGACAAGAAATCCCTCCAAAAACTTGCGGACGGTTTCGATCTCACCTACGAGCCCGATCAGGGGGGACTCATTGCCCACACACTCCGGACAATCCTCATCGACAAAAAGGGGAACCTGGTTGCGATCCTGAAAGGGAACGATTGGACTCCCGACGATGTCGCGAACCGAATTCGTGATCTCGTCAGCAAGTAGAATCGCACGGACATCCCTTGAAACCTGATTTTCGGAATAGAATCAAGCAGGGGCCCATCCTCTGCGACGGCGCCATCGGGACACTTCTCGATTTGTACGAGTACGAGGAGATGCCTCACGAAATCCAAAACTTGAAGAATCCTGATATCATCGAACGGATTCACCGGGAATATATCGAAGCTGGCGCCGAGATTATTCAGACCAACACGTTTTCGGCAAACCGCGTTCGCCTTTCGCAGTACCGGCTTGAAGACCGCATCGAAGAGATCAATCGTCGTGGCGTCGAGATCGCAAAAATGGCCGCAGGCGACTCCGTGTACGTCGCCGGTTCGGTCGGGCCGACAGGGAAGATCTTGGAGCCTATCGGCAAGCTCAAGATTTCCGATGCGCGCAATGCCTTCAAGGAACAGATTGAAATCCTCGTGAAAGCCGGCGTCGACGTGTTGATGCTTGAAACATTCGTGAGCCTTGACGAGCTGGGAGAAGCAATCGATGCGGCCAAGCAGCTTACGTCGATTCCAATTGTTGCGCAAAAGGCTTTTCCTGAAGACGGTTCTATTCTCGCCGGCAGTTTTCCGGTTGAAGTAGTCGAGTTTCTCGTCGGCAAGGGTGTTGACGTCGCCGGCGCGAACTGCACTGTCGGCCCTCAGCGCATGTTCAGCCTCATCCGCAATATGTACAAGGACGGCGTAGTACTTTCTGCTCAGCCGGCGGCCGGAATTCCGACACTCCTCAACGGTCGTGCGCTGTACCACACGACGCCCGAATACCTGGGACAATACGCCAAGGAACTACTCCAAGCCGGCGTTACGCTCATAGGCTCTTGCTGCGGGTCGACTCCGGCTCATACGCGGGCAATTCGGCAAGTGATGGATGAGTTGAAAGGAGAACGTCCACTGATCCAGGTTCTGGGTCGACCTGCACCCCAAAAAACCACCGCTGTTGCCAAACCGGAGGCGCGCGAGGAGTTCGACGACAGGTCCGATTTTGCCAAGAATATTGGCAAGCGGTTCCTCACCACCGTTGAACTGGACATTCCCCGTGGTCTCGATATGGTGTCAGTGATCGAAGGAGCGCGCTACTTGCGTCAGTTTGGCATTGATGCAATCAACATCACCGACGGAGCACGTGCGCGGTTGCGCATGAGTTCACTTGCCATCTGTTCGTTGTTGCGACAGCATGTTGGAATAGAAACCATTACTCATCTCACGACGCGCGACCGGAACATGATCGGGCTGCAGTCGGAACTTTTGAGTGTCTACGCCCTCGGCTTGAAGAATATTCTCTGCATTACCGGAGACCCGACGAATATCGGCGATTATCCGCAGGCTACCTCGGTCTTCGATGTAGATTCGTCAGGACTGATCAGAGCCGCCGCTTCGATGAATCGTGGCCGCGACCTCGTGGGAAACACGATAGAGCAGAAGACTTCTTTTCTGATCGCGTGTGCTGCAAACCCTGTCGCGGACAATATGGGAGCTGAGCTGGAAAAAATGGAAAAGAAAGTTGCAGCCGGTGCACAGATTGTTTTCACGCAGCCTCTGTATGAAATGAAGACGCTTGAACAATTCCTGAAGAAAATCGAGCATTACAAGATACCGGTCATGGTCGGGCTTCTTCCCTTAAGAAGTTACAGGCACGCGGAATTTTTGCACAATGAGATTCCCGGAATGGTGATTCCCGAGTGGATCAGGAAGAAATTCAAGACGGCTGGTGAAAAAGCCGGTTCGCTTGGAGCCGACATCGCAATCAACTTTCTGAAAGAAGCAAAATCCTCGGTTGCCGGCGTCTACATGATGCCTCCGTTCAAAAAGTACGATATGATCCCCAAGATTCTTGAAGGCGCGAATCTCCTGAACGAGGAACAAAGGAAATTGTGAACGGGGATACCAGCCCGCGGTTTGACAAACGCCCCCCTTCGAAAGAAGCAAGCAATGTTTGAACTCCTCAGAGCCAATTTCCAGAAGCGTGTCCAACTCACGCAGGAAGAATTTGATCAGTGCACGAAATTCTTCGTGCGAAAGAAGATCCGGAAGAGGCAATTCATTCTTCAGGAAGGGGAGGTCTGCAGACACATCGCGTTCGTCACGAGCGGCTGTCTCCGGTCCTACACCGTCGACAGCAACGGCGAAGAGCACATCATGCAGTTCGCGATTGAAGATTGGTGGATATCGGACCTTCAAAGCTTTCTGAGCGGCAAGCCCACGACATACAATATCGATGCGTTAGAAGACTCAGAGCTGCTGCTCCTGGAGAAGGAAGCCCGGGACAAGATGCTGGAGTCGGCACCAAAACTTGAGCGATACTTCCGGCTCCTTCAGGAAGCAAATTACGTTGCAAGCCACCACAGAATTGAAGAATCCTTGAGTGCCTCTGCCGAGGAGCGCTATCTGGATTTCATCAAGACATTCCCCACACTCATCCAGCGTGTCCCCCAGGGTCAGATTGCCTCCTACCTCGGTATCACTCCCCAATCCCTCAGTCGTATCCGCAAAGAACTCTCAGAGAAGAGTTAATTCTTGCTTCTGCATGCCTTGTCGGAATCGCAATAGCCATTCCGCGTTTTACTTCATTATCCACGCCTTTCTTCTCAGCGTTACCATAGGGTAATTCTATTTCTTCTCCTGCGCGAATGCATTGGCCACTCCCGCCATGGTATATTTGTATCATCAAATTCGACCATACAACTATCAACATATCATCAGAAAGGTCTCAAGCCATGGCACATTGGAAAATCGATCCGGCGCATTCAGAAATCAACTTCAAAGTCAAGCACCTTGTGGTCTCGACTGTCACCGGGACGTTTGCGAAGTTTGACGCATCCATTGAAGCAAACAACGAGGATTTCAGTGACGCGAAGTTGACATTCGAAGCCGACGTTGCGAGCATCAACACCAAGAATGAGCAGCGTGACGGGCATTTGAAATCCCCCGACTTCTTCGACGCCCCAAATTATCCCAAGTTGACGTTTGTTTCGAAGGCCGTGAAGAAAGTATCCGATTATGAGCTGCAGGTTGTCGGTAACCTGACATTGCGCGGCACAACGAAAGAGATCGTGCTGGATGTGATTTATAACGGGACCGTGGCCGGTTTCGGAGGGACGACCGTGGCGGGATTTGAAGTCAACGGTAAGATCAACCGCTTTGACTTTGGATTGCAGTGGAACGCATTGACTGAAGCAGGCGGTGTAGTCGTCAGCAACGAGGTGAAGATTGAGATTCTTGCCGAGTTCAACAAGGTTCAGAGTGCGGCCAAGGCGGCTTGAACGACCTTTGAAAGCACCAAGAATCAGCGCCCTCTTCGGAGGGCGTTGTTGTTTCATTTGATCAGCAGTTCCCTACTTCACAAAACTCATCTTGCCTGTTAACATTTGGTTGCCGACGTGAAGGGTGTAAAAATACACGCCGCTTGCTGCAACCGATCCATCTTCCACTGTCCCATCCCATCGCGTCGCATACTTTCCCGCGGGCATCGACTGATTCAGAAGCCGTCTTACTCTTTGGCCAAGTACATTATGCACCGATAGCTCGACGTGCGAATTCGAGAGCGCCTGAGGAATCGAAAAGGTGATGATTGTCGACGAATTGAACGGATTCGGAAAATTGCTCACAAGAGCTATTGATGTCGGTACAACCGGATTGGTTTGTGGCGCCAAGACTGAAGTGACAAGCGAAGGTGCTACACCAGGTCTCTGGCCTCCTGTCGAGTCCGCCAGATAGAGATTGACAAGATCAGGACGAAGCGACGGAGATATTTGGTAGTCGGTCTCCCATTCTTCATCGGTGAGACGATTGAAATTCGTGCTAACGTGTTCATAGTAGCTCATCACCGGGCCAAGAAAAGCGATCTGTCGACCATTAGGCACCGAAGCGACAACGACGGCAAGATTGACGGGTCCCGTCCCGACGTGAAGGACCCATCCCACCAGCGTTCCGAATTCGTCCGTTGGACACGTGTGAACATCAGCGACAACGAGATCGCTTTTCATGAATCCATCCTGGCCGGTGTAATAAAGCTTATAATACCATCCGTCATAAGGGCTTTCACCGCAGGATACTCCCTTCTGTGTGTAGAAGATGTGTTGGACAAATGATTGTTCGCTCTCCGATAATTCCGTTTGCGCCAGTTCCTTTTGCGCCACGAGTTCGAGAGTATCCGCAGCCCCTTTCACATCACTCCAGTAGTTGAGCACACGGGTTTTGGCCCAGGCAGGTACTGACGAGCACGAGTCAAACATGGTGCAGGCACTGGCAGCCATCTCTTGCACAGCCCTGTAAAACTGAGGAATGGGTTCAACATACACGTACGGGAAGGAACACAAGTTTCCTCCTGAATAAGATTGCTTTGCGTAGAGCAAATTATCGTGTCGAAGCTGCGCCCAGGAGGACAACTGCGTATTCATCTTTTCCTGCCACCAGGCGGCAGTTTGCATGAATAGAGGCAGTGCTGTTCGGTCAGGCGGCGGATTGAGTGAACGAATCGAATTCAACCAGGAATTGTAGACCGTGGTCTTCCAGAAGTCGGATTCATAAGAGTCGATCAGATACCGGAGTGCAGCGAGATTGCTCGAATAGTAGTATTGTGTGAGTTCCGGCTCGAGCAACTGCGCCGCCGCATCGTTGCCGAGAGAAAAGAGCACGTCCAACGTCGACGGAAGCGCACGCCACCATTTCCTTCCTTCGTGAAATATCTTGTCGTAGACCACATTCCCCGTGACATAGGAATCGATGACGAACCGCTGGCCAAGCATGAGCAGTGACGAGGCAGGCACAATGGATTCAGGATCCATGGGATCAGTGATGAGAATTTGAGAAAGGATGCGCTGGAATGCAAATGGCTCGCTCGAGAGCGTATCCTGGAACGCTTTCCATCGTTGCACATCTAGGAGCTGACTGGCACTTTCCGTGTTCGCCATTTTCATGAGCGATCGCATGTTGGATAGCGTCACATTATCAGGGTCACCAACAAGGCGACGCAGAATGCTGTCCATGTCGTTCAGCATGCCGAAGGCATCGCCGTCCGTGGCAGCTTCGACAAGGAGAGCAGCATCAATCGTCTGGCGTTGGACATTCGAATCTGCAATTGGCGAGAGGGTGTTTGCAGGAGCAATAAGATAGATCTCTATCCTCCCGAGCCACATCATCGCCTGGAAATACTTTCCCAGTTCTGGGGTCGACGTGTAATGTCCGCGGATGGTGAACTGGCTGAAATCAATGTCTCGGTTCTGGGTCGAAAAGAGAGGATAGGAAGCTTCTTGTTCGTCCTTGACAAGATTGAGAATTGCGGCGATCTCGGCGGTGTTCTCAGCGAATTGCGGTGTTGCGGCATCACCGAGAAGATCACGCGGAACGGTCAGGTACACGTCAAGATCAAGAAGGGACTGATGCATCCCCGGAATGGACTCGTATCGGGCTGCGAGAGAGGGTAACTGACCATGCAGCCGTGCCAGCAAAGAATCAAGTTTCTGTATGAGAACGTTTTTTTCAATATCCATGAGTATTGCATCGTACGACATGTGGATTGCGTGAAGGATGGCGTCAGCCGAAATAAATACGGGAAGGTCGTTGTTATAGATCCCCTGGAGTGCGCCACCAAACGAAGGGCACTTCAGCCGTTCGCTCACCATGAATCCGTTATGATCGATCAGGTTTGTCTCATTTTCTGTGAGACCGTACTTGATTCTGATTGAATCGGCATAGAGTGCATTGTCGAAATTCGTGGTTGCTCCTGCTGCAAAAATTCCTGCCGGGTACATGGCACGGAGTTGTTCGGACGACATATCTTGATGTGCGTTGAGAAAGCTGCGATATGCAGCCAGGTCAAACGTCTGATTCGTCTGAGATTGGGCAAGAGAAAGAAGGAGAATCACCGAGGTACACGCTGTCACAAAAAACCTGGAGGTGCTTTGCGGTTGCTTTGATTGACTGGAACGTGAATCTGTTTGGTGTTGGTGGATGGTGTGCATCGCGTCCCCCTTGAGCCTTCCAGCCAGGCTCATCTGTTACTTTTGTTGTTCGATAATAAGAAAGCCTCTGCCGGCTCTCGCCGACAGAGGCTTCTATTTCCCTTCCTTCGTCTTCACACCGCCCATAGAGTCCCCTGTTGGGTTCACCGGGGTCTATGTTTTTAGTGGTAATAATGTACCTGATTGATTGCAGGATGTCAATCATCCGCAGCACCACCTCAGCCCGATTGTTCTGAATCTCAAAATAACATTTTTGTCATTTTTTAACTTGACAATACGACAAATATGTCGTATTGTCATTCAGGCGATACGATGCACTATTCTACAACGTTTGAGGAGGTTGCCATGATCGTCCGTGATTATCACACCATCCACGTGGGAATGGGGGGGTGGGATTTAGAGCCATTTCAGAGACTTTTTTATCCCCCCCGGCCCAAAAAGGGGTTCCGGAAACTTGAGTATTACAGCCAATTTTTCGACAGCGTGGAAGTTAATTCGACGTTTTACAACACTTCTCTCAACGCCGAACACGCACGTCGCTGGCTCGACGATGTCTCAGTCAACAGGCGATTTGTGTTCACAGTCAAGCTCTTCCGTGGATTTACGCACACGTTCGACGCAACGAAAAACGATGTTCGGGCGGTGAGAACGATCCTGGAACCCCTCGCATTCGCGGATAAGCTGGGGGGATTGGTTATGCAATTTCCCTCCTCGTTTGCAAACACACGAGAACGGCGGTTGTATGTAATGCAGCTGAGCAAGGTATTTCACCCCTACCGTTTGTTCGTTGAAGTGCGCCATAATTCCTGGAACAGTCCACTCATGTGGAATTTCTTCCAGGAGAACAAAATGCACCTCGTGAACGTGGACCTGCCGCCGTTGAAAAACCATATGCCGCTGACAGCATTGGCGTGGGATGGTGCAGCGTACTTCAGAATGATGGGACGAAATATGGAGAATTGGTACAACTCCGGACAGGGGGATCGCTATCACTATTATTACAGTCAGGGGGAGCTTGAACGGCTGTTGTCGCTCATCGAGCACGTACGGACCGCTTCACACTCTACGTATGTGGTATTCCACAACGACCCGGAGGCGAACTCGCTGGTCAATGGATTCCAGATCCGGCATATGATCCGACAGAGGCAGCCGGTTCTTGTTCCCCAGAACCTGATTCGTGCCTTTCCGTCGCTCAAAGAAATCAGCGCGTCAGTGAATGTCGCGCATCCATTCTTCGCCGAAGCAAGTTAAGGCGTCCGGTTCATGCGGTCGAGGTAAAGACAGAAGTTCTATTCGGGTACTTTTCTTCTGCTTGTCCAGAAGAAAAGTACCCAGAAAAGAAGAGGACACCGAAATTATAACACACAGGCAGGACAGCGAGCGCACAAGCCGAAACCTCACCGCGCTTAGTAACGGGGGCTCGTTGGCGCGGCGAGATTAAACGCGCAGAGATCAGCGTGCGCACAGCGCCGGATGATTTCGGGGCTAACCCACAACAGCAAGAGGTTTTTTTGGCAAATGCACAAGAGGATATCGCATGGTGTCGAATTCGTCGGGTTTGAGCGTGGGTGACTTGCGTGGGACTTTAATCTGGCGCGTTTTTCTAATGGATTCGTCAGGTGCGCCAGACTTCGGGCAAGTGGGGCAGCAGTTCTCCTTGCGTGTTACGAATTTGACACGATTTCTTGGGTTACTTTCTTTCTCGGAAAGAAAGTAACCGCTGCACGCGTAGTGCGACAAGTCCCAACATCCTTAACACGAAGAAAAGAATAGCGGGAACGAATAAGGAACGTACGACCTTGCACGACCGGCGAAGTAATACACACGACATTATCAGGGAGAGTTTTCTGGTGGGGAGACGATGATATGGAGACAGCAGATGTGCAGCTCTTGCTGATCATCGTTATCATCTCCGGTTTCCTGAGTTCGACACCGTTAGAGAAGGACCCCTTGCACTTAACCGTTGCATTCACAGGAAAGGAGACGTCGTTGACAAAGCAGGACAACAACAACCGGATCGATTATATCGAGTTCCCCGCCACCGATATTGCGGCAACGAAGAAATTTTATGCGGCGACGTTTGGCTGGACATTCACGGACTGGGGACTCGATTATGTGAGCTTCGAGGACGGTCGCATGAGCGGAGGATTTGCTAAGGTTCCATCGATCTCCGGAAACGGGGTCTTCATTGTACTCTATGCATCAGACCTTGAAAAGACAGAAGCGGTGGTTGTCAAGAACGGCGGCAGGATAACAAAACCACCTTTCGAATTTCCCGGAGGCCGTCGCTTCCATTTTACCGATCCGAACGGGAATGAACTCGCAGTTTGGTCGGAAAAATAGAAATACGTTGCGGGGATGGAAGACCTCAAGGGAGGGTGGGCGGTTGAAGAAGATTGCCATGAACGAAAGGAAGTGATGATGACAACTCGTGCGAGTGGATCATTCGAGGTAACGCTTACTCCCCAAGCGCAGGACGAACCATCCGGGAGCTCAACACTTGGCAGAATGTCCATCGACAAAAAATTTCACGGCGACCTTGAAGCTGTCAGCAAAGGGCAGATGCTCGCCGCCGGCACGGCCGTCAAAGACTCGGCTGGTTATGTTGCAATGGAGCGGGTCACGGGTCTGTTAGCAGGTCGGAGCGGTTCGTTTGTGCTTCAACACAGCGGCACTATGAACCGCGGTGTTCAACAGCTGAGTCTCTCTGTTGTCCCGGATTCCGGTACCGATCAGCTGGCCGGACTGAGCGGCACGATGACGATCACCATTGTCGGCGAAAAGCATTTCTATGACTTCGATTATATACTTGCCGGAAACGGTTGAGGCGCGGCTGCAGCGGTGAAAGTGAGCGATCGGCCATCGGCAACTGGCTGTCATCGGAGCACTGACCGCTGCCTACCCGCCGTGTCTCCCCTTTTGGCGGGAAAGCTACTCTTCGCTTTCCTTCAAACACTCCGGGCTGTCGTTCCGGGAATTGCTGACGAGGCGGGAAACGCGGTAGGCTTTCATCTTGTCCGTGGGATATGGAAGAAGAAGTTTTCTTAATTGGTCCGTGTCTTTGAAATCTCTATCGAGCCATTGTTCAAAATGTTTTTCGGGAAGAATGACCGGCATGCGGTTGTGGATCGACGACATCAACTCATTGGGTTCTGTCGTGATGATCGCGAACGTGGGGAGTTCCTTCCCTTCCGGATCTTTCCAGACAGAAAAGAGTCCAGCAAACAGGATTGGCGCTTCGTCCTTCAGGCGGATGCACATCGGCTGTTTTTCGACAACCTCCTGTCCCCCACCGCTTGTTTCTCCGGTGGCCTTTATTTTCTTCCACTCGTAGAACGCGTCGGCGGGAACAAGACAACGGCTTCCCTTGAAATAGGGACTATAGAGCTTGCTCTTCTCCAGCGTTTCCGCCTTGGCGTTGAACGTCGAAAATTCCGTCTTGTTCGTCTTCGACCAGTGGGGAACGAGCCACCACTGCATGATGTCGGCAGTCAGGACACCATCGCGGACGGCAAACACCGGGAGGCGTTGCATTGGCGCGGCATTGTAGCGGGGAAGATCTTTAAACGCTTCCTCGGCATTCTGGATCGAGCGAAACAGGTCGTACGTCTTCTGAACGTTTCTGCCGCTGATGAATGCATAACGACCGCACATAGCGATGGCTCCTGAAATTTCGTCTAAGGTATTGAATCGCAGGGTGAAAATCCATGGTTGGCAGATCCATCACCGTCCGGGCTCCTGTTCTTGTTCCACCCGGTACATTGACACAATCGTTCGCCAAGCCGCCGGGGAAAGTGTACTTGCTCTACGGCGACGACCGCATATTCCCGATTTCATTGACCATGGCTGCACACGCGATGGCAAGGGGATCCTCCGTGGCTGTCGTCGACGGGTGTAATCAGTTCAACGTTCATCTGATTTCCCGGTTCGCGCGGGAACGGAAGATCAACCCCGAGAAATTATTGAAACGGATTTTTATCTCGCGGGGATTTACCTGTTATCAGATGGAACAGGCCGTTACCAACCGGCTTCCGGCATTTCTCGGCACGATCCATTCCAGCACTGCGATGATTTTCGGTCTCCTCGACACATTTTTCGATGAACAGGCATCACTGCGGGAAGTGCAACAAATCTTACAGCGCGTGCTGGTATCACTGAACGCCATGAAAACAGACGGCGTTTCCGTTCTCGTGGTCTGTCACGCATATAATGTTCTCCCGGAAGAACGGAACCGGTTGTTCACAACGCTCAAAACCGGAATGGACCGCGTGTACCGGCTGGAAGTGGATGAAAACAATCAATCGAAGCTCTTCCTTGAGCAGGCGCAACCTCCGGTTGCAGGGAAACGCTTAGGCTCATTCACAACAACGCACAGTCATTCTGAAGGAGTCCCGCTTCCAGCGGGACGATTGAAGAATCTGCCAGTTTTGTCAGATTCTTCGAAGCCGTCCAACACGTACTGACAACGCGAGAGAGTCTTCAAGGTCCGACTCTCTTCAATGATTTCAGTGTTTCCGTGTGGTCGGAATAGCATTCCGACCTACAGTTGGACGGCCTCTCGAATGACGTTACCGAAGGAGGAAACAGTATGGGACGCACAGTACCGACCTTCACCAACATTATCGACAGCGAGCTCGCCACGTGGTCGAAGTACCGCCGCGGACTCCGGAAAGAAGACCAGGGGGTCTTCGACGATATCTTCCGTGCCGCAAAGCTGCACCTGGCAGAGAATTTCTACGCCATGCGGACTGTTCCGTTCGAGAGCATTATGATGTCCATTGCCGTCGAGCAGCGAAAGTTGATCAACAAGTTACAGGACAGGATTGTAAGACTCGAAGGGCGGGGCGAGCACTAATGTTGCACGCGAAGCGTGCATCTCGTCCGAGTTCGGAAACCTCGCCGGTAATATCATTTCGCCTTCGGCGGCCTACTTCTTTTGCCACCAAAAGAAGTAGGTAAGAAAAGGTGCCGAAACCAAAACGCACGCCGAGGTTTAAATTGGTTGGGAGTTATTATAACGACTGCATTTGCTCAAACTGCGCGATCGCCAACATACTTCACCTTGGTACGCAAACGCACATCGCTGGTGATTTCGGGAGCCAACGCGCAAAAGCAGAAGTGCCTTGCGTGTTCGCAGCATTCGCGTGGTGTCGAAATTGTCGGGTTTGCGCGGGTGGACGACCTCTCGTGGGACTTTAATTTCGTGCTTGTTTCCTGCGCTTTTTGCATAGCACGAAATTTCGAGCAGGTGGGTAGGAACTACCCATGTGTGTTACAATTTCGACAAGTTTCTTTCTGACCGCTTTCTTTTGAAAAGAAAGTGGTCGAAGAGAAAAACCAGTTTAGCATCCAGAACAATGCCTTCTACCATCAGCGGCTGGCTCTTCGATGTCTATCCCTCCGCTTACGGCGTGACCCTCTGGTTCATCGACCGTAGCGGGGGGAAGCATCGATGTATTCGTCCGTTCCGTCCGTCGTTCTTCCTGTACCTCAAGAACGGCGACGTGCAGCGGGCGGAATTCCTGGCAACGCGGTGTCCTTTCCCCGTCTCCATCACCAAAATGACACGGACGGAGATCTATTCCGGCGACTCACTCGATGTCCTCCAGGTCCACGTTCACGATGCAACACGACTGAAAGAAGTGGTGTGGTATTACGAGCGCTTCTTCCCCCACTTCGCATTTTTCAATTCCGACATCCCCGCACAACAATTGTTCCTGTACGAGACCCAGCTTTTTCCCCTTGCGCTGGGAGACTACCGTATCGACGAGGAAGGACGACTTCTTGACTGGCAGGTCAATGATTCTCGTGAGGCAGTGGAGTATGAACTTCCGCCATTTTCGATCATGCTTCTCCGCAACGCCAACGACTTTGTCCCGCCGAAATATCAGAAGCATATTCAGCTTGAAGTGACCTATGAAGACCGGACATATTCACTCGAGCAGGAAACGCCCCGCGAAGTCCTCGAATCGCTCAACTGGCATTTACACCGCTGCGACCCCGACATCCTGCTGACCGACTATGGCGACTCCGTCCTGATGCCGAAACTCGTCGAGCTCTCTGAGCAGTACCGTGTGCCACTTTTGTTGAACCGGGACGAGAACGTGGGATACACGACAACGCGCGAGTCCAGCTTCTTTCAGTACGGCAAGATCGTTCACAAAGACGGTGCGTTCGAGCTTGCAGGACGGTGGCACGTCGACAACGACAATTCGTTCACGGTTGTGGAATCCGAGCTGGACGGGCTCTTCGAGATGGTCCGGTTGACGCAGATGTGCGGCCAGAAACAGGGGCGGGCAAGCATTGGCACATCGATGTCGTCGATGCAGTTGTCGTGGGCGTGCCAGCACAACATCCTCATCCCGTCGAAGAAGCGGGAGCCGGAGGAGTTCAAATCAGCAGCAACCCTGCTGTTGGCAGATCGGGGCGGACTCATTTTCAATCCACCGCTTGGGTACCACGAAGACGTCGCCGAACTCGATTTCGTCTCGATGTATCCCTCCATCATGGTGAACCGGAATGTTTCGCCGGAAACCGTCAACTGTCGTTGTTGTCCGCCCGAGAGCATACCGTTGGAACAACGAGTACCGGAACTTGACTACACCATCTGCCAGAAGAGAACAGGAATCGTTCCCGCAACGTTGAAAGCCGTTGTGAAGAAGCGGGCTTACTATAAGAGGATGAAGAAAGAATACAAGGGCAAGAATGAGGCCCTCTACCGTAAATTCGATTGCCGGCAGAACGCGCTGAAATGGATGCTCGTGAGCTGCTTCGGGTACCTCGGGTACAAGAACGCGCGGTTCGGCAGAATCGAAGCGCACGAGTCTGTGAACGCTTTTTCACGCGACGCCATCCTGAGGGCGAAGGAGATCGCGGAATCGCACGGGTACCATCTCCTCCACGCCATTATTGATTGCGTCTGGCTCAAAAAAGAAGGCGCGACCGAGCAGGATTATGAGCAACTCTGTCGTGCAATCACCAACGATGTCGGGATTGACATCTCGCTCGAAGGTATGTACAACTGGATCCTCTTCCCCGCCTCCAAACAGGATCCGGTGATTACGACCGCGAACCGGTACGTCGGATGGTACAAACACGGCGATATTAAGATCCGCGGCATCGAAACACGGCGGCGCGAC
>Ga0335079_10004659_pt1 | contig 15769 bp, 12 predicted proteins | sample Lox_Sample_33_FD_206719 | JGI IMG/M metagenome (GOLD analysis project Ga0335079, IMG submission 206719) | Soil microbial communities from Loxahatchee National Wildlife Refuge, Florida, United States - Lox_Sample_3.3 | ecosystem: Environmental > Terrestrial > Soil > Wetlands | place: USA... | reverse complement strand
CCATTGATTCGGGCTTGTACTGATCGTAGATCGCTTTAGAGATTTCGGTTTGTACGTCGGGCTTCAACTCGCCATCGAGTGGCTGGACGGCTGCGTAGAGTCCGCCGACAACTCCCTGCAGCTCAGTGAACTCCTTGACCAACTCGGTGGTGAGGTCGGTTTTGGCAAGTAGAGCGGCCTTGTGTACAACGCCGGGACGCATCGATATGCCACTTTGTCGAATGGTCTCGGAGAGCCAGCTGGCCAGGTGCTGCACGCGCAGCGTTTTCTCGTAATAGCTGCCGAGGTCCTTCTGAAATGTGACGTGCTTGAGCAGCTCAACCCGTTCGCGCAATGTTTGCTTTTGGTCGGTCTGCCAAAAGAAGCGCCCGTCATTGAAGCGGGCGCGCAGCACGCGTTCGTTACCGTGGCGAATCAGACCATGCAAATCACCGACCGTATTGAGCACCGCGAGGAAATGCGGGAGAAGCTTGGCGTTCTCATCCTCGATGGCAAAGTATTTCTGATGGTCGCGCATTACGGTGACCAGCACTTCTTCGGGGAGCGCCAGAAACTCACTATCAAAACTTCCCAGAATGACCGAAGGAAATTCGGTGAGATTGACCACAGTCGCCAGCAGAAGCTTGTCTTCACGCCATCGAGCCCCGGGGATGGTTCGAGTGGCGGCGTCGAGAGCTTTGCGGATAACCTGTTCGCGCTCGGGAGCGCCCAACACCTTCGCTGTACGGAGCGTCTCCACATAAGCATTGGGCCGCGCAATGGTCGCGGTTTCGTGACCCAGCAAACGATGCCCTCGCGTTATCTTGCCCGCCGAGATCCCGAACAACTCCAGCGGAATAACCTCCTCATCGAGCATCGCAACCAGCCAGCGCACGGGACGCACGAACAATTCCCCACGTTTCCGCCAATACATATTCTTGGGCCAATAAAGGCTGGCAATTTCTTTTGGCAAAGATTCAGCGAGAATTGCGGCCGAGGAACGCCCTTTGCGGGTCACCGTGGCGCCCAGATATTCTCCCTTGGGCGTCGCAATTTTTTCGAGCCTGCTTACGTCAACGCCAACCTTCTTCGCAAAAGCGTGTGCCGCCGGGGTCGGCTCTCCCCCTTTGAACGCAATTTGGGTAGAAGGACCGGTCAGCTGCTCAGTGACATCCGGCTGCGCCGAGGGAATGCCTTGCGCGACAACGGCCAATCGCCGCGGCGTATCAAGCCGTTGAAGAGAACCGCTCGGCGTCAGCCGCTCTCGTTCCAGCAGCGCACCCACGCGTTCACGCAACTCACGGCTGGCGTCGTCGATCATCCGCGCGGGGATTTCTTCACAACCTACTTCGAGTAAAAGATCTGGCATTCGACAATCAAGTTTATGCTCTCAGAATTAAAACTACGGTGAATGTGAGCCCAGTCACAGGAAAATTGCGACATTTCCGTCCCACGCGTTATCCCACCGGAGCCAGCTTTCCCTTCTTCTCTTTGGAAGCTCGTTTCTCTGGTTCACTTTTTTTTTGGCCGTCACGCTTTTCGGTTGACCCATACTGCTGGTCCATCCAAGCCTTCGCGATTCCCACTGCCAACGCCCGGACGCGAGCGATCACGCCAACACGCTCGGTCACCGAAATCGCTCCACGCGCGTCCAGAATGTTGAAGTAGTGCGAGCACTTCAGGCAAAGATCGTAGGCAGCAAGCAATGGGAATCGGGAGTTCTCGCGGGCAGCGTGCTCGTCCGCTGGTTCGTCTGCAACGAGCGCGGCGTACCGATCGAGCAGCGCTTTGCACTCCGCCTCGCACATCTCGAAGTGCCTCCACGTGCTGGCAACGTCCGCCATCTCGAAGTTGTAGACCGAGAATTGCTGCTCGTCGGCCAGGCGAACCTCGCCATACGTCACTTCCCTGCTCGTCTCAGCATCTCTCGCCCAAACGATGTCATAAATCGAATCGACATCCTGAAGGAAGGCACACAGCCGCTCCAGGCCATACGTCAACTCCGCCGAAATCGGATCGAGGTCCACCCCACCGCACTGCTGGAAGTAGGTAAACTGCGTGATCTCCAGACCATCGAGCATGACCTGCCATCCGATGCCCCACGCACCCAGCGTCGGCGACTCCCAATTGTCTTCCTCGAACTTGATGTCGTGCCGGCGAAGGTCGATGCCGATCGCGCCCAGCGACTCGAGGTAGAGTTCCTGAACATTCTCTGGTGGTGGTTTAAGAATCACCTGCAACTGCATATGCTTGAACAATCGATTGGGATTCTCCCCGTACCGCCCATCCGCCGGCCGCCTCGACGGCTGCACATATGCCACCTTGTACGGATTCGGCCCCAACACGCGCAAAAACGTCTCCGGAGCCATCGTGCCCGCCCCGACCTCCACGTCATAGGGCTGCTGAATCACCGCCCCACGCTCCGCATAGAACGTCTGGAGCCTGAGAATCAGTTCCTGAAACGTCAGCGAATTGGGTTTCAACGAAGTCATTAAGAAGTCGTCAACAAGTTGTCATTCCGAGCGCTTTGGCGCGAGGAATCTGCTTCTGCTGAAATCTGCGGGGGTGCTAGCAGCTAATAGCCACTAGCTGATCTTCTCCATCATCCCCGCCGTCACCAGCTTCTTCTCCAGTTGCCGCTCCAGAATCTGGATCAGAAACTTCCGCAGATCTGCGCACAGTTCTTTCGGCCAGTCGATCCCAGCAAACTCAGCCACCCTCGACCGGAGCATCTGCGCTGCAATCTTCCGCGACTCCGGAGACAACTCGGATGAAGCAATACGCTTGTCGTCGGCGCAAACCAAGCCATCGGCCAATGCGTGCCAATAAGCCCTGGTTCCGTCGAGCGCCCGCCCGCATACCGCGCACTCCGCAAACTCTGGCAGAAACCCCATCAAGCGAGTCATCCAAAGTTCGAAGTACGTAACCGGCATCCACAGCGCCACGCTGCGCAACTCCGCCAGCACCGCCAGCGTCAGCCGAAACACAGCATCGCTCGCCTCGCGATCGGGCATGAGCTGGTCGAGCAGCTCCGCCACATGCGCCAGCGCGGTGGCACGCGCATAGCTCACTTCCCCGCTCATCGGCGACTCGATCACCTCGCACACATCGAGCCGCGCCAGTTCCTGCCGCTCGCGGTCGTCATAAAACGCCCGCACATAAGTCAGCGGCTCCAGCGCGCCACCAAAGCGGCGTTTCGACTTCTTCGCCGCCCGCGCCACGCCCTTGACCTTACCTTCCGTCCGCGTAAACAAAGTCACCAGCAAGTCGGACTCGCGCAACGGATACGTGCGCAGAACGATCGCTTCCGACTCCTTCAGCGCCATGGAGGACTAAGAGCTAAACTTTGATTGTAATGGATGCAAAGAACGGCCGTCAGCTTTCAGCGCTCGTAGTTGTGCCAGTCAGTAAACCTTCGTGCATTCATGCAATGCGGAACCACAGCATCATGCCCATGGCACCGGAAAAAATCGCCAGCAATCCCGCAAGATACGCGAATACAAGAGTAAACAAGCCGCGATCGCGTTCTCCAAACGATTGGCAGATTACGCACACCGCCCAGGAGCTGGCGCTAAGAAAAAACCACCCATACCAGGGGAGCTCGGGAATGTCGGTAGGACTGAGATGCACGGCGCGGATTTTACACTACCCGGAACGCTGCTGCGGGGGGCAGATCCGAATTTCGCGTCAAGAATGGTTTTCCGATGGCTGATGGCTGATGGCTATCTTCCGAAGTACTTCGCGTTCTTGTCAGTAAACTCTTTCCACTTCTCTGGAAGGTCATCGAGCGCGAAGATGGCGGAAACCGGGCACACCGGCACGCAGGCGCCGCAGTCGATACATTCGACCGGATCGATAAAAAGCATCTCTTCGGTCGCGTACTTTTCGGAATCTTTCTTCGGGTGAATGCAATCCACCGGGCATGCGTCAACACATGCGGTGTCTTTTGTACCGATACAGGGCTCGGCAATTACGTAGGCCATAAATTCTTCAGTGCTCCCACAGAGTGGAAAAGTTCACGGAAACTACAAAAATTGTAGCAGGAATCGACCCCTTGCGTGCAAAACCTTGCGCAGAACATGGATCCGACCAAGCAATAATACACAAGAAATACATAGCAATTTGCCGTTTGCGGCGACCGTCGCGCCCTAAGGCTGTTCTATTGGCCAATCGAGTACTAGCACCTTCGGCTCTGTCACTTTTCGAACGAAGGCGCGCGCCAGAAGAATATAATGAATTGTAATGATCTCTGGCCGTATCGCATACGAAATGGCCTTTCTGGCCCTTCTTTGTACCCTGTCCATCTTCCTGTTTCCCGCCGTTCAGGGTCCATATTCCGCTGTCCATGGACCAGTGACCACATTGCAATCCATACGCCTTGCCGCGCGCCTTCGACTGTCCATTCTCGCGGCCGCTCTCAGCATTCTTTCCACCTCTTTGAAACTCGCGCTTGTTGCTGTGCGACGGCGCGACTTCCCTGATTCAGGCCCCGCTTCTGCCTCCCTGATTTCGCTCAGCACCATCCTTCGTTGCTGATTCGTCTTCATTTTCCGATCTAGCTCTCTAAACATTTCGGACGAACGGCAGCGTTTATACCTGGCGTGTAATTCAGTTCGCTCTAGTGGCGCCGGTCGTTCCGCGATCTGAACGAACATCGGTGCTGACCCAGCACAAGGAGCTTTTTATGAGAACAGAAAAGTTAACTACATTAGTTTCCGTCGCCATCCTCGCGACAATTCTTTCCACCGGTTGCGCCAAACATGTCGCAAAGGTGGAACCCCCAGCCGCGCCTCCTGCGCCGCCGACACCAACAGCCAGTCTGGTTGCGAACCCTGACGTTATCCAACCGGGACAGCAGGTCACGCTGACTTGGCAAACCAGCAATGCGAATGAGATCACGATCGCCGGAATTGGAACGTTGCCCGCCTCGGGCTCGCGCCTCGTCGCCCCCAACGCCTCCACCACATACAACCTCGTCGCCAAGGGGCCCGGCGGTTCCAGTGACGCGTCGGCGAGGGTGACGGTGAACGCGGTCGTGTCGAGCGCAACGCCATCCCCATCCGATAAGGACTTGTTCGCGCGCAATATGAAGGATATTTACTTTGACTATGACAAATTCAACATTCGCCGCAATGAGGCCGGACCGACCGAGGGCAATGCGGCCTTTCTGGCCCAGCATCCGACAATGAAGATCATGATTGAGGGCCACTGCGACGATCGCGGATCGGAGGAATATAACCTCGCGTTAGGAACTAGTCGCGCCGAAACGCTAAAGCAATCACTTCAGCAGCAGGGCGTTCCGGCCGATCGAATCGCCACGATCAGCTACGGAAAAGAGAAGCCGTTCTGCACCGAAGAAAACGAGCAGTGCTGGCAGCAGAACCGCGTAGACCACTTACTTCTCAACCAGTAATTGCCGTTTAGGGAAGGCGGCTCTCGGATGCAACCACCGTCGCATGCGGGGCCGCCTTTCAGAATGAAGGTTGATATTCGACGATGTAACCCGCAACCGCGCTTGCCGCAACAGTCAGGGGAGAGGCCAGATACATCTGACCGGGACCGCTACGTCCAGGGAAGTTGCGGTTCTGCGCGCTGATCACGATTTGGTCAGACCGCGTGGAAACTCCAGGGCCGGCGTTAATGCAGGCTCCGCAACTCGGCTCGATCACGCGAGCGCCAGCCTTTTCGAAGATCTCGATGTATCCTTTGTCACGCGAGTACTCGCGCGTCTCCTGCGAACCGAACTGAATCCAGAACTGAACATTTTCTGAAACTCGACGACCGTGCTTTAGGGCATCTCTTAGAACGGCCGCATACATATCCATATCTTCGTTCTTCCCAGCGGTGCACGTTCCTCCGTAAGCAATCTCAATCGGTACCCGCGTCCCGAGATCGCGGACATACTTCCCGTTACCCGGATCGCCGGGTGTCGCGACCATTGGCGCAATGTCCGCCGCATCCAGCTCAATGATCTCCGAGTATTGAGCATCAGCATCGCTCTCAAGGCCCTTGATCATGCGTTCTGCTTCCGCGCGCGAAAGCCCACGACGCTCCATCAAAAACTCCACAACTTCTTCATCTGGCGCGACAATTCCCGTGAAGCCTCCAATCTCGGCCGCCATGTTGGTCATGGTCGCTCGCTCGTCGACACTCAGCGATTCCACTGCCTCCCCCGCATACTCCATCACTTTCGCCAGTGCCTGACCGCTGCGCACATAGTCGAGCGACAGGATTTTCAGAATGAAGTCTTTCGCCGTGACGTTCGCGTGCCGCTTTCCTTTGATGACAATCTTCACCGACTCCGGAATCTTGACCCGCACATCCTTCGTGATCCAAGAATTGAAAACATCGGTAGTTCCGATGCCAAATGCAATGCAGCCGATCGCCCCGACATGCGGCGTGTGCGAATCCGATCCGACGTTCACCTGCCCCGGCAGCGCATAAGTTTCGAGCATCACGGAATGGCAAATTCCCTCCGAGCCTTTGCGGTCCGCGAGTTCGCCATGGAGCTTGATCCCCTGTTCACGCGCGAATTCAGCCTGCTTCAGTTTGAGCTGGGTCGCCAGATCGAGCAGCCCGATTTTCTTTTTTTCTTCCGAAATAACCTCGTCCAGAAATGTCAGGTGATCGCGGAAGAAGCGGATCGAGGAGGCATCGTTAACAGGGACATTCTTCCCAACGCTCTGCTCATAGAAGATCGATGCCATGGGCGTCACGTATTCGTGGCTGAAGCGCAAATCTACGCTCGCAAAGCCGCTATCGCCCGGTTTTACGGCAGGCACGCCCGCTGATCCATCCGACGTGATCATGTGCCGGGAAAAAATCTTCTCTGCCAGCGTCATTGGTCGCTTCGCGGTCGAAATCGGCGGCAGGAAGATCCTCTTTTGCATGCGCGCAACGTTAAAGGGAAACAATCCGCCGTATTCAATGACCTGCCGAGTGATTTCATCTTCGCCCGCGGTGAACTCGCTCAGCGAAATTTCGGCTCCCGCTCGGATTCGATCGATCAGCGAAAAATTCGTCGAGGTGAGCAGCCCGAGATTCTGGCAATTCTGTTTGTAGATGCGCTCGATGTTCTCGGCGATCACCACCTCAATTCCCGCGCACATCTCCGCATACGGAGACTGCTCGCGGCTCGACCCTTTGCCCCGCCGCTTGCCGCTGACGGAACAGACAAATCCGCCCTTCTTCACCTCGCCACGGCCAATCGGCGTAACGCCTCCGCATTTCAACCCGGCATACGGTATTTCGCCCAGCGTTTGATCGAAGTAGAAGCAGTAATGAGCGGGAGTGATCTCATCGGTCGAGATATCGTCACGAAGCTTGGGGTTGGCCGCGGGATTCTTTGTGTCCCACGGCATGTCCCAGCCCGCCAGTTGCTTTTTAATGAGTTCCGGATCTTCAGTCAGGAAAAGGATTCGGCCTTGCAGCCGAAGGCGATCAGGCCGCTTTGCAACCGGCCGTTCTGCTAGAGCGTTGGACATGTTCTCATGTGTGAGAGCCCGCCGGAACCACAGCGGCGTGCGGAATATCTCGAACCCAACTCAACCCCACACTAGTATTGTAACGCTCAGAATTGAGCCTTCACGATCAGTGTTCTTTGGAGTAGGCAACCGGACTGGGGATCTCCTCGAGACCTCGGCCGGCAAAGATGGCTTGAAACTGCTCCAACAGAGCATCATGCACATGGCCATTTGACGCCAGGGTTTCACGGCTTGCAATCTCGAATGGCCCGCCCGAAAAATTGGTCACGCGCCCACCCGCCTCTTCTACAAGAAGAACTCCCGCCGCCGTGTCCCAGGGGTTCAGATTGAACTCCCAGAAGCCGTCAAACCGCCCAGCCGCGACATTGCAGAGATCGAGCGCGGCCGAACCCGCCCGTCGCACCCCGTGCGAGCGCAACGTGAGCTGGTGATAGAAATAAATATTTGGATTCTGATGCCGCTTGTGGCTGGGGAAACCGGTTGCCACCAGGCACTCCGCAAGATTAGCCGTGGCCGACACGTGAATGTCTCGTCCATTCAGCCACGCGCCCTTTCCCTTTTCCGCGGCAAACAGCTCATTACGCGTCGGGTCATAGACAACCCCCGCAACTCGTGTGCTCTGATGCTCAACCGCCAACGAAACACAAAATACCGGGTATCCGTGCGCGAAATTCGTCGTGCCGTCCAGCGGATCGACGTACCACTTATATTCACTTCCGGTCTCGATGCGCGTTCCCTCTTCGCCCATCACATCATGAGTCGGAAAATAAGCTCGTATTCGCTCGCGGATCATCGCCTCCGACTGCCGATCCGCGACTGTCACTAAATCAACATCACCCTTGTATTCGATCTTCACGTGGCGCTCGAAGTGCCACATGAGAAGCTCGCCGGCCTCGCGAGCGATCGATTCCATGCGCGAAAGCAGGTCGACAGAGTTCGAACTGGATTGTGAAGAAGTCATATGGGACTGTTGCAACAGTATTCGAGCGACGCGCTACGTCTTCAAAGACGGCAGCGTTACTTCTTCTTGTTGTCCTCAGCGATATAGACGATTTCATGCTTGAAGATAAAAAGGTTCGGCCCATCGTCGCGCGTAACGCGGACCATATTTTTGTCGTAGTACTCGATCCAGCCCCGTACTACTTCTCCATCGGCGAGCTTAAGGCTCACTACCTTTTGCTTTTCGCCCAGTGACTTTAGATAAGCCGCTTCCTCAAAAGTCTCGTCAGGAGGGGGCGTGCGCTTCTTGGAATTGTTATTGTTCTGCTGCAAAGACATAAAAATATTCTACACGCCAATTCCGAGGAAAAAGAACGCCTTCGGCGAATTCATGCACTTTTGAATACGGATAGAATCGCCTCTTAGCGGGCAAACCAGCACCGTCATCTTTTAGCAAATTGGCGGGTTCTCAGATCTGGTAATCGACGTCTTCCATGATGCGTTGCAGCGAAGCCGATAGTGGCTCGTGCTTCGATTCCGCACCTTCTAACTGGCGTACGCGCTCGCGCAGCTTGTGGACCTCATTCGCCACCGCGGCTAGTGCCTCAGACAGTGGATCGTTGATTTGTTTGGGATCAGTGATTACGACCCGCTTGCCTTCGCGCAAAATGATATGCCCCGGCACCCCGACCACGGTCGATTCATCTGGCACACTGCGAAGCACGACCGATCCTGCACCAATTCTGCAATTGCCGCCGATCGTGATATTCCCGAGAATCTTTGCGCCGCTTCCCACAACAACATTGTCGAGCAGCGTGGGGTGACGCTTGCCGTGTTCTTTCCCCGTTCCCCCGAGCGTCACTCCCTGATAGAGGGTTACATCGTCTCCCACTACGGAAGTCTCACCAATGACGACTCCCAGTGCGTGGTCGATGAAAAGCCGGCGCCCCAATCTCGCACCGGGATGAATTTCCGTTCCGGTCAGAAAGCGCGCCACTTGTGAGAGAAGACGTGCCGTCAAAAAAAACCCGTGGCACCAGAACCAATGGTTGATGCGATGAAACCAGACCGCATGCAACCCTGAATAGCAGAGGAACACTTCAAACCGCGATCTTGCGGCCGGATCGCGATCAAGCACGGTCGCGATATCCTCGCGCATGTGTGCCAGCAAATGCGGCATGCTTTAGTCGGGAAGCGCGACTGTGGGCAACTGCAAAGCCTGGTTCCGCAACCCTTCGAAGAGGATACTACTCAAATACCGCTCGCCGAATGAGGGGAGAATCACAACGATCAATTTCCCGGCGTTTTCCGGACGCCGCGCAACCTTTAGGGCCGCAACTACGGCAGCCCCTGAAGAAATTCCCACCAGCAGACCTTCTTCGAGTGGCAGACGGCGCGCCATCTCAATCGACTCTTCGTTGGTCACGGTGATGACCTCGTCGATGTAGTCCCGGCGCAAAATGCTGGGCACGAAACCAGCTCCGATGCCCTGAATTTTGTGGGACCCTGGCTTCCCGCCCGACAGCACAGCACTATCCGCTGGCTCGACTGCAATCGCTTTGAATGATGGTTTCTTGGGCTTTATGTACTCGCTGACTCCCGTGATCGTCCCCCCCGTACCTACGCCCGATACAAGAAAATCCACTCGACCATCGGTATCGTTCCAGATCTCCGGGCCAGTAGTTTCTATGTGAATCTTGGGATTTGCGGGATTGTCAAACTGTTGGAGCATATACGCGTTCGGAGTCGACCTAAGCAGTTCTTCTGCCTTCAGAATCGCACCTTTCATGCCGCGCGGGCCGGGTGTCAACACAATCTCGGCACCAAAGGCAAGAAGCAGCACACGCCGTTCCAGGCTCATCGTCTCCGGCATCGTCAGAATGAGCCGGTATCCTTTCACCGCCGCCACAAACGCCAAAGCGATTCCGGTATTGCCGCTGGTCGGCTCAATCAGAACGGTCTTCCCCGGCGTAATCTTCCCCGCGCGCTCGGCCTCCTGGATCATGCTCACGCCGATGCGGTCTTTAACGCTCGCCAGCGGATTTTGGCTCTCAAGTTTCGCCACGACCTCTGCAGCGCAGCCTTCCGTCACGTGGTTTAGACGTACGAGCGGCGTGTGGCCAATCAGTTCTGTTACATCTTTTGCTATATGCATACTGGAGCTGATCCTCCCGCAGATTGGTACTTGCTTTTTCGATTAACTCTACTAGTTTAGTAGCCTATGTTTAGCAGTCTATCGAGACGTGGCAGACGTGCAAGTCGATGCAGCCCATCGCCGGACTAACCCGGTCTTCCCTTGCGGCGCCCCACACGCGCCAAAACTCTTCGCACCTTCTTGGGCGAAATCGATAATCGCGATGCCACCCGCGACACCTTGCGGCCTTCCCTTTCCCACACTCGGGCAATCACAAGATCAGCAAATTCCTCGCTGATCTGCCGGAACGACTTCTCCCCAACTGAACCCTGAGACCATGCTTTCAGAGTTGGGTCCACGCTGCCTTTCCGCAGGATTTTGGAGCGTAGCACCTGCAAATCCTGCCAAATGGTGTCTGGCTCGGTTGGGCCGCAAGCGGCACGCGCCAGATCATAAGATTCACGCGCCGCCTCGGCGTTGTCAAAAAATGAATTGCACTGGGTTAACCCTTGCCACAGATGAGCCGTCGCCATCAGGTGATGATGTTGTGTGTGTTTCGCGAGTTCAATCGCCTCCTGGCTGAAATCATGGGCGCGGCGGGCATGAAAGCCGGCATCGGAGCCACTGCCGATACCTTCTTCCACCCTCGCATTCTCGACCATGCACTGCAGAATGCGGGCACGGCCCATCAGGATGTAGTCGAGTTTCTCTTCCCCCAAGCTGTATGCCGAGGCCGATTCTTCTTCTGCGCGCTGGAAGTCGCCGCTATCAAGGTGGATATAGGCGGCATTCAGGTAAACCGTTCCCAAACCATGATGCGTCGGCCGTTGGCGATAAATTTCCCGTGCCGCATCGAGATGTTCAATCGCCTCACGCCGCAATTGTGTAAGGCGCCGACGATGATCGGAGCGATTCGTGATTTCGGCTGAGGCAGATGACGCACCACCATCTCCGCTTCGGGTTGAACTCTTTCGTCGTTTCTGGACATCGAGATCGACGCGTCGCTGCAATTGCAGCGCGATGCCACGCTTGGCAAGAGCCATATTGGCCAGCGAGCGGGCCAGATTTGGATGGTGTGGATCGCGCTTTCGATAATATTCAATTGCGATGTTGAAACGCTCGATCGCCTTGTCAAATTGCCCCTCCCGGCGAGCCATCCGTCCGTGGAAAGATTGAATGTTCCCAAGCGTCACATCATCGTCTGTCTCGCGAAGTATCGCCTCCGCTCGCTCCGAGACCCGCACTGCATCTTTCCATTTACCTTGCTGAAAAAGCAGCCAGCTTTCCAGCACTTGCATGACGGCTGCCATTCGCGGATAGCCAAGTTCGAGGGCGATGTCTCTTCCCCACCCGGTGCAGATCAACGCCTCGTCATAATCCCCCCGTCGTCGCAGGCAGCGTCCCTTCCAATAATTCGCAATCGCTAACAGAAACCGGTCGTTGAGTTCCTCAGAAAGACTCAAGACGAAATCGAAGTGCGTGATGGCGGTATCGATCGCTTCCTCCGCCATGGCCACCATTCCCCGGCACATGCGCAGGCAGATATAGTCGAAGACAGGAAGACGCGAACAGGAGGATGAGTCGAAGCGCGACAGCAGGTCTTTAACGGAAGGAGACGGGCTGAATCCGATGTCGTTCCAGATAGCCAGAAGGACGAGCAGGCGGCCAGCATTTGGCTGCGCGGGGTCGAGCCCGGAGATCAAATCTGCATAAGATCCAAGGCACGCGAGACCCGGCTCAATTTCACGCGCAGCGACATGCCCCCGCAAATCGGCGAGAAACCCAGCTTCGATTTGAAACTTGGCGCGGGATCGTCCTTCCCCCATGCCTCACGTTCTAGTCTAATAAGTCGTAACTGGCAAGTGTCAGAAACTCAGGGAACTCACGCCCCGTCATCAGTCTGTCGAGGAGTTGCGCAGCCTTCTGCATGCCGCGGTCCTTGCCTAGCTCTGCGGAACGCTCGTTAATGATCTGTTTTACCAGGGCTTCGGTGACCGGCTGACCGTTTGTCATCTTGGCGCCGTGCTTTACCCACTGCGACACCTGGGCTCTGCAGATTTCCGCAGTGGCTGCATCTTCCATCAGGTTATAGATCGGAACGCACCCGGAACCGCGAAGCCAGGAATCCAGGTATTGCAATCCGACGTCAACATTCCAACGCAAGCCTTTTTCAGTAATCTCGCCGCTGGGCACCTGCAACAGATCTTTTCCCGTGATCGGCATGTTCGTCCTGCTCTTCTTGATCTGGTTCGGCTCTGGCAGGTACTTGTCGAAGATCTCTTTGGCCACAGGTACCAGGCCCGGATGCGCAACCCACGTTCCGTCGTGCCCGGCTCGAACCTCGCGGAGTTTGTCGGCTCGCACTTTCTCAAGGGCCTGCTCATTGGCAGCAGCATCGTTACGGATCGGGATCTGGGCCGCCATGCCGCCCATGGCATGAATTCCGCGGCAGTGGCAGGTTTGAATCAACAGCTCGACATAAGAGCTCAGAAAATGCCTGTCCATGGTGACGAGCGAGCGGTCGGGCAACACAAAATCCGGGCGCGAGCGGAATTTCTTGATGAAGCTGAAAATGTAGTCCCAGCGCCCGCAGTTCAGCCCCGCCGAATGGTCTCGCAACTCATAGAGAATCTCGTCCATCTCAAACGCGGCAAGAATCGTTTCGATTAGAACCGTGGCGCGTATTGTGCCCCGCGGAATTCCCAGCTCATCCTGCGCCAGGTTGAACACGTCATTCCAAAGGCGCGCCTCCAAGTGGCTCTCCATCTTCGGCAAATAGAAATACGGCCCAGTTCCCTTCTCGATCAGCGCGGCCGCATTGTGAAAGAAGAACAGACCGAAATCAAATAGCGATGCGGAGATCGGTTGACCATCGACGAGAAAGTGTTTTTCATCGAGGTGCCAGCCGCGCGGCCGTACAAGCAGCGTTGCCACCTTCGGACCAAGCTCATACCGCTTGCCTTCCGGACTGACATATTGGATTGTTCCTTGAACCGCGTCCCGCAGATTCTGCTGACCCTCGATGTTGTTGGTCCAGGTGGGCGAATTGGAGTCCTCGAAATCAGCCATGAAGACATTCGCGCCCGAGTTGAGGGCGTTGATAATCATCTTTCGATCCACCGGGCCGGTGATTTCGACTCGGCGATCTAACAAATCGTTCGGAATGGGCGCAACTTTCCACTCGCCCTTCCGGATTTCGGCCGTTTCAGGCAAGAAATCGGGTACCCATCCGGCATCAAGTTTGCGCTGCACTTCTTTGCGTCGGGATAAAAGTTGCTGACGGCGAGGCTCGAACTCGTGGGCAAGCTTCTTCAGAAAAGCCTGGGCATTGGTGGTGAGAACGGCTGCTGTTTGTGTCGGATTTTCCAAAGAAATTACGGTGCTCATAGTGAAAAGATCATAGTCCTTGCACAAAATGCAGGGGCACCCCTGTAGGTCAAATCGGACGAGTGGGGCAAGCCGGACACCCGGAGTTGTCGCGGCACCCTATTCCATCGTCTACTGCACCCTAGATGTGGTGGGGGCCCCGAAAGTTGCAGCAGGCCGGTGGGCTGAGATCCACACTCAGCAGCCAGTCAGGCTAAGGGGTCCTCCGCAGGAGCCTAAATGTTGACCAATCTGGAAAGCGAAAAAAATACGACCCTGTTCGAGGAACAAATCGCCGCCGCTAACGAATGGTTCAAGAGATCCCGGTTCACGGGAATCACCCGACTTTACTCGCCCCAGCAAGTGGCAGAGCAGCAAGGCACGATCAGCGGCGATTACACGGTCGCGCGCCAGGCTGCCGAAGAGTTCTATACACGTCTGCGCGAGTTGTTCGAGCAGCGTAAGCAGATCACCACATTTGGCCCCTATTCGCCCGGACAGGCCGTCATGATGAAGCGGATGGGCATGGAAGGCATCTATCTTGGAGGATGGGCGACATCCGCCAAGGGCTCCGTGAATGAAGATCCGGGCCCAGATCTGGCCAGCTACCCCCTGAGCCAGGTTCCAGACGAAGCCGCCGGCCTCGTCCGCGCGCTCCTCGCCGCCGATAAGAACCAGCACTTCTCCCGCGGTCGCATGACCGAGCAGCAGAGGAAGTCAACTCCCACGGTCGACTTTCGTCCGTTCATCATTGCCGACGCCGACACCGGGCATGGCGGCGATGCTCACGTTCGAAATTTGATCCGTCGCTTCGTCGAGGTTGGTGTCCCCGGCTACCACATCGAAGATCAGAAGCCCGGCGCCAAGAAGTGCGGCCATCAGGGGGGCAAGGTGTTGGTCGCTGAAGATGAGCAGATCCGTCGTCTAAATGCAGCCCGCCTGCAACTCGATATCATGCGTGTTCCTGGCATCATCGTCGCCCGAACTGATGCCGAATCGGCAACGTTTCTCGAAAACCTGGCCGACGAGCGCGATCAGCCGTTCATTCTGGGCGCGACCAATCTCGATATCCCAACGTACCGTGTCGGTTACCTCGCAATCCTTAAGAAGCTCTCAGAAACGGGAGTGCGGGAAATCTACGGCCACCTACTGTTTGCTGTCTCCCATAGCGAGTACGAAGCCGCATTTGCTTGGCTGGATCGAGTCGGGCTCACGCCGACGATCGCCTCCACAGCTCGCGCTCTCGAACATGCGACGCCGACCGAATTTGAAACCGCGCTCGACAAGATGGATACGCGTTACATGGAAGCCTGGCAGGCAGAGGCAAAGCTCAAAACCTTTGGCGGAGCCGTTGCCGATGCCATGGAAGCTCGCACTGATGATGGTGAGCGCTTCGACATGACGCTCGACGAATGGCGGGAGTTCGCAAAGCGGGCTTCGTTCTATGAGATCCGCGAACGGGCGCGTTCGATGGGCATACACGTCGTGTGGGATTGCGAGTTACCGAAAACCCCCGAAGGCTTTTATCAGATTCAGGGAGGCATCGATTACGCCATAGCCAAATCGCTGGCTGCGGCTCCGTTTGCCGATCTGCTTTGGATGGAAACAAAAACGGCAGACCTTGAAGATGCCGCCGAGTTCGCGCATGCGATCCATTCGCAATATCCAGATAAGATGCTTGCCTACAATCTGTCTCCGTCGTTCAACTGGGATACTACAGGCATGAGCGATGAAGAGATGCGCAATTTTCCCGAGGAGCTAGGCAAACTCGGCTTTGTTTTCAACTTCATCACTTACGGCGGCCATCAAATCGACGGTCTGGCAGCCGAGGAATTCGCAACGGCCCTCAAGCAGGACGGCATGCTAG
>Ga0335079_10004658_pt1 | contig 15770 bp, 10 predicted proteins | sample Lox_Sample_33_FD_206719 | JGI IMG/M metagenome (GOLD analysis project Ga0335079, IMG submission 206719) | Soil microbial communities from Loxahatchee National Wildlife Refuge, Florida, United States - Lox_Sample_3.3 | ecosystem: Environmental > Terrestrial > Soil > Wetlands | place: USA... | reverse complement strand
GATATCGAATCGACCGGTCAACAGGCTTTCGATCAGATAGAAATTGCTGTGAAGGCTGAGATCGATCTGCGGATCGATGCGGCCCGAGATCGGCAGCAGCGGGATCAGAACCCCGAACAGGAGCAATAGGATCAGCGCCCAGAGAAAATCCGGAACCGCAAGCAGCACGCCGATCCCGCTATCGACCGCCCACTCGGTACGCCGGCCGCGCAGCAGGATGCCGGCCAGGGCAGCGAGGACACCGATGATCACGGCAATCGAAGTCGCAAGCAGCGTCAGCTCGATCGTCGCCGGCAGGCGCGTCAGCAGGAGGTCGAGCACGCTTTGCCGAATGCTGATCGACCGCCCGAAATCACCGCTCGCGACCTGGCTGAGCCAGGCCACGAATTGGTGGAGGATCGGCTGGTCGAGCCCGTAGAGCGCCCGCAGCCTGCCGATGTCGGCTTCCGACGCGCCGGGCGGGATCATCATCGCGATGGGATCGCCGGGCACGACGCGCAACAGCACGAAGACGATCACCGCCACGCCGAACAGCGTCGGCGGCACGAGGACGAGTCTCCTGATGATCTCGCCCCATCGCATCGTTGCGCCACCGTCTCCTGATCCCCGCCTAGGCGGGCGTGATGAGTTGGGGAAGGATCATGCCATTGGATTGTGCCACGACCTTCAAGCCCTTTTTGTGGATGACCGGCTGCACATACTGAAACAGTGGAATCACTTCGCCCTCCTCGGCGATGTACTTGTCGACGGCCTTGTAGCCGGCGATCCGCTTGGCTTCGTCCTTTTCGCCCCACAAAGGCCCAATACGCTCGACGAGATCCTTGGCCTTCCAGGCGCAATGCGGCGACGGGCCAAACATGGCAAAGCCGGTCGAGGTGGAGGGATCGCCGATCGCATTGCCCCAATTGTAGAAGGCCGCGGGCGCGAGCGCATGGCGCGCGCGCAGTTCGAAATGCTTGGCGATCTCGTAGACCTCGATATTTGCCTCGATGCCGACCTTGCGCCACATGCCCACGATCGCCTGGATCATCTCGTAGTCTTTCGGCTTGAAGCCGCGCGTCGTCTGTATCGTGAACTTGACGGGCTTGTCCGGCGAGTAGCCACTCTTGGCGAGCAGGGTCTTGGCGAGCTCGGGATCGTAGGCGACCTTGATCGAAGGATCGAAGGCGGCGTAACCCGGCGCTTCCAGCGTCGAGATTGGAACGCCGTAACCCTTCAGAAGCCGATCGACGATCGCCTTCTTGTCGATCGCATGGTTGGCGGCCAGCCGAACGTTTCGGTCGAGCATCGGATCGATGTCGGTCAGGAAGATCATCGCGATGTCGGACACCGGCTTGGTCTGGCCGGCCAGGCCGGACTTGCTCTTCAGGCGATCGAACTCCTCGTAGGGAATTTCGAAGGTCAGATCCGAACCACCGGACTCGATCTCGGCGACCCGGCTGGTGGGATCGGTGATGAACTTGAACACCACGGTCTCGAAGGCCGGCTTGGCTCCCCAGTATCCGGGATGCGCCTTGAGCCTCAGGAACGCATTGCGCTCGAACGCGTCGACCTTGTACGGACCCGATCCGATCGGCGCCTTCTCGAATCCCTCGGCGCCGACTTTTTCGTAATAGGCTTTCGGCAGGACATAGGCCGTGAGGAAGGCCATCCACTTGAACAATGTCGGCTCGAACTCCAGCACATCGCCGGTAATGGTATTTCCATCGATCTTGTAGTTGCCGACCTTGGACCACACGAACTGAATCGGGTTGCCGACCTTTGGATCGGCAGCGCGCTGCAGGGACCACACCACGTCCTCCGCGGTCACCGGCGAACCATCATGCCAGGTGGCACCCTTGCGCAATTCGAGCGTGATCTTGCTGCGGTCATCGTTCCAGGCCCACTTGGTCAGAAGGCCGGGCTTGAAGGAAAGATCCGGCGCCTGACCGATATAGGGATCGAACACCGCCTGGTAGATCGACTGGAGGGTCGGGTTGACCGCGGACAAGCCGACCGTCGGGTCGAACGATGGCAGGTTGACGTTGTAGGCAATGGTCACCGTTCCGGCCGCGGCATGCGCCGTGCCGCTCCCGAGGAGACTGGACGCGAGCGGCAGCGCAGCCGCGCCCCCGGCAAGCTGCAGCATCGAACGACGAGACAGTGAAGACATCATGTTGGTACCCCAAGCTGTGAGCCGTTTGCGCAGGCGGCGCCCTCGGCTCGTTTCGATTATTGGCCGGCGCTCTCGGACCAGCGAGCCATCAACGCGTTCGACGGCAACGCCTCGTCGAGAAGTTTCTTTGCGGTCTCGACGCCGGCGACTGGAAGCCTGTTCGGATCAAGCAGTCCGATCTGGACCAGCACCGAGGCCTGATCCCAATAGATGTGCTCGTTGTAGAGCTTGTCCCCGCGGAAACGCACGATCGCGACCAGGGGGATCTCGACATACTTGCCGGTCGGCGGCACGCCCGGCAGCATCCAGTCGATCTCGATGTCGTGGGTAAAGCAGAACAGCATCTCGTCGACGATGCGGTCGGCGCCGATGGTGCGCGAGATCGGCACGAGCTTGGTATCCTTCGGTGTCTTCGGAATGAAATGATGCTTGTAGAAGCGCAGGAGATCGCGAAAGCCGACGCCGCCCGTCATGACCGGAATATGGTTGACATAGGGCTCGGCAACCATGGTGGTCATGGTCTGCTCGGCCGACCGCGTGCCGAATTCGAGTTCGGTATGCCGGTCCCATAGCGTCGAGAGGTCGTAGTGCGGACCGAGCACCTTGCGGAACAGCGCGATCGAACGCGAATGCGCCATCAGCGCCGCCGGCTTGTTGAAGCTCGTACGCTCGGGCGCGGCAAAGGCATGGTCACAGCCGGGATAGATGTAGAACTCGACGTCGGGACGTTCCTTGAAGGCGGCTATGATCTGCTCGCGCGCTTCGGCCGGCGCAAAGCGGTCGAGCTCGGCGAAATGGAAAACCATCGGCCCCTTGACGCTCTTCGCCTCGGCGAGATCGGCCTCGATGCCGACGCCATAGTAGCTGACGGCGCAATCGACATCCGTGCGCGCGGCGACCAGATAAGCCAGCTTGCCGCCGAGACAGAAACCGAGCGCGCCGACCTTGCCTTTGCATTCGGGGCGCGCACGCAGCACCTTCAGCGCGTCGGCGGCATCCTTGATCGACTGGTTGGCATCGAAGCGCTGGTAATAGCCCATCGCCTTGCCGAAATCGGCCTCGGTGTAGCCGAGCTCGACGCCCGGCTCCATCCGCCAGAACAAGTCCGGCGCCAGCACGACATAACCTTCTTCCGCGTAGTAATCGGCGACCTCACGCATCGATTTGTTGACGCCGAAGATCTCCTGCAACAGCAGAATGCCGGGACCGGAGCCGGAGGCGGGAACTGCAAGATAGCCTTTGAACGTGCCGCCATCCTTGGCAGCGATATCGACCCATTGTCCCGCCATCGAACCCTCTCCCTGGCTGAAGTTGTCTTTGAACCTTCCCGTCGAGGCCCTTGCATGGACGACCGACGGCCATGCCTTTTCATCATGTTTTATTACTTGAATTTTTAATGTAAGAATTGAACTTGTAAATAGCCTAGATTGGGCACAGCCTGCACAGACGTTGGGCGAAAGACAGAATCGGCAGGCAGAATCGGGAGACGATCTTGAGGAAGACGCAGAAGGCCGCTGCAAAGCGGACCAGCGAGTCGGCCAAGCCCAGACAACAGCCGGTCGCCTCCGAGCGGCCGGGCTCCTGGCATCTGGCTCGCACCGAAACCGAACGGCGACTGTCGGAATTCGAGTTCAGGCTGGAGCGGCTGGCGCAAGCCTATTACCGGTGGAAGGCCTCCTGCCTCGCCGCGGTCTGCGACGTGCCGCTGACAGGCGACGATGTCGCCGTACTCAACGTGGTCCGGATGGGCGACGAACCGAAACGGCTTTCCGAGATCGCCCAGCTGCTGAACCGCGTCGATGTCCCCAATTTACAATACGCGACGCGAAAACTGGTGAAGGCCGGCCTGATCGAAACCGAAGGCTCGTCGTCGCGCAAGGAAACGCGCTACCGCGCAACCGGGACTGGCCGTTCCGTCACTGAAGCCTATGCCGCGTTGCGCGCCGCGACCTTGCCGCCGATGCTCGAAGCGCTGGAAGGCTGGGCGGAAAAATCCGCGACCGCCGGCGCGCATCTCGAACTGGTCTCCAGCCTCTATGCCCAGGCTGCCCAAGTGGCGATCACACGGCGGCATCAGCCGTAATTTCGGACGCGAGGCACCTTCCTCCTGCGCGGGCTGTCGTATATGAGGGATTTGCCAACGGAACATGCCGATCGTAAGCGAATTGAAGACGTGATTGGTGGCGGCGATCAGCTCGTCCAAAAGTGGCGATTTTGACCCTCGATCGATGCAAGCGCGGACAGGAATCTCAACCGGGGACATGGCATGGTAAATCGATTCACGGCCGTGACGATGCGGCGCAGGAGGCCTTCCGCCGCTGTGACGCTTGCAGCTGTGGCCGCACTGACGGCTCTGACCACCGCGGCCTCGGCGAAACAGGCGCGCGAGGAGACCGCGCCGCGCGATGCAGGCGAGCCGATCATGGCGATCGTGTCGATCAAGACCCAGCATGTCACTTTCTACGACGCCGAGGGCTGGATCCTGCGCGCGCCGGTGTCGACCGGCACCACGGGACGCGAGACGCCGGCCGGCGTCTTCGCCGTCATCGAGAAGGACAAGGACCACCACTCGACTCTCTACGACGATGCCTGGATGCCGAACATGCAGCGCATCACCTGGAACGGCATCGCGCTGCACGGCGGCCCCCTGCCCGGCTATGCGGCCTCGCACGGCTGCGTGCGGATGCCCTACGACTTTGCGGAGAAGCTGTTCGAAAAGACGCGGATAGGGATGCGGGTGATCATCGCGCCGAACGACGCGGAACCGGTCGAGTTTTCCCACCCGGCGCTGTTCATGCCGAAGGCGGAGGCCGTCGCGGCGGCTCCGGCGCGTGCCGAGACGCTCGCCCGCGAAGCCGCCGAGGCCGCCAGGACAGCCGACGAAGCAAAGGAAGCCGCGGCGACCGCGGCGCGCGAGGCTGCATCGCTCAACGCGTCGCTGCGCAAGCTGGAACGACTCAAGGCCGGCGCCGACGCCGAGCTTGCGGCCGCCGACAAGGCGCTTGCCGCCGCCAAGACGGACGAGGCCAGGGCCAAGGCCGATGAGGCGAAACAGAAGGCCGCCCTCAAGGCCACGGAAGCTACGACGCAGCTCGAAACCGCCAAGGCCGAGGCGAAGGCGAAGCTCGACGCCGCCGCCACCGCAAAGGACGCCGTCAAGGCGGCCCAGACCAGAAAGGCTGACGCGGCCAAGGCGGCGAGCGAGGCGAAGCTCGCACTCGAACCGGTCTCGGTCTACATCAGCCGCGCGACGCAAAAGCTTTACGTGCGGCGCAATACGCACAAGCCATGGTCGGACGGAGGCGAGGTGTTCGACGCCACCATCGAAGTTCCTGTCACCATCCGAAATCCCACCAAGCCGATCGGCACCCATATATTCACGGCAATGGCGCGCAACGATTCGGGCCTGCGCTGGAGTGCGGTCACGATCGACAACGGGGACGACGCCAAGGACGCGCTCGACCGCATCACCATTCCGCAGGATGTGCTCGACCGCATCGCGCCGACCGCGTTGCCGCGATCCTCGATCATCGTCTCTGACGAGCCGTTGAGCCGCGAGACCAACTATCGGACCGAGTTCGTCGCGGTGCTGAACAACCAGCCGCAAGGCGGCTTCGTGACACGCCGGCCGACAGTCGATATGCCGGTTGCGGCCGACAACGGCTGGGGCAACGACGGCTTCGGCTTCTTTTTTCAGCGCAGCTGGAGCCCCCAGGCCGGCAACGTGCAGCGCGGTTGGGATAACCAACCTGGCAATACCCAGCGCAATTTGTACTCCCAACCGGGTAATACACATCCGCGCGCGGGCCAAAACAACAATCCACCGATGCAACCGCGCTGGTGGTAAGACGCGACGTTCGACGATCGCGGTCGGCAATGCTTCGGAGGAACGGCGATGCAGTTGCGGGTCTTCGGGCGCACGGACATGCGGCTCTCGGTGCTGGGCTTCGGCTGCGGCGCAGTCGGCGGGTTGATGGTCCGCGGCGATCCCCTCGATCAGGAGCGCACCGTCGCGCGGGCGATCGCCGCGGGCGTGAACTATTTCGACACAGCGGTGCAATATGGGGATGGCGAATCCGAAAAGAACCTTGGCCGTGTTTTGCAAAGGCTGAAACCGAAAAACGTCGCCGTCGGCACCAAGGTGCGGCTGCAGCCCGGCCAGTTCGGCCGCGTTGCCGACGCCGTGACGGCGTCGCTCGAGGCAAGTCTTGCGCGGCTGGGGCTTGAGCGGGTCGACATCTTTCACCTGCACAATCCGATCACCGCTATGGAAGGCGGATCGGCGCTGAGCGTCCGGCAGGTGCTTGGGGACGTGGTCCCCGCGTTCGAGCGCCTGCGTCAGCAGGGCAAGACCCGCTTCCTCGGCATTACCGCCATCGGCGACACGGCGGTGCTCCATAAGGTGATCGACTCGCGCGCCTTCGACAGCGCGCAGGTCGTCTACAACATGCTCAACCCCTCTGCCGCCATGGACTTGCCGGAAAACTATCCGGCGCAGGACTATGGGCGATTGTTCGATCGCACCGTGGCAGCCGGCGTCGGAGTGGTCGGCATCCGCGTGCTGGCCGGCGGCGCGCTCTCGGGCTCGGCCGAGCGTCACCCGATTGCGAGCCCGGCGCCCGAGCCGATCGGTTCGGCGATGAGCTATGATGCTGATCTTGAGCGCGCGCGCCGTCTCGTCCCGCTGGTCAAGGAGGGTTTTGCCGCGAGCCTGACCGAAGCCGCCACGCGGTTTGCGATCTCGCACCCGGCGATGGGCACGATCCTGGTCGGCATGGCGACGCCGCAACAGTTCGAGGATGCACTCGCAGCGGTGCAAAAAGGCCCTCTGCCGAAAGCGGCGCTCGATCGGCTGTCGGATCTGCGGAAGGAATTTTCGGGCGAAGCGCGATAATTCATCTTCGGCAGAGCGTATGGGCACCGTCGATCGGGATGGCACAAATGTTGCTGTTTCAATGTGCATACCGTGGAGACTTCCCTGAACGCCATCCCCGTCATCGACGTCGCACCGCTGCTTTCGGGAACGCCTGCTGAAGCGCGCGCGGTTGCTCATGCGCTGGGTCGTGCCTGCCGCGACGTTGGCTTCTTTTATGTCAGGGGTCACGGTGTTGCGCCGGATCTCAGGCAGCGCGTCTTCGACTGCGCGGTCGCCTTCTTTGCCGGCCCGGCTTCGATCCGCCAAGCCGTGTCCTTCGAAGGACCCGGCAGCAATCGCGGCTACATCCGGCTCGGAGGAGAGGCACTCGATCCGAGCAAACCTGCCGATGTCAAGGAGGCCTTCAATATCGGCCTCGAACTCGCTCCCGACGATCCGGAACTGCTCGCGCGCGCCCCCTTCCGTGCCGCCAATCTGTGGCCGGACATCCCGGGCTTCCGCGACACCATGCTCGCCTATTTCAACCGGGTCTGGCGCCTGGGACGCGACCTGCATCGCGGATTTGCGCTCGATCTTGGGCTTGAACCGCATTTCTTCGAAAGCAAGCTCGACAAGCCGCTCGCGACCATGCGCCTGCTGCATTATCCGCCCGTCACGGCGCCGCTGTCCGAAGGTCAGCTCGGCGCCGGAGTCCACACCGACTATGGCAATGTCACGTTGCTTGCCACAGATGCCGTCGGCGGCCTGATGGTGCAGGATCGTTCTGGCCGCTGGCTTGAAGCACCCGTGATACCCGATGCCTTTGTTTGCAATATCGGCGATTGCCTGATGCGCTGGTCGAACGACGTCTACGTGTCGACCCCGCACAAGGTCGTCAACCCGCCGGGCGCGGACCGTTATTCCGTGGCGTTCTTTCTTGACCCCAATCCGGACGCGATGGTCGCCTGTCTGCCGACCTGCATCAGCGAGGATCGCCCGGCCAAATACGGCCCGATCAGCGGTGCCGACTTTCTTCGCTCGCGGCTTGAGCCGACCTACGCCAACAGGCCTGCGCCTGGACAAGGCCAGGCAACCTGACACGGAGAGCCGACCTCCTCGGGGCGCAGGCGTTCGTTCGATCAATAAACCCGTTCCTTCGGCGGGATCGATTCCACCTCGTTGCTGAGCGGCCTGAGATGTACCGGCCGGTAGTCGAGCCGGACGCGGCCGTCGGCATCGAGCCAGGACAGCGTGTGCCTGAGCCAGTGGTCGTCGTCGCGCTTTGGAAAATCCTCCCGCGCGTGTGCGCCGCGACTTTCGGTGCGGCCGATCGCCGAGTGCATGCTGACGCTTGACTGCGCCAGCATGTTGTCGAGCTCGAGCGCCTCGGCGAGGTCGCTATTGAACGTCATCGAGCGATCGGCAAGGGCAAGGTCGCTTGCCATCATCCTGATGACGTCGTCGAGCTTGTGCGCGCCCTCCTCGAGAAGCGAACCGGTGCGGAACACCGCGCAATGACGCTGCATGGTCCGTTGCATCGCAAGCCGGATGCCGCCTGCTCCGCTCTTGCCCTTTGACCATCTGATCCGGTCGAGACGGGCGATCGCCCGCTCGGTCGACGCTTCCGGCGCCGGCGCATGACCCGCGCCGGGCCGCAGCGTCTCCTGCACGCGATGCGCCGCGGCGCGTCCGAACACGACAATATCGAGCAGCGAATTGGACCCGAGCCGGTTGGCACCGTGCACGGAGACGCAGGCCGCCTCGCCGATCGCCATCAAGCCCTGTACCACCGCGTCCGGATCGCCGTCGCGCTTGGTGATGGCCTCGCCGTGCAGATTGGTGGGCACGCCGCCCATGTTGTAGTGGACGGTCGGCAGCACCGGGATCGGCTGCCGCGTCACGTCGACGCCGGCAAATATTCTCGCCGTCTCGCTGATTCCGGGCAGCCGCTCATGCAGAACCGCGGCGCCGAGATGCTCCAGATGCAGCTCGATGTAATCCTTGAGCGGGCCGCAACCTCGCCCCTCGTTGATCTCGATGGTCATGGCACGGCAGACCACGTCGCGTCCGGCGAGATCCTTGGCACTCGGCGCGTAGCGCTCCATGAAACGCTCGCCTTGCGAATTGGTGAAATAGCCGCCCTCGCCGCGCGCGCCTTCGGTGATCAGGCAGCCCGAGCCGTAGATGCCGCTCGGATGAAACTGCGTGAACTCCATGTCCTCGAGCGGAAGGCCTGCGCGCAGCACCATGGCGTTGCCGTCGCCGGTGCAGGTGTGCGCGGCCGTGCAGGAGAAGTAGACGCGGCCATAGCCGCCGGTCGCAAGCACAGTGCGATGCGCACGGAAGCGATGCAGCGTGCCGTTCTCCATGTTCCAGGCGATGAGGCCGCGGCAGGCCCCGTCATCATCCATCAAGAGATCGAGCGCGACATATTCGACGTAGAACTCGGTGTTGTGCTTGAGGCACTGCTGGTACAGCGTGTGCAGAATGGCGTGACCGGTGCGGTCGGCGACGGCACAGGTGCGCTGTGCCATTTGCTTGCCGTAGCCGATGGTCTGGCCGCCAAAAGGCCGCTGATAGATCTTTCCCTCGCCGGTGCGCGAGAAAGGAACGCCGTAATGCTCGAGCTCCAGCACGGCTGGCACCGCCTCGCGGCACATATATTCGATGGCATCCTGATCGCCGAGCCAGTCGGAGCCCTTGACCGTGTCGTACATGTGGAAGCGCCAGTTGTCGCCGTCGCCCATGTTTCCGAGCGAAGCCGCCATGCCGCCCTGCGCCGCGACCGTGTGACTGCGGGTCGGAAACACTTTTGTGACGCAGGCCGTGCTCAGCCCCGAGGCGGCCATTCCGAGCGCCGCACGCAATCCTGCACCGCCTGCGCCTACGATCACGACGTCATAGCTGTGATCAACGATCTCGTAGGCTTGTGTCATCGCGACGCCTCCGGCCTGCCGCCCACGCGCCAATCAGTGACTGGCATTCCGCCAGTCGTCAATGAGAACGATCTGTTCTTGATTTGCGCTGAAGGCGCTCTTGCCATGCGCCAAGGCGGTGCTTCCGCTTGCACGGACGAGCAAGCCTGGTTTTCAGATTCACATGTCAAAAGGCTGGACCGTCATTGCGAGACATGATCTAGCGTTCCCGCGGCACGATCTGCCCGAGTTGTGCAAGCGGTCACCCCTGAAAAGACAGAGGGCGCAGGGAAAGCCGGGCGCATCGAACGCACCCGCAGCCTCGCGTCCGAACAAGAAGAGGACACGAGCAAGTCACTACAGGTCCGCCGAAACATCCGGCCTTCCCTGCGCAACGGTTTACGACTTTTTGCGTGCTCTCCCCGGTGTCCATGACCTTTTAGTCACCGTCGCCTGCAGATCATCATCTCCAGACTTAGCGCCAGCCCAGGGGCGCCAGGACCACACGTCTTCGCCGTCCGCAGGATGCTGTTCGTCCGCGCGAGGATCGCGCCCTCAACACCCTATCGTCCATTGCATCCCGCGACCCACGTTTCGTGACGACTGGCCAAAACGCCCCTCTTTGTCGGCGCGGAATGCCGTTAGGGAAATCATAAATTTCTGAAAACCGCAATACAAATATTGCACGCCCACGACGGAACGGCAGAGCAGTTTGAAATCGCTGACGAAAATCGAGTTTGCACGCACGCTCCATTGCGCGGCTCCCCGCCCCCTGCGAGCGAAGCGGCAGCAAGGATCGCGACTGATTTGCCCGACAAGTGACCCGGTGCGGCCAATGGTTCCGGGCTGCGCTAAGGCTTGACGTAAACGCTCTCGTAGGCTCCGGCGTACTCCTCCTTCCAACCTCTCTTGTCCACAAGGAACCGCCTCAGCTGTTCATGCGCCTTCACCCAGAGCACCGCATCGATCCGGTATTTGGCGAGCACCGCGTCCCAGGCGGCCTCATCGACTTCCCATTGGACCAGCTTGAAATAATCGCGCAGCAGATCGTCCGGATAAGCGGTCGCCGCCCGACCATCGACAAAGATAGGGACGGCGCCGTGAGTGCGGAAGATCAGGAGTCCACCGACGTTCCAGTTGTTCAGAAGCCGCGCATGCGAAAAGTGTCCTTGAAGATAAAGCGCATCCTGCTCCGAAAGCATTTGCGGAAATCCGAGAGCCGACTGGACTTGCAGGAACGTCAACGGCAGCGCGCATGCACCAACGATGCCGGCAGCCAGCAGCGACCTCTGGACTTGAAAATGATCGAGCTGTTTGGGCAGCAAACGATCGAGGTAAAGCGCCATCGGAACAGTCGAGAACAGAAAAAAGAAAGACATGTATCTGAACTGATAAAGTCCCAGGAAAAGAAACAGCCAGGACAGCAGCCGCGATTCCAGGGGAACGGGGCTGGCGCGCAGGCAGCGCAATTCAAAGGCGACAAAAACAACAATATAGATGATGCCGGGAATGCTGCCCGGGATGGCCATGTTCTGGAAATAGGACAGCCACTCGCCGATATAGGCTTGCACGAAGTGACCCAACGTAGCGACGACGCCGTCGTAGATATGAAAGCCAAGAGGATTGACGAGAGTTGCAACAAGGCAGCCCAAGCCCGCAAGGCTGTAGATCTTGAAATTTGCCCAATCCCGCCTGAGCAAGGCCGCGCCGCAAAAAATGCCAATAATCGGAAAGCCAAGCACGAAGCCGCCGTGCAGATTTGCCCAGAGAATCATGACGACGGGCAACAGGAAAAGTCTCGTTCTTTTCAGGCACTCTCCATAGAAAATCACAGAGAACAACATTGTCGCCGTATTCGGCGAAGCGGCGAGATAGATGTTCGGGGGCGTCACAAAAGAGGGATAGAGCAGACACACGGAGAAGACGGAAATGCAGACTGCAACCGGCGAGGCTCCGCTGCGCAAGCAGAGGGAGGTGAGATATCCGGCAATGGCCGCCCCGCATGCAACGACGAAAAACGTGAGACCGTCGAATTTCGCATATTGAAACAATATGCTTGCGATCACGTCCCAAAGCCACGAGAGATTAAACCATTGCCTGTTCCCAAGGGTGAACGACCATGGATCCTGGAAGGGAACATTGGCGCGGTCTCGGATCAGGTCTCCGGCGGCCAGATGCCATCCGAGATCATAGTGACCAAGCAGGAGCGGCGCGTTCGAAAGGTAATACACGCAGGCGAATGAGATCAGGAAAAGATAGAGTCCTGACCTTTCGAGGCAAGGCGCGGTCGTCTTTGCTCCATCGAAGCCAGACTCGCTCCATGGCTCCAGCGCGTCCATAGATAAAGTCCCTTTACGATCGAGGCGAGCCCGACAGGGCTCCGCACGCCTTCCTGGTCTGCATGAGCCGGGGGCAAACAATCGTTGCTTAGGGGTAAGCGATCTAAGGTCGAGTAAATGTCGGCCCTGCAATTCGACGAAGAGCTTTTCTGGTTAATGACTGTCTACATCGGAAGGCGGCCCTGGCTCGAGCTGTTGGCCAAGGGTCGGCAGCGGAATTCGGCTCATCGCAGGTCTCCCGGTGTCCGGGGGCAGCAGTCGCAAATGTCTGCTGTTCGCGTGTCGCGCCTCGTAAAGCCGGCTGACAAGTAAACCCGACGGCGCGATAGCCGTATCCGCCGTTGGGGAGGAGGTAAAGCGGACCTCGAAGGCCGGGACTGGGCATGTCTGTTAGACTAGGGCGCGTACTCATTAACCCGCAGATGTCCGATCTTGAGGGCAAGCGGAAATATTCCGCTCGGTCAGAGTATTACTGGTTTTGACCCCAACTCGGACATAAGCGGCCCAATTTGCTATTATGTACAACCGCGCGATACGGTAGGGGTGATCTTCGGCGAGAGAGAAGCCGTGAAGCGGCGCGAATTCATCAGCTTGCTTGGCGGAGCCGCAGCGGCGTGGTCGCTCGCGGCGCGTGCGCAGCAGCCAGCGCGCATCTATCGTATCGGCGTTCTTGAGACGCTACCGCCAGATCGCAACAAGGCGAATTTCGGCTCTCTGCTGCGCGGCCTTCGCGAGCATGGCTATATAGAAGGGCAGAACTTGCAGATCGAATATCGCTCGGCCGATGGACACGGTGATCGCTTTCCCGCGCTCGTGGCCGACTTGATCGGCCGCGGCGTCGACCTCATCGTGACCCGCGGCACGCCCGCCGCAAAGTCGGCGAAAGCCGCGACCGCGACGATTCCTATCGTGATGGCGGCGATCGGTGAGCCGCTCGGCGTTGGCGTAGTAGCAAGCCTTGCCCAGCCGGGCGGCAACGTCACCGGCTTCAGCGCATTCGTCACCGAGCTATCTGGCAAGCGCGTCGAGCTATTGAAAGAGACCTTCCCGTCGATCGCCCGCATTGGCTTTCTCCAGAACATGGACAACCCCGTCTCCCCGCCGCAATGGGAGGCGACGCTATCGGTGGCAAAGACGCTCGGGTTATCGGCCGAGGTGTTTGACGTGCGCGGGGACCTCGATATTGCAGGTGCGTTCGCGGCGATGCGCCAGCGCCGGGTGAACGCGCTGTCGGTCGGAATCGACGTTGTTACGCAAGCCAATGCCGCGACGATCGCTAAGCTTGCGGCGGAACAGAAACTACCAACCGCGTACCCGGCCCGCGAGTTCGTAGAGCTGGGCGGGCTCTTGAGCTATGGCGTGGACTATCCGGATCTCTATTACCGCGCCGCCGGGCTCATCGATAAGATCTTCAAGGGCGAACGGCCCGCTAACCTGCCGGTCGAGCAGCCCACGAAGCTTGAGCTGGTCATCAACCTCAAGGCAGCAAAGGCACTCGGCTTCGACGTGCCACCTGCCCTGCTTGCACGCGCCGACGAGGTGGTCGAGTGATGGGTTTTTGCTGCAGTACATGAGTCCTTTGTTGGCCCGGAGCCGAAGAACGCGGGCGTCGCCGACATGTCGGCTTCCGAGGGGGGAAAGCGGACGTAGCTCGCTGCGGCCCTGACTTCCGAGTTTGCGGCGAGCCCCGAAAATCGATCCCTACCATCGTCGCTCGGCGGTTCCGGTGCTAGTCTAATAGTCTCTAAGCTTGGCGCGGGCGGTGGGCATGAAGCGGCGGGAGTTCATCGTTGTTCTCGGTGGCATCGCAAGCTTGCCGCTGATCGCATTTGCGCGATCCCCGAACAAGATGCCCCTCTTGGGCTGGTTGTCGCCTGGCGTGCCGAATGATCCATTGGGTCTGAAAGTGCGAGCCGCGTTTGACAAGGAAATCCGCGATTTGGGATGGGTAGAAGGCCAAAGCTTGCGAATCGAACGTCGTTGGGCCAGGGGTGATCCCGATCGAGCGCACGAACTCGCGAAGGAATTGGTAGAACTCGGACCCGATTTGATCCTGGCTGCCACCTCTCTCTGTGTCGCCGCCCTAGTACCTCTCACCCGCACGATTCCGATTGTGTTCGCGGGTGTCAGCTTTCCCACTGCACAAGGCTACATCGCAAATATGGCTCGACCCGAAGGCAATCTTACCGGGTTCACCAATCTTACGGAGGTTTCTACAATCGGAAAGTTGTTGGAGCTACTCAAGGAAATTGTGCCGAAGATTTCCCGGGTCGCGTTCATGATCAACCCAGAGACAACGCAAGGTGTCGAATCCATATTTCAGTCGGCTGAGTCTGCTGCGGCCTCGCTTGGAGTGGAGCCGATTCACATGCCGGTTCGCAGTACCGGTGAGATTGAATCCAGCATCGCGGCCTTCGCGCGCACGCCAAACACAGGCATGATCGCGTTACCAGACAATTTCATGTTTATTCATCGCGAGCTGATTATTGGGATTGTGGCCAGGCACCGGTTGCCGACGGTCTACGCCTTCGGTTTCTGGGCCAGAGACGGCGGCCTGATCGGTTATGGAAATGATGTTATTGAGCCATATCGACAGGCGGCCGGGTACGTGGATCGCATCCTCCGTGGGGCGAGCGTCGGCGAACTTCCGGTACAGCAACCCACGAAGTTTGAACTGGTGATTAATCTCAAGACCGCGAGAGCCCTCAGTCTCGAAATCCCGCCTAACCTCCTCGCACGGGCCGACGAAGTGATCGAATGACGCAGACCACTTCCGTTCATGGCTTTAACGACGGAAGCCCAGGCCGGTTAGAACGTCGGCGATTGGGGGAGAAGCAGACGCATTCTGCTCAGATTGAGTTCTTCGCATTTTGACCCTGAGCCGACTTGAGCGGCTCACTTTTGCTGCGACGCACTGGCCTGACCTGCTATACTAATTTTGCGATCCCCGGGCTTCGGGTAGGCCCCCATGAGGCGGCGCGAGTTCATCAGACTGATCGGCGGCGCTGCGACGGTGTGGCCGTTCGCGGCGGGCGCGCAGCAAGGCGAGCGGACGCGGCGGGTCGGTGTTCTGATGAACATCAGCGCCGACGATCCGGAGGCACAGAGCCGCATGACGGCGTTCGTCCAGGGGTTGCAGCAATCGGGCTGGACTGACGGCCGCAACATACGGATCGACACCCGCTGGGCAGCGGGCGACGCCGATCGCTATCACAGATATGCCGAGGAACTTCTGGCGCTCGCGCCGGACGTCATTTTGGCCTCGGCCACCCCAAGCGTTCAAGCATTGCAGCAGGCGACCCGCACCGTGCCCATCGTGTTCGCGAACGTCGGAGACCCGGTCGGCATGGGCTTGGTCGAGAGCGCCGCGCGCCCGGGCGGAAACACCACCGGCTTTAGCGCTTTCGAATTGGGCTTCGGCGCGAAATGGCTGGAACTGCTCAAGGAGATCGTGCCTCGCCTGACGCACGTGGCGGTGCTTCGGGATCTTATAATAGGGCCCGTCC
>Ga0335079_10004655_pt1 | contig 15771 bp, 21 predicted proteins | sample Lox_Sample_33_FD_206719 | JGI IMG/M metagenome (GOLD analysis project Ga0335079, IMG submission 206719) | Soil microbial communities from Loxahatchee National Wildlife Refuge, Florida, United States - Lox_Sample_3.3 | ecosystem: Environmental > Terrestrial > Soil > Wetlands | place: USA... | reverse complement strand
GGGATCGGTGCCACGACCCGGGCCACGCCGCTGATCCACTACGCGGGGATCACCGGACTGCTGGCCTGCGTGTGCGAGGTGGCGGGCAGCGAGAAGATTGGGCAGACCATGCCGGGGACTGAGATCGCCATCGTGGATGAGGCGAAACTGATCGCGGACCAGCCGCCCCACGCGCTGCTGCTGTCCTGGCATCTGGCGGACAGCATCATCCCGGCACTGCGGGCCAAAGGGTATGCCGGGAAGTTCATCATCCCGCTGCCCGAGCCGGCGATCACCGATGGCTGAGCCGCGAGTCAGCAGATGTCGTTCTCGCGTTCCAGCCGCTTGATCTTGGCGTCGCGCTCGCCGGGCAGTTCCGGCGTCCCCCTGACGAGCAGCCGTGCGACATAGAGCGCGCTGATGGCGAGCAGGGCCAGCGGCCAGATCAGGCCGAGGCCGGCCGCGTAAACGAGCGCCTCGGTGGGCGAGTCAATCAGTGTGTCCTCATTGCGCCGGTAGCACATGCTGTCGTGCTTCCCGCTTCGGCAGTTGATCCAGCCCCGGCAGTTGAGAGGTTCCGTGAACGGCCGCGTCCGCATGTACCACCAGCGGGTGACGTGGATGAAGCCGTAGACGTAGGCCGCGCTGGCTATGAGCCAGATGAAGATGCTCACGGGACCATCACCGAATCCATTAAGTAAATGTAGACCCAGGGAGCCGCGAGTGCCCGCTGACCGCTTCGAGGATGAGCGCGGGATCATCCAGGACATCCTCGGCCCGCTGGACGCGGTGACGGAGATCTTCACGTACAAGGGCGCGATCCGCGGCAACCACATCCACGCCCAGACCACCCAGTGGACCTATGTCCTGTCGGGGCGGCTGATGATCGCTACCTTGTCCGCCGGGCTGCGCCAGCACCGTGAGTACGGGCCCGGGGACATGGCCGAGGAGGCACCGGGGATCGCGCACGCCTGGAAGGCCCTGGAGGACACGAGGGTGCTCGTCTTCACCCGTGGGCCACGCTCAGGCGCAGCGTACGAGAGCGACACTCAGCGCCTGGAAAGGCCGCTCCTGTGATCTCAGTCCTGGTGCCGACCCTGGGCCGCGCCGCCAAGCTCGCCGCCGTCTCCGCGGACATCCACAACGCGACGGTCACCGAGCACGAGGTCATCTTCATCGCGGAGCCTGGGGACACCGCCACGCACGAAGCGGTCAGGGGCCTGGGTGACCGGCTGCACATCAACACCCACCGGGCCTGCTACACGGGTGCCATCAACAGCGGCTTCGGTGACGCCAGGGGCGAGTACATCTTCACCGGCAGCGACGACCTGCACTTTCACCACGGCTGGGACGAGAAGGTGCTGGCGGTCATGACGGGCGGCGTGCTGGTCGGCGGCACCAACGACCTCATGCACCCCCACGTCGCGGCGGGCGTGATGGCCACCCACATGCTCATCGACCGCAGGTACATCGAGGAGACCGGGGCTGTCATAGGCGAGCTCCCCGGCATGGTCATGCACGAGGGTTACGGGCACCACTACGGCGAGTCCGAGCTCGTCAGCCTCGCCATCCACCGCGGCGTGTTCGCCCCGTGCCTGGACGCTGTCGTGGAGCACATGCACTGGTCGCGGACCGGGCAGCGGGACGGCACGACCACGCTGAACGAGCAGCGGGAAGCGGCCGACCACGACCTGTGCTTCGGGCGGGTGCTGCAGGTCCTCGGCCCGGACATCATGGCCAGTGAGGACGCCTACCTGGGATGGGCCAGGGGGCGGCTGGCGAACCGGGGCGCGGCGTGAGGGACCTGCTGGTGGTAGTCCCCACCCGGGGACGGCCGGAGAGCGCCCACCGCCTTCAGGAGGCGGTGGAGGTGACTGCGACCGAGAAGACGGACGTGATCTTCGGCCTGGACGACGACGACTTCGCGGCAGGTTCCCTGATGTATCGCGTGCCCATGTGGGAGATGGGGCCACGCAAGGGGATGGCGGAGTGGACCAACCACCTGACCATGGCGCGAGCCGGCGAGTACCGGGCCTTCGCCTCCCTCGGGGATGACCACCTGCCCCGCACCCATGGCTGGGACAAGATTCTGCTGGACGCCATCTCCCCCCATGGGGGGATCAGTTACGGCAACGACCTGATCATGGGGGAACGGCTGTGCACTGCCCCCGTGGTGTCCGCGAACATCGCCGCCGCTCTGGGCTGGCTGTGTGCCCCCGGACTTTCCCACATGTGCGTGGACAACGCGCTCAAGGACATCGGCCAGGAAGCGGGCTGCCTGGTCTACTGCCCGGACGTGGTGATCGAGCACCTGCACTGGTGCGCCGGGAAGGCCCCGATGGACAGCACGTACCACGAGGCCGGGATCTTCAGTCCGGAGCACCCGGACTGGCTGGCCTACCAGGCATGGCGTGCGGACCGTATGGGTGCCGACGTGGCCACAGTGAAAGCGGCCATCAGGTGAGCCCGCTCTGGACCATCTGCATCGCCACGCTCGCCTCCCGTGAGGCGAAGTTCCGCGCCCTGATGGATGCCCTCCTGCCGCAGGCGGAAGCGGCCGGGCGTATCGAGGTCACCGCCTGCCACAACAACGGCGAACGGCCCCTGGGGGAGATCCGGCAGGCCCTGCTCATGGCCGCCACCGGGGACTACACCTCGTTCCTCGATGACGACGACGGCATCCCCGGCTACTTCTGTGAGGCCATGATCCCGGCACTGGACAAGGGCCCGGACGTGGTGGGCTTCTGGATGGAGTACCACGAGGGCGGCGTTCACGCCGCGAACTCCTACCACTCGCTGCGCTACGAGCCCCACGACGAGTGGCCCACCCTCTACCGGGACCTGACCCACCAGATGCCCGTACGCACCGTCCTGGCGCAGCAGGGGGACTTCCGGGACGCATGGCCGGAAGACAATGCGTGGCGGAACAAGGTGCGCCCGCTGCTGGCCACCGAGGTCTACGTGGACCGGTGCATGTACTACTACCGGCACGACTGGTCCGACTCGGTGCAGGGGAACCTCGCCCCGCACACTTTCGCGCCGAGGCCGGAGATCGCCAGCCCGTGCTTCCGGTGGCTGGATCTGCCCGGTGCGTGACCTGCTGGTCATCGTCCCCTCGCGGGGACGGCCGGCGAGCATCGCCCGGCTCTGGGACGCCATGCAGGCCACCTGCCAGGGCGGCACGGACCTGCTCGTCTCGCTGGACGACGACGACCCGGCCCACCGCAGCTACCCGCCAGGGCCTGCGTACCAGATCCTGGCTGGCGTGCGGGGCGTGGTCGGGCACCTGAACGCGTCCGCCGATCTGGTCAGCGGGTACCGGTTCACCGGGACCCTCGGGGATGACAACGTCCCCCGCACCGGGGGCTGGGACACGGCCATCATGGACGCCCTCGGCGAGACGCCGTTCGCCTTTGCGAACGACCTGTATCCCCGGGAGCCCGGCTCGCACCCGGCCCACATCTTCTGCCGAAGTGGCGTGGTAAAGGCGCTTAATTATCTCGCAGTCCCTACACTTAAACATATGTTCTGCGTAACGCCAGACACCCCCGTTCTCACGGCAGATCTCCACTGGATACCCGCTGGGAAAGTCACCGTTGGTGATGAACTAGTGGGAGTGGATGAGTATTCGCCACAACCACGCATGACCCGCCACTTCCGCCGCGCTACCGTACTCGGAGCCCAAAGGCGCATGGCCGACTGTGTACGGGTAGACCTGAAAGACGGCAGGCAGGTCACCTGCTCGGCTGAGCACAGGTGGCTAGCCCTGCGTCACTGGATGGGTACGGGCCAGCGTGGGGGATCCGGCAGGTTTGAGTGGCGCGAGTCAGCCCATTTCCGGCCGGGGGATCAGATCGTCTCCCCCCTCCGCGTTTGGGGCGACGAGACCTCGTTTGAGATCGGCTGGCTGGCCGGGATATTCGATGGCGAAGGCACTGCGTCCCGGTCGAAACTGAAGCGGGACAAACCGTATTTCAACACAACCGTCTCGGTTGCCCAGAATCCTGACCCAGTCCTTGAGCGCATCGAAGCGACTTTGGGGGCCATGGGCATCACCTATCGGGTAGCAGGCAGGCGCACCTACAAGGGCCGTCCCGGAGTGGTGATCCTGGAGATGACCCCACGCAGCCAAGCGGTCGAACTACTCGGACGACTTCAGACTTCCCGGCTGCGCCCGGAAGTCATCTGGGAAGACATGGCCATGCAGCCCAGGGATTCCAGCGCAACCCTCGCCAAGGTTGAGCGCGTCACTCCCGTTGGCGCTGCCGAGGTTGCTTCGCTGGAGACATCGACTGGGACGTTCCTGGCCAACGGCCTTGTCGCGCACAACTGCGACAACGCGTGGAAAGCCTGGGGCGAAGCCTGCGGGATCACCTACCTCCACGACGTGGTCATCGAGCATCTGCACTTCACCCAGGGCAAGTCCGCCCACGACGCCACCTACCGGGGTGCCGAGGACGCCTGGGATGGCGACAAGGCGGCCTGGGAGGCTTACCAGGCTGACGGGCTCGCTGAGGACATCGCCAAGATCAAGGCGGCAGTAAGCCGCCGGACCGGAGCCGCGAATGCCCACTTATGACCTGCTCTTGCCCACCATCCCCCACCGCCACGGGACGCTGTGCGCCCTGCTGGCTGAGATTGACCGGCAGTGGCAACCAGGCCTGGGCATGCTGATCATGCGGGACAACCTGGAACGGGCCGGGAACGCCCACTACGCCAAGATGCAGGAACTCCAGGAAGCCTCCCGGGCGGACTACACCTCGTTCATGGGCGACGACGACATGATCGCCCCCGGCTTCGTGGCCACGATCATGGAAGCGCTGCGGCAGGGACCGGACTACGTGGGCTTCCCGGTCCGCTACACCCTGGACGGCGTCCCCCAGATGCCCGTGGAGCATTCGCTGCGGCACGGGACGTGGGAGAACCGCCCGGACATCCTGCTGCGTGACATTGCCCCGCACAACCCGATGCGCCGGGAACTGGCCCTGCTGGCCACCTGGCGGACCGACCACCATCACGCCGACCGGACGTGGGCCGAGGACCTGCGGGCGACCGGGAAGGTCCGCAGCGAGGTGTGGATCCCGGAGCCGATGTACTACTACCAGGCGACGTCCGCGAGCTTCTCCCGGTGGGGAGACGCGGGCTCACCGGCACCGCTGGCCGCAGATCAGATCCCGCCGCTGCCGCAGTATCACTGGCTGACGAGTCTCGGCATCTGATGGCGCTGGTGAGGATGCGCGGGGCGTGTGTCCTGTGCGGGCACGCGTTCGCCCCGGATCCGGTGCTGACGCTGCCGGCTACCCCGCCTGCCAACGAGTTCGTGAGCGAGCCCCGCGAGCAGGAGACGTTCCCGCTCGCCCTGTACCTGTGCCCGGACTGCGGGCACCTCCAGTTGCAGGCCGTGGTCGATCCTGGCCGCCTGTTCGGTGACTACGTCTACACGACGGGAACGTCCCCGGCGGCCATCGCGCACTTCGCTGGCCTCGCCCGGGCGCTGGCCAGCAGGTTCGCGCTGGGCGCGGGCTCCGTGGTGGTGGACATCGGGTCCAACGACGGCACCCTGCTGAAGCAGTTCCGCCGCCGCGGTGCCCACGTTCACGGCGTGGAGCCAGCCGGGGACATCGCGGCACAGGCCCGCCGCGCCGCGATACCCACAACCAGCGCCTTCTTTGACCGCGAGGTCGCGGGCAAGCTGAGGGACACGATCGGGCCCGCGGACGTCATCACCGCCTGCAACGTCTTCGCGCACATTGACGACCTCGAGGGCACCGCGCTGGCCGTCCGGTCACTGCTGGCACCCGGTGGCGTGTTCGTGTTTGAGGTCGGCTATCTCCTGGACATGGTGGAGCGCGTCCTGTTCGACGTGATCTACCACGAGCACCTCTCCTACCACGCTGTGCGCCCGCTGCGGCGCTTCTTCGCCCGCCTCGGCATGACCCTGTTCGACGCGGAGCGCATCGGTGCCCAGGGTGGCTCGCTGCGCTGCTACGTGGCCGCAGACGGCCGCCCCGTGTCAGCGGCGGTGGACGACCTGGAAGACCTGGAGACCGCGGCGGGACTGTTCAGCCCGGCCACCTACGATGCCTTCGGCGACGCCATTGACGCGCGCGGGCTGGCGCTGGCCATGCGGCTGGAGCGGGTGCGCGCTGAGGGTGGTCGGCTGTGCGGGTACGGAGCCCCGGCAAAGCTCACCACCCTGATGTACGCCCTGGACCTCGACGGCGGCAACTTCGGCTTCGTGGTGGATGACAGCCCGCTCAAGCAGGGGCTCTACACGCCCGGCAAGCACATCGGGGTCACAGACCGGGATGCCTTCCAGCGGGTGTCAGGGCGCGGGTACACCTGCGTGGTCTTCGCCTGGAACCTCTACGGCCCGATCACCGCAGCGAACGCGGACTGGGACGGGACCTGGATCAACCCGGTGGAGGCGCCATGACCCGGGTGCTGCTGACCGGGGCTGGCGGGTTCCTGGGCTCACATTTCCTGGAATACGTCCTGGAGAACACCGGCTGGGATGTCATCGCCACCGACTCGTTCCGCAACAAGGGGCTGACCGACCGGATCGCCTGGGTGCTCGGCCGCGACCCCTCATGGCGGTCCCGGGTGGAAGTGGTCACCCACGACCTGCGGGCACCGTTCAGCGAGCAGGCCATCGCGCGCATGGGCCACGTGGACCACGTGTTCGCGTTCGCCAGCGAGAGTGACGTGCCGCGGTCCATTGCCGACCCGGCGACGTTCATCCGCGGCAACGTGGAGATAGCCCTGACCACCCTGGAACTGTGCCGGCGGACCAGCCCGGAGACCGTCGTGTGGGTCTCCACCGACGAGGTGTACGGCTGCGGCGGGATGCACGCCGAGTGGGACACCACCGTGCCCTCGTCTCCGTACAGCGCGTCCAAGGCGGCGCAGGAGTCCATCGCCATCTCGTACTGGCGGACGTACGGGCTGCCGGTGGTCATCGTGAACTGCGTCAACGGCATCGGCGAACGGCAGGACCCCGAGAAGTTCCTGCCCCTGCTCATGCGCAAGATCGCCAATGGGGACACCGTCCAGGTTCACGGCACCCCCGGGCGGATGGGCAGCAGGCGGTATGTCCACGCCGCCGACCTGGCCTCCGCGATCGTGCACATCACCGCCAAACTCCCCGCCGCCCGGTTCGGGGAGGGCGTGGACCGGCCGGGCAAGTACCACGTGGCCGGCTGCGACCCGGTCTCCAACCTGGACCTCGTCCAGATGGTCGCCGCCATCATGGGCCGGCCCCTGTACTACGAGCTGGCCGGGTTCCCCCGCCCGGGCCACGACATCACCTACGGGATGTCCGGGGCGAAACTGGCAGACGCCGGGTGGGTGCCGCTGATCCCCCTCGGCGAAGCACTGCGGGGCATCGTAAAGTGGACCCTGGCCCACCCTGAATGGCTGCTGTAGGTGGCCCCGCTCGTCTCGGTGCTCTGCCCGTCCCGTGGCCGCCCGGGCGCCCTGGAGAGGTCCCTGGCCGGCCTGCTGGACCTCGCCACCGCGCCGGCGCTGGTTGAGATCCTGATCGCCGCCGACCCTGACGACGAGGCGACGCTGGCCCTGCCCCTGCCGTGGCAGGCGAGCCGCTGGACCGCTCCGGAGCGCTACGGGTACGGCCGCCTGAACGAGTACTACAACGCCCTGGCCAGGCGAGCCACCGGCAGATGGCAGATGCTGTGGAACGACGACGCGCGCATGGTCACCCCCGGATGGGACAGGGTCATCGCGGAACGCCATGAGGACGTGCTGCTGTGGCCGTACGTCCCTGAGGAAGAGGGGATGAACTGCTTCCCCATCTGGCCCGCCTCGTGGCCGAAGCTGATGGGGCACGTCAGCCTGGACACGTTCAACGACCGGTGGATGATCGACATCGCCGAGCGCACCCGGCGGCACCGGCACGTGGAGATCATGGTCTCCCACCAGCGGGACGGCGGCCAGCCGGGCGACATCGCCACGTTCTACCAGGAGCCGATGGTCTGCGCCCGCGAAGCGGATGCCCAGGTCATCGCCGCTGCGTTCCCGGATGCCTGGAACAAGGACCTGGTCTCCGTGCTCCTGCCGTGCGACAGGGTGCTGCCCCAGATCATCTGCGGGCTCTGCCGGGACGCGGCCCGGCCCGGTGACCTGGAGTTCCTCGTCGCCGCCGGGGACGCGCACTTTGAGGTCCGGCGCACCCTGGCGGGCGCGGGGCTGATGGGCCGCACCGAAGTCCACGCCAGCCACACCATCGAGAGCATCGCCCCGCACGCTCACGGCGGCCACGTCGTGCGCCGGGACGCCATCGTGGCCGGGCCCGGCTGGGACGACACGATAAGGGGCCGCTGGTGACCGCTATCTCGCTGCTGTGCCCCTCCCGTGGCCGCGTCCCGCTCCTGGCCAAGTCCGTGGAAGGGCTGCTGGCCCTCGCCGCCAAGCCCGGCGAGGTGGAGATCCTCGTCGCCGCCGACCCGGACGACACGGCAACCCAGCATGTGGTGCTGCCAAACACCCGGGTGTGGACCGCCCCGGCACGTCTTGGCTACGCCCACCTTCAGGACTACTACAACGCCCTCGCCGGTATGGCGTCGGGTGAGTGGGTCATGCTCTGGAACGACGACGCCTACATGCAGACCCAGGGCTGGGACCAGATCATCACCAGCCAGGAACCCGGTGTGGTCTGGGGCATCCCCTGCAACCCGTACAGCAAGCCAGGTGACCCGTCCGAGTTCCCCGCCCTGCCAGCCGCCTGGGTGAAAGCGTGGGGGCACCTGTGCTTGGCCATGCAGATCGACACGTGGGTCAACGAGATCGCCCTGAAGACCGGCACCGCCCGGCTGACGGACATCAGCATCGCCCATGAGCGGACCCTGGACCAGACGTGGTCCGAGCAGACTCACGCCCACGCGTTCATGAACCCGGAGATGGTCAGGGCCCGGATAGCAGACGCGGCGACGATCATGGAACTGCTGGCGTGATCTATGACTGCATGATGTTCCGGGACGAGCTTGAGATGCTCGCCATGCGCTGCGAGGAGATGGCGGACTACGACGTCCGGCACGTTGTCGTAGAGGCAACCCGGGACCATCAGAACCATCCGAAGCCGCTGCACTTCACGGAGAACCAGGGCCGCTTCAAACCGTGGGCGCACCGGATCATCCACATCGTCGCTGACGGCCTGCCGCAGAACCCGCCACCGGGGTTGCACTGCCCCACCGGGGCCGCTCACGCCACCCCGCAGTGGGCCCGGGAGCACGCCCAGCGCGACTACGCCCTGCCCGTCCTGGAAGACGCGGACCCGAAGGACCGGGTGCTGATCTCCGACGTGGACGAGCTTCCCTCCCGCGAGGCACTGGAAGCCAAGCCGCGCCCCGCGGTCGCGTTGCAGCAGAACGTATGCGCGTTCGCCGTGGACTGGCTGGCGTTCAAGGAACTGACCTCGGTCATCGCCACCGTCGCCTACGTGCGGGCCAACGGCAGCCTGGCGAGGGTGCGGGACCGGCGCGGCGAGTTCCCCGTCATCGGGCACGGCGGCTGGCATTTCACCTGGGTAGGCGGCCGGGACTGGTGCGAGCAGAAGCTTGACGCGTTCTGCCACGTGGAAGCCCGGGACACCGTCCGGCAGGGGCTTGAGTCCGGGGACTTCATCGAGCGGGGCGCATGGAACGTGGCCCAGCTGACCCCGGTGGACGTGGACGAGCGGTGGCCAGCCATGATCCGCGAGCGCAGGTGCCCCCCGGAGTGGTTCAGGCCGCGCTAGTTGCTAGCACCCAATGGCTGGCAGCCATCGGTGCCGCAGATCCACCCGCCTGTGAGTGGTGGCGGTGGCGGCAGGTAGAAGAACTTGACGGGAAAGCCGGTCAGTTCCGCGAGCGCCTGCATCTGCGGCACGGTCGGTATGCGCTCCCCCGCTTCCCACTCATCGACCATCGGCTCCTCGCCGCCGAGCATCTGATCGACTTCGGGACCGTACAGGTCGCGGAGATCCAAGGCCAGCGTGATTCGCTCAGGTGTGGGCGCTTGTCCCGCGTAGTAGGCCACGGGGTCACGACGCTCCGCTGCCGCGTCAACCTTCGCGAGCACCCTGTTGATCCGCTCTTTCTTCCGCCCGGAAGGACCGAACGCGCCGACGGGCTGAGCGCTGTTCCGTCGCTGCCGTCGCTGCCGTGCTCTGTCCAGGTCGTCAGCCATCCCCTCAGCATCCCATCAAGGAGCCGCCAATGCCCGCTGCCGCACTGAAGGTCGGGTGGCTTGGCCTCGGAAAGCTCGGGCTGGCTTGTGCCCTGACCCTCGCCCAGCACCACATGGTGTACGGGTACGACGTCACCGACTGGGCGCAGCGGGTCATCAAAGGCGAGGTCCCACCCCCGCAGGAGGAGGGCATCGGGGAACTCCTCGCCGAGCACGCCCTGTCCATACAGCCGTCCGTGTCTGCGGTCGTGGAAGCCGCGGACATCGTGTTCGTGGCCGTGCAGACCCCGCACGCCCCCCAGTTCGGCGGCGAGACGCCGCTGGAGAGCCCGCCGCAGGACTTCGAGTACGCCTACCTCACTCAGGCGTGCCGGGACGTGTGCCGGGAAGCTAAGCGGCAGCGCAAGCACATCACGCTGGTGGTGGTCTCCACCGTCCTGCCGGGTACCACGCACCGGCTGCTTGAGCCGCTGGTCAACGGCTACGTGCGCCTCGTCTACAGCCCGGCATTCATCGCGATGGGCACGACGATCGCGGACTACCGCAACCCGGAGTTCGTGATCTGCGGATGCGACGGCAGCGGCTACGGGCCAGCCGCTCTGCGCCGCGTGTTCCTGCCCCTCCATGGCAATGACCGGCTGTACGTCTGTGACATCGACACCGCCGAGGCCATCAAGGTCTTCTACAACACGTTCATCTCCATGAAGATCGTGTTCGCCAACATGGTGATGGAGGTCTGCCACAAGACCGGGGCGGACTGCGACGGGGTGGTAGACGCCCTGTCCAAGGCGACGGACCGGGTCATCAGCCCGGCCTACCTGCGCGGCGGCATGGGAGACGGCGGCGCGTGCCATCCCCGCGACCTCATCGCCCTGTCGTGGCTGGCCGGCAGGCTGGACCTGTCCTATGACCTGCTCGGGGAGATGGCCACCGCCCGGGAGAAGCAGACCCGGTGGCTGGCGGACATGGCCCTGGACTACGCCGGGCAGACCGGCTATCCCATCGTGATCATGGGCGAGGCATACAAGCCGGGCTCAGACCTGACCTATGGCTCACCAGCGAGGCTGCTGCGGCACTACCTGGACGGCGCGAAGCCGTTCGTCTATGACCCGCACACCCGGCCCGGCTGTCCCAACGGCAAGGTCGTCGCGGTCGTCGCGACCAGGCACCCGGAGTTCACCGGGCACGAGTTCACGCCCGGGTCAGTGGTGCTTGACCCGTTCGGCTACATCCCCGACCGCGAGGGCGTGACCGTCGTGAGGATCGGGCGGAAGACGTGAAGGGCTAACTGCCGCCCCCGCGCCGTTCCGGTACTCGCCCAGTCAGCAGTGCATCATGTAGTGGCGGCGACCATGCCCGTCCGGGCACTCCACCGGGTACGGGCCGTCGTAATCCGTCAGGTCGGCCTTCTCGGCGACAGTCCACGGGCTAGCAATGCCGGTCGGGCTTTTGGCGTTGACCTCCGCAGCGATCCGCTCGCGGGACAGCGCGCCCGGGGCGCACACGGCCACAGCGACGAGCCCTGGCGCACCAATGAAGAACACGCTGCTGTCGTCGTCGGGCGCTTTCCTTGCCTGGTCCATGACGCTCCCCTTCGTTGAAGCCCACTTCCGCTTAGGACTGGTTCCGCTTCTCAATCCGGTCGATGGTCATGCGGCCTATCCCCATCGCCTGATGGATCTCCTCCTTGGAGATGCCCGCAGCGATGGCAGCCAGCACTAGCGAGTCGCGGTCACGCTGCTGCCTGCCCCATCGTCGCAGGGCGGCCCGCACCTTCTCGCGCTCCTGATCGGTCGTCACATCCCCAATGATACACCAAACGATACGCCAAGGAGCCGCGAATGCCCTCTGATGTTGCGCTGCTCATCTCCGCATGGCGCAGGCCCCGCTACCTGAAGCGCACCCTCGCCTCCTGGGCGAAAGTCCCCGAAGTGGCAGACCTCCGCTCCATCACCATCGCCCTCGGCCGCTCCGAACGCGAAACCGAGCAGTGGGAAGCCATCACCGCGGCAGAGCAGCAGATGGGCCGCACCATCACCATCCGCCCCGACTCCCCCGCCGCCACAGCCAGCCCAGGGATGCACCGGGCACTCGGCGAGGCCATCGCCGCCACGTTCGATGCCGACCCGGGCCTTGAGTTCCTGGTCTGCTCCGAAGAGGACGTTATGGTTGGCGATGACGTGCTGGCCTTGCTGGACTGGGAACGCCAGCTGCGCATAGACCACCCGCAGATCCTCGTGTGCGAGGCGCACAACGAGCTGGGGCAGGGCTGGCATCCGAAGGGCGCGTACGACGACCCGTACGACGACCCGGCCGTGGTGCGGCTGGTCTCCACGTTCCATCCATGGTGCTTCGCGATCTGGCGGGACCGCTGGAAAGAGGTCATTGAGCCGGTATGGGACTGGGAGTGCAACTCCGGCAGTCGTGGCTTTGACAGCGGCTACGACTGGCGCTTGAACAGGCTTATCCAAGAAGGCGGCTACGCCGCTGCCGCCCCGCTCGCCTCCAGGAGCCAGAACATCGGCCGGTACGAGGGTGTCTACGCGAACCCGGCGAACTACGGCCTCACCCAGTCCCTGAGCTTCCGCGACCACCGCGAGCCCACCGAGTACCGGCTCGTGGTGAGCTAAGGCCATGGCCTACTGCGAGCAGTGCAAGGGTGAGCACAAGCCCAAGCGGAAGATCCCAGCCGAGCGCCTAGTCCTCGCCTGGTACGCGGCCCGGTACTTCTGGGAACAGGGAGCGCCCGGCTTCGCCGATGCCTTCCGCCAGGCCGTCCCCGACGCCCGGGACAACACCGACGAGAACCTGCACGCATGGCTAGGCGACTCTGTCCAGTGCCTCAAAGACCTCCTGTCGGTGTTCAGGGATCCCGAGACCGGGCTACTCCGCATCTCGCCAGCCGAGTTCCTGGTACTGCGGGACACCGGCCTGACCGATGCGGCCCGGGTGGTGACTGCGGTATCTGAGGACCCGCTGTGCAACGTGGCCATCGGGTTCAGCACTGAGGAAGGCGAGATGGCCGTCGTCAACTGGCTGATCTCCGACGCCGACGCGCACGGGCTGGCCGATGGCCTGCGGGAACGCCTTGGTGAGCCGGACATGGACATCGCCGCCGACCGTCACGGCACGGAGCAGATGGCTGAGGCATTCCAGGACAACGCCGTCCACACGCACAAGGACTAGGGGGGCCATGTATCTCTCCCCTGTCTTCTTCTGCATCGAGGCGCTGTGCATCGGCGTCGCACTGATGCTGACTGGCGACCTCATGAAGAACCGGCGCATCGTGGATGTGGCGTTCGGCATCGTTGGCGCGGCCATCGCGGCAGCCTTCATCTGCGCCCTGGCAACTCGCGAGTGGTACACCGTTCCCGTGTACGGGTTCATGGTCATTTCCTACGCCATCACCGTTCGCTCCACGGTGTGGAAGACGGTGCGGACAATGACCAAGCGTCACAATTTATGCTTGCCCCCCGCTGGCCCGCGCTCGGAAGCCCAACTGGGAAAACGCGAAGACGCCGCAGGTCAGTCGGCGGACCGCACTCTGCAGAGTGAGTTACAAGGAGTGACCATTGCCACGCGCCAACCTCCCCCCGGGTTGTTTTTCGATCGCTATGGAGGATGGCACCCGGTACAAGGCAGGACGCGCCGGGGGGCATGTAGAGGTCGCAGACCACCACGCTGACGCGATCAACCGGACGGTAGGCAACGGGGACGCCGGGCTGGTCAGCGCCAAGGGTGGCCACTACATGGGGACCCAGAAGGGGCGCTGGTGCGCCCCGTGCCGCTTCCTGGCCAATTCGTGGAGCGTGGAGTGCCCCCGCTGTGGCCGGCCTACGGTGCCGGAACCGGAGCGGGAGCCGGTGCCGCTGCCGGTAGCACTGGCCTGATCTGGAAGTCGCCCCGGCATCCGCATCCGCATCCGGAGATCAGCCCGCGGCGGATGAGCCGCTTCGCCTTGGCCAGCACGATCTTCTCGGGGATGGTCACCGACTCGCCATCGGTGGCTTCTAGGCCGCCACACCACTCCGGGTGACCCTCCAGCACACAGGCGATATCCCAGCGGGATGCGCCGATCCAGTACAGGTTGTCCGTCCCTAGCGGCGTCTCTGCTGTGACGCCCTTGGACTCCCACCGCACCCGGTGAACGGTGCGGATCGCATCCAGGAATGCCTCGTCGCTGATGTCTTTGGCGGCGGTGATCACCCATCCATCATCCCAGCAAGGAGAAGTCATGACCCTTTACGCCAGGTCGGACCTGGCTTACGTGAACGTGCCGACCTCGAGCGGAGGCTGCGGGGAACCGCACCGCCGACCCGTAGAGGATGGCGCACCCGCGAAGCTGTGGGGGCTGAACTGCCCAGGTCAGTGTGAAGAGTTCCTGCGCAAGACCGACACCACCGGCCACCAGTGGTCCGCCACCATGTCCGAGATTCCCGAGACCCACGACGAGAAGGCTGCCCGCGAGGACTTCGACAAGCGCGGCGCCCGGGACAAGGACCAGGTCCTCGCCCTCGCTCTCGCCAAGCTCGCCGGGGTGGAACTCCCCGAGTCCATGCTGCGGCCCATCACCGGGAACCTCCCGAAAGCTATCGCCCTGATGGAATGCCCGGCCGGGCACCCAGGGAAGCCGGGAGCGAAGTTCTGCGCTGAATGCGGCCAGCCCATGCAGCAGCCCGTCAACGCCCTGCCAGCCGCCCCCGCGCTGTGCCCGGAAGGGCACGCGAACGCGGCGAGCGCCAGGTTCTGCGCCACCTGCGGCACCAGCATGGAAACCGCCCAGGACGAGGACGGCGCGGGCGACGCGGATCTGTCCCGGCTGCACTGGAAGACGCTCGAGCGCCTGTGCAAGGAGCGCGGGCTGGACGCTACCGGCAGCAAGCCCGAGCTCGTCGCCCGGCTTCAGGCCGAAACCGTAGCGGCGTAGCGGGAGCTGTGTGAGCCGAGGCGCGGGCCTGTGCCGCCGTTGCGGCGGACCCAAGCGAGGACGCAGGGCACGCGTCTCGGCTCCCATCGCCGACTGCGCAGAGTGCGGCGACCCGATCTGTGAGCGTCACGCCACGTTCGACGCCGACCGGGGCACCCACGGCGGCTACGTGTGCACCAAGTGCACCCGGCAGGCCAAGGCGGCCAGGTGAAAGTCTCCACCAGCAAGTCCAAGAGCAAGTCCAGCAAGTCCAAGTCCACCGGCAAGTTCCCCTCCGCCTCCCAGCTCGCCGGCCAGTACAAAGCCGACGCACGCCGCGCCCAGGCATCGGCACGGCGGGAGACCGCGGACGCCCAGCACCGCACCAAGGAAGCCCAGCACTACGAGCAGGAAGCGAAGAAGGCCCAGAAAGAGGGCTACGCCGCGCAGGCGAAGTACGACCTCGCCAAAGCACGGCGCGAGACGGCCGAGGCGCGGCGCGACCAGGCCAAGGCACGTAAGAACGAGGTCAAGGCCAAGCTCGACAAGGCGAAAGCCGCCAGGGCCAAGGCCGGCCTGCTCTCCCCTGGTGCCATCCCTGACAGGTGGATTCTCGGCGGGAACGACTGGCACAACGGGTGCGCTGCCGTAGCCCTCGCCAACCACCTGTACGCCACTACAGGGATACGGGTCAGCGATGAGGA
>Ga0335079_10004653_pt1 | contig 15776 bp, 13 predicted proteins | sample Lox_Sample_33_FD_206719 | JGI IMG/M metagenome (GOLD analysis project Ga0335079, IMG submission 206719) | Soil microbial communities from Loxahatchee National Wildlife Refuge, Florida, United States - Lox_Sample_3.3 | ecosystem: Environmental > Terrestrial > Soil > Wetlands | place: USA... | reverse complement strand
GAGCCTCACCAACTCCGACAACGGTCCGGAGCTGGCGCGCGCCGTAGTGACGCTCGGCGAGACCCTGGGGCTCGAGACGGTCGCCGAGGGCATCGAGCTCGAGCCGCAGGTGGCGGCGCTGCTCGCTCTCGGCTGCGTCGCCGGTCAGGGGTTCCTGTTCGCCAAGGCAAACTCGCTCGAGCATCTCTCGAAGAGCCCGTTCGTCGCGCGCCGCAACGCCCTGTGGACCGCGCAGACGCGCAACGAGGAGCTCACGCCCACGGGGCGCTTCCGGGCGCTCAAGCCCGTCCCGGGACGCAGCGCCGGCGCCGCCTGAGGGCGCAGCGCGCCGGGTGGAGCCGCGAGCGCGGCGAGTCGCCGCCCGCCTGGGTGAACGGCGGAGAGCGACGCGGTAAGCTTCCCCCCGCCGCCGAAATCCGGAGAGATCCCCATGGTGCGTTACCTGCCCTTCGCAGCGCTCGTCCTGCTCGCTGGTTGCTTCAACATGCCCGGTGGCGATGTCACCGCGGACGGCGGCAGTGCCAATACCGTCAACGGCTCGATCCACGTGCCGGCCGGAGCCAAGAGCGGCGAGGTCGGCACCGTCAACGGTTCGATCCGCATCGATGACAACGCCACCGTCGAGGGCGCCGGCACGGTGAACGGCTCGGTGGCGCTCGGCGCACACGCGAGCGCGCAGTCGCTGGCATCCGTCAACGGCGCGATCACGCTCGCAAGCGGTGCACACGTGGCGCACGAGGTGGGCACGGTGAACGGCTCGATGACGCTCGCCGACGGCGCCGACGTCGGTGGCGCGCTCGCCAACGTCAACGGCCGCATCGCACTCCACGATGCGCACGTCGCCGGGGGCTGCGTACCGTCGATGGCGACATCGACGTGCTCGGCGCCTCGCGCGTCGAGGGCGGGATCCTCGTCAAGCACGGCGGCACGAGCCTGTTCAGCTTCCACACGCACAAGCCGCGCATCGTCATCGGCCCGGGGGCCGTGGTGCAGGGCGACCTGCGCTTCGAGCGCGAAGTCGAGCTCTACGTGAGCGACAAGGCGATCGTCGGTCCGATCACCGGAGCAACCGCGATCCGCTTCACGGGCTCGGCCCCGTCGGGGTAACTATCGGGCGCGCAGCAGCGCCAGCGGATTGGGCGTCGGCTCGGCCACCTTGCGCAGGGTGTTGCGGTCGCGGTGCAGGAAGGGCTCGGCACGGCCGTGCACCTGGAGCATGGTGTCGAGCACGTAGCTCCAGCTGCCGTCGGGATTGAACACCACCTCTATGCGATAGGAATCGGTGCGGAACGCGTACTCGAGGAATGCGGTCGAGCAGATTCCGTAGTCGGTGCGCCCGCGCTCGGCCGTCAGCACCAGCTCCGTGGCATCCGCCGCGGCGTGACCCGAGGCGATCGCCACCTGGCCGCGCGGGATGCTGAGCGTCTGCATCACCAGGCCGGTCGCCGGCTCCCATAGCCAGTAGCCCGTCTGATCGTGAAACGTCGCCGCCTCTTCCGGGGCGAGGATGCGTGTGTGGTAGCGCAGCCCGTAGAGGAGCTGCGGTCCGTTCGATTGCGCGTCGATCGGCTGCAGCTCGATGCGCTCGCTGTACTCGCGGCGCTGCGGCCCGTCGGCCTTGGGGTTGATGTCGACCCCGGCCTGACTCTCCCAGATACCCGCGAGGCGCCTGAGCGGCCCGAGATTGGCGAGGGTGTCAGGGTCGGCGGATTGCTCGGTATAGATGTCTTCGGGGAAGGCGCCCATCAGTCACGCTCCTTGCAGGCGCGGGCAGTCTAATCCATCGAGGCGTACACTGCCGGCGGCAGAAGCGGCCCCCCATACGGGCCGCGAGGGAGATGGCATGAGCCCGGAGCTGAAGTATCTGGCGCTCGTCAGCGTGCTGACGGGCCTTTTGTGGGTGCCCTACATCCTCAACGAGATCCTGGTACGGGGCGTGGGCGATGCGGTCGGCTACCCGGAGAGCCCGAAGCCGCTCGCCAGGTGGGCACAGCGCCTCAAGGCCGCGCACTACAACGCCGTCGAGAACCTGGTGGTGTTCGCGCCGCTGGTGCTCATCGCGGTCGTCGCCGGCATCCATGATCCGGCGATCGCGACCGCAGCTTGCGTGTACTTCTGGGCGCGCGTCGTGCACGCCGCGGCCTATACGTTCGCGGTGCCGTGGGTGCGCACTCTGGCCTTCGTGGTCGGCTGCGCCATGCAGCTGTGGATCGCAGCGGTGATCCTCATGCGTTAGCGGGCGGCGGCGCCCGTACGCCGCCGGCGCGTGCGCTGCATGGCGAACCTGCAGCGCGCGGCGATCGGGCAGTCGCCGCATCGCGGCCTGGTGGTTTTGCAGAGCTCCTGCCCGTGGGTCCGCAGCAGCAGGTAGGCGCGGCGGCGCGCCTCGAAGGTGGCGGGGAGCGCCTCGAGCGCCTGGCGCGCCCTGGCGTATGCCGCCGTGTAGGGCGCCGGCACTCTTCCCGACTCGATGCGCGTCACGACGTGCGGGCAGTTGGATGGCACGGCGGCGACCGGGGTGCGCTCGCCAAAGAGCAGCATGCGGTCGGCGCCCGGGGTGCCGATGCCGGGGAAGCTGCGCAGCAGTCGGTGCGCATCGGCCGCGGGCATCCGCCGCAGCGCTCCCCACAGATCACCGCCGAACTCATCACGCACGCGGCGCGCAATGCTGCGCAGGCGCTCGGCGCGAACTTCCGGGACCATGCCGCCCGCCGCGAGCGCGCGCCTCAGCGTGGCGATTCCTGCGGCAAGGAGCTGCGCGGGGCTCACGCCCACCGCACTCTCGAGCGCCTGCCATCCGCGGCCGCAGCGCTCCTCGCTCGGTGGGTAGCCGCAGTGCCACCAGACGAGAAACCGGTACGGGTCGGCCGGCGAATGCGCCGCTTGCTCGCCGTGGAAGGACTCGAGCGTGTCGAGGATCTCCCCGAGACGCTGTCCGCGCTTACCTGCCGCCGTCGTGGCTCGCCCCCTCGGGGGTGACGGTAATGCGCAGGCAGCCGCCGTGGGCGGATGCGGGAGCCACCGAGCGGGCGGCGTTGAGCGCCGCACTGTCCATCCGGGCATCGCCCGAGGAGTGCGTGACCACGGGTGGCTGCGACAGCACGCCGTGCGCATCGAGACACACGCGCGCCTCGGCTGCGGCTGTGCCGCCCGCGCCCGCGGCGGGGATGGTCGCCGGAGCCGCTGTCGCGGGCGCGGCCTCGCTGTGGAAGCGTCCCCACTTCCAGGCGATCTCCTGCCAGGAGTCCATCGGGTTGCCGTCGCCGGCGTGCACCGCGGGCAGATAGCGCAGCCGCGCCACGCAGTCGAGGGCTGCCTGATCGAGGCTCGAGGATCCGGAGGAGGACCTCACGGACGCGCGCGCGGGCACCCCGGTCGGTCCGACGATGAACAGCACCAGCGTGGCGCTCCGGTCCTGCGAATCGGCGTGCACGAGCTCCGGGCAGCGGCCCCTGGGGTCAAAGCCCATGGCGATCTCCGCATCCCGGATCTCGGAGGGCGCGGGGGCCGCCGCAGGCGCCGTGCCGCTCGATGCCGCGAGTGTCAGCAGCAGCGCAGCGGCGCGATTCAGCAGACGAACAGCCATGTACTCACCCCCTGGAGGCCTGCGAGGCCCGTGGCCCGCAATCGGGCGTCTCGCAATCGCCTTCCTCTTCGATCTGCACGGTCGTGTGCTCGACCTGCAGCCGCTCGGCGAGTCGCGCGTGGATGGCGGCGATCACCGCGCCGTGCTCACTGCCGGCGGCGAGATTCGCGTGCAGCGTCACCGTCGGCCGCTCGCCGGTCATCGACCAGACGTGTACGTGGTGCACGCCGACCAGCCCCGGCACCTGTCCGATGAGCTCAGCCTCGATGCTGCGTTCATCGCACCCGGCGGGCGCGCCCTCGAGCAGCACGTGCGCGGACTCGCGTGTCAGCGTCCACGCCGAGCGCAGGATGAGCGCCGAGACCAGCAGCGACAGCAGCGGATCGGCGAGCGTCCAGCCGCTCGCGAGGATGACGATCGCAGCTGCGCTCGCGGCCACGGAGCCCAGCAGATCGCTCAGCACGTGGGCCCGCGCGCCGCGCTCATTCAGCGAGCGCGCGCCGGACAAGGCGAGGAAGGCGGCGAGATTGGCGGCGCCGCCGATGAGCGCAACGTACAACATCAGCCGGCCGTTCACCGCCGGGCGGCTCATGAGGCGCTCGAACGCCTCGTACACCACCCACACGGTGAGTGCCAGCAGCACCTGGCCGTTGACGAAGGCGGCGAGCGGCTGGTAGCGGCGGTGTCCGTAGGTGCGGCGCGCGCTCGCCGGGCGGGCGCCCATGCGGATGGCGACGATGGCGAGCATCAGCGAGGCGGAGTCGGCGAGCATGTGTGCCGCTTCCGCGAGCAGCGCGATCGAGTTGGCCAAGTAGCCGCCGGCCGCCTCGATCAGCGTGAAGCTGCCGAGGATCACGAGCGCGGCGATCAGCCGCCGCTCGGGCGCATCGGCGTGGTGGTGATCGTGATCGTGGCCGTGTTGATCGTGAGCGTGGGTGGGTGCGGCGCCCTCATGGTACTCATGGGCGTGGTCAGGGGCGTGGTCATGGGCGTGGCCATGGCGGCGCGGTTCGCTGGAGCTCATCCGGACTCAAGGTTAGCAGTGCCGTGCCGGGAGCGCGAATGCCGCCGCCGACGCGCCCGCGAGCCGCCGGAGCCTCCTGCGCCACGGCGAGTGGCACACGCAGGAGGGCCGGCCTTGGGCTGGCGATCAGTTGCCGGGCGTCACCCGGGTGGCCTTCACCGATCCGGTGATCGTCGCGAGCGGCGTGCCGCTCTCATCGAACGGATCCGTCGTCGAGTCACCGTACTGCGAGACCGTGAAGCTACCCGTGTACGAGTTGCCGCTCGGGTCGACCGTCACTGTCATGTGGAAGTGCGCCACCCCGAGGTAGGCGCCGCCCGCATAGGCCATGGCGAGGTGGTTGAGCTTGAACCTCGACCAGCCGATCTGCTGCCAGGTGCCCATGCAGACGTCACCGTCCGCCGGGTTGCGGCCGCCCGAGATGGTGATCTCGGTGCCGTCGTCATGCCACTGGATCGTGCCGAAGTCGAAGAGGGTGCCGTTCACCGTCATCTCGAACTTCCACAGGCCCACGATCGCCGCCTGCGGGCCGCCGTTGTCCGGCTCGTAGGAGGTGCGGATGAAGCCGCCGCCTGGGGAGTAGGCCGCCGGGGCGGAGCGGCCCGACGCGAGCGCGAGGCCCGCGGCCGAGGTGCTGCAGCCCGCGAACGCCTGACCGGTTGCCAGCAGACCGACGACGCCGAGGCCGGCGTACAGTTTGGTTGAGTTGCGAATCATGACAGGTACCTCCGATGGTTGAACACGGAGAGGGAAGCTAGTGGTTGCGGGCGAGACAGTCAGCCCCACGGGAGTGAGGGATTTGTGAGGATCGCTGTCCCGCGCGCGCGTATGCATTAAGGTAGCCACCGTGCGCTGACGACCCGGGGGGATTCACATGTCTCAGGCGAAGAATGTCGATACCGCGGTAACCGCAGCTCTCGCGCGGCAGCTGCGTGGCTCGATCCTGCGGCCGGGCGATGCCGCCTTCGGTACCGCCCGCCGGGTGTGGAACGCCGCGATCGATCGCCGGCCCGCGGCCATCGTGCGCTGCGCGGACGCGGAGGATTGTGCGCTCGCGGTGCGCATTGCCGCCGAGCACGCGACGCCCGTCACGGTGCGCGGCGGCGGGCACAACGTCGCCGGCCGCTCGGTCGCCGAGGGCGCCCTGCTCATCGACCTCTCGGGCATGCGGGAGGTGTCGGTGAATGCTGCGGCGCAGCTGGCGACGGTGCAGGGCGGAGCCCTGTGGCATGACGTCGACGTAGCGACCGCGAGGCACGGTCTCGCGACCACGGGAGGGCTCATCTCGAGCACCGGAGTCGGCGGCTTCACGCTCGGCGGCGGCACCGGCTGGCTCATGCAGCGCTACGGGCTCGCGATCGACAATCTCGCCGCGGCGACCCTGGTGCTGGGCGACGGCCGCTGCGAGCGCGTCTCTGCGGAGGAACACGAGGAGCTCTTCTACGGCATCCGCGGCGGCGGCGGCGGGCTCGGCATCGCCACCAGCTTCGAGTTCCGTCTGCACCCGGTGAAGCAGGTGCTCTCCGGGGTCGTGATCCGTCCGACTGCGGAGGCGGGCCTGGGGCTGCGCGCCTTCCGGGATTTCGCGCTCGAGGCGCCCGATGACTACTGTGGCATGGCGGTGCTCGCCTCGGGGCCGCCGCTGCCGTTTCTCGATGCCGCCTGGCACGGGCGGCCGGTGCTCATCTCGGCGATGTGCTGGAGCGGGGAAATCGCCGCCGGCGAGCGCTCGCTCGCACCGCTGCGACGAGCGGGAGCCCCGCTCGTCGATCACGTCGGTCCCATGCCCTACGTGCAGTGGCAGCACCTGATGGACGGCGGTGCGCCGGCGGGACGCTACCAGTACTGGAAGACGGCCACCTTCAGCTCGTTGAGCGAGCGGACCATCGACATACTGGCGGAGGCGCTCACGGCACTGCCGAGCCGCACCACAGAGGTCCACGTGCAGCACCTCGGTGGCGCGGTGGCTCGCGTGCCGGAGGCCGATACGGCATTCGCGGCACGCGGCGCGCGGTTCTTCGTGAATCTCATCGGCGTCACGCCGTGGCCGGATGAGTTCGAGGCCGTGCGGCAGTGGATACGGCAGCTGCACGCGCGGCTCGAGCCGCAAGCCCTGCCCACGCCATTGCCGAATTTCACCGGGGTGGACGACGGCGAGGTCATACGGCAGCTCGGCGCCTCGCGTGCGCAGCGGCTGACGGCGCTGCGCCGGCGCTATGACCCCGCGGGCGTATTCGCGGCACCGCCCGCATAGCGCTTTAGTCGCTCGCGCACCTCGTTGGCAGCGTCTTCATCGCGCATGCGCCGCCCGGCATCCGACAGCGCCTCGTAGTCCGTCGGCCCGAGCCTGGCGCGCAGCGTCGCGTGTGCCGCCTCGTTGAGAGGCACCCAGAAGTTGAAGAGCGGCACGCCGGTGCGCTCGCGGATTCCGGCCGCCGCCGCGAGAAAGCGCGCTGCATCCGGCCACTCTCCATGCCGGATGGCGAGGTAGCCGCAGCCCTCGATGGAGCCGGCCATGCCGCGCAGCGTGAACACCGCCGCGGCCTCGTTCAGGGCATCGAGGAACTGGACCGCCGCCGCGGCATCCTCGCCGAGGAAATACAGCGACAGCGCGATATACATGTCGATGAAGTGGTGCTGATGCACGTCCGGCCCCAGACGTCGCACCGCCCGCAGCGTCTCGAGCGCCGCCCGGTAGTCATGGGTGCCGATCTGGATCCATCCGCGGGCGAGCCCGGCGAGCCCCTTGAGCAACGGATCGTCGAGCTCGGCTGCGATCCGCTCCACGATCTCGACGTGCGGCGGGGCCTCGGCGGAGCGGCCGTCGTTGCTGAGGTTCATCGCGTAGTAGCCATTGGCGTAGGCCTCGGCCCACAGGTCCTGATGCGCGCGCGCGAGCCGCGCCGCCTCGAGCAGGTCGTCGCCGGAGTGGGCGAAATGCACCAGGATCACTCCCCAGCAGAGCAGGGCGCGGGCGCGCTCCTGGGCGGTGGAACCGCGCGTAGCCTCGAGCATGCGCTGCAGCCCGGCGATCGTGGCACTACGGGCCTTCGCAAACAGCAGCAACCCGCCCGCAATGCGCAGCGCCGCACCGGGATCCGCGCCTGCGCCGAGAGCATAGTCCACCGCCGCGTTGATGTTGCCCTGCTCGCGGACCAGCTGCTCGATGCGCCCCGTCATCCTCCCGCCCACCATATCGGCGTGCGCCGCCTCCGCCATGCGCACCACGAGGTCGACGTGCGCGCGGCGCGCACGCGCCTCCTCCGCGCTCGATCGCAGCTGCTCGAGCGCATACTCGCGCACCGTCTCGAGCAGCCGATAGCGCGGCGGCATGACACCGGGAGTTACCGCCACGAGTGACTTGGCCACGAGTCCCGTGAGCAGGTCCACGGCCGTCTCGGGATCGTGGCCGAGTAGCGCCGCGAGCTCGATGGCGGACTCCATGGTCCAACCCTGCACGAACACGCCGAGCCACCTGAGCAGCTGCTGCTCCTGCGCGGACAGCAGGCTGAAGCTCCATTCGAGCAGCAGCCGCAGGTTCTGGTGACGGCCGTCACGACCCGCCACGGTCCCGCGCAGGAACTGGAAGCGCTGATCCAGCCGCTGCAGCACCTGCTCCGGGGACAGCAGCGCGAAGCGCGCGGCCGCGAGCTCCAGCGCGAGCGGCATGCCATCGAGATGCCGGCAGATCTCGACGATGGCGGCGGCATTGGACGGGGTGACATGGAATCCGGGCTGCACCGCGCGCGCGCGCGTGACCAGCATCTCGACCGCGGGCACCGCGGCGATCTCCGCGGGCGAGGAGTGTGCCGGGTCGCTGGCGGGCAGCGCGAGCGGCGGCAGACGCAGCAGCTGCTCGCCGGTGAAATTGAGCGGTGCCTGGGACGTCGACAGCACCTTGAGGTTTTCCGTGCCACGCAGCACGTCGATGACCAGCGCGCCAAGCTCGGGGGCTACCCGATCGCAGTTGTCGAGTACCAGGAGGGCCCTGCGACCCTGCAGCACCGGCAGGATGTGCCCCATTAGCTTGCAGTCGTCGGCACTCGGAATGCCGAGCGCGGCGCCGAGGGCACGCAGCCATTCCGCGCCCTGCGCAAGCGGCACGAGGTCGAAGAACCAGACGCCGTCGGGAAACTCTGGTGCCAGCCGGCGCGCGAGCTCGAGCGCAAACTGTGTCTTGCCGATGCCGCCGGGGCCGAGCACGGTGACGGCGCGGTGCCTGGCGACCAGCCCGCTGAGCGTCTCCAGCTCGTGCTCGCGACCGATGAGTGCGTCGACGCGTGCCGGCAGACGTGCCGCGGGGGGCGGCCCGAACCGCAGCGCACGCTCGGTGCCCGGCTGCTCGCGCTCGCACGGCCCCGTATACCGGTAGCCCGCGCCGTGCACGGTAACGATGTACTTCGGCTCCGCCGTGTCGTCGCCGAAGGCGCGGCGGGCGAGGGCGATGATGCGGTTGAGCGTCGAGGGAGTGACGTAGCGGTGACCCCACACCGCATCGAGGAGCTCGTTGCGGGTCACCAGGGTGTTGGCACGCGCGAGCAGCTGCAGGATCACCGCGAAGGCGCGCGGCTCGAGCGGCACCTCGAGGCCTGCGCGGGTGAAGCGACGGTTGGCGGCGTCGATGCGGAACTCGCTGCAGCGGTAGCTGACCGCCTCGGCGAATGCGGCGTCGCCGAAGTCATCGCCGTCGCGAGCGCCCGCCCGGGAGGCGGCCGCTCCCGCGGCGCGCAGCGCCTCCGGCATCAGCAGCTGCCTGATGCGCTCGACGAACTCGGGAGGTGTCTCCCCATCCGGCAGGCGGGTCCATTGGAGCTCGGTGAACTTCTCGGGCACCGCGGCGCGGTCCGCGGGGGTGCCGTCGAGGACCACCGGAACGAGAAACGTCCGCTTGTGGGTCATGTCGCGGGTCCGGTCGACCGCCAGGGACCACTCACGACGGAAATACCCCTCGTCGCGGCGCTCGGTGTTGGCCGAGACCACGGGGATGAAGAGGCGGCAGTTGCGGATCTGCTCGCGGATCCTGCGGTCCCAGGCGTCCCCGCCCCGCAGCTCGCTCTGGTCGAACCAGACCTCGATGCCGGCGGCCTGCAGCGTCTCGCAGATGCGTCGCACTGCATCGCCGTCCTGCGAGGCATAGCTGAGGAACACCGCTCCCCTCGGCGTGCTCGCAGGCTCCGGCGACTTACCCCCCATCGCCCGCAGGATGCCCTGAGGAGCCGGTCGCAGGCAACGCAGCGTTATGTAGCCGAACGTACTCCCCGGTGGACCCTGACTCGCGTACCCTGACGACGGACATGACCGCCACACTCGACCTGGTTGCCATCGGACGTGTCAGCGTCGACCTGTATGGCCAGCAGCTGGGGACCCGGCTCGAGGACGTGGCGAGCTTTGCCAAGGCGATCGGCGGCAGTCCCGCCAACGTCGCGATCGGCGCTGCCCGGCTCGGACTCAAGGCGGCGCTCATCACCCGCGTGGGGAACGAACCGATGGGCCGCTTCGTGCACGAGCAGCTCGCGCGCGAGGGGGTCGATACGCGCGGGGTGCGCACCGACGGCGAGCGCCTCACGGCGCTGGTGCTGCTCAGCGTGCGCGATGCGCAGTCCTTCCCGCTCATCTTCTACCGCGAGAACTGTGCCGACAGCGCCCTGTGCGAGGACGATATCGACGAGGAGCTGATCGCCAGCGCACGTGCGGTGCTCGTGACCGGCACGCACTTCTCGCTCGCCGCCGGCGCACGGGCGCAGCGCAAGGCCTTGCGCATCGCCCGGGCACACGGGCGCCGCGTGGTGCTCGACATCGACTACCGGCCGAATCTCTGGGGCATCGGCGGGCACGACGCCGGCGAGACTCGCTATGCACGCTCGGCGCGCGTCACGGCCGCGCTCGCTCCGGTGCTGCCGGATTGCGATCTGATCGTCGGCACCGAGGAGGAAATGCACGTCGCCGCCGGTGAGGAGGACACCCTCGCAGCCGTGCGGCGCATACGCGCGCTATCGAACGCGGTCATCGTGCTGAAGCGCGGCGCCGCGGGCTGCATCGTGTTTGCCGGCCGCATCCCGCAACGGCTCGAGGACGCTCTCGTGGCCCCCGGGCTCGAGGTCGAGATCTACAACGTGCTTGGCGCGGGGGATGCTTTTCTCGCCGGGTACCTGCTCGGCTACCTGCGCGATGAGCCGCACGAGGCGAGCGCGCGCTTCGCCAACGCCTGCGGGGCCATCGCGGTATCGCGGCTCATGTGCTCGCCGGAGTACGCGACGCTTGCCGAGCTCGGCCACCTCCTGGCGCGCGGCAGCGCATACCACGCGCTGCGCGAGGACCCGGAGCTTGCGCACCTGCACTGGGCGACGACGCGCAGAAAAGCGCCGGGTGCGCTCTTCCTGCTGGACGCCGCGGCGCTCCCGCAGGCGCATCGGGGCGAGCTCGCGCCACTCATGGTCGAGGCGGCCGCGCGGGTGGGGGCGACCTGCGCAGGAGTCGGAGTGCGGCTGGATCGCGACTCGCGGAGCGCGGCGCTGCGCGCGGCGCAGCGGCTCGGCCTGTGGATCGCGATGCAGGCGGATTTGGCAGGCGCGCAGCCGCCGGAGCTGCTCGTCGAATGGCCGGTGGGCCTCACGGTGAGCTGCCGATTCGCCGCGGCCCGCGAGCGTGAGCTCCTGCACCTGTGCGCGGTTTGCCGCTCGCAGGGGCGCGAGCTCCTCATCGACCTCGAGCCCGGCGATAGCGCGCCGGCGGTCCTGGGGCACCTCTATGAGCTCGGGATCCGACCCGACTGGTGGGCGCTCGCGCCGCTCACCGGGAGCGCTGCGATCGAGGAGAGTGCACGCCTCGTCGCCGCGCACGATGCGCACTGTCGCGGGCTCCTGCTCGGGAAGGGCGAGTTCGCCGGCGGGGCTGGGAGCGCGCTCGTGCGCGGCTTCATCGCCGGCGGTAGCATGCTGGAAGCGGTGACGCCGGCATGGCTCGCGGGGCGGATGTCGGATGAGTCGCTGATCGGCGAGGTGGCGGATCGCTTGCATGCGCAGATCCTCGCCTGGCTGCGGATGCGCGAGGGGAACAGGCGTTGACCACGACTCGGCTCACGGTGGCGCAGGCACTGGTGCGGGCAATGGCCGCACAGTGGACCGTGGTTGGCGGCGAGCGCCGGCGCGTGTTCGCCGGCGTGTGGGCGATCTTCGGGCACGGCAACGTGGCGGCGCTCGGTGAGGCGCTGTACGCCGCGCGCGATGTGCTGCCGACGCTGCGCGCCCACAACGAGCAGGCGATGGGGCACGCGGCCGTGGCTTTCGCCAAGGCTTCGCGCCGGCGCCGCATGATGGCCTGCACGACCTCGATCGGCCCCGGCGCCACCAATCTCGCCACCGCGGCGGCGGTGGCACACGTCAACCGCTTGCCGCTGCTGCTCCTCCCCGGGGACGTGTTCGCCAGCCGCGCGCCCGACCCGGTATTGCAGCAGCTCGAGGACTTCGGCGACGGACTGGTGACCGCCAACGACTGCCTGCGGCCGCTGTCGCGCTACTTCGACCGGATCACGCGGCCCGCGCAGTTGCCCGCGGCATTCCGCCGCGCGATGCAGGTGCTCACCGACCCCGCGGACTGTGGTCCGGTGACTCTGGCGCTCTGTCAGGACGTGCAGGCGGAGGCGCAGGTGTGGCCGGACGAGCTCTTCGAGGAGCGGCTGTGGATGCCGCGGCGCGCGCCGCCGGCATCCGCGGAGCTGGACGCTGCGGCCGGGCTGCTGCGCCAGGCGCAACGGCCGCTCATCGTCTGCGGGGGCGGCGTGCTCTACTCGGAGGCGGAGGCGCAGCTGGGTGAGTTTTGCGTGCGCCACGGGGTGCCGAGCGGCGAGACCCAGGCCGGCAAGTCCGCGCTGAGTCACGGCCATCCCCTGAATCTCGGGGGTATCGGCGTCACCGGTACCGAGGCCGCCAACTCGCTCGCGGCGGAGGCGGACGTGATTCTCGCCGTCGGTACGCGGCTGCAGGACTTCACCACCGGCTCGGGGAAGCTGCTGCGGGCCGCGGGCCGGCGCATCGTGGCGCTCAACGTCCAGGCCTTCGATGCCGGCAAGTACGGGGCGCTGCCGCTGGTCGCCGACGCCCGCGAGGGACTGGCGCGTCTCAGCGCCGTTCTCGGCGCCTGGCGCGCGCCGGCGGCGTGGAGCGGGCGTGCGCAGAGTGAGCGCGCACGGTGGCTCACGACCGCGGCAGCGTTCACCGCCGCGGGCGGGAGCGGCCGACCCTCGGATGCCGAGGTCATCGGCGCGGTGCAGAGGGCGGCGCTCGAGTCCGACATCGTGGTGTGCGCCGCCGGGGGGCTTCCCGGGGAGCTGCATCGCCACTGGCAGGCGGCACAGCCGCTCGGCTACCACCTCGAGTACGGCTACTCCTGCATGGGCTACGAGATCGCGGGGGCGCTCGGTGTGAAGCTCGCGCTGCCCGCGCGCGAGGTGCTCGTCATGGTGGGCGACGGCTCCTACCTGATGCTCAACAGCGAGATCGCGACGTCGGTACGCCTGGGTCTGAGGCTCATCATCGTGCTGCTCGATAACGGCGGCTTCGGTTGCATCGAGCGCCTGCAGGGTGCGACCGGCAATGCGAGCTTCAACAACCTGCGCGGCAGCGGGCCGGGCGCGAGCCTCGACTTCGTGGCGCACGCGCGCGGCCTGGGCGCGCACGCGCGCGCGCTCGGCGGAATCTCCGAGCTCGGCGGCGCGCTCGAGGAGGCGCGCCGCGCCGATCGCACCTCGGTGCTGGTGATGGCCACCGACCCCCTGGCGAGTACCACGGCCGGCGGCTGCTGGTGGGACGTGCCGGTTCCGGAGGTGTCGGAGCGTGCCGAGGTGCGCTCGGCCCGCGAGCGCTACGTGGCGGCGCGCGGCACGCCCGCCGGGGATGAGTGACATGCACGTCCGCCTCGGCGCCAATCCCATCATCTGGTCGAACGACGATCTGCGCGAGCTCGGCGCGGACATCACGCTCGAGAGCTGTCTGGGTCAGGCGCGCGACATCGGCTTCGAGGGCATGGAGCTCGGGCACAAGTTTCCACGCGACGCCCGCGAGCTCAGCGCGGTGTTCGGCCGCTTCGGGCTGGCGTGCGTGTCCGGCTGGTATTCCGCCGAGCTCCTCGTCTGGGGTGCGCGCGAGGAGCTGACGCGGCTGCGCCCGCACCTCGAGCTCCTCAAGGCGCTGCACAGCCCCGTGCTGGTGTTCGCCGAGGTGACCGGCGCGGTGCACGGCGACCTCAAGCGGCCGCTGTCGGAGCGGCCGGTCCTCACGACCCGCGACTGGCGCAGGCTCGGCAGGCACCTCACCGAAGTCGCGGCGGTCACGGCCGCGGAGGGCGTCAGGCTCGTCTACCACCATCACATGGGGACCGCGGTACAGAGCGCCGAGGACATCGAGGCGCTCATGCAGTCCACGGGACCGGAAGTCGGGCTGCTGCTCGACACCGGACACGCAGCGTTCGCCGGCGCCGATCCGCTGCTGCTCGCGCGGCGCTACGCCGACCGCATCTGCCACGTGCACGCCAAGGACGTACGCGCCGCGGTCGCCGCCCGCGCGCGCGCCGGCAACTGGAGCTTCCTGCGCGCGGTGCTCGAGGGGGTATTCACGGTGCCCGGCGACGGCAGCGTCGCCTTCGAGGGCGTGTTCGGCGCACTGCCCGATTACTCCGGCTGGGTGGTGCTCGAAGCCGAGCAGGATCCGAAGCTCGCCGACCCGCTGACCTACGCTACTCTCGGCTACCACAACCTCAAGCGCCTCCTCGCGGGGAGCGTGCCGTGACGGCGACCCTGCTCGTGAAGCCCGATCTCGCGCCCGGCGCGCCGCACGTGCACCGCATTACGCCCGAGAGCGCCGGCTGGCGCTACGTGGGATTCGAGGTGCTCGACGTCGAGGCGGGACACACGCTGTCGCGCACGCTGCAGGAGCGCGAGCAGTGCCTGGTACTGCTGTCGGGGCGCGCCGCGCTCAGCATCGAGCGCCGGGATGCGGGCGTAATCGGTGAGCGCAGCGAGCCGCTCTCCGGCAAGCCGTTCGCGGCCTACGTGCCGCCGCGCTGCCGCGTCGAGCTCACGGCGCAGACGCGCTGCGAGCTCGCGGTGGGCTCGGCGCCCGCCGAGGGGCGCTTCCCGGCACGCCTCATCCGGCCGGACGAGGTGCAGCGCGAGGTGCGCGGTACCGGAACCAACACCCGCTACGTCCACCAGATACTGCCGGAGACGGCTGCGGCGGAGCGGCTGCTGGTGGTCGAGGTGCTGACGCCCGGCGGTCATTGGTCGAGCTATCCGCCGCACAAGCACGACACGGCGCGCGACGGCGAGACGCAGCTCGAGGAGATCTACTATCACCGCATGCGCCGCCCGGGCGGCTTCGCGGTGCAGCGTGTCTATACCGATGACCGCACGCTCGATGAGACTCTCGCCGTCGAGGACCGCGACCTGGTGCTGGTGCCGCGCGGCTACCACCCGGTGAGCGCAGCGCACGGCTTCGACCTTTATTACCTCAACGTCATGGCGGGGCCGGTGCGCAGCTGGCGCATCAGCACGGCCCCCGGCTACGATTTCCTGACACGGCGCTGGCAGCGCTGAGGCGGCAGGTCAGCATGGTCGGCATGGCAGTACTCGGCTGTGGGCGCATCGGGCGGCTGCATGCCCGCAACGCGGCACGGAGCGAGCGCGCGCGGCTCCTCAAGGTGTACGACCTCGCGCCCCAGGCAGCAAGCGCCGCCGCCGCGGAGCTCGCCGTGCCGGCGGCGGCGACTCTCGATGAGGTGTGGTCGGATCGGGCGATTGCCGCGGTGCTCATCGCGACGCCGACCGCGACACACGTGCCGCTCATCACGGCGGCGGTGAAGGCCGGCAAGGCGGTGCTGTGCGAGAAGCCGGTGGACCTCGATCTGGCACGCGCGCGCGAGTGCTGGCGGCAGATCGCACCCGCCGGGCCGCGCGTCATGATCGGCTTCAACCGCCGCTTCGATCCCTCGTTCCGCGCGCTCCGCGAGCGGCTCGGGCGCGGCGAGATCGGCCGGCTCGAGCTCGCCATCATCACCAGCCGCGACCCCGCGCCGCCCCCTGCGGCTTACATCGAGAGCTCGGGGGGGCTGCTCCGCGACATGACGATTCACGACTTCGACATGGCGCGCTATCTCGCCGGCGACATCGCGCGT
>Ga0335079_10004652_pt1 | contig 15777 bp, 8 predicted proteins | sample Lox_Sample_33_FD_206719 | JGI IMG/M metagenome (GOLD analysis project Ga0335079, IMG submission 206719) | Soil microbial communities from Loxahatchee National Wildlife Refuge, Florida, United States - Lox_Sample_3.3 | ecosystem: Environmental > Terrestrial > Soil > Wetlands | place: USA: Florida... | reverse complement strand
CGCCGCGCGCCCGGGCCGCCCCCCCCCGCGCCCCCGGCCCCCCCCCCGGCCCCCCCCCGCCCCCCCACCCCGTGGCCCCCCCGCCCCCCGCCCCCCCGGCCCCCCGCGGCAGGCTCCCAGCTGGCCGGAATGTTCCCCGGCCGGGCGGCGCTGGGCAGTGCCGCCAGGTCGGCGCCGGCCCTGGCGCCCGCCGCGAGCAGCCGGATCTCCTCCTCCGCCAGGGCGGCGCCTTGCAGGGCGGCCAGCCCGTCCAGCACCTCGCCCGCCGCGGTGGCCAGGTCGCCGACGTGCAGTGCCTGCTCGGCGAGGCAGGCGTGCAGCGGTCCGTACAGCCTCGGGTCCTCGGGCCACTTGCCGAGCGCGGTGGCCAGCTCCTCCGTGCGTTCCCGCTCACCGCGGCCGACAGCCAGCTCCAGCTGCAGCAGCTGCAGGTAGCGGGCGGCGTTCGGCGGTGACTCACCGATCAGCTCGGCCAGCAGCTGGCCGGCCTCCGCCCACCGCCCGGTGGCGGTCAGGACCGCCGCGGTGTTGTTGTCGAGCACCCAGGTCAGGGCGGGTGGGGCGGCCAGCGAGCGGGCAGCCTGCCGCCCGCTGCGGGCGACCTCCAGCGCCTCGGTGAACCGGCCTACCGAGATGAGCAGGTACATGTGGTTGGCCGCGGCACGGACGACGCCCTCGATGCTGCCGGTGCTGAGCGCGAGCGTGAACGAGGTGTGCAGCGCCGCCAGCCCGGCCTCGAACTCCCCGCGCTGCGCCTGGATGATGCCCAGCGCCGCCAGGCCGTGGGCGCGCTCGGCGACGGCGCCCACCTGCTCCGCCATCGCGACCGCCTGCCGGGCCAGCGGCATCGCCTCGTCGAGCTCGCCCAGGAACACCCGCCAGGTGGCGAGCGCGGCCAGGATCCGGGCCTGCAGGGCGGAAGCGGGATCGGCGGCGAGCAGCCGCACCGCCTGCTCGGCCGCCTCGAGCGCCGCTCGCGGGTCCCCCGCTTCCCACCGGTAGCGCCCGAGCCGCTCCAGCAGCCGCGCCCGGTCGGCCGGGTCAGCGGCGCCGGACAGTGCCAGCAGGTCGGCGGCGCAGCGGGCGGCGCGTTCGGGGTGCCCGGCCCAGCTGGCCGCCTGCGCCGCTTCCTCCAGCAGCCCCTGGTCCTGCCCGGGCAGCCACCGCCGCTGGTCCACGGCCAGCGTGTAGAAGTGGTCCGCCTCCGGGTAGGCGCGCGCGGCCACCGCCTGCCGCGCCGCCACCAGGGCGGCGGGGGCGGCCCGGTCCGGGCAGTCCGCCAGCTGCCAGTGCAGCGACAGCAGCGCCGGGTCCGGCTCGGGCCGCGCGGCGAGCGCTTCCGCGACCCGGCGGTGCAGCAGGCGGCGCTCACCGGGCAGCAGCTGGCCGTAGAACACCTGGCGGATCAGGTCATGGCCGAACGCGTAGCCGTCGGCGGTCGCGACCAGCAGCCGCCGGGAGACCGCCTCCCGGGCCGCCGCCAGCAGGCCGGCCTCGGCCAGCGGCACGGTCGCCGCGAGCAGCTCGTGCGACAGCCCGCCGTCGGCCACACAGACCTGGTCGACCACCGCCCGGACCGGTGGCGCGACGCCGGTGGCCTTGGCCAGCACGGCCTCGGTGATCGAGGGCGGCGGCCACTGGGCGGCCGAGCCCGCGAGCTCGAGTGCGTACAGCGGGTTGCCCCCGGCGGCGCGGACCACCGCGCCCACCGGGTCCGGCCCGCCGTCGGCCGGGACCAGGCCGGCGACCAGCTCGGCGACCTCATGGGGAGTCAGCGCGGCCACCCGCAGCCTCCGCACCCGGGGGCGGCGCTGCAGATCGGCGAGCCAGCGCTGGGCCTCCTCGCTCAGGTCCTCATCGCGCAGCGTCACCACGACCAGGACCGGCAGGTCACGCAGCCGGACCGTCAGGAAAGCGAGCAGCTCATGGGAGGACTCGTCCGCCCAGTGCAGGTCCTCCAGCACCAGGACCAGCGGTGCCTCGGCGGACAGCTCGGCGAGCAGGGCCAGCACCCGCTCGAAGAGGCGGTGCCGGGCCGCGGCCGCCTCGCCGGGCTCGCCGCCAGTGAGCAGCCATGCCGCCCGTTCCCCCAGCGCGGCCACGAACGGCCCGTATGCCAGCGCCGCCCCGGCCAGCGGCGCGGACTCCCCGGTCCGCACCTGTGCCCCGGCCGAGCTCACCTGGTGGACCAGGTGCTCGACCAGCCTGGTCTTGCCGATGCCAGCCTCGCCGGTGATCAGCAGCACCTGCGACTGGCCCGCCGCCGCCTTCTCGTAGGCGGCCAGCATGGCGTCTCGCTCTGCATCCCGCCCCACGACCGGCGGCGATTCCGCCCCATTCGCCACAGGTGAAGTGTCGCGCGCCTGCCTGCCGCGTAGTCAATCCCCGCCAGCCTGAATACGCATCCCTGCCGATGTGGCGGTTCCCGTATCACCGCAGTCTGGTCGCTATGCACCAGATGCGGCCGGCCAGCTACCAGGCAGCCTTGCTGCCGGGCGCCGCCCGCATGCGGCCCGCCGCCGGCTGCGGGAGCGGCCGGGCGGGAACCAGAGCCGGGCGCCCGCTGCCGCTGGCCCGGTCCGGCGTTGCCCTCACGCTGCTCCTTTGCGCGGTGTCCGGGGTGGCCGATCTCTGCGTTGCCCCGGGCGCGGCCAGGTGGATATGGATCGAGCCCGTGCTGTCGCTGATGACGTGCATCGTTGCCGCCTCGGCAGCGCAGATGCACCGGCAGGCAGCCGAGCTGCAGGCCTCGCGGACCCGGATCGTGACCGCGGCCGACTCCGAGCGGCGCCGGATCGAGCGCAACCTGCACGATGGCGCCCAGCAGCGGCTCACCGCCCTGGCCATCAAGCTGAGCCTGGCCGCCGACCTGGCCGGCCGCGACGCTGGGCAGGCCCGCAGCCTGCTGGACGAACTCCGCGCCGACGTCAAGGAGACAGCTGACGAGCTGCGGTGCCTCGCGCACGGCATCTATCCGCCGCTGCTCGCCGACAGCGGCCTGCCGGCCGCCCTGTCCGCGGCCGCCCGCCGGTCCACGCTGCCGGTCACGGTGCGGGCCGCCCGCCTCGGCCGCTACCCGGCCGAGATCGAGGCGACGGTGTACTTCTGCTGCCTGGAAGCCATCCAGAACGCCTGCAAGCACGCTGGCGAGGGGGCCGCGCTTGAGCTGCGGGTCTGGCAGGAGGGCGCGGCACTCGCCTTCGACGTCAGCGACGACGGCCGCGGGTTCGACGCCAGCGGCCGCGGCCTCGGTGCCGGGTTTGTCAACATGGAGGACCGGCTGCGGGCGCTGAACGGCAGCCTGCGGGTGGAGTCAGCGCCGGGAGAGGGCACCCGGGTGGCCGGGCGACTCCCGGCGGGCACTGCTCCGGCCGGCACTGTTCCGGCCAAGCCGGCCGCAGCGGGATAAGGGCCCGCCAGGGGCTCAAGCCCGCCCGGAGTCCCGCCAGGCCCGTCACACCTGGGCGGCCGGCCCTGCGGACCCGCCGGCCAGCGCCGCCGCGAGGCTGGGGTAGATCGCCAGCAGATGGTCAAGGCCGGTCAGTGTCAGGATCCGCAGCACCTGGCCGGGCGGCAGCGCGATACGCAGCTGGGCATCGTGGGCGCGCGCGCAGTCGTCGGCCAGCAGCAGGCACCGCATGCCAGCGGAGTCGCAGAAGCCGGTCGAGGTCATGTCGGCGATCACGACGGTGACGCTGGGGGCGAAGGCCGACCGCAGCTGGTCGCCGACGGCCTGCGCGTTAGCCATGTCGATCTCGGCCGGCAGATGCACCACCACCGGCTCGGTCAGATGGTCCAGCGCAGTCACAGCGGTCATCCCTCGGTCCGGCGGGCAGCCAAGCCGCAGCTTCCCCGGCAGGCCCCCGGGGCCTTGATCACCGAAGCGTGGCTTCGCGCTCGGCAGCGTCCATCGTGCCGGCTGTCTGGTCAGCCGTCGTTCAAAGTCTCCCCGCCCGGCCGCCGTAAGTGCAACCTCGGCTCGGCAGCCGCGCCGTCTTCTCCCAGACCGGCAGCTGGCTCCCGCGCTCAGCCGTAGAACAGGCGCTCCATCACCGCGCGGGCACGCCTGGCCGCCCGCCGCCAGTCCTGCTCCAGGTCCTGGTAGGCCTCGGGCGGGTACCCCAGCACCGCGGCCACCGCGGCCAGCTCGGGCTGGCGGGTGGGCAGCACGTCCGAGGGGCGGCCCCGGACCAGCACCGTCGCGTCCCTGATGCGGGCCGCCAGCCGCCACGAGGTGGCCAGCGCGGCGGTGTCGCCCTCCCCCACCAGCCCCGCCCCGGCCGCCGCGGGCAGCCCGGCCATGGTCCGGGTCGTCCGCAGCTCCGGCACCGCGTAGGCGTGCCTGAGCTGGAGCAGCTGGACCACCCACTCCACGTCCGCCAGCCCGCCCGGGCCCAGCTTGAGGTGCAGCGCCGGGTCCACGCCCCGGGGCATCCGCTCGGCTTCCATCCGCGCCTTGATGCGCCGTATCTCCCGGACGGAGGCGTCGGGGATGCCCCCTTCGGGGTACCGGAACTCATCCGCCAGCGCGGTGAAGGCGGCACCGAGCGGGCGGTCGCCCGCGACCGGCTCGGCCCGCAGCAGCGCCTGGGCCTCCCAGGGGACCGACCAGCGCTCGTAGTACGCACGGTAGGAGGCCAGGGTGCGCACCAGCGGGCCCTGCCTGCCCTCGGGCCGCAGCCCCGGGTCGATCAGCAGCGGCGGGTCGGGCGCGGGCCGGCTGAGCAGCGCCCGCAGATCCTCGGCGACCGCGTGCGCGGCCCGGCTGGCCTCCTGCTCACCCGCGCCGGCCACCGGGTCGTGCACGAACATCACGTCCGCGTCGCTGCCGTACCCGGTCTCGTGCCCGCCGAAGCGGCCCATCGCCACCACGCACAGCCGGGTGGGCAGCGGGCCCTGCCCGGCCTCGGCGGTCCTGACCGCGACCTGCAGCGCCGCGCTCACCGCGGCCCCGGCCACGGCGGTCAGCGCCTCCCCGGTCTCCTCGATCGCGGACAGGCCCAGCAGGTCCGCGATGGCCGTGCGGAGCAGCTCGCGCCGCCGCAGCGCCCGGACCGCCGCGACCGCCTCCGCCGGGCCGGCGTGCCTGCGCACCGCCGCGACCGCCTCCGCGCGCAGCGCGGCGGCCGGGCGGGGGGTGAGCTGCGCGTCCTCACCCAGCAGCGCCACCATCTCCGGCTGCCGCAGCAGCAGGTCGGTGGCGTACCGGCTGGCGGCGAGCACCCGGGCCATCCGCCGGGCGACCGTGGTGTCGTCCCGCAGCAGCCGCAGGTACCAGGGCGATTTGCCGAGGGCGTCGCTGACCTGGCGGAACGCGAGCAGCCCGGCGTCGGGCGTGGCCGTGTCGGCGAACCAGCCCAGCATCACCGGCAGCAGGGTGCGCTGGATCGCGGCCCGGCGGGAGACGCCGGAGGTGAGCGCCTCGATGTGGCGCAGCGCGCTGGCCGGGTCGGCGTAGCCCAGTGCTTCCAGCCGGTCCCGCGCCGCCTCCGGCGTCAGCCTGGCCACCTCGCCGGGCAGCCGTGCCACCGCGTCCAGCAGCGGGCGGTAGAACAGCTTCTCGTGCAGCCGCCGGACCTCGGCGGCGTGCTGCCGCCAGGCGGCGGTGAGCTCGGCGGCCGGGTCGGCACGCGACGGCAGCCGGGCCTGGCCGCGGCCGCCGCCGGCCCCGCCGGCGCCGTCGGCGCCGGCGGCCGCGGCCCGCAGCGCCCGGCCGATCCTGCGCAGCACGGCCGGGTCGTCAGGCAGGGTGTGCGTGCGGCGCAGCTGGCGCAGCTGGAGCAGGTGCTCCACCGAACGCAGGAACCGGTACGCGGCGGCCAGGCTGGCGGCGTCCTCCCGGCCGACGTAACCGCCCTCCGCCAGGGCCGCCAGCGCGGGCAGGGTGGCGGGGCTGCGGACGGTTTCGTCGGCGCGGCCGTGCACCAGCTGCAGCAGCTGCACCGCGAACTCGATGTCGCGCAGCCCGCCCGGGCCCAGCTTGAGCTGCCGGCCGGCCTGGCCGGCCGGCAGGGCGCCGACCACCCGGCGGCGCATGGCGCGCACGTCCTCGACGAAGTTGTCGCGCTGGGCCGCCTGCCAGACCAGCGGCGCGATGGCATCCGCGTAGGCGGCGCCGAGCCCCGGGTCGCCGGCCACCGGCCGGGCCTTGAGCAGCGCCTGGAACTCCCACGTCTTCGCCCACCGCTCGTAATAGGCGCGGTGGCTGGCCAGCGTGCGGACCAGCGGGCCGTCCCGGCCCTCCGGGCGCAGGTTCGGGTCCACCGGGAACAGGGCTCCCTCGGCGGTGCTCTGTGAGCAGACCCGGATCAGGCCGGCCGCGAGCCGGGTGGCGGTGCCCAGCGCGTCCCCCTCCCCGTCACCGGCGGGCCCGTCCGCAGGCTCGGCGACGAAGATCACGTCCACGTCGCTGGCGTAGTTGAGCTCCCGCCCCCCGCATTTGCCCATCGCGATCACCGCCAGCCGGCCGGGCGCCGCGCCAGCGGGCAGCTGCGAGCGGGCGATCGCCAGCGCTGCCTCCAGCGCCGCCGCCGCCAGGTCGGCCAGCTCGGCTGCCACCTCGCCGACGGCCATCTGGCCGGTGAGGTCCCTGGCGGCCAGGTGAAGCAGCCGCTGCCGGTACACCACCCGCAGCGCGGCGGCGGGGCCGTCGTCCTGCCCGTCATAGCCCGCCACCGGCTCCCGGGCACCGGGGTCCGCCCCGGTGGCGGCCAGCAGGGCCGAGCGCAGCTCACCGGCGGACGGGCACGCCAGCGGCTCGGGCCCGCGCAGCAGCCGCCAGCCTTCCGGGTGCCGGGCGAGGTGGTCGCCGAGCGCGGCGCTGGCCCCGAGCACCAGGGCCAGCCGCCTGCGCAGGGCGGCGTCCTGGCGCAGGGCGCCGAGCATGGCGGGGTCGCGCGGCATCCGGGCCAGGGCCGCCAGCGCGAGATCCGGGTCGGCGGCAGCGCCGAGCGCCGCCAGCAGCGCGTCGTCATCCCCGTCGAGGCCGAGCGCGAGATCCCCGCCCGCCAGCCGTTCCGCCTGGGCGGGATCGGCGAACCCCATCCGGGCCAGCCGGGCGCTCAGCGTGGTCTGGCGAGGCATGCTCACCCCTGCACGGTAGCGACCCCGGCCGCCGTGGTGCGAGGCGCTGGCCGGCCGCCGGGGCCAGGGGCGCCGCGGCCATGAGCGCCGCCGCCCGGGGGGCCGCGGGTCAGGGGAGGCAGCGGTCTGGGAATGCAGCGGTCAGGGAATGCAGCGGTCAGGAGCTCAGCATGATGTCGGCCTGCCGCAGCTGCCCGGCCCCGTCCACCTTGACCGCCAGCACCAGCCGGGCCGTCTCACCGTCCAGCTCCACCGTGGCGCTCCTGTCCCCGTTGCCGGCCCGGAACGCCCCCTGGCGGCACCGGCCCGCCCAGGCGCCGGCCATCCGGAACTGGCGCAGCAGCACGGCGATGTCCACCGGGCTGGACACCGGCAGGGCGGCCGGCCAGTCGTGGGCACCGCCGTTCAGCAGCGAGATGAGTGCCGTCAGCACCTGTCCCAGCAGGGAATCCGGCGCCGGCGGCACGGCCAGCGTGAGCGACTGGACCCGCGGGTGGCGCTCTGGGGTGAGCCTGATCTCGGCCTGGGCGGTGCCGCGCTCACCCCGCAGCCACCACCGGCAGTGCGCGGGCGAGTCGAACTCGGCCGGGCGGCTCCTGTCCACGCCGAACACGCCGATCCGCTCCCGGACCAGCCCGATCCGGCGGCGGCGCTCCGGATAGGGCTCATCGCGCGCGACGTTCTCCGAGAACAGCCGGTCCGCCCGCGCGTCGGTCCACCGGTACAGGAGCTTGGTCGCCTCCCGCTGCGCGGCCAGCGTGGCCGGCCACGGCGCGGCCGGCCCGGCCAGGTGACCGGCCTGCCCCTGCCCGCCCGCCGCCGCCCGCGCTGGCGGCCGCCCGATGGCGGCGTCGAGCAGGCTCGCCGCCAGCGTCGGCGCGGCCGCGTAGGTGCTGTTCGCCAGCACGATCACGCCGATGCCGGTCGCCTGGTGCCAGCGCATGTTGCTGCCGAACCCCGGGTAGCCGCCGCTGTGGCCGGCGACCCGGCCGTGGACCGGGTGCTCGTCCACGAACAGCCCGAACCCATAGCTCACCGGGCCGCCGTCGGCCGGGTCGCCGGGCAGCCGGGCCAGCGCCGGCGGGGTCAGCGCCATCTGCGGCAGCTGCATCTCCCGCCGGGTCGCGCGTGCCAGCGGGTGCGCGCCGCCGTCCCCAGGCTCACCGGGCGGGAACGCGCCAGCGAAGCCGCTCACCCAGCGGGCCAGGTCCGCCACGCAGCTGAACAGGCCGCCCATCGGGGCGAACGCCCCACAGCCGTCCAGCGCCAGCTCCTCCCATCCGCCCGGGCCGTGCCGGTATCCGCGGGCCAGGTGTGGCGCGGCGAGCTCGGCTGCCTCGAACCCGCTTCTGGTCAGCCCGAGCGGGCGCAGCAGCCGGTCGCGCACGAGCTCGGGGTAGGCCCGGCCCGAGACCGCGCTGATGACCCGGCCGAGGATCGCGTAGCCCAGGTTGGAGTACTCGAACCGGGTCCCGGGCACCCAGGCGAAGCTCAGCCCGCTGGCCAGCAGCGCGGAGAACTCGGCCAGCGGCAGCCCCTGCTGCCGGTCCCCCCAGGGATCGTCGGTCGGCAGCCCGGCGGTCATGGTCAGCAGGTGCCTGACCGAGATCCGCGGCGAGTCGGGAGCTGGCAGCGCCAGGCCGCGCAACTCGGGCACGAACTCCTCGGCCAGGTCGTCGAGTGCGAGCAGGCCGTCGTCCCGCAGCGCCAGCACCGCCGCCGCGGTGAAGCTCTTGGTCATCGAGGCGATCCTGAAGACCGTCCCGGCATCGGGCGCGGGCCCGCCCAGCCAGCGCTCCCCGAACCCGCCGGCATGCACCAGGCGGCCCCCGTCGACGATCCCGTACGCCAGGCCGGGCTGCCCGCCGCGCCGCTGGAAGTTCTCGGCCAGAGCATCCACGGCCGCGAACCGGTCAGCCATGCTCACCTCCGTCCGGCGGGCGGTCAGCCCGCGGGCCAGCGCCCTGCCCGGCCGACCTCCCGCACTCCGTCCGCGATCGCCCGCGCCACCACCTGTGCGGCGGCGGCTTCGACCAGGTCTGCCAGGCCGGGGCCCGGTGCCGTCCCAGCCGCACCTGGCGGCGCGGCCACGGCGCCGGTGGCCAGGCAGAAGATCGTATCGCCATCAAAACGGGTGTGAGCGGGACGCACCGCGCGGGCGATGCCGTCGTGCGCGACCGCTGCCACCCGGTTCGCCTGCTCCCTGGTCAGTTCCGCGTCGGTCACGACCACGCCGATGGTGGTGTTCGCGCCGGCCAGCGGCCCTGGCGCGCCTTCCTCCTGCCCCCCGGCCAGCGGTGCGACCCACTCGTGACGCTCGTCGTCCCAGATCGCGCCGACGCTGTTGGCGACCATGACCGCCGCGACCACCGCGGGGCCCACGGGCTCGCTCGCGATGCCCACCCCGCCGGGGCGCGGCGGCCCGCCGCCGGCCTTGGCGACGGTCGCGCCGGTGCCCGCGCCGACCGCCCCGGTCGCTGGCTCGCTGGTGGCCGCCTGGCACGCGGTGTAGCCGGCCGCGGCATCCGGCCGGGCCCGCGGGTCGCCGGTGAGCAGGTCGAAGATGACGGCCCCGGCCACGACCGGCACCCGGACACCGCCGATCGGGTGCCCCGCGCCGCGTTCCTCGAGGTAGCGCATCACCCCGCCGGCCGCATCCAGGCCGAACGCGCTGCCGCCGGTCAGCAGGACGGCGTGGGCCAGTTCGACGAGCCTGCCGGGCCGGAGCGCGTCGGTGCCCAGGGTCCCCGGCGCGCCGCCGCGCACGTCCACGCCGGCCATGGCGCCGCCCGGCGCCAGCACGACCGTGCAGCCGGTGCGGCCCGCCAGGTCGGTCCAGTGCCCGGCGGACACCCCGCCGGGCAGCCGCACGCCGGTGCCGCTCACAAGATGGGCAGGTAGCGGTTCAGCTCGAACTCGGTGACCTGGTAGCGGTACTCACGCCACTCCTCGCGCTTGTTGCGCAGGAAGAAGTCGAAGACGTGCTCGCCGAGCGTCTCCGCCACCAGCTCGCTGCCCTGCATGACGGAGATCGCCTCGTCCAGGCTCTGCGGCAGCGGGTCGATGCCGAGCGCGCGGCGCTCGGCCGGGGTGAGCGCCCACACGTCGTCCTCGGCGCCGGGCGGCAGCTGATAGCCCGCCTCGATCCCCTTCAGCCCGGCGGCCAGGATCAGCGCGAACGCCAGGTAGGGGTTGCAGGCTGAGTCCAGCGACCGGAACTCGATCCGGGTGGCGTTCCCCTTGTGCGGCTTGTACATGGGCACCCGGACCAGTGCCGAGCGGTTGTTGTGCCCCCAGCAGATGTAGGCGGGCGCCTCCCCGCCCGCCCCGGCGCTGCTCCCGGCCGCCCCCCACAGCCGCTTGTAGGAGTTCACCCACTGGTTGCAGACGGCGGTGATCTCGGCGGCGTGCCTGAGCAGCCCGGCGATGAACGCCCGGCCCAGCTTGGAGAGCTGGAACTCCGCCCCCGGCTCGAAGAACACGTTGCGGTCGCCCTCGAACAGCGACATGTGCGTGTGCATGCCGGAGCCGGGATGGTCGGTGAACGGCTTGGGCATGAACGAGGCGTACACCCCCTGCTGGAGCGCGACCTCCTTCATGACCAGCCGGAACGACATGATGTTGTCGGCGGTGGTGAGCGCGTCCGCGTACCGCAGGTCGATCTCCTGCTGCCCGGGTGCGCCCTCGTGGTGGCTGAACTCCACCGAGATGCCCATCGACTCCAGCATCTGGATGGACACGTGCCGGAAGTCGTGCGCGATGCTGTGCGGGGTGTGGTCGAAGTACCCGCCGGAGTCGATCGGCACCGGCTTGGCGCCCGCCTCGGGCCGCTCCTTCAGCAGGAAGAACTCGACCTCGGGATGGGTGTAGAAGGTGAATCCCAGCTCCGCGGCGTGGCTGAGCGCGCGCTTGAGCACCCACCGGGGATCGGCGTAGGACGGGCTGCCGTCCGGCATCAGGATGTCGCAGAACATCCGGCCCACCCCGGACTCGCCGCGCCAGGGCAGCAGCTGGAACGTGGACGGGTCCGGCTTGGCGATCATGTCGGCCTCGTAGACGCGGGCGAACCCCTCGACCGCCGACCCGTCGAAGCCGATCCCCTCCGCGAACGCGCCCTCCAGCTCGGCCGGCGCGACCGCGACCGACTTGAGGAAGCCGAGCACATCCGTGAACCACAACCGGACAAAACGGATGTCACGCTCCTCAAGCGTCCGGAGCACGAACTCTTCCTGCCTGTCCATGATTGCCCTATCCCCTCGGAGGTGCGGCGGCTGGGCCGGGGCAGCGGGGCAGCTGCGCGCACACGGTACCCCCACCGGCCAGGCCGTTGTTTCCCTTCAGTCTCCCGCCCGTGTGTTTCCGGCGGGTTACACACCCCGGCCCGCGGGTGCGGCGTGCCCGGCGGGCCGTTCGACTCGCACCTGCTCATCCCCCGCATACCTGGATGAGAGACCCAGCGGCTGGCTGTGTCTTCTGAGGTCTGGGCCTGGCCGCGCCGTAATGACGGCCCGGCGGTGGCCAGTACCGGGCTGGGCCCGGGGTGGCGTCGGTGGCCCGCATAGGCTGGCAGGGTGCCCAGGCTCAGGATCGCCCTCGCCCAGATCAACTCGACCGTGGGGGACCTGGTGGGGAACGCGGCGGCGATCGTGGAATGGACCCGCCGCGCCGCGGACCGCGGCGCCCGTCTGGTGGTCTTCCCCGAGATGATGCTCACCGGTTACCCGGTGGAGGACCTCGCCCTGCGTGCCTCGTTCGTGGACGCGTCGATCGAGGCGCTGGACGCCACCGCAGTCCGGCTCGTGGGCGAAGGACTTGGCAGTATCGCCGTCGTCACCGGGTATCTCGGCCGCCACGTCGGGCCCCCGCCACGGTACGGCCAGCCGGCCGAGGGCGCGCTGGACGCGGCGGCGCTGCTGCACGGCGGCCGGGTGCTGGCTACCACCGCCAAGCACCACCTGCCCAACTACGGCGTGTTCGACGAGTACCGCTATTTCCTGCCCGGCGACCGGCTGCCGGTCGCCCGCCTGCCGTGCGGCGAGCCCGGGCAGGCCTTGCCCGCCGTGGACGTGGCCACCGCCGTCTGCGAGGACCTGTGGCAGGACGGCGGCCCGGTGGCGGTCACCCGGCAGGCGGGCGCGGGGCTGCTCGTGGTCCCGAATGCCTCCCCCTACGAGCGCGAGAAGGCCGACACGAGGCTGGAGCTGTGCGTGCGCCGCGCCCGCGAGGCGGGCGCCACCCTGGCCTACGTCAACATGATGGGCGGCCAGGACGAGCTCGTCTTCGACGGCGACTCCATCATCGTGGACGCCGACGGCCAGCTGCTGGCACGCGGGCCGCAGTTCGAGGAGGCGCTGGTCGTTGCCGACCTGGACCTGCCCGATGCCGGCCCCGGCGCGCTGCCAGCCGACGCCGCCGCCGACGCTGGCGACGGCACGGCGATGACGATCCACTGGGTGAGCGTGCCGGCCGGGCCCGCCGGGGCGGACGGCGCTGGGCCGGGCAGCGGGGCACCGGAAAGCGCGGAGCCTGGCCGCGTGGCGGCGGCAGCCACCGTGACCGCCCCCGGGACCGGCCCTGGCCCGGTGTGGCCACGGCTGGCACCGATGGCCGAGGTCTATGCAGCGCTGGTGACCGGGGTGCGGGACTACGTGCGCAAGAACTGCTTCCGCTCGGTCATCCTCGCCCTGTCCGGCGGGATCGACTCGGCGCTGACCGCCACCATCGCGGCCGACGCCATCGGCCCGGATCTCGTGCACGTGGTGCTCATGCCCAGCAGGTACTCGTCGGCGCATTCGGTGACCGACGCCGAGGACCTGGTCAAGCGGCAGGGCCTGCACGGCAGAACGGTGCCGATCCAGCCGGTGGTGGACGCCTTCCAGGCCGACCTCCAGGTGACCGGGCTGGCGGCGGAGAACCTCCAGGCCCGGGTGCGCGGCGTGATCCTCATGTCGCTGTCCAACGCCGAAGGCCACCTGGTGCTGACGACCGGCAACAAGAGCGAGCTCGCCACCGGCTACTCGACCCTGTACGGCGACTCGGCGGGCGGGTTCGCGCCCATCAAGGACGTGCCGAAGACGCTGGTCTGGGAGCTGGCGCGGTGGCGCAACAAGGAGGCCGCCCGGCGCGGGCAGACCTCGCCGATCCCGGAGAACTCGATCACCAAGCCGCCGAGCGCCGAGCTCGCGCCCGGCCAGCTCGACACCGACACGCTGCCCGACTACGCGGTGCTGGACGCCGTCCTCGACGACTACGTGGTCGAGGACATGGGCGCGGACGAACTCGTCGCCGCCGGGCACGACCCCGCGCTGGTGGACCGGGTGATCGCGATGGTCGATCACGCCGAGTACAAGCGGCGCCAGTACCCGCCCGGCCCGAAGATCACCCCGCGTAACTTCGGCCGCGACCGGCGGCTGCCGATCACCAACCGCTGGCAGGAGCCGCGCAAGGCCTGAGCCGGCAGGCGGCCTGCCTGCCGGGCCGGCGTGCGCAAGCGCAGCCCTTGGGGCCCCGCCGGCGCGGCGTCAGTCCCGGAGCTTGCGGAGGATGCGGGCGAGGTGGGCACGGTCGGTCGGGCTGAGCTGGCCGAAGGCGCGTTCGGTCTCGGTCCCGCGGGCCGCCCGGATCGTGTCGAGGACCTCGGCGCCGCGCTCGGTCACCTCGACCAGGGTGGCCCGCCGGTCACCGGGGTCGGGCCGCCGCTGGACCAGGCCCCGGGATTCGAGGCCGTCGACGACCTCGGTGGCCGAGCGCGGCGCGATGCGCAGGAGGTCCGACAGTTCCGACAGCCGCATGACCCCGCGGCGCTTGAGCACGCGCAGCGCCCGGAAGTGAGATGGGGTGATGTCCCAGGGGGCCAGGGTCTCCTGGGACGTTTCGCGCAGCTGCCGCGCGACGGCCCAGAAGGCTTCCGCCAGCGCCTCCTCACCGGCCGGGTCGCCCCGGTCCGCCGGGTCACCGGCCGGGTCAGGCCGGCCCGCCCGGTCACTGGCTGAGTCGCGCCGGCCCGCCGTGTCACGGTCCTGGGTCACCGGAATAGGGTACCAGCCTCTGTTGTTGTAGCCTCATATTGAGGTAGCCTCAGTAATGAGCTTTCCCGGTGCCTGCGCCTCTGGGCGCGGGCCTCCCTCAGAGAAACGAGCAGCCCTTTGGCTTCACCACACGCGTTTCGCGACGTCAGCGCCGCGGGCCGGGCCCGCGGCACACGGACCGTCACCGCCACCGAGAGGGCGCAGGCCCGCGAGGTATCCCTGCGCCGCATCGCCCGGCTGTTCCGGCCCTACCGCTGGCAGCTGGCGATCGTCACCGCCATCATCGCCGCCTCCTCCGTCGTCGGCCTGGCCTCCCCCTTCCTGCTCCGCGCGGTCATCGACAAGGCGCTGCCCACCAGGAACCTGCAGCTGCTGGCCTGGCTGGTCATCGGCATGGTCGCCGTGGCCGCCGTCACCTCGGCCTTCGGCGTGATCCAGACCTGGATCAGCACCAAGGTCGGCCAGCACGTCATGCACGAGCTGCGCACCAGCGTCTTCGGCCACCTGCAGCGGCAGTCGATCGCGTTCTTCACCCGCACCCGCACCGGCGAGGTCCAGTCCCGCATCACCAACGACATCGGCGGCATGGAATCCGTCGTGACCTCGACCGCGACCTCCATCGCCGCCAACCTCACCACCGCGGTCGCCACCGCGGTCGCCATGGTCGTCCTGTCGTGGCAGCTGTCGCTCATCTCGCTGGTCGTCATGCCGCCAGCCATCTACCTGACCCGCAAGGTCGCCCGCATGCGCCGGGCCATCACCAGCGCGCAGCAGCGCGAGCTGGCCGACCTCAACGTCACCATCGAGGAGGGACTGTCGGTCAACGGCGTGCAGCTGGCCAAGACGATGGGCACCGGCCCGTCGCTGGTCCAGCGGTTCACCGCCTCCTCGGCCCGCCTGATCGACCTGGAACTGCGGTCGCAGCTGGCCGGGCGGTGGCGGATGGCCTCGTTGAGCATCATCTTCGCCGCGATCCCCGCGGTCATCTACCTCGCCGCGGGCCTGCCGGTCGCCGCCGGCGCGCTCACCATCGGCACCCTGATCGCCTTCACCACCCTGCAGAACACCCTGTTCCGGCCGGTGACCGGGCTGCTCAACACCGGCGTCTCGGTCATCAGCTCGCTGGCGCTGTTCGCGCGGATCTTCGAATACCTCGACCTGCCGGTCGAGGTCGACGACCCCGCCCACCCCGTCGAGATCGATCCGGCTCGGGTCACCGGGCACGTCCAGATCTCCGGCGTCAGCTTCACCTATCCCGGCGCCGACCGGCCCGCCCTCTCCGGCATAGACCTGGACGTTCCGGCCGGAACCACGCTGGCCCTGGTCGGTGAGACCGGGTCGGGCAAGACCACGCTGGGCTCACTGATCGCCCGGCTGTACGACCCCGGCAGCGGCAGTGTCCGCATCGACGGCATCGACGTCCGTGACATGCGGCTCACCGATCTCGCCGCGATCGTGGGCGTGGTCAGCCAGGAGACCTACCTGCTGCACACCACGGTGCGGGAGAACCTGCGTTACGCCCGGCCGGATGCCACCGACGCCGAGATCGAGGACGCGGCCCGGGCCGCCCAGATCCACGACCTGATCACCGGGCTGCCCGACGGCTACGACACCATGGTCGGCTCCCGCGGGCACCGCTTCTCCGGCGGCGAGAAGCAGCGCCTCG
>Ga0335079_10004650_pt1 | contig 15780 bp, 12 predicted proteins | sample Lox_Sample_33_FD_206719 | JGI IMG/M metagenome (GOLD analysis project Ga0335079, IMG submission 206719) | Soil microbial communities from Loxahatchee National Wildlife Refuge, Florida, United States - Lox_Sample_3.3 | ecosystem: Environmental > Terrestrial > Soil > Wetlands | place: USA... | reverse complement strand
AAGCCCGGCAACATCCTGGTGGATGAAACCGGTCAGCCAAAGATTCTCGATTTCGGAGTGGCGCGTGTCACCGAAGAAGACGAAGGTGACACGCAGACGACGCTGCAGACCGGATTGGGGCAGGTTGTGGGAACCCTGGCTTACATGAGTCCGGAACAGGTGCTCGGCCGCCCGCTCGAAGTGGATATTCGCAGCGATGTTTATTCGCTCGGGGTGATTCTGTATGAGCTCCTGTCGGGAAGACTGCCGTACGAAGTGAGCCGGCGGCAACTGTCGGAAGCGGTTCATACGATTCTGGAAGAAGAGCCGGCGTCGCTTAGCTCGATCAACCGCAGTTATCGAGGCGATATCGAGACGCTGACCCGGAAAGCCATCGAGAAGGACAAAGCACGCCGGTACGCGTCGGCCGCGGATCTGGTCTCGGACATCCAACGCTACCTCGCCGACGAACCGATTCTCGCGCGGCCGCCGAGCGCCGGCTATCAACTGGGTAAATTCGCGCGCCGGCACCGGGCACTGATGGCCGGCGTGGCTGCCGTTTTCCTGGTGCTGCTCGCCGGCGTTGTGGTCAGCACCTCGCAGGCCATCCGCGCCAACCGGGCGGGGCAAGCGGCGCTCCGCGAACGCGATCGGGCCTCGGCAGCCGAGCAGGCGGCCAGGCAAGCCGAGCGCGCCGCCATCGACGATCGGAACCGCGCAGTTGCCGCCGAGGCCAGCGCGCTTGAAGAAAAGAATCGTGCCCTGGCCGAAAAGAAGCGGGCGGACGACGAAGCGGCCATTTCGAAAGCCGTGAACGATTTCCTCCAAAATGATCTGTTGGCGCAGGCCGGCGCCAGCGCGCAAGCCCGGCCCGGCACCGCGCCCGATCCGGACCTGAAGGTGCGGACTGCCCTCAACCGGGCCGCGGCCGGCATTGCCCAAAAATTTGACAAGCAGCCTCTGCTGGAAGCCTCCATCCGCCAGACCATCGGCAACGCATACGTGGATCTCGGCATCTATCCGGAGGCGCGGAAACACTTGGAAAGAGCCTTCGAACTCCGGCGAGGCTTGCTGGCCGAAGATCACCCCGACATGCTGAGCGTCATGAGAGACCTCGCTTGGCTGTATCGCGCCGCCGGCATGTTCGCGCAAGCTGAGCCGATCGCCAGCAAGGTGTTGGAGATCCGCCGGCGCAACTTGGGGAAGGCCCACCCCGACACGCTCCAGGCCATGAATGACCTCGGGTTGCTGTACAGATATGAAGGCAAGCCGAAAGAAGCCGAGAAGCTCGTCAGCGAGGTGCTGGAGATCCGGAGGCGTATCTCCGGAGACGAAAACCCGGCCACTTTGTATGCAATGAATACCCTCGGATTTGTGTATCAGGTAGAAGGCAGGTATTCGCAGGCCGAGACACTCTTCAGCAAAGTATTGGAAATCCGCCGGCGGATCAATGGGCCCGAGCACCCTACTACGTTAATAGCCACGGACAATCTGGCTATCGTATTCTACCGGCAGCGGAAATATTCGGAGGCCGAGTCCCTCCTCGCTCAAAACCTGGAAAGCCGCCGCCGCGTGCTCGGCGCGGAGCATCCCGACACGCTGGACACCATGAATAACCTCGGCGCGACGTACCGCGCGGAAGGCAAGTTCACCCAAGCCGAGGCGGTCTTGAGCAATGTGTTGGAGACCAAGCGCCGCGTGTTGGGTGAGGAAAATCCCTCTACGTTGATCAGCATGCTGAATGTCGCCGTGTTGTATCGGTACAAGGGCGAATACTCCCAAGCCGAACCGCTCATGGTCCGGGCTGTGGATCTGCAGCGCCGTGTGCTCGGCGAAGAACACCCGGATCGGCTGGCAGGGATCTACCGGTTGGCCGCCCTGTACAGTGATGAAGGAAAATACCCCGAGGCTGAGCCGCTATTCACCAAGGCGCTCACAGGCCAGCGTCGAGTCCTAGGCGAAGCTCATCCCGACACTCTGAATTCCCAAGCGGGCCTGGGCCAACTCCAGCTTCGCGAGCACAAATATCCCGAAGCCGAGGCCACGCTTCGTGATGTGCTAAAGGGATACGAAAGGGCCATGCCGGAAGCCTGGGAACGGTACAACTGTCAGAGCATGCTCGGCGGGAGCCTGGAGAGCCAGAAAAAATACACGGAAGCGGAGCCGCTTCTCCTATCCGGTTACGGAGGTGTCCTGCAGCGGCAGGCCGCAATTCCATTGGAGAACCGGCGGGTGTTGTCCGAGGCGGGAGAGCGGATTATCCAGCTCTACGAGAACTGGGAGAAGCCCAAAGAAGCGGCGGAGTGGAGGCAAAAACTCCAGCCGAAATGAGATTAACGCTCACTCCAGCATCGCTTCCCCCGGCGCCGAACGCTCGCTCTCGTTTCCGGCCTGATCGAACGCCGTGATCGCGTAGCGATACGTCTTGCCTCGCTCGACCGCCTTATCCGAATACGTCGGCAGCGTCGAAATCTCCGCGATTCTTTCGAAGGGGCCGCCGTCGGTCGATCGGTAGATCCGATAGCCGGACAGGTCCGGCTCGGCATTCGCGTCCCAGGAAAGTTCGATCGTATTCGGCGCAGCCGTGACCCGCAGTCCAGCCGGTGCCGCGGGCGGAAACTTGTCGATGGGCGTGATGGCGACGTCTTCGGAGGGCTCGCTTTCCGCCTCCCGGTTGCCCGCTAGTTTCACGATCGTCTGAATCCGGTAAACATACATCTTGCCGAACTCGGCGGACGTGTCGGTGTAGGGAGATTGGGGCGACTCTCCCACCGGCGTGAAATTCTCCGTGCCGGAGCGGCGGAACACCCGAAAAAGCATGCCGGCCGCCTGCCACGCGACGCGCACTCCGCTGGCGGTCGCTTCGGCCTGAACGGACCGCGGCGTCTCCGGCGGTGGCACCACGGGAAGCACCGCCAGTGCCGACCACGCCGACGCCTTGCCGTTTGCCCCGATCACCCGGACTCCGATGGCAGCATCGCGGCCGGCCCACGCGTCCGACGGAATCGTATAAGTCGCAGATCCCTTCTCGATCGGAGGTTCGGTCACGCGCGTCGTGGTCGGCTCCCAGACGGCATATTGAAACGGCGTCGGCAGCGGCCCGATCCGCAAATCCAGCATCACTTCGCCCTTGATCGGATACCCCTCGGTCGTCATCACCGGAAGCGTTAAATGCACGATGATCCGGTTCCCGCGCTGGATCGCACTCAAATCGCTCACGACCGCCGGAATGTTGGCGAGCGGCGGCAACGGATCTCCCGTATACCCGCACCCCGCCGCCATCACGACGGCCAGCGCCGGAACCAGTTTACGCATGAAACGACTAGCGTAACAGGCCGGATCGGCTCAAGAGCGCTTCACGTACGGCGCGATCTCCAGTTCCAGCGCCGTCAGAGAAATGCCGACATCGTGAATAAAGAAATAGAGCGATCCGATGAGAGCGATCAGGCTGAGTCCGAACGATGGAATCGAAATGTAATCCCCGCGTCGGTTCAGGAGTTGCGCCGCGAATAGCGAAAGCACCGTCACGCCCACAAACAGAATGCTGACGGAGCTCAAGATGATGGCGCGGCGCAGGATTCGCGCGCGCCAGTAGAGGATGCGCAGCTCTTCTAGAAATAAGTCACGTCGCTCCGCTTGCACGGCCGACTCTACTTCGCGAGTTAGTTCGCGCGCACGATCGATGACTCGGCTGTACCGGTTGGTCATGCTCAACAGAAGCAAGCCGACGCCTGAAATGACAATGACGGGCGCGATCGACGCCGCCAAAATGCCGACGAGCTGGGTTATGGGAGTCTCCGGCAAGTCTTTGCCTCCCGAGTGGCCCAACCTTCGAGGCTAACAAACCGCGAACCCGCCCGCAGAAAGCGCGACCCTAGTTGATTGACAAGGCGTAGGTATCGGAGCAGTAGGGCTGGCTGTTCACCGACGCGCAGAGGATCAATTGCGTCGCGCCGGGCGCAAGACCGCCCGGAACCGCTACGTTGATCTGCTGCAGCCCCGGAATCCCCGGCGCTTCGCCGGCATAGAGCGGAACCAGATTCATTGCGCTGCCGATCTGTGCCACGACGGTAGCCGCGCCCGGTATGCCGGTGCCGAAAATCTGTAACACGCTGCCGCGAGGCGCTGGGCTGGACGCCGTGTTTTCCGTCCAATCCTGGTTGCGAACGGCGTGCGCGAAAATCACTGGATACGCCGGCGCCACTACAGCCCTCATCGGGAAACTATCCACGCCATCGACCGACACCACGACGTCTGCCGATGTCTGCGAACTCACTCCCGCCGGAACAACGAAAATAATCAGACTGTCGTCGCTGTAGATCAACGCTGCGGGCTGGCCTCCAACCGTTACGCTTACCGTTTGACCGCGGAATCCGGAGCCTTGCAACGTTGCCACCGAACCCGCCACTAGCGGGGCCGCCGCCAGCGTCGCCGTGCTGACCACCTTACTGATGGTCACGGTGGGCGCCGGGTGATCCGGCGTCGGCTGCACTGTGAGTGTCACCGGAACCGTCGCGCTGCCCGCCTCCAGGCCGGCGTCAATGACAATGTTCGCCTGGTACGTGCCGGCGACCAGGTTCTGCGCCTGCGCCACCACTCGAATGCTCCCGTTATTCACCGGATTCGACTGCAGTTGTAAAACGAGCCAGCCCGAGCCGTTTTGGTAATTGACCGTGGCATTCCAAACCATGGTGCCGCCGCCAACGTTCTGGACCGGAACATAGCCCGGCTGACTGGTCATCGCCCCGCCCGCCAGCGCCGTGAGCTGGATCGCGCCGCCGGAAACCGGAACCTTCAGCTCGGGGTAGTACAAAGCTTTGCAGTCGCCGACGATGCTGCAATCGAAGGTGGGGGTTGTGAGCGCGAACCGCGGATTCGGGTCGGTGGCGGAGGCGATGGCCACCGTCGAGATCGGCCCTAAGGAGATGCTTTCGGTCGCGATGGCGGTTTGGCCCGTGTCCGCGAGCCCCACAAACGTGGGAAATTGCGCGTTCTCCTGCACGTTGGGATTGGCGTCGAGCACTTCGTACACCGCGTAGCCGGCGCCCCCGGTTAACGAAACTTCTGTAACCGCATCGAGCGCGACTGGGGCGCCTCCGGTCGGCGCCGCGACTGGTGTGCCACCCAGGCCGTTCGCATCCGCGCCGGTCACGAGCCCCAACAGGAGCGTTCCGCTTCCTGGAAGATACTGCCCGACCGTTGCCGTGCCCCCAAGATCTCCGCCGAGGCTGGGCGTCGCGGCGTCGGAACCCGCCACCAGGCGCGGCAAGTAAACGTGGGCCGCGGCGGGGAATCCGCTATAGGTCACGACAAACCGGGTCCCGTTGGTCTCGCCGGTGCCCTTCACCGTGAACGCGGAGGCAAAACCCTCGGTCACGCGCGTGGAAGTGAGCGCAGTCCCAGCGGCGAACAGGTTGGTCATGCTCAAGGTATCGGGCAGGGGCGAACCGGCACAACTGATCCCGTTCGCCGCCAAGCTCACATAAAGGCCGGGTGTGGTGGTCCCCGCCACCAAGTGCGAGTTGGTTAGCCGCTGTGGAGCGGTCACATCGACCGCGACCTGCTGCGTGCCCGCCCCGAGCTGGTTGGCGGGCACCCGAATATTCGAAATTTGGATGTTGTAAGTACCGCTTGCCGACGGGGTAGCGTGTACGGAATTAAAGGAGATGGATTGTCCACTGACCAGCCCGGATACGCCCGACGGAGTGAACCCGCCACCATTGTCAATCGAAAGAACGGCTTGGCTGGTAAAGCCGTTGGCATCAATCTGGTTCGTCACGGGGAGCGGAAGAGAAACGGTGTAATTGCCCGTAAAAGTAAAGCTGGGAGTGGCACCCGAGCAGTAGAGCGTGATGTTGCCAATGGACTCAGTGAGGCCTTCAGCGCGGAGGTGCGACGCCGGGAAATCGCTGCCGGTGATGCAGGTTCCGGGAAAGGCCGATTGCGCGTGAGCGCCCAAGACAAACAGAGTCGACAGGCCGAATAAAGAAAGGGAGAATCGGACCATAAGCTAGTCCCGACGTGCAATTATAATGCCGCGAACGTGAACTAGGATACAAAGGAATTGGCCGAGGTGAGGTGAGGAGCGATGGTGCGATGCGACACGCGCCGTGCGCGCAATGTCTCACCAGTCGGAATAAGCGGACCCATCAAGACTGGTTTTGTCTGAACCACTTTTCACATCAAAGATACCCGGATTGTCCTGATTCACGGCTTGAGTCGGGTCCTCCATGATGGTCTTCCAGGTCTGGTTGGAACCGGTCATGGGATCGACCGGAACGTCGCGCAGGTAGCCTTCGCTGACCAGGTCCTGGAGCGATTGCGGCGCTTTCTCTTTGTCGTAGGTGTAGTTGTCGATGACCGTCCGCAGGGTGAAAAGGTTGTTTTTCAGGACACTTTCCCTGGTACGAACGATCGATTTCTGATAAATCGGGATGGCGATGGAGATCAGGATGACGATGATCGACACTACGACCATCAACTCGACGAAAGTGAAGCCGAGAACGCCGCGCCCGGCGGGGCGCTTACCACGTACAGTAGCAAGTCCCATCGGGAGCCTTTTCGTTGGTTTTGCTGTAGATATCGAAGACGTCCTGGCCGCCCCAGCTTTGGGAGTCGGGATCGTCCTGATCGCTGCGCATGCCCCATTCGCGCTTGCCGGTGAAGGGGTCGGCCGGAATGCGGCGCAGGAACCGCACCTTCTCGCCGTTGGCGCTCTTGGCCAGTTTCACGCCCTCGACCAGTTGGTCGAGCGACTCGGGAAACCCGTTGGTGCCCTGCTTGACCGGGCCGAACATGCCGGCGTCGGAATAATCCTTATATTTATCAATGGCGCGGCGGATGTCGTCGAGGGCAAACCGCAGGTCGCGTTCGCGCGTGGCCCGCACCTTGGCGCGCGCCAGCGGGACCGCCATGCTGGTCAAGATGAGCATGATGGTGAACGCCACGATCAGCTCGACCAGGGTCAATCCGCGTTGGTTTCGCCGTTTCATCCCACGTTTATTGAATGCGCACCGGAAGCCCGGGGGTGCCGTCGCCCAGGGACTGGTTCTGGGAGTTGCGCAGGTTCACATTGGACAGCGTGACAGTGGTGTTGCCCTGCCCAACGGCCTGAAAACTCAAGGTCATGAGAACGCCGGAACCGGAAACGCCCGGCGCGCCGGTGGGCCGGTTGAGAGTGACGGTGGCGGTGCCGGAATCGTTCTGAATGTTCTTGGTGAAACCGACCCGGGCGCCGCCCTGGGCGAGAAAATCTCCGGTGACGATATCGTTCAGACGTAAAACCTTGGGGTCAAATTGGATCTGGATGGGAGCGGACGCCAGGTCCGCCGCATTGTTCACCGCGACCGCCACCATGAAATTGCTCTGGACGTTGGTATCGATCCGGTCGGGCAGGAAGCGGACACTGGCAGCACCGGGGGCCGCACCCTGCCGATTGGCGGGAGCCGGGGCGGGGGCGATGGGAATTCCGGGAACCGGGATGCCGGGTTGCGGCGGCGCGGCGGCCGGCGGGGCAGTCGCCGGCGGACCGAGCGGTGCGGGCGGCGGCGGAGTCGCCGGGGTCACAGGCGGCGTGGATTGCCGGGCAACTGCCGGCGGGAGCGGGCTGGCCGCGGGCGGCGGAACCGGGGCGCCGGCGGGCGGAGCAGGCCGCGGTGCAGGCGCGGCGGCTTCCGGCCCATAGTTCAGCTTGATGGATGTGGCGTTGCCGACCCCGATGGCCCGCAGATTTTCGGCGGTGATATCGGGCCGCCGCACGATGTGCGGGATGAGCGCGATCATCAACTCGCTCTTGCTGCGATCGACGCTCTCGCCGCTGAAGAGCCGGCGGAGGAGCGGAATGCTGGAGAGGCCGGGGATGCCGGTGACGGTCTTATCCTCCTGCTGCTGGATGAGGCCGCCGAGAAGGTTGACTTCGCCTTCCCGCATGCGGATATCGTGGATGACTTTTTTCTGGCTGATGATGGGCTGGTTGAGGCCGCCCAGATTGACCTGGCCGGTGACGCTCGAGATATCCAGCTCGACGTGCATGGAGACGTCGCCATTGTCGTGCACGCGCGGGGTGATATCGACGTTGACGCCGACATCGATATAAGTAAATTGCGTATTGACCAGCGGGTTGATGCCGACGCCGCCGATGCCGGGCTGGAAGCTGCCGGTAGCGGTGGGTTCGCGATCGCCGATTTTGAGAGAGGCTTTCTGGTTATCGACCGAGCGGATCTGCGGCGATTGCAGGATTTTCGTGTTGGCATCGCTCAATGCCGCCTGCAGCAAAGCCCCGGGAAGCGTGATGGAGAAATCGGAGCTGGCGAGGTGGCCGAGATTGGAGAGCGGGATGAATGCGGGCCCGGTGTTGGTGGTGGTCGTGGCGCCAGTATTGAGCGTGCCGTTGTTCAGAACATTGGTGGTGTTGTTGGCAGTGTTCTGATTGTTGGTGTTGTTGGTGGTATTGGCATTGGGCACCACCTGCAAACCCGGCCGCGGGCTGAAATTCACCGGCACGTTCAAACCGGTGGACGCGATGGCGGCGGTGATCTGGCGGCTGAACGTGGTGCTGGCCTGCAGCACGATAATATCGACGACCACTTCGGATTTGGGCTTATCGAGATCGCTGATGATTCTTTCGGCCAACGCCACCCGGTCCGCCTCGCCGCGCACGATGATCGCGTTCTGCGAGTTGTAGGGCATGATGCGGTTGAGCTCGGTGAGGGTGCGGACGGCGTTGATGATTTCCTGAATTTCCTGCTGGGTCTGAATATTCGATAAATAGAAAACCTTCATCACCTGATCTTCATAGTCGCGGCGCTTGTTGACGTTGTCGTTGGTGATGAAGATGGTGTTCGCGGAAAGCGGCTTCCAGAAGAACTTGGTGAGGGTGGCGAGATCGTCGAGCGCCTGTTCGAGAGTGGAGTTGTTCAGCTCAATCGACAGGTTGCGGCCGGCGTTAGGCGGCGGGTTCATATCGGGATCCCACAGGACGTTGATGCCGGCCACCTTGGCCACGGTCTCAAAGAGGACGCGCGGCGACTGGTTATTCATTTTGAGGTTGATGGGCTCGGGGTTGAGCGGCTTGAGCTCGGGAAGGGGAAGAAGGCGGCGGAGCTTGGCATCCTGTTCTCGCCTGACCTGCTCGACGGGAGTGAGGGCGCGCTCTTCGGGGGGCGCTTCCTTCCCGGTTTGCTGAACGCGCTCGCGTTCGCGCTGAATCATCTCCTGGGTGCGGCGGATTTCCTGCTCCGCGGCGGCCGAACCCGGGTTCATGGCATAGGCTTTCTGGAATTCGACCAGGGCATCGCCGAGCTGACCCATCTCGCGAATCCGGAAGCCGTGATCAAGGTGCCCCTGGGCGGCCTGGAAGCGCGCTTTCTGGGAGGCCATCTGATAGACGATATTGGAAGGATCCTCTGACAAAGCCTTGTCGTAGGAATCCATGGCGGCGTCCCATTCCTTTTTGGATTCGTGGCCGGCGCCTTCGGCATAATAATGCTCGCCTTTGCGGCTTTTGGCCTGGAGGGGCGCCACTGGCCCGATGAGAATCGCGGTGAGGACGACCGCAGTTAAGCGATTGAAAAAAGACATTTTCCCTTGTGTTTCCGGCGCCTCGGAACCCCTATGCTAAGATGAATTGCGTTTGCGCGAGCCAATGCCATCTAGAGTTCCTGACGAGACGGAAGTGGCTTGCGTTGAGATGAAAATTGGCTGCCAAAGACGCCAACCTGAAGATTCTCAGCGATAATCGACGGGCGAGCCACGATTATTTCCTGCTGGAGCGGCTGGAAGCCGGGATGGTGCTGACCGGGACCGAGGTCAAAGCCGCCAAAGACGGCAAAATCCAATTAAAAGAAGCCTATGCGGCGGTGCTGGGCAACGAGGCGTGGCTGGTGAACGCGCATATCAGCCAGTACTCGCACGGAAACCGGGAAAACCATCCGCCGGTGCGCAACCGCAAGCTGCTGCTGCACCGCAAAGAGATCGATAAATTGCTGGGGCAGACGCGGGAGAAGGGCTTGTCGCTGATCCCGACGAAGATTTATCTGAAAAACGGCCGGATCAAGTGTGAGGTGGCGGTGGCGAAGGGCAAGAAGCTGCACGATAAGCGCGAAGCCGAGCGGGCGCGGACGGCGGAGGCGGAAGCGCGGGCGGAGATGCGGCGGAGGGCGTGAGACGGGGCGGCGAGTGGGGCTGATTTGGGAACGATCGTTCCCAAACGGAGCGACTCGGCGTTGGAAGCAAAGGAGTTCGGGGTTGTAAGTGGGAACGATCGTTCCCGAATCGCCAGAGTGCCGCGAAAAACGACATCGTTCATCCCTACATCCGATTTCATTATCGTCCCGGGGTCTGTGCGGGCGGGGTTTCAAGGCGGACGGAATAGGACGTAAAGTGTTCGGGTGAGAGGTAGTTAGGGAAATTCTGGTGGGTCTGTGATCGGGTTTTGGACCCGTTTCTTCGTTGAGTCGGAGTTGACCGCAAGTGGCCTATGCCGGCGGGTCAGAGCTGGATCTAAGCGATCGCTCAAGGTGGAGATGAGCGTGGCGCCCGGGATGGCCTGCAGCCGACTCTCCTAGCATCTGTAGCCCAGCGCAATCGAGTTTCCCCTGTCCCCGCGTTTTTGTCTGTCCCGCGTTTTCCCACTAGAAGTCAGAGACTTTGCGTGACTCTTGCTGATTCCCGTCTTGTGGCGAGTTTCCGGTTTGTCGCGGTCACTCACAATTCTGGTAGTAGAGGTACCAATGCTCAGCGATTTGCCTAAAATGAAACTTGCAATCGTCTGGCAGGCGGTTCACCGCGTCCAGTGAAGGAAAAACTTTAGCAGGCGGATTCGGAGAGTAGGCATACCCTTTGTATGACCCCTTAAGTGGTAGGCGGCTGTACTAACGGTGAACATTATCGAGCCCGAGGAAGCGTCTCGGAATAGATCACATTTTGAGCAGCACCGGTCGAGTAGCGTCCTGTATTTTCCGACTAAGGCCGGTTGTAAGGTGTGCCCAGGTTCTTCGGAACCGTGACGCAAAATAAAATCAGTATGCAGTTCGCCCCGTTCAACGTCTTGGCTCACCGCCGCTGCAATCGCTTCAAAGTCTCGCGCGTGTTCCTGAAACCGAGCAAGCAAAAGCCGGTCCGACGGGTGCCCGCAGCCTAGTGCGAGTGTGCATATAAGCGCGATAATGCCGATTCCAGAATAGGTGTAGCGGATTATCATATCTGAATCATGTTAGGGTTGGCAGCCGATCTGTCGAGGATTTTCGACCCTCCTGCGTACCATGCATTATGCCGTCTCGCTCGCGTAGTGGCAACCAGCTTGCCACATCATGTCATGCAATGCGAAGAGTTGGAGCAATTGCAAACCAGCACGCACACAGGCCGCCCCTGGGCACGCCCGACAAGAGGGCTCGAACGGATGACGTATCGAACGTTCGCTCCAGACAACGGCAGACACCCGCGAAGAGATCCGGGCGAGGCTCTAACGAGAGTGTCCGAATATCAAGGGGCGATTCGCCTCGATGAGCGTCACTGCTGCTATTGCGGGCCGGAATCCCCGACGCCAAAGTCGAAATAGCCGATTAGCGGCGGACCACCGATTATGTACTGGCCTGGTTTCAATGGCATCTTCAGGGTAATCTCGACGGTATTGTCGGAGAGACGCTTGATATCGACCGGCTGGGATCGTTTCGCGGGCATCCAGTCGTCGGCAGAACGTCCTCGGGACGCACACGGACCCGCGCATGTCTCCAACTCACGGTGGTCCTTCTTCACGTCGATCTCCCCGATCATGACCACGGTCGGATCTGTATTCGGCGAGACAAACACACAGAAGCTCGGTGTGCCGCCCAAGGTAAGCGTCGCAGCCGGATTCTTAAATGTCACGATGCTGGTGAATCCCGCTCTCCGATTGAATGGATTCTTAAGGCCATCCTTAATCGAGACTCCCGTATCCCGCCCCAGGTGGGCAGCCATGACCATTGGCTTCCAGGCGTTTCCATCCCAATAAGCGACGGCGCCCACTGCCGGGGAACATGGCGGCCGGCTCGCGGCGCCCGGCGAAGCCTGCACAGGAGCAGGGCCTGCCGTGCCTGCGAGGGGCGCTGCATCTGCGGCGCGCGAACCTGCCCGCGTAAACATCACCGCAACTGTTCCGTTTTGTTTCCAGACACCGGACAGGCTGTTGTGGTCGGAACTCATCACACCCGTCCAATCGCCGTGCACGGCCGGCACACTGAAGGTCAGCGCGGGCCCGTTGATCTGAACATCGGAGCACGGCAACCCGAGTAGTTTCTGGTCGGGGCTGTCCACCGTTGCGCTGACGGTACCGTTGGCGGCCACGGCCAGATGAAGGGCGATGTGCAGGGGGCCGAGAGTTCCGGCATAATCGCCGGCGAAGTCTTGTTTCTGCTGCGCCCGGCCGTGTGGGGTGATGATCAGGCACACCAGCAAGACGATGATCGCCCACAGACCGGCGCCCCGAACATTGCGAATCGAGTGTTTCATACGAGTCTCCTTTCGGTGAGGCTGGTTCGTCTTGAATTCCCGCTGAAACTGCGCGGCCTTCTCTGGCTCGCTAGGAGTCGCCGAGAAACTCGGTGGCAGAAACTCGCGGACAGACGGAACCTTGCCGAGGATTTTCGACCCTCCTGTGTACCATGCATTATGGCGTCTCGCTCGCGCGGGGGCAACCAGGTTGCCGACACCAGGTTGACGCGCCATGTCACCCAACGCGCGGAGGAGCGATTGCAGACCAGCACGCACACAGGCCGACCGCTGGCACGCCCTTGTCAGGGGCCCGAACGGACGCTGCATCGAACGCTCGCTAAACACAAGGGCGGACAGCTCCGAAGAAACAGTGACGAGCCGGCACAAATCACCTTTGGTTTTCGCGAAGCGCGGGAACAGTTGGGGATTGGTCCGTTTGGCCCCGAGTTTCCCCCGAGTTTCCGGAGCGATTTTTGGCCCGGGTGAACGGTGCAGCCAGGGTTGCGATTCTATTTTTTTGTACGCACTTCGAACGCTGCGCAGGTCGGAGACCTGCGCTACTTAGCGGCGCGGGCGCGACGCGAGGGGATTGAACCAGCGCAGATCGGCAAAGCGGGCGAAATCGGTGTCCGTGGTTGCGATTTGCGCGCGGTACTCGAGCGCGAGCGCGGCTAAATGGGCATCGGTTGTCAGGTTGCCGGCAACTCCGAGGTCCTCCAGCAGGCCGAACAGGATCTCGCCGTGCCGCTCTCCGGGAATCAGAATTCGGATTGGCTCCTGTTTCAACCAGGAGCGGACGATCGCGACCGCTTCCGTTACCGGCAGCGGCCGCTCCATGATGCTTCGACTGGTGCTGATCCGGAGGAAGCCCAGAATTGTAACCCAGGCCAGACCGATCGCCTCGTACCGGCCTTCGGCGGCCTGCTCCCACCATTGCCTGGCTGTCGCATGCAGAGGGAAATCGGAATTGTACGCGTGTACGAGAATGTTGAGATCGGGGATAATCAACGGCGCCTTCTGCGACGCGGATCTTTGGCGGCCGTCGCCTTGGTTTCCAGATCGTCCGCCAGTTGGTTCAGCTTGTGAATGTCAATTCCGGCGCGGAACCCAAAGGAATGCGCCACCACGTGGAACGGCTTTGACGGTTTCTGCGTTTCCCCATTTAAGCCGCGCCGCAACGCGTCGTTCACCACTTGTTTGAGGGTCGCCTTTTCGGCTTCCATTCGGAGTTTGAGCTTTTGCGCCACGTCGGGGTCCAGGCTCAACGTGGTGCGCATAGAGACATCATAAGGAGCAATCAAAGTGATGTCAACGCATCAAAGTCCACACAGTTGACTTGTAAGTCAGCACTTACTTATAATGAGCCTCACATGCTCCAAATTCAGAACCGGCCTCGGATGTCGGGGACTGACCGGCGGAATCAATTGCTCGAGGCGGCCCTGGAAGTATTTGCAAAAAAAGGGTTTGATGGCGCGACCACGAAGGAAGTGGCGGCGGCGGCGGGGGTGACGGAGGCGATCATCTTCCGGCATTTTCCGTCCAAACAAGCACTTTATACGGCGGTGCTGGACCACCACGTACAGTCGGAGGAAGCGCAGGAGTGGCTGGCGGAGATCCGCGGGTGGATGGAACAGGACAACGATGAGGAAGTGCTGCGGTCGATTGCGCGGGCGATTTTGCAGTCGTACCGGACGGATACGCGGTACGAGCGCGTGCTGTTGTTCGCGGCGCTGGAGGGGCACGAGCTGGGGCTGGCGCACAACCGGCAACTGGTGACCCCGATTTTCGAGCTGCTGCGGGACTACTTCGCGCGGCGGCAGCGGGAAGGAGCGATCGCCGATTTGCACCCGGGAGCTATCATCTCGGCGATTGTGGGAATGACGAAGAACCACGCCATGGCGACCCAGATGTTCGGGTACGACATGGGGGCGGCGGACGAGGAAGTCATCGATAGTTTCGTTCGGATCACGATGAACGGAATCCGGCCGGCTTCGGTAGGAATCAAATCGGAAAAGAAATGAATCGCTTCGCTAAATTTGTGGTTGCCATAAGCGCCATGCTAATGGCCGCGGGCTGTTCCAAACAGGCCCAAACTGTCAACGCGCAGCAAAACGGGGCGCAGCCGATCGCGGTGGCCTCGGCGCAGGCCAAGGTCAAGACGGTTTCGGCGTCATTCGAAGAGACCGGGACGTTTTCCCCGGATGAGAGCTCGGACGTGGCGCCGCTGGTGGCAGGCCGCGTGATTTCGACGCCGGTAGACGTGGGCGATTTCGTCAAGCAGGGGCAGGTGATCTGCGAACTGGACCATCGTGACGCGCAGCTCAAGCTCGACCAGGCGAAAGCGCAGCTCGATCAGGCGGTATTCGCGGTACGGCAGGCGCAGTCGCGGATCGGCGTGACCGAAGGCGGCGCGGATTTCGACCCGGACAAGGTGCCGGAGACGGCGGCGGCGCGCGCCAATTACGAATCGGCGCAGGCGCAGGCCAAGCTGGCGGCGGCGGATGCCAAGCGCTACGAAGGGCTGGTGAAGACGGGCGATGTTTCACGCTCCACCTATGAAAAGATCCGGACTCAGCAGGAGACGGCCGATGCGCAGGTGAACGCGGCGAAGCAGCAATATGAAGCCTCGCTCAACGTGGCGCGGCAGAGCTACCGGACGATCGAGTGGTCGCAGGCATCGCTCGAGGGCGTGCGGTCGCAGCTCGCGCAGGCGCAGAAAGCGCTCGACGATACAACCATCCGCGCGCCCTTCGATGGATACATCACGGCGCGGCCCATCGCTTCGGGCGAGTACGTCGCGTTGACGAACAAGATTGCGACGATCGTGCGGGTGGGCGTGGTGAAGCTGGAACTGGCGACGCCGGAGCAGCGGGCCGGGCAGACAAAGATCGGGATGACGGTGATGGCGCGCGTGGCGGCTTACGGGAACCGGGAGTTTACCGGGAAGGTGACGGCGATCAACCCATCGGTGGATCCGAATTCGCGCGTGTTCACGGTGGAGGCGCGGTTTGAAAATCCGAGCCGGGAGCTGCGGCCGGGCATGTTCGCGACGGCGCGCGTGCTGCTGCCGGGCGGAGAGGACGCGGTGTTCGTGCCGCGCCAGGCGGTGATTCGCGACAAGACTACCGATTCGTACCAGCTATTCACGATCGACGGCGGCAAGGCGCATCTGCGCGTGGTGGTGCTGGGCGATGTGGAGGGGGACATGGTGCGGATCAACTCGGGGCTCGCGGGCGGCGACCGGGTGGCCATCAGCAACCAGAGCGAGCTGTTCGACGGCGCGCCGGTGCAAACGAAGTCATAGGAAGAGCGACTCATGCATGCTTTAGCGCG
>Ga0335079_10004649_pt1 | contig 15780 bp, 16 predicted proteins | sample Lox_Sample_33_FD_206719 | JGI IMG/M metagenome (GOLD analysis project Ga0335079, IMG submission 206719) | Soil microbial communities from Loxahatchee National Wildlife Refuge, Florida, United States - Lox_Sample_3.3 | ecosystem: Environmental > Terrestrial > Soil > Wetlands | place: USA... | reverse complement strand
GGCGCGCCCAGACCCTCGACCCGCAATCGGCCGTCAACCTGTGGCAACGCTCTTTGCGCTCGAAGGTAAAACCATCCCACCGCGCCTAGAAGCAGTACAACCACCAACACCAACAGGACGCCGATGGCGCGCGCCAGCGGGCTGCGGCGTCGGGAAGTTGAAGCAAATGTGGGAGTGGCCATTGACTCGTGTGGAACGCGGCGCGCTCGAAGGCCGCGTGCATTTCTTGAACGCTATCGAAACGTACCCAGCTACGTCTCTACTTATGCCCGAGTAGCGATTCTATTGCTCGCCCGTGGAATCGCGCAAATGGCGTGCACAACTGGAGGTGCATCGATGACGGAAAACGAATTGATGCAGCGCGTGGAGCGTCTGGAGAGGGAAAATCGCCGCTGGAAGGTGACGGTGCTGCTCCTGCTGCTGGGCTGCCTGGTGCTGTTGCTCGCAGGCTTCGACTATCCGCAGCCGTTTCTCGTGAAAGCACGCAGCGTCGAGGCCCAGAACTTTGTTCTGCGCGACGCCGACGGGCAGGTCCGAGCGCGTATGGCGATCAGCGAAGACGGCCCGCGGCTCAGCTTCTTCGACGAGCACGGCGACGTGATTACGGCACTGCCGTTGAAGCCGGAGATCAGACCGGCGCGATAAAGGCAACTTCGTTCGCCGCGGATGAACGCGGATTGACGCGGATAGAGGCTAATTCTTGTTAGCTGGGTCGATGTCAATAACCTCTACAGGCTTGCGTCTGTGCCACAGGTAGAGCCCAACTCCCACAATGACGCCGAGTGGAACGCTAACTAGAGCGAACAGACGTGCGTGCGGGACCCCAACCAGGAACATGAAAACGATGCCAATGGTGAACACCGCTCCCATGAGGCCCTTGACGGGGATCTTTGAAATATTAGGGCCCTCATGCCAGTCCATAACTGAATTGTAGTTCAAAGCAAAAAGCCCGCTCTCGCGGGCCTTTACTTGGTACTGGGTACTTGTTACTCGGTACTTACTGATGCGCCGTCGGTCCCTCTGCTGGCTGAGTCGCAGTGGGGGGTGGCACGGGCGCGATGGGCTGCGTCGTCTCCTCCGGCGCCGCGAGCTGCGGCAGCGGACGCTCCAGCGCAAGGCTCAGCACCTGGTCCATGTTCTCGGCGAAGTGCAGCTTCATGACGTTGCGCAGGTTCTCTGGGACCTCCGGCAGATCTTTTTCGTTGTCCTTGGGCAGGATGACCTCGAAAATGCCAGCGCGATGCGCCGCCAAGAGCTTCTCTTTTAGCCCTCCGATGGGCAGCACCTTGCCGCGCAGCGTGATCTCGCCGGTCATGGCGAGGTCGCGCCGCACGGGAATCTTGGTGAGAGCGCTAGCCAGCGCCGTCGCCATAGTGATGCCGGCTGACGGCCCATCTTTTGGAATCGCTCCTTCGGGCACGTGGATGTGAATATCCACGCTGCGGTAGAAATCGCGCGCAATGCCCAGGCGCACGGCGCGTGAACGCAGGTAGGACATCGCGGCCTGCGCCGATTCCTGCATCACGTCGCCCAGCTTGCCGGTGAGCATCAGCTTGCCCTTGCCGTCGACGATGGTGGCTTCCGTGCTGAGAATCGAGCCGCCAACCTCGGTCCACGCCAGCCCGGTGACCAGCCCGACTTCACTCTTCTCGTGCACCGGCTGCTCGCGGAACTTCACCACGCCCAGGAATTCGCCAGCGTTCTCCGGGGTTATGACCACCGTGTACTCGGCGCCGTGCTTCACCACCTTGCGCGCCACCTTGCGGCAGATGTTGCCGATTTCGCGCTCCAGGTTCCTGACTCCGGCTTCGCGCGTGAAGGCGCGGATCACGTGCTGGATGGCGTCATCGGTGAAGCTGATGTTCTTCTCCGTCAGCCCGGCCTGCTTGCGCTGTTTCTTCACCAGGAACTGCTTGGCGATCTCCATCTTCTCCAGCTCGGTGTAGCCGTGCAGCCGCAGCACTTCCATGCGGTCCTGCAAAGCCGCCGGGATGGTGTGGATCACGTTGGCGGTAGCGATAAAGAATACCTGCGAGAGGTCATACTCGACGTCGAGGTAGTGGTCGACGAACATGAAGTTCTGCTCGGGGTCGAGCACTTCGAGCAGCGCCGCCGAGGGGTCGCCGCGGAAATCCATCGACATCTTGTCCACTTCATCGAGCATGAAGACCGGGTTCTTGGTGCCGGCCTTGCGCATCATCTGGATGATCTGCCCGGGCAAGGCGCCGATATATGTGCGGCGATGGCCCCGGATCTCGGCCTCGTCGCGGACTCCGCCCAGCGACATGCGCACAAACTTCCGCCCGGTCGCCCGCGCGATCGACATCCCCAGCGACGTTTTGCCTACGCCCGGCGGCCCGACGAAACAGAGGATCGATCCCTTGGGGTTCTTCACCAACTGGCGCACCGCCAGGAATTCGAGGATACGCTCCTTGATCTTCTCCAACCCATAATGATCTTCGTTCAGAACCTTTTCGGCGCGGTCGATGTTGCGGATTTCCTTCGACCGCTTCTTCCAAGGCACCGCCAGCAGCCAGTCCAGATAATTGCGGCTGACGGTGGACTCGGCCGACATGGGCGGCATGGCTTCCAGCTTCTTCAGTTCCTGTAGCGCCTTTTCGTGGACTTCCTTGGGCATGCCGGCGGCATCCACCTTCTTCTTCAACTCGTCCCACTCGCTCTTTTCGCCGCGGCCTAGTTCCTTCTGGATGGCCTTGATCTTCTCGTTGAGGTAGTACTCTTTCTGCGCCCGCTCCATCTGCCGTTTCACTCGCGACTGGATGGTGCGGTCCATGTTCAGCTTTTCGATCTCGATATCGAGCACGTCGGCGATTCGGTTCAGCCGCTCGGCCGGATCGAAGATTTCGAGCAACTCCTGCTTTTCTTCGATCGAGAGCTGCAGGTTAGCGGCAATGGTGTCGGTAAGCTTGGCCGGGTCCTCCATGCGGACGGCGGCGATCATGGTTTCGTAATTCAGAGACTGGCACAGCTTGACGTATTGCTCGAACAGGCCGGTGGCGCGCTGCATGCCGCTCTCGATGGCGGGCGTGACCTCGGTGGTGTATTTGACGGTGCGGATGGTGGCCTGGAAGTAGCCCTCGCTGTCGGCGACCGCCAGAATCTTGCCGCGCTCGACGCCCTCGACCAGCACCTTGATGTTGCCGTCGGGCAGCTTGAGGCTCTGCACGATGTTGACCACGGTGCCAACCTGGTAGATCTCGTTGGCCTTGGGCTCATCGACGCTGGCGTCATGCTGGGTGGCGAGGAAGATTTTCTTGTCCGCCGCCAGCGCTTCTTCAAGAGCCCGCACGCTAGATTCGCGCCCCACCACGAAGGGCGTCATCATGTGAGGAAAGATGACCACGTCGCGGATGGGCATCATGGGCAACTTGCGGGTCTCGAATTTTTCCCGGTTCTGAGTCATACCACCCTTTTACCTTGTAGGGATGAGTACCGCAGACTGTCAAAGCCAATATATCAGGTTTTGCAGTGCGGAACAGGTGTACCAGAAGACACGGTTGTACTCCAAAATAATGACGAAAGTGCACCACGGAAAGCACCACTAGGGTTACTGCTTGAGGGCATGGTATCTTCTCCCCCCGAGGCGAAAATGCATTCCCAAAACTGGACAACCCTGCCCGCGGGCCTGCCCGTTCCCAGCGACGACGGCGGGGCCGCACACCTGACGAGCATGAAACTTCCGTCGATTGCTCTTGCGGCAACCACCGGCGGAGTGGTTGACCTCTCCGCCCAGCGGGGACAGGCCATCGTCTTCGCCTACCCGCGCACGGGACAGCCTGGCCAGCCGCTACCCACGCCGGATTGGGATGCCATCCCGGGTGCCCGTGGATGTACTCCCCACACCTGCGGTTTCCGAGATTCATTTGGTGAATTCCAGGCGCTCCGCTGCGCTGTCTATGGCCTGAGCACGCAAGATACCGCCTATCAGCGGGAAATGACCGAGCGCCTGCACGTGCCGTTTCCGGTGTTGAGCGACGCCAAGCTCGAGCTGACGCGAGCCCTCCGCCTGCCAACGTTCACGGCCGCCGGCGAGATCCTGCTCAAGCGACTGGCGTGGGTGGCTGACGATGGCCACATCACCAAAGTGTTCTATCCGGTGTTCCCACCGGACAAGAACGCAGGGGAAGTGCTGGCGTGGCTCAGGAGTGGCGCGGTTTCGTGAAGGGGCACGCCTTCAGGCGTGGCGATAAAACGCAACTAGCATTCGGCTTTAGCCGCTGAGGTACTTCCCGGGCCTAAAGGCCAGTCCATTTGTGCAGAATCATCGGCACGGCTGGAAGCCGTGCCCCTTCACTTGAGGACGTAAAATCCGGCCGGTCAACTCCTAGCCGGCCTTCTCCATCACCGCGGCCACCGAGAGTTCGCGCTTCTCCACCATCTCCTTGGTGAGCTCGAACTCCCGCACTTTCTTCTGGCTGGGCAGGTGGTACATAAGGTCGAGCATCAGCTCTTCCAGGATCATGCGCAGGCCGCGGGCGCCGACCTTGCGGGTCATGGCTTCATGGGCGATGCCCCGCAGCGCGTCCTGGGTGAACTTCAGCCGCACGTTTTCGAACTCGAACAGCCGCTGATACTGCTTGATGATGGCGTTCTTGGGACGGGTGAGGATCTCGATCAGCGCGTCCTCATCCAGGTCGTCGAGTATGCCCACCACCGGCAGGCGCCCCACGAACTCCGGGATCAGCCCGAACTTGATGAGGTCCTGCGGCTGGGCTTGCGAGAGCATCTCGGTATCGCGCTTGCTGGGCGGAACCGGCGGATGATCTTTGTCCTCCTCGCCGCTGGTAAAGCCGACCGCTTTCTTGCCCACGCGGCGGCCAATCACCTTCTCCAAGCCAACGAACGCGCCCCCGCAGATGAACAGGATGTTGGTGGTGTCCACCGGAGTGAATTCCTGGTGGGGATGCTTGCGGCCGCCTTGGGGCGGGACGTTGGCAATCGTTCCTTCCAGAATCTTCAACAGCGCCTGCTGCACGCCTTCGCCCGAGACATCGCGGGTGATTGACGGGTTTTCATCCTTGCGCCCGATCTTATCGACCTCGTCGATATAGATGATGCCGGTCTGGGTGCGGCCCACGTCGCCGTCGGCGGCCTGCAGCAGCTTGAGAATGATGTTCTCCACGTCCTCGCCGACGTAGCCGGCCTCGGTGAGCGTTGTGGCGTCAACGATGGCGAAGGGCACGTCCAGCATCTTGGCCAGGGTCTGCGCCAGCAGCGTCTTGCCGGTGCCGGTGGGGCCGATGAGCAGGATGTTCGACTTGGCCAGTTCCACCTCGCTGGCCCGCTGCCGGTTCATGTGGATGCGTTTGTAGTGGTTGTAAACCGCGACCGCCAGTTTCTTCTTGGTCTGCTCCTGGCCGATGACGTACTCGTCAAGGAAGACTTTGACTTCCTGCGGCTTGGGCAGATGGTTGGGTGCGGCAGCGGCGTGGGTCTCGGCGCGGTCGTCCTCGAGAATCGAGTTGCAGACAGCGACGCACTCATCACAGATGTAAGCCCGCGGATAATCGCTGGGCGAGGAGATCAGCTTGGCAACCGCGTCCTGGGATTTATGGCAGAACGAGCAGCGTAGAACTTCATCCGATCCCGACCGTGGTTTCACTTGGTTACTCCTTACTACCTACCGCATCCTGGGGGGGACGTGCGCTCCGCTATTTGTGCTTGTAAATAATCTCGTCGATGATCCCGTATTCTTTGCTCTGCTGCGCGTTCATAATGAAGTCGCGCTCGACGTCTTTTTCAACTTTATCAAGTTTCTGCCCGGTGTGCTTGGCCAGTAGCTGGTTGGTTATCTCACGCATGCGCAGGATCTCGCGGGCGTGGATGTCGATGTCGGTCGCCTGACCGGAAAGCCCGCCCATCGAGGGCTGGTGGATGAGGATGCGGGAGTTGGGCAGGGCATAGCGCTTGCCCGCCGCGCCGGCCGAGAGCAGCAGCGCCGCCATGGAGGCCGCCTGCCCGATGCAGATGGTCACCACGTCCGGGCGGATGAACTGCATGGTGTCGTAGATGGCCATGCCCGCGGTGATGGAGCCGCCCGGCGAGTTGATGTAGACGGAAACGTCCTTCTCCGGGTCCTCGGCTTCCAGGAAGAGCAACTGCGCGATCACCAGGTTGGCGATGGTGTCATCCACCGGCGTCCCCAGGAAGATGATGTTGTCCCGCAGCAGGCGGGAGTAAATGTCATACGCACGTTCGCCACGGCTGGTCTGTTCGACCACCATCGGTACCAGCGCCATATGTTCCTCTTTCACGTTGACCTGCCTTGACACTTCACCCCAGCGCTGGATTGGGGGCCGGGGGGAGCTTGAAAAACCGCCGGCATCACGCCGACCGGCGGTAAAGAAAGTCGAGGGTTTTCTCGTTGCGGATTCTGTTCCGGATTCTATCCAGCGCTCCATCGCGTGTCAAACGAGCGCGGACGGCCTCCGGCGTCTGCTGCATCTGCTTCGCCAGCGACTCGATTTCTTTGCCGACCTCCTCGTCGCTGACCTCGATTTTTTCCTGGTCGGCGATCTTTTCCAGCAATAGCGAGGCTTTCACCTCGCGCAGCGCGGCCTCGCGCTGGCCGGCCCGCAGGCGCGAGAAGTCCATTTTCTTCATGTCTTCGGTGCGCATGCCCTGGGCCGCGAGCGCCCGCAGCCCGCGCTCCAGGCGCACGTCCACCTGGTGATCCACCAGCGCTTCCGGAATCGGGAAATCGTTGCGCCGCACCAGTTCTTCCACCAGTTTGTCCTTGGCGGAGTGTTCGGCGGCGTGCTTCTTCTCGGCTTCGAGCTGCTCGCGGACCTTGCTCCGGAGCTCGTCCAGCGACTGCAACTCGCCCGTCTCCTTGGCGAATTCGTCGTTCAACTCGGGCAGCACTTTCTGCTTGATAGCCTTGACCGTGATGGCGTAGGCAAGCTTCTTGCCCGCCAGCCGCGGGTCGGAGAAATCTTCCGGATAGGTGACGTCGAAACGGCGCTCTTCGCCGGGGCGCGCGCCCCGCAGATTTTCGCTGAAGTCGCGCACAGTGGTCGGGCCGCCGATCTCCACCAGCACATCGTCCATGGTTACGGGTTTACCCTCAGCGGATTCAGGAGTGCCCACCAACGAGACCTGGGCGAAATCGCCGTCCCGCAGCTCGCGCTCGTCCACCGCGGTATAGGTGGCGTGCTGCTCGCGCAAACGTCCCAGCGCCTCCTCGACCTCCTGGTCGGAAACACTGGTGTCGGTCTTCTCTACCCGCAGCTCTTCGTATCCCGTCACCCGAACTTCGGGCATGATCTCGAAGCTGGCTTTGAAACGCAGCGGCTCGCCGTCAGCCAGGTGCAGGTCGCTGACCCGCGGCTGCGAAACCGGCTGCAGGCCGCGCTTTTCTACTTCCTGGCGAAAATAGCGCGGCACCAGCGCTTCCACCACTTCACTTCGGATGTCCTCAGGAAAGCGCTGCCGCACCACCGACGCCGGTACTTTGCCCTTGCGGAAGCCGGGCAGCCGCGCATGTTTCTGGAAGCGCTCGATGACCACGCCGGTCTCGCGGCTCACTACATCGGCGGGGACTTCAACCTCGATCTCACGCGTGCAGTCGTTCTTGGTCTCGGTAGCGCTCAACAGGAAGGCCTTTTGTTCGGTAGCTTCTCAACTATATTAAAGAGGAGCGCAAGCAACGGTCAAACGCAGGCCGTGACTAATGGTGTTTCCATGCCCTCTTGGCTCGACCAACTGAACGGCGAGATCGTCGCCTGCACGCGCTGTCCGCGCCTGGTGGAGTATCGCCAGAAGATCGCGCGCGAGAAGCGACGCGCCTACCTGGACTGGGAATACTGGGGCAGGCCGGTTCCGGGATTCGGCGATCCCGAGGCGCGGGTATTGATCCTCGGCTTGGCGCCGGGGGCGCACGGCTCCAACCGCACTGGACGTCCCTTCACTGGCGACGGCTCAGGATACTTCATGTATCCCGTGCTCTATCGCACCGGCTTCGCCTCGCAGCCCACGGCCACGCACCGCGACGACGGCCTGCAGCTCAAAGACGCCTACATCACCGCCGTGGTGCGCTGCGCTCCGCCCGCCAACAAGCCCACTCCCGGCGAGATCGCCAACTGCGCGCCCTACCTCGACCGCGAGCTGGCAGGCTTGAAGTATGTACGCGTGGTGGTGTGCCTGGGACGGATCGCCTTCGACGGCTACCTGAACTATCTCAAACGGCGCGGCCTGCTCGCCAGCAAGAGCGGATACGAGTTTGGGCACGGCGCACGCTACAAATTGCCGGACGGGAAGATCCTGCTCGCTTCCTACCACCCTTCGCAGCAGAATACCCAGACCGGCAAGCTGACCGAGAAAATGTTCCAAAAGATCTTCGAACAGGCCCGGCGGCTGGGAGAATTTCAACCCCTTGAACCCACGACCAACATACTGTAGAGACGTAGCTGCTACCGTCTTTACGAGAACAGAAAAAAGAGAAATCACCCTCCGTGAATGGCTCGTTCCTGTTTCGGAAATCTGAATCTCGCGCCCTAGCCGCCGGCGATGGCACCAATGATCAAAAACGGTTCTGCGCCGCTCGTAACCGCGTCGGGAAGAGCGGCATCCGGCGATTCGTGCGATAAATCCTCTTCGCAAGCAAAAAATCTCAGGAACGGCCGACGCTGTTGCGTGACGTGGTCGCGGATGGTCCCGCGCAACATCGGGTAGCACGCTTCGAGCGCATCCAGCACCGAGCGCTGCGTTACTGGGCCCTCGACCTCAAGCCGCACCTCGCCTTCGACGCGCGCCAGCGTGCGCAGGTGCGCCGGCAGAATCACACGGATCATGACAGCGTCTGCACCTCGACCGACAGCACGGGCGGGAGGTCCCGTACAATCGGCGCCCAACTGTTCCCCGCGTCCGCTGAAGCGTAAACCTGCCCGCCGGTGGTGCCGAAGTAAATGCCACATTTGTCGAGCGAGTCAACGGCCATGGCGTCGCGCAGTACGTTTACGTAGCAGTCGCGTTGCGGCAGGCCTTTGGTGAGAGGCTCCCACTCGTTTCCGCCGCTGCGGCTGCGGTAGACGCGCAGCTTGCCTTCCAGCGGAAAGTGCTCAGAATCGCTCTTGATCGGCACCACGTAAATGGTCTCCGGCTCGTGCGCATGCACGTCGATGACGAACCCGAAGTCGGTCGGCAGATTTCCGCTGACCTCATGCCAGGTGTTGCCGGCGTCGTCGCTGCGCATTACGTCCCAGTGCTTCTGCATGAAGAGCACGTTCGGCCGCGAGCGGTGCAGCGCAATGCGGTGCACGCAGTGGCCAACCTCGGCCGTCTGATCGGGGATGAACTGAGATCGCAGTCCTTTGTTGATCGGCTTCCAGTTCTTGCCGCCGTCATCTGTGCGAAACGCTCCCGCCGCCGAGATAGCGACGAAAATCCGCTTTGGATTGCTGGGATCGATCAGCACGGTGTGCAGGCACATGCCGCCGGCGCCAGGCTGCCATTTCGGACCTGTGCCATGGCCGCGCAGTCCGGGAAGCTCCTGCCAGGTGCGGGCGCCATCGGTCGAGCGGAACAAGGCGGCGTCTTCCACTCCGGCATAGACTGCGTCAGGATTGTCAAGTGATGGTTCGAGATGCCAGACGCGTTTGAACTCCCATGGGTGCTGCGTGCCGTCATAAAACTGATGGGTGGTCAGCGGCTTGCCGGTTTCCGGCGAAGTGTCGTAGACGAACTTGTTGCTTTCGCCCTTAGGCATGGGACCGCCGTCCATGGTGATGCCGCCGCCGGGCGTCTCCCAGGTTTTGCCCCCGTCGCTCGAGCGCTGGATGACCTGCCCGAACCATCCGCTCGTTTGCGAGGCATAAATCCGATTCGGATCGGCGGGCGAGCCCTTCAGGTGGTAAATCTCCCAGCCGGTGAAGAAGGGTCCGCTGACCTCCCACTTTTCGCGCTTGCCGTCTGAGGTCAGGATAAACGCGCCTTTACGCGTCCCGACCAGCACTCGCACTCCGCTCATAATTTGCTCCTTGCTCTCAAGCACTGAGCCTGCGCCGCCGCAGCGGAACGCACAGACGGCGGCCACAGGCTCGGCACCGTTTCAAGTTAAGCTGCTTTGCTCTCAGCACGCATCTGCTTCATTAATTGGCGCATGGCGGCGAGATGGCCCGGCGAGCGGGTCTCAATCCAAGTCTCATAACGGTGGGCAGCCTTTTCCACGTTGGCAAGAAAAAGCTTGCTCACAAAACGCTCCCGGAAACCTTCGACCACAGGTTTCACGCGCTCCCACACCCAGAAAAATTCGGCGCTGGTTTCGAAGAATAGCCCCTCGTGGAGCAGGCCGTAATTCAGAAATGCGCAGGCCTGGTCCCAATAGCTGGTTACCATCATGGCGAAGGTGCCAGCTTCGGTGCCTGGCGCCGCGATGCGCAAGGAATCATCAAGACTCTCTACGTGGTAATTCTTCGTGAACCAGTCGCGCGCCTGGCGCAAGCGGGCCTCGCGGCGCATTTCAAAGAGCTGCAGATGAAGTTGTGCTTGTTCGTAGGTAGGCTTGGTTTCGGCAGCAGTCATCTTTTCTCCTTTTTCTCGAAGGTCGGCCGGTCTTTAGACGGCCGAGCCAGGCAGTTAGTCTCGTCGTTTTGTTCGTGACAAGGCGTGAGCGGTGGAAATCTCGAAGCTGGGAATCAACGGCGTCGAGTCCCGATCTCGCCAGCGGCGCCGGGCTTCCGCCAGAATGTATTTGCGGTTCTCCGCCAGCTTGGCCATGAGCGCGCAGGGTGCGCCGGTCTGCTCGTGGCGCGCGCCCCAGATCAGCAACTCCAGCAGCACCGGCGCCAGGTCGATGCCTTTTTCCGTGAGCTGATAGCTCAGCCTTCTGCGGTCCGCCTCCTCAATCTCGGCGGTAATGATTCCGGCCGCTTCGAGCTTCCGCAGACGGTCGGCCAGAATGTTGGTGGCAATGCCTTCCCCCGAATTCTGAAATTGCTGAAAGCTGCGGAACCCGCGGACCATCAGATCGCGGATAATCAGCAGCGACCAGCGATCTCCAAACGTCTCCAAGGACATGCTCACCGGACAACCAGACCGGTGCTTTGATTTGGGCTTCTGCCCCACAAGGCGGCGATCCTACAAGAAATAACTTGCAATACGCAAGTCATCGCAGGGGCCGTGTGGGACGTGGACACAAAACAAAAAGGCCCCGTCTATGACGGAGCCTTTTGACCGGAAAAACGTATCTTACACGTTGAACGAGGACCCACAGCCGCAGGTACTCTTCACGTTGGGGTTCTCGAACTTGAAGCCGGCACCTTCCAGAGTCTCGACGTAGTCGATCTGGCAGCCATTCAGGTACATGATGGAGGTGGCGTCCACGAACACCTTCAATCCGTCGAACTCGAAGCTCTTGTCCATCATACCGGCAGTGTTCTCGAAGGACATCGAGTAGGAAAACCCGGAGCAGCCTCCTCCGACCACACCGACTCTGAGCCCCGCCGGCAGCGGGTTCTGTTGGGCCATGATCTCTTTCACTTTGGATATGGCACTTGGGGTCAGGTTGAGGGGGAACTTCTTGCCGGTATCGACACCGGGAGTTGTCGTCGTCGCCATCCTTTGTCTCCTTGGAATCCTACGTCTATAAGTCAGTATAACAGAGGAGGTTCCCACCCCGAGCCGTTTCTTAGCGGGTTCGCCCCCTTGTTCCTCTATTGTTTAGATGCAGAACGCGGCTGCAGGTCGCGTTTTTGGACGCACTCGGCTCCCTGATTCCTGCTGCCGAAAAAACCGTTAAAGGATTGCTGGACAGAGCTATAATCGGGAAGGTCCGATACCGTCCGGCCTTCCACCTGGCCTGGATTCAGCGCGGGGATTGGGCCGCCTATCCGGTATGGAGGTGGCATGTGTCTCCTCTTGTGATGCTGTTGGTCGCCTGGGGCGCGATCACCGTGGTCCTGATCGTGCTGCTTATCTATCGCAGCACCCTCACCATGCATGAGGACGATCAACTCTTCCTCGATGACTCATCCCTGCACATGCAGGAGGAACAACTTGCCTTGCAGCGGCGCATGGGTAAGATTCAACCCTTCCTGCGCATTCTGGGTGTCGCCTCCGGACTGCTGATCGTGGTAATCGCCGGCGTCTGGGTCTGGCAGGGCCTACAGAACTTCTAAGCCTCGCTGTACGCGGATCTCTTCGTTGGCGGAGAAGTGCGCCTCCTGCGCTGTGAAGCCAGTCATCGAGGACACACTTCACCAAGCCAGGCATCGGCACGGTGCGCGTGTGACCGGCCTTGCCTCTCAGGTCGATGAAGGCCACTAGCGACGAACGTCGGTTTTGCCGATCCAAACAACTAGGAACCGGCTAGTACCCAGTTGACATCTCTCTTCTTCCGCCGAGATCAGGCAAGGTCGTAGCGATCAAGGTTCATCACCTTGGCCCACGCAGCTACGAAGTCCTTCACAAACGCCTCCTTCGCGTCGTCACATGCATAGACTTCCGCGATCGCCCGGAGCTGCGAATTCGAGCCGAAGACAAGATCGACACGGGTGCCGGTCCACTTGAGTTTGCCCGTGGCGCGGTCGCGCCCCTCGTACACGCCTTCGGAGCCATTGGACGGCTGCCATTGCGTGCTCATGTCGAGCAGGTTGAGGAAGAAATCATTGGTCAGGGTCTCGGGCCGTTTGGTGAAGACGCCGTGTTTGGCCTGTCCGAAATTAGCGTTCAGAGCGCGCATGCCGCCGACGAGAACCGTCATCTCGGGGGCAGTCAGCGTCAGCAACTGCGCCCGATCCAGCAGCAACTCCTCCGCCGACAGCACCTGTCCGCTGCGGAGATAGTTGCGGAACCCGTCAGCGATCGGCTCCATTACGGCGAAGGAGTGCACGTCGGTTTGTCCCTGAGAAGCATCCGTGCGCCCCGGCGAGAACGGCACCTTCACCTTGTGGCCGGCCCTTTTCGCAGCTTCCTCGACGGCTGCGCAGCCGCCCAGAACGATCAGGTCGGCCAGCGAGACCTTCTTCCCTTTATTCCCGTTGGACTGCGAGCTGTTGAACTCCTTCTGGATCGCCTCCAGCTTCTTGAGAACCTTCGCCAGTGCGGCCGGCTGGTTCACTTCCCAATCCTTTTGCGGTGTAAGGCGAATGCGCGCCCCGTTCGCCCCACCGCGCTTGTCGGAGCCGCGGAACGACGCCGCCGACGCCCAGGCCGTCGTGACCAGTTGGGAGATCGACAGTCCGGATTTGAGGATCCTGGCCTTCAAAGCAGCAATATCCTGCTCCTTGATCAATTTATGGTCCACGGCGGGAACCGGGTCCTGCCACAGCAGAGGTTCCTTGGGAACGAGCGGGCCCAGGTACCGCGCGATCGGCCCCATGTCGCGGTGCGTCAGCTTGAACCACGCCCGCGCAAACGCGTCTGCGAACTGATCCGGATGCTCGTAGAAGCGCCGTGAAATTTTTTCGTAAGCAGGGTCAAACCGCAGGGAGAGATCGGTGGTCAGCATGGATGGCGCGTGATGTTTTGACGGATCGTGCGCATCCGGCACCGTACCGGCGCCCGCGCCATTCTTCGGTCTCCACTGATGCGCACCGGCCGGGCTTTTGGTCAGCTCCCATTCGTAGCTGAACAGGTTCGTGAAGAAGTTGTTGCTCCACTTCGTAGGCGTCGTGGTCCAAATGACTTCCAGGCCACTGCCAATCGTGTCATCCCCTTTGCCCGTGCCAAATTTGCACTTCCAGCCGAGGCCCTGCTCCTCGATGCTGGCAGCTTCCGGCTCTGCGCCTACCAGTTTCGCATCGCCAGCGCCGTGGGTTTTGCCGAAGGTGTGACCGCCGGCAATGAGCGCAACGGTCTCCTCGTCATTCATCGCCATACGGGCGAACGTTTCCCGAATGTCCTTTGCCGCCGCAATGGGATCCGGCTTTCCATTCGGCCCTTCCGGGTTCACATAGATCAGACCCATTTGCACGGCAGCGAGCGGATTCTGAAGATCACGGTCGCCGCTGTAGCGCTCGTCCGCCAGCCACTTGCCCTCAGGCCCCCAGAAAATGTCCTCTTCCGGCTCCCAGACGTCCTCGCGCCCGCCGCCAAAACCGAACGTCTTAAAGCCCATCGACTCGAGGGCGACGTTGCCGGCGAGAATCATGAGGTCGGCCCAGGAGATTTTCCGCCCATACTTCTGCTTGATCGGCCACAGCAGCCGGCGTGCCTTGTCGAGGTTCACGTTGTCTGGCCAGCTATTGAGGGGCGCGAAGCGCTGCTGGCCGGCGCCGGCGCCGCCGCGGCCGTCGCCGATGCGATACGTGCCCGCGCTGTGCCAGGCCATACGGATGAAAAGCGGCCCATAGTGGCCGAAGTCGGCCGGCCACCACTGCTGCGAGTCCGTCATCAAGGCATGCAGGTCCTTGACCACCGCTTTCAGGTCGAGGCTCTTGAACTCTTTCGCGTAGTTGAACTCCTTGTCCATGGGATCCGACAGCGGGGAGTGCTGGTGCAGGATTTTCAGGTTTAGCTGATTCGGCCACCAGTCCGCATTCGTCGCGGCCACACGTCCGCGAGCGCCGCCCATGACCGGGCACTTGGATTCGGTTGACGAGTTTTGCTCCTGCTTGGCGAGTTCTTTTTCCATGAGTTCATCTCCTTACGTACTTAACCCAAAAAGACTGGGACGAAATGCGAAACTATCCTGGCTTTCCCATTCGCGCCATCGCCGACCACGCTTTGCCGGCGCGTGCCATTCATCGCGTATCCACGCGCCTGCGACACTTAACGGGAAGCGTGTCGCGGAGCGCACTTCGTGCAGAGTCCCCGGAAAATCAGTTCGCATTCGCGAAGAATCCGCTTACCGAGGGAGGCCGAGGCAGGCCTGCGCACATCGTACCACTCGATGTCCTCAACCTTGCCGCAGCGGTCGCAGATGAAATGGTGATGCCGCATGCCTTTCGCATCGAATCGCGCGGCGCGGCCCTCGACGGCCACTTCCCGCACCAAACCCGCCTGCACCAGGTCCCGCAGATTGTTATACGTCGTGGCCCTGGAAGAGCGCGGATCCACGCGATTCACGGCTTCGAAGATTTCCGCAGCCGTGGGATGCCCGTTGCGCTCCATCAGGAATGCCATCACGGCGTAGCGCTGCGGAGTGCATCGCAACCCGCTGCCCTCCAAGGACCGTTTAATCGCTTCGGCATCCATTGAGTTACTTAGATTAAATCTAATGTGACATTTCGTCAAAGACATGCGCTTTTGGTTGCTGCTGCGAGCAGAAAGCTGGCGGATGCCGTACCGTATTCTCGGGGACCGACCTTGCTGATGCCGCTACGAAGATTGCAGCTGGAAAGACCTTTCGGGCAGAATTCTATCGAGATGCACCATTGATCGGGCAGCAAATTGTGAAGCGCCAGCTTGCGCCAAGCCACAGCAATTGAGTAACTTATGCTTCGTGTGCGAAAGTGGCGGAATTGGCAGACGCGCCAGACTTAGGATCTGGTGGGGAAACCCTTGAGGGTTCGAGTCCCTCCTTTCGCACCATAGCGTGATTGAGATCCCGCGCTGGGCTCGGGATTTCGGCAGCGGGCTCGGACGCCCGCTAAACGCCTCGACTTAGGATCTGGTGGGGAAACCCTTGAGGGTTCGAGTCCCTCCTTTCGCACCATTACGTTTTCCTGGGTCCTTCGGCTGCGCCTCCTTTCGCACCATCTGCTCCAGACGCCAGCCAGGTCAGCGCTGTGTGGCCAGCAAGGCTTCCAGCCGGGCCAGCCGCGCGGCCAACTCTTGAATCTCTTTCTGCTGTTGCGTGATCGTGTTTTCTTGGCGGTC
>Ga0335079_10004647_pt1 | contig 15782 bp, 14 predicted proteins | sample Lox_Sample_33_FD_206719 | JGI IMG/M metagenome (GOLD analysis project Ga0335079, IMG submission 206719) | Soil microbial communities from Loxahatchee National Wildlife Refuge, Florida, United States - Lox_Sample_3.3 | ecosystem: Environmental > Terrestrial > Soil > Wetlands | place: USA... | reverse complement strand
CCGCGCGGGCTCTTTCGAGATTCCACTCGAGATCAATGCCGTTCGCCACACGCGGCATCAAAACCTCCGCGAAGCGCACCCCCCAAGAATGCTCCTCATACTCGACGATGACCCCGACCGTGTATCCTCTCGTATCCGCCGCATAGTCATATCCGCCGTTGTTGTCCACCGTCCAGTTGAGAAACTGCAGGTGGCTGTCGCTTCCCGCCGAATTGAGATCAAAGAAATCCGCCATGCCGAATTTTCCGGCGCGGATTTCCAATCGCCTCGCGGGAAGAGTAGTGGAAAGGGAGAACGGCCCTCGCTCATTGGGCACGTGATCGTGCGAGAGCGGGATAATCTGATGGATCATCGCGCGAGCAAGGTACGGCGTTGACCCAAGTGTCGGGTTCCGCACGACATCGAGATTGGTGAATCCGGCCAGCCCAAATGCGTTGCTGATGCCGCGCCCGCCCGCGCTTTCCGCATCAACTAAAATCTCGGTGTCGCGGGTGAATTGCCATCCGAGGAACAGAGTGAGCACTCGAGAGCCCGCGTGCTCCGCCTCGGGCAAAAGGCTTTGCGGCCCCTGATATGGTGAATGGAACTCCGGATGCCACTGCTCGATGAAATTCATTTGCCCGGAAATCCAGAAGCGGCTCGATTCGGAATGCGGAAAAATCGTGGTGGGAGGTTCCGCGGAGTCGTCCGTCGAAGGCTCCTGTTGCGCGGCTTGCTGCGAAACTTCCCCGGAAACCGTTTGTCCCGGCAAGACGTCCGGCGCCAGGAGAGCCATCAGAACAAGCGCTGCGCCCGCAGTCGATCTCTTCAAAGTCGTCATGTTTCTCCAACGTCTGGGTTTACCGCAAGCGAGCGAGTCTACCTGTCGCGCATTAATGTTTCATAAATATAGGTCGGGAGATCGGCCATCCCGATTGCGAGCTCTTGGTTCTCAAATTACACTGTTTTGGTGAAGTCGAACTCCGTGGAAGGACCTGCCGCGCGAATCGTTTCGCTCGCTCCGAGCGCCACGTCAATTCTCTGCGAGATTGGCGCACAGTCTTCTCTTGTGGGCGTTACAAAATGGTGCGCCGACGTTGCTCCCGTCAAGCATCTGCTTCGCTTCGGCGATTGCTGGCGCCTCGATTCCGTGGACAAGATTCTGCGCCTACGGCCAACCCTTATCATCGGCTCGGTTCCTTTCCGTGCGGAAACCGTCGCCAAGCTACTCGAACGTCCCCTCCGCTTCCTGGCCATCAATCCGCGCCGTATTTCAGACATCTACGATGATATTCGTCTTCTCGCACGCATCACGCGGCGCGAGCGCGACGGCGAACGCCTTATTCTCCGCATGGAGAAGGAATTTCAACTCTTGCGCGCGCGAAGCACCCCGAGCTGCTCATCCTTCCCCCCTCGGGTTTACTCCGAGGCCTGGCCCAACCCGCGAATCAGTTCTCCGCCCTGGGTCGCGGAACTCATCGAAATCTGTGGCGGCCGAATGACGGTTCCCGCTGGCACGCGAGTCAGTGACCCTGATGTCGCCTCCGCGCGGCCGGAGATCATCGTTCTCGCCTGGACCGCCACGGGCTCCAAAGCCGATCCACGCAAAGCATACAGCGTGGCCGCCTGGAAGGAAGTCCCCGCAATCCAAACTCGCCGTGTGCGCGTCATTCGCGACGAACTGCTCAACACGCCTGGCCCACCGCTCCTTGAAGGTGCGCGCCAACTCTACCGGATCATTCATTCCAGCGCCGGGGCGAAAGTCTGATGCGCACCGTCGTCGCAGCTGTCATCGAACGCGGCGACCGCCGCATGCTCATCGGCCAGCGTCGGAAAGACGATTCCTCGCCGCTGAAGTGGGAATTCCCCGGCGGTAAAGTCGAACCCGGCGAAACGCCGGAAGATGCGCTCCGCCGGGAGCTCCGCGAGGAACTTGGGGCCAGCCTAACGCGCGCCGTCGAAATCGCTCGCGTCCAACACCGTTATGCGGCGGCCAATGAAGTCCTGGAAATTATTTTTTTCGGTGCTTCGATTGCGGGCGAACCGATCCAACCGAGTGTGTTTGAGAAAACCGCCTGGGTTTTGCCTCGTGAGCTCGGCAACTTCGACTTTTTGGCCGCGAACTCGCAACTCATCGCGCTTCTCGCCTCCGGCAAGATCAAACCGGCTGAGTTATTGGACAAATCCGCATAGAGAATTGCCTTTTGCCGGAACGCGGCACCCATGTTGAATGCAGATTCTGCGGTAACCGATTCTCATGGAACCTCATCCTAGAATTTGGAGCACAAACAAAAAGGAGGAGATCGAATGGAACCTCGCATGCAATACCACAAATATTCTCTCGATGCCCTGAAGCCGATGCTGGCCCTCGAAAGACATTTGGCCGCATCCAGCTTAGGCGAAAAACTGCTCAATCTCATCAAGCTCCGCGCTTCGCAGATCAACGGCTGCGCGTACTGCATTGACATGCACTGGAAAGACGCGCGTGTGCTCGGCGAGACCGAACAGCGCCTCTATGGTCTGGATGCCTGGCGCGAATCGCCCTACTACACTTCGCGTGAACGCGCTGCTCTTGAATGGACCGAAGCTGTAACGCTCGTCGCGCAGACGCACGTTCCTGACGAAGTGTTTGAGGCCTCAAAAAAGGAATTCAGCGAGCAGGAGCTTGTGGATCTCACCTACGCCGTTGCGGCCATCAATTCTTGGAATCGCCTGGCCATATCCATGCGCGCCGTCCCCGGCCTCTATCAGCCGCAGCAGAAGAAGGCGACTGTCGCATAACGGCGGGCACTACTTATAGGGGCGCAGCGCTGCTGCGCCCTTCTTTACATCATAAAAGGATTGGGTTCCCCTTGTCGGAACTGATTCCCAATTCTTTCATGGCCCTCTGCACCACGGACGCTTCAATCTTTCCATCAAGAAAGAGTTCGTGCAGCGCGGCCAGGGCAATGAACCGCGAATCCACTTCGAAGAAATCGCGTAGCGAAGCGCGCCCCTCGCTACGCCCGAATCCGTCGGTCCCGAGCGTCGCCATTCTCCGCGGCACCCATTTGCTGATCATGTTTGGCAGTGTCTTCAGATAATCCGTCGCCGCCACAATCACGCCAGGCGAGTCCGCCAGGCACTGCGTTACGTAAGGCACACGCGGCTTCCCTCCCGGATGCAGCCGGTTCAGCCGCTCGCACTCGTTGCCGTCGTTGTAAAGCTCCTTGTAGCTCGTCACGCTCCACACATCCGCGGCCACGCCGAATTTCTGGTCCAGAATCTCCTGCGCGCGTAACGCCTCGTTCAGAATCGCGCCGCTGCCGAAGAGTTGCGCACGTAGCTTGGCCTTTTTGTTGGACGTCGCGCGGAAGCGATACATTCCCTTTAGAATTCCTTCGCTCACTCCGCTTGGCATCGGCGGCATCGCGTACGGTTCGTTCATGACGGTGATGTAGTAGAAGCAGCTTTCGCCATCCTTGTACATCCGTCGGATACCGTCCTGAATGATCACCGAAATCTCGTATGCATATGCCGGATCATAGGCCCGCAAATTCGGCACCGGCAGCGCCAGAATGTGGCTGTTCCCGTCCTGGTGCTGCAATCCTTCTCCCGAAAGCGTCGTCCGGCCAGACGTACCGCCCAACAGGAAACCCCGCGCGCGCATGTCCGCCGCTGCCCAGATAAAATCTCCAATGCGCTGGAATCCGAACATCGAGTAGTAAATAAAAAAGGGAATCATATTGATTCCGTGCGTGGCGTACGCGGTTCCTGCAGCGATGAACGAAGCCATCGAGCCCGCTTCCGTAATTCCTTCTTCCAGGATTTGCCCGTCCTTTGCTTCCTTGTAATAAAGCAGCGTGTTTACGTCCACCGGCTCGTATTTCTGCCCCACGCTCGAATAAATTCCCACCGTCCGAAACAGCGATTCCATGCCGAACGTCCGGGCCTCGTCCGGCACAATAGGCACAATCAGTTTCCCGATTTCCGGATCGCGCAGCATTTTCCGCAGCATCGCCACGAAGGCCATCGTCGTCGAAACTTCTCGGTCCTCGCTTCCTTCGTGAAACTCCTTGAATAATTCGTCGTGTTCCGCGGCGATTGGGACTGCGCGGAGGTTCCGTTCCGGCAAGTATCCGCCTAACGCCTCCCGCCGTGCCTTCAAATATTGAAGTTCCGTGCTGTCTTCCGCCGGCCGGTAGAACGGCACTTTGGCCACGTCCTCATCGTTCAGCGGAATCCCGAATCTCGAGCGAAACTCCTTCAGTTCATCTTCGTTGAGCTTCTTCTGCTGATGCGTGACGTTTTTCCCTTCTCCCGCCTCCCCAAGCCCGTAACCTTTGATCGTCCGCGCCAGGATTACCGTCGGCGATCCTCTGTGCTCCACCGCTGCCTTATACGCGGCATAGACTTTGCGCGGATCGTGCCCGCCCAGCCGCAGTCTTCTCAGCGCCTCATCCGGCAGAGGCTCAACAAGTTTCAGTAACCTCTCGTCGTTTCCAAAAAAATGCTCCCGCACATATGCACCTGACGAAACCACCAGCTTTTGGTATTCCCCGTCCACCATCTCGCCCATGCGCTTAACGAGCAGTCCTTCCGTGTCGCGCTCCAAAATGGGATCCCACTCGCTGCCCCACAGCACCTTGATGACGTTCCAGCGCGCGCCGCGAAACGCCGATTCCAGCTCCTGAATGATCTGCCCGTTTCCGCGCACCGGTCCGTCCAGCCGCTGCAGATTGCAGTTCACCACGAAAATCAAGTTGTCCAGCTTTTCGCGCGAGGCGAGGGTGATCGCGCCCAGCGATTCCGGTTCGTCCGTTTCCCCGTCGCCCAGGAACGCCCAAACTTTCGCGTCCGTCCGCGGCTTCAACCCGCGGTCTTCCAAATAGCGGCTGAACCGCGCCTGATAAATCGCCATCAGTGGGCTCAATCCCATAGACACCGTCGGAAATTCCCAGAAATCCGGCATCAGCCACGGGTGCGGATACGAAGAAAGGCCTCCGCCCGGCTTCAGCTCGCGCCGGAAGTTTTCCAGCTTTTCGATGCTCAGCCGCCCTTCCATAAAGGCCCGCGCGTAGAAACCGGGAGCCGCATGCCCCTGAAAGTAGACAATGTCTCCCTCAAATTCCCCCGTTCTTCCCCGGAAGAAATGGTTGAAGCCCACCTCATAAAGCGTTGCTGCGGAGGCGTACGTCGAAATGTGCCCGCCGATGTTGTGCTCTTCCTTGTTCGCGCGCACCACCATCGCCAGGGCATTCCAGCGGATCAGCGATTTGATCCGCCGCTCAAGTTCCTGATCTCCCGGAAACAAAGCCTGCAGCCGCAGCGGGATCGTGTTCGCGTAAGGCGTGTTCGCCGTGAACGGCAGGTCAATCCCGCTCACCGTCGCGTGCGCCCGTAGGCGCTCCAAAATCTCCCTCGCCACTTCCGGTCCGCTCGATTCCAGAACCGAATCCAGGGACTCGAGCCATTCCTGGATCTCCACGTCGTCAATGGTATGTTGGGGCCTGACGGCTGTTTCGTTTTCCATGTTCTCTGCGTTCCTTGCTTGGTTGTCGTACGTAGCAGGTCGAGCGCTCGTCCCGCCTGCGCTTATCGCATCCATAAGTCAAATAGAATACACCCGCACGCGGCTCCTTGCACGGCCGCCTGCTCCCTATGTTTTCTCGGTTCTTACGCGCCGTCTGCGCGGCCCAGTGTCCGGCCGCCATCGAGTACCAAAATATGGCCGGTCATGAACTCCGCTGTCACCAAATACATCACTGCATCCGCAATTTCGTCCGGCCTTCCCGTGCGTCCCAGCGGCGCCAGCTTGCTGAACTCTTCTTCCCACTCGGGCGGATCCCCAGGCATTGTGATCGTCCCCGGAGCGATGGCATTCACGCGCACGTCTGGCGCGAGCGCTTTCGCCAGCACCCGCGTCAGCATCACCATCCCCGCCTTGGAAATAGAATGAGAAACAAGTCCAGGCCATCCCATCAATCCGCCTGTGTCTGCGAAATTCACAATCACGCCTTTGCTTCTCCGCAACAGCGGTGCCGCGGCCTGCGCGCAGAAAAACGGTGCCTTCGTGTTGGTATCCAGCGAAGCGTCCCAAATCTCTTCTGTCGTCGAAATAATGCTGCCCGGCAAAAAATTCGCCGCGCTGTTCACCAGAATATCCAGCCTCCCCAATTCGCTTCCTGCCACCGCCATCAATCGCTTGATCTCTTCGACATTCCCCAAATTCGCCTGGATCGCCGTTGCGCGCCGCCCCATCGCCTCGATCGTTGTCACCACCTCGGCCGCTTCGGCAGCCGACGCATGGTAATGCACCGCCACGTCCGCGCCTTCTTCCGCCAAGCGCAGCGCCACCGCGCGCCCCAGCCGCTTCCCTGCGCCCGTCACCAGCGCGACCCGTCCCCCCAGCCGTTTTTTCCTCTCGTCCGCCATTTTCCCGCCACGAAACGATTATGAACTGCGCCAAACACGAGCCTTTCGCCTGCTACAATTCTCCCCGTCCCCGCTTCAAGGAGCCCTCATGAAACTCGATCTTCTCGCCATTGCCGCCCATCCCGATGACGTCGAGCTCACTTGCGGTGGCACGCTCCTCAAAATGGCACAGCTCGGCTACAAAACTGGCATCCTGGACCTGACCGCTGGCGAAATGGGCACCCGCGGCACTCCTGAAACTCGAGCCGAGGAAGCCACTGCCGCTGCCAAAATCCTTAAAGTTCGTTGGCGCGGCAATCTTGGTGTCCCCGATTCAGATGTTCAGCCTCTCCGCGTTCACAAGCTCGCCCTCGCCAAAATTATCCGCGAACTGCGGCCCCACACCGTTATCCTTCCCTACTGGCAAGCCCGCCATCCCGATCATTATCATGCCTCAATCCTCGGATACGAGGGCTGTTTCCTTGCCGGCCTCAAGCAGCTCCCCATCGATGGCGATCCCTTCCGTCCCTTCAAAATCCTCTATTCCACGGTCTATGCGCCCGTCACTCCCACCTTCGTCGTAGACATTACCGGCCAATACGACCAGCGACGTCGCGCCATTCTCGCCTACAGTTCTCAATTCCGTCCAAAAGCCGCCTCACGCAAGAGTAAGGTCTTCCTTCCTCTCGACACCCTGGAGGAAGAGATGAATCGTCTCGCCCGACACTATGGTCAGTTGGTTGGCGTCCGATACGGCGAGCCCTTCCTGCAGAAGGAACTCATGAAGATTGATGATGTTATGGAGATTCCTGTCAGGTCCGTCTAAGCAGCCAGCCGAACCGTCGCGCAAATTGCTCAGCGCCTCTCGTCTGCCTGAGCGGGAGAAAACCCCGGCAGCGTCTGCCCATTCCCGGTTCTCTCGATCTTCACCTTGAGCATCTCTTCATGCTCGGCTCCCGATTTCCGCAACACTGCCACGGTGCTCAGCGCCTCGGAATATACGCGGCTCACCAAGTACACATCTCCCGTTCCGTTCTTCTTCCAAAGCTGCCCGATTTGTATCTTGGAAGGTGCCATTTCGTCAGACCCTGACTTTAGAAGGGCTTGCGGGGGGTGTCAACTCGAACCCTCATCCAATCGCGCCGAACGCCAACACCGGGGGCCCGGCTGTTCATCTCTTCAACCCCAAAAGAAACCTTCTTCCCCCTCCCATCATCTTAAGACACGGAGAACATCTCTTACCCCGCCTCCACGACGGGTGTATAATCACAGCCAGTTGGAGGTGACGCGCATGAGGAACATTTCGCGGCCCGCTTTCAAGATTCTCCTAACTGCCGCCCTTTTCGCCGCTCCCGGTCTGCTTATCGCTCAGACTGCCCCTCCCACTCAGGATCCTGCGCAGGCGCCTTCCTCCACTCCCTCCACCACCGGCCAGGACACCCCGGTCCAGCAGCAGGACACCGTCCACCCAAAGAATTCCAAGGACGATGTGGAGGCCATTGGCAACCGCAATGTCGGCAAGGGGCTCGACTTCTATTCCCTCGAAAAAGAGATCGCCCTCGGCAAATCCCTTGCCCAGGAAGTAGAGCGTTCCTCCAAGCTGATTGATGATCCCGTCGTCACAGAATACGTCAATCGCGTCGGCCAGAACCTGGTCCGCAACTCCGATGCCCGCGTACCCTTCACCATCAAGGTCATTGATTCCGACGAGGTCAACGCCTTCGCTCTCCCCGGTGGCTTTTTCTATGTCAATAGCGGTCTGATCCTTCGGGCCGATTCCGAAGCCGAGCTCGCCGGCGTCATGGGCCACGAAATCGCCCACGTCTGCGCTCGCCATGCCACCAAGAACGCCACCAAGGGCGACATTATTCAGATGGCTTCCATTCCGGCCATGATCTTCCTTCCTTACGGCTGGGCCGGGTACGGCATCTACGAAGGCATGAATCTCGCGATTCCTCTGACGTTCCTCAAGTTCTCCCGCAACAACGAGCGCGAAGCCGATTTCCTCGGCCTGGAGTACATGTATAAGGCCGGCTACGATCCGAACGCTTTTATCACCTTCTTCGAGCGCATCGAAGCCGACGAAAAGCGCCGTCCCGGCACCATCTCCAAGCTTTTCGCCACCCATCCCCCGACGCCTGACCGCATCGAAGCCAGCCAGAAGGAAATCGCGGAAATCCTTCCCGCCAAGGACGAGTACATCGTCACCACTTCCGAATTTGATCAGGTCAAAGCGCGCCTCCGCAATATCATGTTCCAGAAGAAGGTCAAGGACGGCCCCAACAAACCCACCCTCCGCACCCGCACCGAACAGTCTAAAAAGGGCGCGCAAACCCAGACCGATCCGTCCGATGACGACGATCGTCCAACTCTCAAGCGCCGTCCCGACGCCCCCGACGACAACAACCCCTGAGATTGCCCGTTGAACAGCTTCTAACCGTGAATTGAACTCTGGTTCTCGTTGTAATTCCGAGCGGTGCCAGGAGTTTGCCATTCTCAGAGCTTCAATCTTCCCTTAGGCCCTGGGAATCTTCCGCTCGCGATCGCCTCCTACCGTTGTAGAATCTCGCTCCTATGCCAGAACTCCGCATCGGCACCAGCGCCTTCACCGCTTCCGGCTGGGAAGGCACGTTCTATCCTCCCGGCCTCAAGCCCGCCGACTATCTTTCTTACTACGCCGCTAAATTCAACACCGTCGAGCTCGATAACACCTTTTACCGCGCTCCCGCACTCTCCACCGTCAAAGGCTGGGCCGCCAAGACTCCACCGGGTTTTCTCTTCGCCGCCAAAATTCCCCAGGTCATCACCCATGAAAAAGTCCTCGTGGATTGTGAAGACGATCTCTGCCACTTTCTCAAAACCATGGACGCTCTCGGCGAAAAACTCGGTCCTCTTCTCTTCCAGTTTGGCTATTTCAACAAATCCAAATTCAAATCCGCACTTGAATTTCTCGCTGTACTGAAACCCTTCCTCAAAAAGCTTCCCAGTGGGTATCAGTTCGCCCTTGAAATTCGTAATAAAGCCTGGCTTGATCCGCGCTTCGCCGATCTGCTCCGCGAACATCGCGTCGCCCTTGCTCTCATTGACCAGTCCTGGATGCCCCGTCCCTGGGAAATTCCTACAAAATTCAATCTCTTCACCGCCGAGTTCGCTTACGTCCGCTGGCTCGGCGATCGCAAAGGCATCGAGGAGCAAACCAAGTCCTGGGACAAAGTCATCGTCAATCGCACCCGTGATCTCAAGAGCTGGGCCGATTTCCTCCGCTCTGCGGTCACCAACGTCAAACTTCTCAAGATCTTTGCCTTTGCCAACAATCACTACGCCGGCCATGCCCCCGCCACCGTCAATACCTTTCTCGACATTTGGAACAGCTAGAAATCTGCCGCACTTCCGCCTCATTGACATCCCCCGCAACGCAGCTACAATCAACCCCACGCGCGCTTCGCCCTTCAGGTCTCCCTGCATTCCGCTGTTCCGGTTGAGGAGGAACCGATGTCCGACGATCTCGATGACATTCTCGGTGGTGAAGGCACACTTCATCGTGCCATTGAGTCCTTCTACAAAAAGGTTTTCGCCGACGATACCCTTCGTCCCTTTTTCGAAACGACGGACATGGCTCAACTCCTCGCACGCCAACGAATGTTTGTTTCCATGCTTTTGGGTGGAACTGATTCTTATACCGGCAGGGACATCTCCACCGCTCACGCTTTGGCGCGCAGAAATGGCCTCAATGACGGCCATTTCGACCGCTTCATCCAGCACTTCCGCGAAGCCCTTACCGAAGCTGGTGTCTCCACAGAGAAAGCCGCGAGAGTCGCTCGCCTCCTCGAGTCCAACCGCCACTCCGTCCTCAATCCATAATCTCTGTCCGCGTTAACGGCCGGCCAACGCTTTCTAGAGGCGGGCGAGTGTCGCAAATCCCGTCCGCCGTGGAAATAAAGATCGGCGCGATATCCGAGAATTGTTTGCGAGCGGCCGCTTCAGCTGATTGGACATGAACGCAAATCGAGCTTGGCGGTCTCCGGGATGGCGAATGAAGTAACGAGAAACAATCCGCTTTACCCGCTGAATTGCCGGGCGTATAAGAGGGCCCATCCGGGAAGTCAAATCGGGAATCCCGGCTTGCCATCGAAGGTTCTGAAAGTCGTCTTTTGAACGCTCGGATCGGGAGGGTCTTATGCCGGTGCGCAGCGATTCCCAATTCTTCAAGTTTTTTTTCATCGCATTTGGATGCATCGCGCTGCTGGTTGCAATTGGCAGTCTTCGCGTTCGGGCGCAAAGCGCTCACGTAAAGAATATCGTCTTGGTTCACGGCGCCTGGGCGGATGCTTCAGGCTGGAAAGGCGTGTACGACATTCTCGCCAAGGATGGCTATGACCTGACCATGGTGCAAGAACCGGAAACTTCGTTTCTGGAGGATGTCGCCGCCACGAAACGCGTCCTGGCTTTGCAAAACGGGCCGTGCATTCTCGTTGCTCACAGTTATGGAGGAGCTGTGATCACCGAGGCAGGAAACGAACCAAACGTTGCGGCACTCGTCTACGTTGCCGCGCACATGCCGGATGCCGGCGAAAGTGAAGCCGAGGACGGAAAGCGATTTCCGAGTGACCTGAGCAAATCAGGCGCGATCAAGAAGACGCCGGAGGGGTTCACATATCTGGATCCCGCCCAATTTCATGAATATTTCGCGGCCGATCTTTCCCCGTCTCAAGCCGCCTTCATGGCGCGATCTCAGGTATTCAACTTCGCCGCCAACTTTTCTGCCACGATTACCAAACCGGCCTGGCGTACAAAGCCGAGCTGGATGGTAGTAGCAGGGAGCGACCGCACCATCAACCCGGAACTCGAACGGTGGTACGCCGCGCGCGCCAAGAGCCACACCATTGAGGTGCCGGGAGCAAGCCACGTTGTCTACATCTCGCATCCGAAGGAAGTTGCCGCGGCGGTTGAGGACGCAGCAGAGCATGCCCGGTGAACCCTTACCGTGTGTACCTGAACCTGCCGCCCGCCCAATCCGTCGCTACTGTGCCTGCATCTCCTTTTTCCTTCCCTTGTGCTGCCAAGTCCTCACATCTGCTCTTGGTCGCAGGCGTCAGGCTCTCCGTGTCTTCTAACCCTCTTCGAGTTCTCACCCACCGGACTCTCGCCGCAGGCCATGGCTGCGGGGGGGTTTTCATCCAATTGTTTTGGTCGAAGCGGGTTCCGCGAGTCGCTTGAATCTATCGTTTTCCGGCGCGTTCATTTTCTAGGGCTCGGCCAATCCCATGCAGGACGGTCTCTCGGGAAAATGGCTTTTGTACGAAAATTGCGTCTTCGGAAAGTCCACGGTCGCCGTCATTTTGGTCAAGATAGCCCGTCATGTAAACGATCTTTACGAGCGGCATTAGACTCTTTAGCCGTACCCCCAGCTCTGTTCCCCGCATCTTGGGCATTACAACATCCGTTAGCACAGCATGAATGGAACCGCGAAGCCGCTCCGCTGTCTCGAGCGCTTCCAACCCGTCCTCGGCCGTAAGCACACTGTAGCCTGCCGCCGTCAGAAAGCCGCAAGCGAGTTCCCGCACTTCCTTTTCGTCTTCCACCACGAGCACGGTCTTTCGGCGCCCAGCGCAACCTGTCGCATTACCTGCTGTTTCACCGCATTCACATGCCAGGGGTTCTTCTGTGCGTGGCAAATAGATTTCAAATCGGGTTCCGTTTCCGGGTTCTGATTCGACCCAGACGAAACCTCCGCTCTGGCTCACAACACCGTATACCGTTGCAAGACCCAGCCCCGTCCCTTTGCCCGGTTCCTTCGTCGTGAAAAAGGGCTCGAATACACGCGCCTTTGTGGCGGCATTCATTCCATGTCCCGTGTCGGTGACACCTATCAAAATATATTTGCCGGCCTCAATTGACGGACGTAAACGCATAAAGCTCTCATCTACTACGACGTTTCGCGTCTCGATGGACAGCTTGCCCCCCTGGGGCATCGCGTCGCTTGCATTTACTGTCAGGTTCAGAAGCACCTGTTCAAATTGCCCGGGATCCACTTTGACCCGCCCAAGCGAATTCCCAAGTTGAAGATTGAACTCAATTTCTTCGCGTATCAGGCGCCGCAGCAGCTTTCCCATTTCGACAATCAGATTGTTAATGTCCAAAACTCTGGCTTGGAGCACCTGCATCCTGCTGAAAGCAAGCATCTGGCGGGTCAGAGAAGCCGCCCGGTCGGCTGTTTTCCGGATTTGTTCAGAGTGAATATAAGTAGCGTCGCCCGGCTTGATATGATCGAGCAGCAATTCGCTGTGGCCCTTGATCACCGTCAACAGATTATTAAAGTCGTGAGCGACCCCTCCCGCCAGCCGCCCGAGTGCATCCATCTTCTGCGCCTGCCGGAGTTGGCCTTCGAGTTGTTCTCGCTGCTCTTCGTTCCTTTGCAGGGTGCCCCGCATTCCAAGGAAGGCCCGAGTCAGATTTGAGATTTCATCGTGGCCGCTTGACTCAAGGGGATGGGTAAAGTCTCCTTGTTCGAGAGCATGAACTCCCTGCACCAGCGATGCGAGCGGGCGCGTGATCGTGTTGGAAATCAGGAATATCAGCGCGGCTCCAAGGGAGATCGCCACGAGCGCGAGCCCGGTCAGAAGTTGATTGAGTCTCTGAAGGTAGGCTGCTTCCTGGCTGTATGATTTGAGAATGATCAGGTCTACGGACGGATACAGGCCCGGAGTTAACTCAAGGGAACTCGCGTAATACCGCTGGCCTTCAAGGTAGATCTGAGTTTGTGCAACGCCGTCGCGAATTTGATCCGTTAACTCCGCTTCCTCTGCGGACGCTAGCGTGCTGATTGCGACTTCCTTCCCGGAGCGGAAGACGACGTCGGTTGACGCAATCCTTTGGAGGTCACGGGCGGCTCGGCGGTCGATCAGCCGGCCCACGGCTACATACCCTAGAAGATTCTTCTTTCTCGAGGCGACCTCGTAGAAAGGCTGCAATGCCATCTGGTACAAATTCCCGTCACCGACCCACCATCCAGAGGTCTCACCCCGGCTCAAGGACCGTAACATCATCTGTTGCGCTGCAGCTTGAGGAAATGCCCAACTCCTCGAGTGCAGTGCCAAAATCTTGCCGCTCCTGTCCGCGAGCACGAACAAGTTGCAGTCGTCGGACTGCCAGGGATCGTCGCCAGCGTCCTCGATGGCGGTGGCGTCGCCGTTCCGCATGTATGCCAGCGACGCGAGCAGGTCCGCCTTGCGGCTCAACGCCATCTGCTCGTTCCGCTGTACAACCTGAAACGTCAAGATCGCGTTCCGCGCGTCGTGTTCAATTTCTTGCCGCGCCTGTGCTTCGGCGTTTCGCTCCACCACAAGTAGGGTGGCGCACGTAAGCCCTGTAGTTACCAAGACAAACGAAAGGATAAGCTTGGTGCGTAGTCGTAGAGCCGGTTTCCCCCGCCCAAGGAGGTTCGAGACAGTGCGTCCCACTGCTCCGAGCATCCGTCTCAAATGAAATGACACGAGACCCTCACGCTGGCAGCCAAGCAAGCGGACCAGAATAGGCTTGCAGTACTTTTCCGCTGGTACTTCCGTTATCAGGCCGACAAAACTCTCGGGCGCCCGTAGAATCAGGAACTTGCGGGCACGGATTGCAAATCTTCGATCTCTCAGCCCCTTCGCATATCCTCGCCAATTCACGCCGCCGGGAAGGCTCGCCATCCTGAGGGGTTTCACTCTTGCACCCCGAAGGATCCCCTTATGGGTGTGGCGATCCCGAATCTCTCAAAAAGCCAGGGCCTTAGCCGCGCCGCAACTTGCGCCGGGTGGCCCAGACGCCGCCTTTGCGTCTGGGTCTGTTCTTCCCTCCTCTTGTAGCGGCGATTCTATACCACCACCCTCGCCCTTTTCTCCCTGCGCCGATTTTTCGCCCCGAGCCCCTCGAAGGTTGGCTCGGCTTTCTCTTGATTTCCTGTTCTAAGTCATCCTGGAGTGGCGGGTCTTCAGACCCGTTCTTGTTTTCCCCACCCGGCGATTGCAAATCGCGTTCCCTCTCCTTCTTTTCACTGCCTGTTCCCCATCTTTCGCGCTTTTTGCAAAGGGTGGGAAATTCTCCGACTCTCTGGCTCTACGACGCTTCGACCCGTTGACCATCTGATATTCGCTTCTCAGCCCCGAAATTCCGCCATTCCCTGCAAAGTACTTAACAGTTAGTTCCCTTTTCTGCTACCATTCCCTATGTTCGCTCGCCGAAAGCTGCCCCCCCTTTCTTGCACGATCTCTGCGCTCTCTGTGGCGAAATCCCTCGCTGCCCATGTTCAGCATTCTCCCCTTCACCAGCGCTCCCAGCCTCTTTCCTCTAACCTCTTTATTTGCCGCACATACAAAATAATCACCTGCAAGTCCTTTCCCTGCCACACTTACAAAAACAAAGGACTTATAACCCCTGTGTTTGCCGCACATCCGAATAAAAGGGGGGTGGCGCCGGAAAATGTTGACCAGCGACACCCCCGCCTCCGAATCTGCCCAGCCTTCGGGATATTTCTTGGAAAAAACTTCCTGGCAAGAAAACCAGAACCTCAACCCGCCCGTTGCCTACTGTCGCCGGCGCTCGTCCGGCGCCGCCACGATCCCCATGCGCCGCAATTCATCCGAATAATACTTCCGGTGCAGCACTTCCCACTCCTCGCTGCCTTCCAGAATTTCTTTCTTCTGCGAAGTGATTTTTTTCTGCACTTCCGCTTCGATCTTTTCTTCCTCACGCAGCAGGTTCGAGAGAATTTGCACGATGTTCTGCCGGATCGTGTCCCGGTCCTCGATGAATTCCACGTCGTTGCTCGCCACCAGCACTTCCGTCATCTTGTGCGAGAGCCGCACGATCTTTTCCCGGCTGATTCTCATTCCCTTCCCCGTAAGCTCCTAGAGCAGGATCAGTTTCTTGTCCCGCGCGATTTGCGCCTTCACCTTCTTGAACATTTCCTGGTACGAAACGCCCGTCCGCCGCATCTCGTCCTGGTGCTGGATCAGAATCTGCCGCGCCTCATCGTTCACGCGGTCTTCCACCGTCAGCTCGTCCATCATCGCCTGCCGCAGCCGCTGCGTCACCCCTTCCGCGGCTTTCGTCTCGATCAATTCGCCTTCGACCAGCTTTTTGACGGTATCCGCCGCCATGTGGCCCACAAAATCGCGGTTCAGCAGCATCCTCAGCGCGTCCTTTTGATCATTTGTGAAACAATCAGTCTAACGGCTGCTCCACAAAAGTGCAACCGCGCCTCCCCTTCCTCTTTTTGCGTCATCGAGCTCGCGCGCAACTCACCCAGCGCCGCGAAATGCAGCTTTCCTCTCGCGTTGACGCTTCTTTCCTCTTCCTGTACGATGAATTGGTTGGGGCGGTTAGCTCAGTTGGTTAGAGCGCCTGCCTTACAAGCAGGAGGTCGCAGG
>Ga0335079_10004646_pt1 | contig 15784 bp, 18 predicted proteins | sample Lox_Sample_33_FD_206719 | JGI IMG/M metagenome (GOLD analysis project Ga0335079, IMG submission 206719) | Soil microbial communities from Loxahatchee National Wildlife Refuge, Florida, United States - Lox_Sample_3.3 | ecosystem: Environmental > Terrestrial > Soil > Wetlands | place: USA... | reverse complement strand
TTCGACTCCATGAGTCCATTTTCCGATCAACTGCAGAAATTCGACAAGAATCACGATGGCAAGCTGACGCCGGATGAGTATGGCGCCGACCCCGACCTGATCGGGATCGGACAGTTTGGCGGGAACCGGGATGGGATTGTCACGCAAGAGAAATGGGACGAACACCAGCGCACGATACAGGCGCCATCCAGCCTGGTGGCCATTCGGCTGGATGGAGATTCGGGGGCTCAGGGGAAGGAACTCTGGAGGCACCAGAAGAGCTTTGTCGGCGTCGTGCCATCGCCCCTTTTCTACGAGGGAGTGCTTTATCTCGTCAAGAACGGCGGCCTGCTCACTTCATTCGACGGGGAAACGGGCCAGGTGATAAAGGCGGGCCGGGTCGCGGGCGCAGTGGGTGGCTACTCGGCGTCGCCGGTTGCCGCGGAAGGGAAGTTATTTCTCGCGAGCGAGGAAGGAAAAGTCAGCGTGCTAAAAGCTGCGCGCGCGTGGGAGGTCATCGCGATCAATGATGTGGGCGAGGGCTGCTACGCCACGCCGGCGCTGGCGGGCGGGCACATCTACGTGCGCACCAGCGAAGCTCTGTACCGCTTCGGAACGGTGCGCCGGGAGTAGGCGGATGGTGTAATAAAGTCTTCTGCATTCCCGCAGTCCCACTGGTGCGTATTGCAGGTATGCGACTGGGAAGACTATGGCCGGCATGGCTGGCGCTGGGGCTTGCGTTTGGCTCAACGCTGGCGCAGGACAAGCCAGAATACACGTTTGGCACAACCGTCGTAGACTCGTTCGGCTTGCAAGGTCGCGTTTATCCGCTGAAGCCGGGAACCAAGATGCTGCCGAAGTTCGCGCACATGCGACCCGCCGGTTCAATTTATACCACCTCGTTGAACGTTTGGCCGCAGAACTTCGAGGAGGGATTCCCGAATATCACGGACCGGTTCGAGTGGTTCGCGATTGAGTATACCGGCAAGTTCTGGGTCGAAGAGTCGGGGCACTACCGGTTCAGCTTGTTGGCGGACGATGGAGCCAAGTTTTATCTGAATGGTGAAGTCGTCATCGACAACGATGGAGTTCATAACGCCAGGGCGGTGAGCGGGAGTGCGACCCTGACACGGGGTGTTCACGACATCAAGGTGGAGTACTTCCAGGGCCCACGGTTCACGGTGGCACTCGTGCTGGCCGTTTCGCCCCCAGGTAAACCGTGGCGCATTTTCAACATGAACGACTTCAAGCCTCCCAACGACCCAGAGCAGTTGCAGAAGGGCGGGATTTCCGACATCCGCCCAACCACCCAGTAGCGCCAAAATCCGGTGGCGCCGGGCTGAATGGCGCAGGCGACCGGAAGAGATCGCGCGAAGAGGTGTGGATGAGATGCGTCCCGGGCTACTGGGCCGGGGCGGCGGTCTGGACGCCGAGTTTGTCGAGGATCTGTTTGACGTAGTCGGTTGTTTCGGGGATAGGGGGCACCGCGCCTCCGGCCTCGTCGACTTTGGCGGGTCCGGCGTTGTATGCGCCGAGGGCTACAGCCAGGTTGCCGCTGTAGCGGCCGATCAATTCTTTCAGGTATTTGGCGCCGGCATCGATATTCTGTTTGGGATCGAAGGGATCCTTGACGCCGAACTGGGTGGAGGTGTCGGGCATGAGTTGCATCAGGCCTTGAGCGCCTTTCTGCGAGACCGCGCAGGGGCGAAAGGCGGATTCCTGCTGGATGACGGCGGTCAACAGGCGCGGTTCCAGGCCTTCGCGTTGAGCGGCCTCGAGGAGGATGGGGGCGATGCTGGCTTCCGGCACGGGATCGCAGACGACATCGGGGAGGGCTGATTCAGGCATGGCGGGCTCCATCGCCAGCGGCGGGGGGGGCGGAGACAAAGGCGGCAGATTAAAAAAGGAGCCGGCGGCGGTAGCGGAGACAGGGCCGGCCTGTTTCCCGACCGAAGCCGCCAGGCCCTTGGCAACCGAGGCGCGCTGTTTGTCGATGGACGATTGCATGGCGGCGATGGTACTTTCGCGCTGCTTTTGAGCCGCCTTTTCCATGGCGGACTGCGCGGCAGGAGGGGCGGCGGTGGGGTCTGGGGTTTTGGCCGGCGGCTGCGCGGCTTGAGGGGCCGGAGCGGCGATGCTAACCAACGGGCTACTCAGAATACTCACCAGCAGCCAATGGGCGAGGGGCGTTCTCATTTATAAATAGGAAGATCGACCGAGGTCGGAAAAACTTTAGTAAAAAAAGGTTAGAAAGGTGACCTTTTTTGACCGAAGAGTTCTCATAAGGGAGCACTCAGAGAGCTCCGAGCAGAGAGGACGTAGTTATGGACATCACGGGAGTGAACGGAGTGGGCATGATTCCCGCGACGGCTCCTGCGCCAGCCGCGCCGGAGCATGTGGCGGAAAATCGCGACATCGTGCAGGCCGTCAAGGCCGCCAACGCGGCATCCAGCTTTGGCGACAACAATGAAGTGAGTTTCATGCTGGATCGCAACACGAAGTTGCCGGTGATCCGGATCATCAACAAAGCGACGAAAGAGGTGGTGGAGCAGATTCCGGCCGAGTACTTGTTGCAGTTGGCCCAACAACTGGGGCCAGGCGGCCACTAGAGTTTGGCTACGGCAAAAACCTTACGGCGGGCCGATAAGGAGGGTAGGAGCCATAGATGCCAAGCAATCCTTACGCCGCCCACCTGGACGTCAGTATCCTGACGGCGGAGCCGATCGAGCTGGTGCGCATTCTGTACCGGACAGCGCTGAGCTCGGTGAGCGCGGCCCGCGCTCATCTGGCGGCCGGCCAGATCCAGGAGCGCTCGCAAGCCATCAACAAGGCGGTGAGCATCATCCACGAGCTGGCACTGTCGCTGAATCCTGAAGCGGAGCCGACGCTGGCGAGTACCCTGGCGGAGCTGTATGACTACATGCAGCGCCGCTTGCTGGCGGCCAATTTCGAGCAGTCGGATGCCCCGCTTGCAGAAGTGATGGGATTGCTGGAGACCATGACCGACGCGTGGTACGAAGCGAATCCGAATGGCGGGCAAGAGGCGTCGGATGAGCGCGTTCTGGTGGAGACGTAGGGCCGGCTGCGAGCAGCCTTAACTTCAACGGGCCGACGGGGGCGTCGGCCGCGGACCAGGGGGTCCGCCCCACGGTTCCGGCTAGCCTTGCAAATCCACGGTGCTGAAAAAGTAGCGGAGTTCGACTTCGGCGGTTTCAGGGGCGTCGGAGCCGTGGATGCAGTTGCGCTCGATGCTTTGAGCGAAGCGTTTGCGGACGGTGCCGTCGGCGGCGTTGGCAGGATTGGTGGCGCCCATGACTTCGCGCAGTTTGGCGATAGCGTCTTCGCGCTCGAGCGCCATCACGACGATTCGGCCTTCCGTCATAAACTTCACCAGACTGGGAAAGAACGGCCGCTCGCGGTGGACGGCGTAGAAACCCTCGGCCTCGGTTTGGGTGAGGCGCGTCATGCGCAGCGCCAGAATTTTGAAGCCGGCCTTTTCGAGCATGGAAAGGATGTCACCGGCGTGGCCTTCGGCGACGGCGTCGGGTTTGATGATGGAAAACGTTCGCTGCTTCATAAACGGATTTTGACTTTTTCTCCCATTTCAGCGGGCGAGGAGCAGACGGTAATGCCAGCCGCTTCGAGAGCCCTGATTTTGTCGGGCGCGGCGCCGGAGCCTCCGGAAATAATGGCGCCGGCATGGCCCATGCGGCGTCCAGGCGGAGCGGTTTGGCCGGCGATGAATCCGACGACGGGCTTTTTCACGTGCTCGCGGACGTAAGCCGCGGCGGTCTCCTCGGCGTTGCCACCGATCTCGCCGATCATGATGATGGCGTGCGTATCGGGATCTTCGTTGAACAGACGGATGGCGTCGACGAAGTTGGTGCCGATGACGGGATCGCCGCCGATGCCGATGCAGGTGGATTGGCCGATGCCCAGCCTGGTCAACTGGCCGACGGCTTCGTAGGTCAGCGTTCCGGAGCGCGAGACGACACCAACATGGCCTTCTTTGTGGATCTGCGCGGGCATGATGCCGATTTTGCACTTGCCGGGCGAGATGATGCCGGGACAGTTCGGACCAATGAGGCGGGTCTGCTTGCCGCCGAGAAAATCCCAGGCGCGCACCATGTCGAGCGCGGGAATGCCTTCGGTGATGCAGACGACTAAGGGCAAACCGGCGTCGGCGGCCTCCATGATCGCGTCGGCGGCGAAGGGCGGGGGGACGAAAATCACGGAAGCATTCGCTCCGGTGGCTTTCACGGCGCCGGCGACGGTGTTGAAGACGGGCAGTTCGAGATGAGTGCTGCCGCCTTTGCCCGGGGTGACGCCACCCACTACCTGGGTGCCGTACGCGATAGCTGCCTGTGCGTGGAAGGTGCCTTCTTTTCCGGTGAAGCCCTGGACGAGCAGGCGGGTCGAGCGGTCAACCAGGACGCTCATGCCGCCAGCCTCACGACTTTTTCGGCGGCGTCGCGCATGTCGTCGGCAACGCTGAAGTTGAAACCGGATTCGGTGAGGATTTTGCGGCCGAGCTCGACATTGGTGCCTTCCATGCGGACGACGATGGGGACCTGGATGTTGAGATCGCGGGCCGCCCCGACGACGCCCGTGGCTAGTGTGTCGCAGCGCAGGATGCCGCCGAAAATGTTGATCAATACGGCTTTCACATGATGGTCGGAGAGCAGGATGCGAAAGGCATTTTTCACCTGCTCGGCGCTGGCGCCGCCGCCCACGTCGAGAAAGTTGGCGGGCCGGCCGCCCGCGTATTGAATGATGTCCATAGTGGCCATGGCGAGGCCCGCGCCATTCACCATGCAGCCCACGGTGCCATCCAGCTTGATGTAATTTAAGCCGAACTTGGAGGCCTCGATTTCGAGCGGGTCCTCTTCGTTCAAGTCGCGCAGCTCGAGGAGGTCTTTGTGACGGTAGAGCGCGTTGTCGTCCAGGTTGATCTTGGCGTCGAGCGCGTAGACTTTGCCGTCCTTGGTAAGGATGAAAGGATTGATTTCAGCGAGCGAAGCGTCGACGGCCACGTAGGCGCGCGACAGAGCCGTCATGGCCGCCACGGCCCCGTTAATACTTGCAGCGGGAACGCCTATGCCGAACGCCAGGTTGCGGGCCTGGTACGCGGCGAGGCCGGAATCGGGATCGAACGCTTCCTTCAGAATCAGTTCCGGAGATTTCGCCGCTACCTCTTCGATCTCCATACCCCCGGCTGCCGACGCCATGAACACGGGGCGAGCCTGGGTGCGATCGAGAACGATTCCGAGATACAGCTCGCGCTCAATGGGAAGCGTCTCTTCAATCAGCAACCGCTTCACGACGCGCCCTTCGGGGCCGGTCTGGTGTGTGACCAGCGTCATGCCCAGTATCTTTTCGGCGATCGCCGTGGCCTCAGCGGCGTCGCTTGCGACCTTGACGCCTCCGCCTTTGCCGCGCCCGCCGGCGTGAATTTGCGCCTTCACCACGACGCTTCCGCCGATCTCGCGCGCCGCGGCGGCAGCCTCGTCCACCGAGAAGGCAACTTTGCCGCGGGGCACAGGGACCTTATAGCTGGCCAGGATCGCCTTGGCCTGATACTCATGAATTTTCATGGAGTGCGCTTATGCTAGTATGGCGAGAAAGCCAGACTAATTTCCCACTATAACATGCCGTTTTTGCAGTATCTTCACGCAGTTGCCGAGCGCCGCAGCCTCGGAACGCAGGAGGCTTCCGAAGCCATGGAAGCGATTCTTGCCGGCGACGTTTCCTCGACGCAGATCGCGGCATTTCTCACGGCGCTGCGCATGAAGGGGGAGACCGTGGATGAGCTGGTGGGGTTCGCGCGCGCCATGCGAAACCGCGCGGTGCGGGTGGATGTGGGCTTGCACGGCGAGACGCTGCTGGATACGTGCGGCACGGGTGGTGACGGCCAGTCCACCTTCAACATTTCGACGATTGCGGCGTTTGTCGCCGCCGGAGCGGGCGTGCGCGTGGCCAAGCACGGCAACCGGTCAGCGTCGGGACAGTGTGGAAGCGCGGATTTGCTGGAGAGCCTGGGCATTGCGGTGTCGCTGCCTCCGGAGGCGGTAGCGCGGGCCATTCGTGAAATTGGCATCGGATTTCTGTTTGCGCCTTCGGTTCACACGGCGATGAAGCACGCGCATCCGGTGCGTGTGGACCTGAAGATGCGGACGGTGTTCAACCTCCTGGGACCGCTGACGAATCCCGCGGGCGCCACCGCGCAACTGGTGGGCGCGCCATCCGAGCACGCGGCGGAACTGATGGCGAGGGCGCTGGCAGAGCTCGGTCTGGAGCGCGGGTTTGTTGTGCACGGCGCCGATGGTCTGGACGAGATCACCACGACGGGCACGACCTTCGCGTTCGAGATCCGCGGCGGGCGCGTAGAACGCCGCACGCTCTCTCCGGAAGATTTCGGAGTTGAACGAGCGCCCGCTTCAGCCCTCAAGGGCGCCGATGCAGAAACCAACACGGTGATCGCGCGCGCGATTTTCAAGGGAGCGGTAGGGCCGCCGCGCGATATCGTGTTGGTGAATGCCTCGGCGGCGCTGGTGGCGGCGGGCAAGGCTGCAAATTTTCTGGAAGCGATGAAGATGGCGGGGAACTCGATCGATTCGGGCGCGGCGTGGAAGAAGGTGGAAGCGCTGGCGCGGTTCCGGTGAAGCGGTAGCAATTAAGCCGCGAATGAACGCGAATGAAACAAAGAAGAGGTCGGGCGGCCGCAGATCTGGGGATCCGCACAAACAGATTTACATGACGCCGGAGTGGCGTTTCAAAATCTGCTGGAGGTTTTGGGAGAAGGCGGAGCGGGCGAGCACCATGTCGCAGCCGGTTTCGTGAGCTTTCTGCTTCAGTTCGCCCTGGACGTGCGACAGGTAACCGATGACGCTGATGTCTTTCAGCTCGGCGGTGCTTTTCAGCTTGGTGATGATTTCGAGCGGGTTCACGCTCTCGAAATTCAGATCAAAGATGATCAGAGTGGGATGTGCATGGGCTTTCGCCAGGACTTCGTGCTCATCCTTGATGAATTCCACCGACAAACCGGCGCGCTTGGCGGCGTCGTTGATCTTCACCGAAAAGAACAGATCGCTGACAACCGCCAGAACTTTCTTGTTACCCTGCCTGTGCATAGAGTTCAGCTACAACGATTCTCCCTCTGAGAAACTTCAAGCTGGCCTGGTCTTTGGTCCCGATTGAAAACCGGAAGGAAAGTCCATCTTACTCGGTCTGAACGGGGCCGCGCAAGGCGGGCGCGGGATGGGTCCCGGCGCTGGTGTGTCGGGTTGGGCACGAATTCGCGGCGGCTGCGGCATGGAACCGGCAAGCACCATGATATTTTGAAGTACATGTCTTTTGAGAATCCGTTTCAGGATCCGCTTCGCTTCGAGCGCCGCATTCCGGAATGCACGGTCACGATCTTCGGAGCGAACGGGGACCTGACGAAGAGGAAGCTGCTGCCTGCGCTGTACCGGCTGGCGTACGAACGGCGCTTGTCTCCCGGATTCGCGGTGCTGGGAATTTCGCGCACTCCGATGAGCGACGACGAGTTCCGCGAGAAGATGTCCAGTTCGGTTGAGCAATTCCTGGAAGATTCTCCGTTCGACAAAGAAGTGTGGGCTGGGTTCGCGCGGAGCCTGTATTACATGGCCGGGGACATCAGCGATTCACAAACTTTCTCCAAGCTGGCAACGCGGTTGGGGACGATTGATGGGGAGCGTCACACCGGTGGAAACGTGCTGTTCTATCTTTCCACGCAGCCCAGCCAGTACGCGGAAGCGGCCAAGGGAATCGGCGCGGCCGGATTGGCCAGCGGGCAAGGGTGGCGGCGTATCGTGATCGAGAAACCATTCGGACACGATCTGGCGAGCGCGCGGGAGCTGAGCGAGAAGCTGCACGAGGTTTTCCGCGAGTCGGAGGTTTACCGGATCGATCATTATCTGGGCAAAGAGACGGTGCAGAATATTTTGGCCTTCCGTTTCGGGAATGGCATTTTCGAACCGCTGTGGAACCGGCGCTACGTGAATAGCGTGCAGATAACGGCGGCCGAATCGATCGGTGTGGAGGGCCGCGGAGCCTACTACCAGGAAGCGGGCGCGCTGCGGGATATGATCCAGAATCATCTGCTGCAGATTCTGGCGACCACCGCGATGGAGCCGAGCGCGACGTTTCAGCCGGATGCGGTGCGCGACGAGCGGGCGAAGCTGTTGCGGACGATTCGAATTATGAAACCGTCGGAAGTTCTCGAGAACTCGGTTCCGGGCCAATATGGACCGGCTCGCATAGGGGGGGCCGACGTGGTTGGTTTCCGCCAGGAGCCGGGAGTGAATCCCGCGGCGCAGACCGATACCTACGCGGCCGCCACGTTCTACATCGACAACTGGCGATGGGCCGGCGTTCCGTTTTACATCCGCACGGGCAAGCGGCTCCCCAAGCGCGTGACGGAAATTGCGATTCAATTTAATGCCGCGCCGCACGCGGTCTTCGGCGAGCACGGAGATGAGACCACACCCAACCTTCTCATCCTTCGGATTCAACCGGAGGAGGGCATCTCGCTGCGCTTTTTGTCGAAGCGTCCCGGAGCGGGCATGACGCTGCGGCCGGTGTCGATGGATTTCAATTACGGGTCGAGCTTCGGCGAGCGGTCACCGACGGCGTACGAGACGCTGCTGCTGGATGCCATGATGGGGGACGCGACGCTTTATACGCGGCAGGACATGGTGGAGGCGAGCTGGGCGGTGGTGGAGCCAATCCTGGGAGTGTGGCAGGAGCACAAGTTCGATTTCCCAAACTATGCCGCGGGAACCTGGGGCCCCAAGGAATCCGACGACATGCTGGCGCGACACGGCCATGCCTGGAGAAGGCCGTGAGCGCCACCATCCAGCCGCAAACGATTTTGCGCGAGTTGGCTGACCTTTGGGTGACGCTCGGCAAGGAGTCCGACCCGAATCAATCCTCCGGCGTGCTGCGCGCTTGCGCCATGACGCTGGTGACGGTGGTGGAGGAGTCCGAGGACACGAGCGACGTTTGGTCGGTGATGGCGGCGCTCATGCCGGAGCACCCCAGCCGGGCGATTGTGATTCGTTTTCGGCCGTCGGCGGAGCGCGCGCTTTCCTCACGCGTATTTTCCCAGTGTTGGATGCCGTTCGGACAGCGCCGGCAGATCTGTTGCGAGCAGATCGAAATTACGGCGTCTGATGCCAGCCTGCCGGATCTTCCGGCGGTGATTCTGCCGCTCGCTGTGGCGGATTTGCCAGTGATCCTATGGTGCCGGGGAGCACGCCTGTTCGGCCTCGGAGATTTCCCGCAACTGGCCGGGACTGCCAACAAGGTGGTGCTGGATTCAGCCGGCATGGGCAGTGCATTGGACATTCTGGCGCGGCTTGACGGACTGACGCGTTCGGGACGGCTTCTGGCCGATCTTGCGTGGACCCGGCTGACACGATGGCGGCAGATGGTGGCGCAGATTTTCGAGAACCGTAGCTACCTGGCGCGGCTGGCCGGCGTTCAACAAGTGCGTATTGGGTTCGGCGGAAGCGCCCCACCCTCGAGCGCTTATTATCTGGGGGCGTGGCTGCTGGATTGTTTGGAAGGCGCCGGCGCAAGGGCTTCATTGAAATGGGACCAGGCCGAGAAGGCCGGGGAAGGGGAGCTAGTGCGAGTGGAACTGAATGCAGCCGGAGGTGACGGACTGCAGGTGAGCATCGCGGTGACGGGCGACCCCGAGCGGCAGTGTGCGGAAGTGCGCGTGAACACGATCGCCAACCGCACCGTCTTTGCACCGGACAACGACTACAGTTTGCTGCGGCAGGAACTTTCAATCCCCGGCCGCGATCCGGTGTTCGAGAAAACGCTGGCCCGGGCCGCGCGGCTGGCGCACGCCGAGTAGCCATGGGAGTGAGCCGCCAGATTTGTGAAGACCGCGAGGCAGCCGCCGAGGCCTGCGCGCAGTTCATTTTTGCTCTTCTCAGGGAAACGCTGGCGACGCGTGATTGGGCGACGCTGGCAGTTTCGGGCGGATCGACGCCCAAGCTCCTGTTCGAGCGCATGGTAGAAGCCAAATTCAAATGGGACGGAGTCCATCTATTTTGGGTGGACGAGCGCCCCGTGCCGGCGACCGATGAGCGCAGCAATTTCAAGCTGGCCCTGGATTCGCTAATCCGGCCGGCGGGCATTCCGCGCGAACAGGTGCACCGCATCCGCGCCGAGCTGAGTCCGCCGGAAGCGGCGGAAATGTACGTCGACGAGATTCGCACTTTCTTCAAGATCAGAGCGCAGGAGTTGCCAAAATTCGACGTCGTTCAGCGGGGGATGGGCGCCGATGCTCACACAGCCAGCCTGTTCCCGACGGAGCCGCTTATTGCCGATCGGCAGAAGATCGCCGCGGCGGTGTATGTGGAGAAGATGGCGCAATGGCGCATCACGCTCTTGCCCGGGGTACTGCTGGCCGCGCACAACACGGTAGTGCTGGCAACCGGCGAGGATAAGGCGCAGGCTGTTCGCTCGGTTTTTGAGGAGACATTTGATCCGAAGCGATATCCCGCGCAACTCGGCATGCGGGACGGAAGGAACGTTACCTGGTTTGTGGACCAGGCGGCGGCAAAGCTACTGAAGACCTGATGGTCGATCGGACCGACTACGGTTTCCGCACCAGTGCCAGTGTTCCGGTCGCCGGGCCAGTCTGGTTGCCTGGCTCGGTGACTGACCACACCAGTTGCAGCGTGTTATCCGAGGTCAGCTTCAACTGGATTTCGCCCTTCGATCCGCCATCTCCCGTCCAGGCAGCGTTGGCCATATCGTCCTGGCACTTTCCTTCGAAGTAGAAGCGCACCATCGGCGACTCGGGCACTCCCATGCCTGGATAACGCGCCCGGTAACGCCCTTCGAGAGCGCCCTGGTGCTCCGACATGATCAGGTCCACCGACTGGGGAGTGAAGGCGGAAGGGGCGGGCGCGGCCCTGTACGCCGGGAGCACCCAAATGCCGGTGAAACGGCTTGCCCCGTAGAGCGACCCACGGGGCGCGTTGAGAATGCGGCTCGTCAGGAAATCGAGTTCTTTCGCCTGGAGCACGGTCTGGTCCAGCGCGCGATCGCGAGCGATCTTGGCGGCAGCAAGCTCGGAGCGCAGAGCATCCAGATCGGGACTGGTGTCGGCGGCGTCGGCCGCGGGCGCGGCCGGAACTGGAGGCGGCGCGGATCGAGTGCCGGTTGCCGGAGTCAGCGGCGGAGCGCTCGCCTGCGCAGGCTGCAGCGATTCACCGGCCGGCTGGCTGAAGTACCAGCCGATGCCCACGACTCCCGCAAAGGCGCAGATCAGCCATCCGATGGTGATGAGCGCGCGGGCACGCCACCGGCCGACGCTTCGTTTCGCATCCGCGGGCGGCCGGGTTTCTTCGACGCCATCGCCAAGGAGCGTTGCGTCATAGCGGCGGCGCCGCTCGGGATCGGACAGCACGGCGTAGGCGCGGCTCACGCGCTTCATCTGGTTTTCGGAAAAGCGCTTCAGCGCGGGGTCGCGCTGGGCATCCGGGTGCATCACGCGCACCAGGTTCAGATAGGCTTCCCGAATCTCCTCGTCGGACGCGCTCGAGGGGAGACCCAGGTCGTCGTAATGCGTCAGAGCCTGTTTCTCCTGAGGTCGATCTTGGATTCGTTCCACTCGCCAAGCCCCATGGCTCCGGCAATCTCAATATGCTCGGGCTGCCGGCTCCAGAATGTGCTGTATTTGTCCGGGCGGTCTTCCGCTACCGGCTTCAGTCCCATGGCGGCGCGCTTCTCGTCAATGGCCTTCCAACAGATATGATCGAGCGCCACAGGGTCGGTCGCGAAGTAAAGGGTTTTGTGCTCCCACACAAACTGGGGGAGCGAGCCCGGCCCGCCGTGATATAGACCTTTCACGCCATCGAGTATGTGCAAGACCGTCTTATTGCGGATCACCGGCATGGAGACCACGGCTGGAATGAAACTGCCGCAAGCGTTCAGCGTGCTCGAAGAATGGCTGCGGCACACGTTGTTCACCAGGCCGTGCGAGAGATTCTTGAGCGATAGCGTCACGCCCGCCGACTGATGGTCTTTCAGCACGGGGAGGTTGATCAGCTTGTTCACTTCCTTTGTGATGAAGCGCGAAGCGTAGGAGCGGCGCGCCGTGAGGTTGTTGATGTCATAACCTGGCAGGGTCAGCGCCATATCCATATAATGGTCGGGATCGTAACCCTCGATGGCCAGTTGCACTAAGTCGAATGTCGCCACCGCGCTCGCTGTGCGCACGCCTTCCGGCAGCCATTTGTCGAAACCGGCTTGGAAGAACTGATCGCGATAGCGATCGTACACGACGATATCTTTGTTCTTGATACCCGCCGCGTTGAGGCCCGCAATGATCTCGCGCACCACTTCGGCTGCAGAAATCACATGCGGCTGTCCGACGGGATTCACCTTGATGCCCACTACGTCGCCCGGCTCAACAAACAGGCGCCAGGCATCCACCCAGCCGCCTGCGCCGGTAAGATCCGTCATTCCCTTACGCATCATTTGCTGCACGGGCTCAGCCTGATACCGGCCTTCGAGAATGCACCCAGGATGTTCGACAGCGACCACGCGGCCGCGGAAAAGGCCGGGCAAGGCGAGCTTGCTCGAATCCGATTTGGAGGAAAGCTGGGCCGCGAGCGCGCGGGATGCCGCCGCCGGGCCGCCAAGCGCCGCCGCTAATGTGCCACCCATGGCTTCAAGACAATGGCGTCGGGTCCAAAGCAAGATTGGTCCTCCTGGAAGGTATTGGATTTTACAGTAGCACAGGACGACAGGAAATTATTCGCGGCCGCGGACGGCAAGTTGGATATTAGATCCCTCCGGTTGCCCCACGCTCTTTCTTCGACTACAGTAGACATTTTCTGAGGAGGGCTATCGATGCCGAAAACTTCCCGAAGGGATTTCGTGACACGAGCAACCGTGGGAGCGTCCGTTGCGGCTTTGGCGCGGCGCGTGGTCGCGCAGACATCCAGCGCCTCGGCCAACGCCATTCCCACGCGTGAACTGGGGCGCACCGGACAGCGCGTGACCATCATGTGCCTGGGAGGTTGGCACGTCCGGTCGATCAAGGACGATGCCGAAGCCATTCGCGTGATGCACGCCGCGATCGATGAAGGCGTCAATTTCTTCGACAACGCCTGGGATTATTTTGACGGCGCGGCCGAGGAGGTGATGGGGAAAGCGCTCGCCATGGACGGCCGCCGGAACAAAGTGTTCCTCATGAGCAAGAACTGCAACCGCGATTACAAGGGCTCGATGCAGTGCCTGGAGGACAGCCTGCGGCGGCTGCGGACCGATCACCTCGATCTGTGGCAGTTCCACGAGCTCGTGTACGACAACGACCCCGACTGGATCTTCGAGAAGGGTGGCATCAAGGCCGCGCTCGAGGCGCGCAAGGCGGGCAAAGTGCGCTTCATCGGATTCACCGGCCACAAAGACCCGCGCATTCATCTGAAGATGCTGGGAAAACCGCACGAATGGGACACCGCGCAGATGCCCATCAACATCATGGACGCGCAGTATCGCAGTTTTCAGGGCGAAGTAATTCCGGTTTGCCTGAAGAAGAATGTCGGCGTGATCGGCATGAAGGGTTTGGCGGGCGGCTATCCGGAAGGCCGGCTGCCGAGCAAGGCGGGGCTGACCGTCGAGGAATGCTACCGTTTCTGCTTGAGCCTGCCGGTATCCGCGCAGGTGATGGGCGTGACGTCGATGGAGCAGCTCAAGCAGAACGTCGCCATTGCGCGCAATTTCAAACCGATGACGGCGGCGGAGAAGGGCGCTTTACTGGCGCGCACGAAAGAAGAAGCCACCGACGGCCGCCACGAGCTGTTCAAGAGCAGCAAAGCCTTCGATAGCTCGCACCACCGCAAGCAGCACGGGTTCGACCTGGAACTGCCGGCGTAGGCTATTTGCAGGCCATCTCCGAGCGGCCGATGACACCGCCTTTTGGACTCAGCTCGAGCGTGGCGGTACAAGTCTTCAAGGGAGGTGGAATGTCGGCGGTAACCGCGGCTGTTGTGCCGTGATAGACGCAGCGCACGAATAAGTTCAGGTCCCGGTAGTCCGTCAGTTTCCAGAGAAAAATCGTCTTCTTTCCGGCGGTCTTTTGCCCGTCCGGTTTTAGTTCGTACTCCTCTCCACCAGGCTTTCCGTTATAGATCTTCGGCATCTGGAACCGGTGCTTGGAGGATCCCGCTTCAGCGGACCAGCCATCGGGAGCCGCGGCTGTTTCTGAAACCGTGATACTGGCCGGGCAGGCGAACGCAACGGTTTCGGCGACGGCTGCCGGGACGAACGTCAAGAGGCCCAGCGCGATCCAACGCATCGCTACTCAGGCACTCCCGCCTTGCGGTAAAGCTGCCGGATGCGCTGGAACTCGTCACGCGTCTCTCCGAGGCCCAGAGAACGGACCATTTCACCGATCGGAACCTGCGGATCGTTGGACCAGAAGATCCCGCGGTCCTCGTCCTCGTAATAGCGGAACCCAACCTTATCGCCATACTTCTCCTTGAGCGCCGCCCCATTATGAAGCTGCGGACTCCATGGAAGAATGGCATAGCTGAGATCCAGTTGCTGGACAAGCACGCGAGCGGGTTCGCGGATTTGCGCCATGATCTTTCCGGTCGGCTCGAAGAAAGAGGCGTTATTACGCCACGTGCTGGAGACGATATAGTAGCGGTGCGCGATGGCGCGGGCCGCGGGGTGAGTGGTCTGCGGGGATTGCGTAGGCCAGGCCACCAGATCTGCGCCCTGGCGCGCCAGTTCCGACCATCCGTAATCCCACTCGATGTCGTAGCAGATCTGGATGCCCAGCTTGCCGAAGTCGCATTGGAAGACGGGCGATTGCTTGCCGGGCGTGGTGCCGCCTTCCAGCGAGTCGCTGGCCGTGTGCACCGCCAGGTGGACTTTGCGGTAGATGCCAACCACTTCGCCATCGCGGCCCATCAGGATCGCGGCGTTCGAGCACAGTTTCTTTTCCTTGTCTTCGAGCAGATAGGTCGGGACCACGATGTAGCAGTGGTGTTCCCGCGCCTTCTTCGTGAATGTGTCCTGCAGCACGCCGTGGAGCGGCACGGCGTCCGCCATCACGTTATGCGTGCTTTCCCCGGTGACGGAGGTCTCCGGCAAGATCGCGAGGTCGATATCGCGGCCGTACTGCTTTCGGGACGTGTCGGACATTTCGTCGACCAGCGCGGTGAGTTGCGCCAGCCGCTTTTCAAGGCCTGGATATGGGCCCCAGAAGCGCTGCATGGATGTGCCGACGATGACTTTGCGCGGCGGCCGGTCGGCGGTGCTGGGAACCGTGAGTTCCGCGGCCGCGAGCGGCAAGGCCACTAGCGCGGCGAAGATTGGAATCCAGATCGCAGAGGTGCGCATGGAGAGGAGCGTGATAGAATTCTCGCACAATTATGGATCAGATCAGCATCCTTTTCAAAGAATATGACGCGCTCCGTAGCGAGGTTCAGGCTCGGACAAATCACGGCCATCAGATCGGTGCAATCGGCGCCGTGGTCTTAACATGGCTGCTATCGCGTCCGATTGACCCGAAGTTCTGGGCGATCTTGGCCTCTGTCTCGGTGGTGTTCGCAGTTGCGACATGGATGACATTCCGTGACATCAACAAAGCGTCCGTGAGGCTCCGTGAGTTAGAGCAAGGAATCAATTTCTTGGCGGGTGCCCCACTGTTGCAATGGGAGAGCTACTGGGGAAGCGCGACACGAGGCTATTTTACGTGGGGAGCTCCAGAGCGGAAGGCGAACTGATATACATATACCTCCTCTCG
>Ga0335079_10004642_pt1 | contig 15797 bp, 11 predicted proteins | sample Lox_Sample_33_FD_206719 | JGI IMG/M metagenome (GOLD analysis project Ga0335079, IMG submission 206719) | Soil microbial communities from Loxahatchee National Wildlife Refuge, Florida, United States - Lox_Sample_3.3 | ecosystem: Environmental > Terrestrial > Soil > Wetlands | place: USA... | reverse complement strand
TCCCCGATCTCCCGGTTGCTCAGCCCCGCGGCAATCAGGTTCAGGATTTCAAGCTCGCGCGGCGTGATGCCCAGTTCCTCCATGCGCCGCGCGTCGGCCACAAATGGCTCGCTGGCTGGTGCACCCGCCGCGCCGGACTGCACCGTGGCTTGGACTACGGGTTGAACTACCACATGAACTTTTTTCGTTGTAATCGTCAGTCCCAGCCAGATCCCCAGCGCGGCAAATATCGCTGCCACCAGTCCGCCGTAGATTTCGAGCGAGTATTCGACCACCAGGAAGCGGTACTCCGTCAGCTTCAGCAGCGTGATCAGCACGCCCGCCGACAGGCCATACAGCAGGATGTCGCGCACTGCGCGCCGCGTTCCCCGGGAAGGCTTGGCTGTTGGACTCATCGCGGGGCCATGATACCCGAAGACCTCGCCCTGGAGTTCCAGCGCCACGGCTGGCAACCCCTTCTAATGCGCGCCCTCGGCTTCCGACATCCTGGCACCCCCCGATTCCCGCCAGCGGTAAATCCACCACGTGGAAAGCCCCGCGAGCAGATGCTTCCAGGTGTGGCCGCTGAGCAGCAGCACCGAAAAGACTTCTCGATCGAACAGCTCCCCAAGTTTCGCCAGGCCGTAGAGAGCCACCGCAATCCACAGTGGGCGCCGCGCCGGAATATCGAAGAACACCAGCGCGATCGGAATCATCAGCATGGGCGCGAACTGCACCAGCACGTAAGGACGCAAATCGCCCGCCACCCGCCACCAGACCACGCTCGCCAGTCCCAGCGCTACGAGCGGCAGCAGGAGCCGCCGGCCAATCCGCTCGCCGAAAGCCGCCGCAATCACCAGCGCGAGTAGCGACATATACGCCACTGTGATGGGCAGGCGGTCCCACACCAGGCGCGGCGTGTCCGGAGCCCAGTGGTAGTACGCGGAGCCGAAGGTGGTCAGAAATATTCCCGCAAACAGAAGCCGCGAGCCAAGATCGCGAAGGGCGCGCAGCCCCGCCAGTCCGGCCACGGCAAATGGCAGATTCGAAATCACATTCCAGAAATTCGGTATGCCCAGAATGCGGCGCTGATCGGCAAACGCGTGATAACTCTCCGGCTGCGCAATCGGCGCGACCATGAACATAGCAGCCAGTCCGGCAGCGGGCGGCAATAGGAACAGGATCAACCCAATTGAGCGACGGGAAGGCATGAGAGTGAAGGCGATAGTATCAATCGGTGCGATAGCGTGAAAGTTTATGCCGCGCGATGCGCGCATGCGCATAGAAACGCGCAGCGCCCCGGAAGTTGCACTCCGCGCGTGCGTCTCCCTAGAATCAAAAGTTACCGCAGGCCCGCCACTGCGGGCAGGCCCTGGAATGCCGGCCCCTTCCTCTAATTCGGCCGATCGCGCGCGCTCGTCTTCGGCGACGGCCGACGCGGCGCAGCAGTCCACACTCAATTCCCGCGAGCTGATCGCCGCGCAGGAACGCCGCGAACAGGAATTGTGGCGCTGGTGCATCCTGTTGATCGTCCTGCTGGCCGTGGCGCTGGGCGCGGAGTTTGCGCAGCACCTGGAAGCGCTCAATCTGCACGCCGCCGTGCTGCCGGTGATTGTTGCCGGAATCATCGCACTGATTGCGGTGCTGGTGTGGCGCAGGCGGTCCTCCGTTGCCAAGGCGCGCCGCGATCTGGTGGAAACCCAGTCGCAGCAACTTGCCATGGCCGTCGGACTGCCCGCCGCGCGCGAGTTCGAGCGTCTCTACTACGTGATTCAACGCTCGCAACAGGGTTACCGCGACCTGATCGACAGCTTTGAAGATCCCGTGCTCGCGGTGTCTCTCCAGGGTGACATTCTGGCCGCGAACCGCCGCGTGATCGATGTGCTCGGCCGCGAATTCAACGAGGTGATCGGCCACCGCCTGGACGAATTCATCAGCGAACCCACGGCGGAATCCGCGATGTCCGCGTTGCCGCGGTTCGAAGAGCGTCGGCACTGGTTTGGCGTGCTGCGTGTGCGGCTGAAACCCTCGGGCGATCTGCGCTTCTACGATTGCGTGCTGCACGCTGTGGTGCGCGACGGCCGCACCGTTGGCCTGAGCTGCCTGGCGCGCGACGTAACGCAGGAGCGGCAGAATGAGGCGCGCTTTGCGGAGCTGTTCAACTCGCTGCAGGAGGGCGTGTACTTCACCACGCCGGACGGCGAAGTGCTCGATGCCAATCCCGCGCTCGTTCGCATGCTCGGCTACTCCTCGCGCGAGGAATTGCTCACCAAGAACGCGAAAGATCTATACGTCGATCAGAACGAGCGCAGGGCTCGCAACGCCGATTTGGAACAGCAGGGCCGGCTGGTGGCGCGCGAAATCGTGCTGCGGCGCAAAGACGGCACGCCGGTCACCTGCCTGGACACGGCCACGCTCGTGCGCGATGCGACGGGACGCCCGGTGCGTTATCAGGGCACGCTGGTGGATATCTCGACCCGGCTGGAGATGGAGAAGTCGCTGCGCGAGCAACAGGAGTTCGCGAAGCGGCTTATCGAAAGCTTCCCGGACTTGATCGTCGTGCTGGACCGCGAGGGCAAATTCACCTTCGTCAGCAACCGCGTGAATGAAGTGCTCGGCCTGGCGCCGAGCGATTTGCTCGGTGCGCGCTACGGCCCGCGCGCCCATCCGGACGACATGGCACAAGTGAACACGCTCGTCCAGGACATCCTGAACGGCGTCAAAGCCAACGACTCGCTCGAATATCGCTCGCGTCACAAGGACGGTTCGTGGCGGATGCTTCGCGCGACAGTGGCGCCGCTTTCCGACGCGAGTGGAGCGGTGACCGGCCTGATCGCCTCGCTGCGCGACGTGACGGAACTGAACCGCCTGGAGCAGCAGGTAATGCAGAGCGAAAAGCTGGCCGCGATGGGGCAGATGATGGCAGGCGTGGCGCACGAGCTGAACAATCCGCTCACCGCGATTCTGGCCGTCAGCGACATGCTGCGCGAACATTCCGAGGATCCAGGACACAAGCGCCAGCTCGAGCTGCTCCACCAGCAGGCGCGCCGCGCCGCAGACATTGTGCAGGACCTGCTCTCGTTTGCGCGGCCGCCGGCCCCGCGCAAAGGACGCGTTCAACTTTCGGAAGTGTTGCGGCGGGCGCTGCATCTGCACGAATACTCGCTGCGGCGCAACAACATTGCCGTCGACTTTCTGCCGGAGCGAGGGACCCCGGACGTACTGGGTGATTCGAACCAATTAATTCAGGTGTTCCTGAATCTGGTGGTGAATGCGGAGCAGGCCATCCGCGAGGTACGGGAGAACGGAACGATCCGAGTGCGCATGGGGCGTGGACCGGCCGGCGATCCGCAAGTGTGGGCATCGATTCAGGACGACGGGCCGGGCGTCCCCGCGGACATCCTGGAAAAAATCTTCGATCCGTTTTTTACAACCAAGCGGCCGGGCCGCGGCACGGGGCTGGGGCTGAGTATTTCCATGGCGATTGTGCGCGAGCACGGAGGGGAAATCCGGGTGCAACCGGCGCCCGGAGGCGGCGCGGCGTTTGTAGTCACACTGCCGGCAGCACTGCCGGGCGAGGAAGGCGACGCGCCGGTTCCCACCGCGTGAATTTCCGTCTCATCCGATTCATCTAGTTCGAGGTTTGAACCAACGACTCGTTCAGGGCTTTGAAGGCTTGCCTGCGGGCGGGTCCACGCCGAAGTCCCATAGATTAAGATCCATGCCTTGCTCGGGAATGTTCTCGATGAAGGCGTACTCGCCCGGCTCGAGTTTTTGACCCAGCGTGTAGCGGTATGTGCCCTGCGCCGCCACCCAGTTCGCGATGGGGATGTTGATCGCCTTCGTGCTCGAATTGCCTACCATATCGGTGTTGATCGCGGTGATCTGCCGCGCGCCGCCGTGGACGCGTGCGCGCACCAGAAACACGGCAGGCTCGCGCTGGTCGGCCGTGCGGAAATAAAACTCCGGCTGGGGATCGCTGATGCGCAGCTTGGCGTGCTCGCCCTTTACCGTCACTTCGTGCTTGGTGGGCACGATAGGAATCGGAGTGATCACCTGAACGAAGAAGCGCTTCATGCTCATCTTGGAATCGGCCAGGTCCTGCTGGAGAGTGGCGATGGCCCCGTTGGCCACGATGTAGAAGCCGGGGGCATCGGGAAGAAAAACGCCGGGCGCGATCTGGAGAGATGTGTCTACGGTGAGCGATTCGGCGCGTTCGTGCTGTTTGATCTCTTCCAGCTTCTGGTCGATGTGCTTGCGGCGCTCGGAGTCTTCCGCCTCGCCGCGATGCGTTGCCTCCCAATCCACCAGATCGACCGGCAATTGCTCCCACTCGCCGCGCTCCACGCTCCAGTAATCTACGCGGTTGTTCCGCACTTTGTACTCGCGCACCATTTGGAAGCTGCCATCTTTCAGGTAGAGGCGTGTTCCCTGGGGCAGCGGCACGGGAATTACCTCCGGCGCACCGGCCGGGGCAGTGGCGGCGGGTTTGTCCTGCGGAGGCGGAGGAGCAGAAGGCGCAGGTGACTGTTGTGCGAACGCAAAGGCGATGGGCGCGGCCACGGGAAACACCAATAGCGCCCACAGCGGAAAGCGGCGGTTGGAGTCCGCGCTCATCTTGATTCCATTATCCCCGAAAGCAGCAGAGAAAGACCGCTAATGGGAGGATGCGGTGCGCGTGCCGGAAGGTTTCCTATGCAGCGGGCGGCTCAGCCCTCGATTTTCACTCCGCGCCAGAAGGCGACGTGATCTTTGATCTGCTGCGCGGCGTTGCTGGGCTGGGGATAACACCATGCGGCGTCGGCATTGCGTTCGCCATTCACCTCGACGTGGTAGTAGGTCGCTATCCCCTTCCAAGGGCAGCTGGTGACCCTCGTGCTGGGTTTCAGGAATTCCTGATGGACTGACTGCGGCGGAAAGTAGTGGTTGCCTTCGATCTGCACGGTCTTGTCGCTCTCGGCGATCACGGTTCCATTCCAGATGGCCTTCGGCATTCGGCTTCTCCTTGCAGGATGATACTGCTGGATTCAAGCGGCAATCCACAAACTCTGCGCGAACGGCCATTCACTGTCCACCCATTGCCGGCGGCACCGGAAGCCGGCGCGCGCGCTCATATCGATGACTTCCGCAGTGTTGTATTTGTGGCTGCTTTCGGTCCAGATGGTTTCTCCGCGGGCAAATCGTACGACGAGCGAAGCGCCGGGGATGCGCACGGATTGGTCGGCGGCGGAGCCAAGGTGCATTTCCACGCGGCGTTCGGCGCGATTGTAGCGCGCCACGTGCTCGAACCGCGAGAGATCGAAATCGGCGCCCAGTTCGCGATTGATGCGCGCGAGCAGATTCAAGTTAAAGGCCGCGGTAACGCCGGTGGGATCGTCGTAGGCGAGGAGCACGCGCTCCTCCTCCTTTTCGAGGTCGGTGGCCAGGAGCAGCGCATCGTCCTCGCGAAGGATTTGCCGCACGCTGCGGAGGAATTCGTCCGCCGCGGGGCGGTCAAAGTTTCCGATAGTGCTGCCGAGAAAAAGGACGAGCAGGCGCACGCCGGGCTCGCGCCGGGCGGCGGCCTCAAGCAGGCCGTCGAGATAGGCGCGTTCGAATCCGACGATGCTTACGGATTCGATGCGGCCGAGGTCGGAGTCGCAGCGGTCGAGCGCGGAGCGGGAAATGTCGATGGGGAAATACTTTACCGGCTGTCGGCGGGCCAGAGCCTGAAGCAGCCAGCGCGTCTTGACCGCGGTGCCGCTGCCAAGCTCGGCCACCATCAGAGGCCCGGGGAGCAGGTCGATGATTTCCTGCGAATTGTCGCGTAACAGGCGGCCGCCGGCGCGGCACAGTCCATATTCGGGGAGCAGGCAGATGACTTCAAAAAGTGCCGAGCCGACGTCGTCATAGAGATATTTCGAAAACAACTCTTTCTGTCCCGGCTTGGTGAGGCCGAGGCAGACGTCGGCCGCAAAATCGGCGAGTGCGAGCTGCGTGGTTTCGACGGGCGAAAGGCGTGCGGCTTCGATCATGTCGCTCGCTCCTGGACGCAGCGGAATTTGGCGTACACGTAGGGATAGCGCGGCTGGAACCAGTTGCGGAACGAACGGCGCAGCATGCAGGCGGCGGTGCGCGGAGAGCCGCCCTTCATCACGTAGTGCCGGCCGTCAAAAAAATCCGCCGAGTAGCCGCGATAAAAGGGAAAGGGTTCGAAGCCTGGCAGAGGACTGAACGGAGTGCTCGTCCATTCCCAGCCGTTGCCGAGCAGATCGTGGACCCCGAAGGCGCTCGCACCCGCGGGATGGGCTGTGACTGACTCGGGGTCCCAGTGCGCGGCGTCGAAATTCCCGCGCGTCGCGTCGGGAGCGGCATTACCCCAGGGATACGCCCGTTCCTCCTCCTGCGGAGTGCCGTAGGCAGTGCGATGCCACTGTGTTTCGGTGGGAAGCGATTTTCCGATCCAGCGCGCGTAAGCGGAGGCCTCCGCGTGGCTGACGAAGACGGGCCAATCGTCAGGCAACGGAATGAGTTGGAACATGCCGCGATAAAACCACGCGTCGCCAAAGCGATCCCAGAAGAGCGGCTGGTGCAATTCGTGCGACCGCTTCCACTCCCAGTCTTCCGGCGTCCAGAGTTCGCGCGCGTAGTACCCGCCGGCACGAACGAACTCGAGGAATTGCGCGTTGGTGACGGGGAAAACGTCGATGGAGAACTCGGGAACCTCGACTCGAGTTTCGTCGAATTCATTGTCCCAGCCGAACCTGGATTCGGCGCCGTCGCGGCGCGGCAGGCCGACCGTAGCGATCCCGCGAGGGATGGTGACGGCTCGCGGCGATCCGAGGCGCGAGAGAGCGAAGGCAGGCGACGTCGAAACGGGACCGCGTTTTTTCTCGTAGGGCAACTGGTGCAGCAGATAAGCCAAGGTTTCAGCGTGCATCAGCCGGTGTTCGATGGCCACGTGGAGCAAAGTGCCGGCTGAAAAACCGGAGGATTCTCCGCGCGGCGTATCCTGCTGTTGAAGAACGTCGTCGAGCCGGTCGCGGCATTGACGGTTGTAATCGAGAATCTGCGCCTCGCTCGGCCAGTCGGACGGCACGTCGCAGGGCAGATTGCCCCTCGTGGGATCGATGCCAAACGAAAAGAGCTGATCGAATTCCGCGTGATGCGGGGCGAGAGCAAGGGCTCCTCGGCCCAGCAGGTTCCAGTCAAAGGCTTCGAGATGGCCGAGATAGAAGATCAGGCGGTGGCGTTCGGAAATGGGCCGGTCGTACATCGCGTCCGGAGTGATGAAAGTGAAAAGCCCATCGGTGTGGGCGCGCGCGTCGCGCAGCCGCGAAAGGAGCGGCTCGAGAGAGTCGACGGCTGGAGCGGATGCGGACATAAAGTCACCAAGCTAGAAAGAAGGCACCTTCCGTACCCTGCCTCGATGATTGCTAGAAGCAATATTTGCTACTGCCAAGCGGGGGTTCTGGAGGCCCGGTCCGCGCGGCTTTAGTTCGATGCACGAGAGCGCCGGGAGGAGACTAAAGGACTGTGCCGCCCACTGGTTCGTTCTCAGCTAAGTTACGCAGTGCTATGATTCGCAGTTGCCTGCCATGTTCCGGTGCCTGATCGCCGCTGCCGGCCTGGTTTTCCTTCCCCTGGGAAGCGCCGCGCAAGGTCCATCACCGGCCGCACCCGCCGCTCCAGCGTCCGAAAGAGGGTTGTGCCTGGTGTCCGGCCATGTGGTTCGCGCGGCCAACAATGATCCGCTGAAGAAGGCTTATGTGTATCTGCGAAAGAGCGGGGGGCGCGGACAAGCGGAAGGCTATGTGGCAATCACGGATTCGGAAGGACATTTTTCCATCTCGGGGCTGCCTGCAGGGGAATACACGCTGAGCGTGGAGCGAGCCGGCTACGTGCCGCAGTCGTACGGCCAGGGCAAATTCATGCGAGCCGGCACGCCATTGGTTCTGGCGCCGGGGAGTTCCGTGCATGATTTGCTGTTCCGCATGGTGGCGACGGCTGTGATCACGGGGCGGATCAGCAACGAGGACGGCAATCCCGTAGCGGGCGCGAGAATCAGCGTGCTGCGCAGCGCCTTCCGCAATGGGAAGCGGACGGTGGATGAGGCGGGGGGCGCGCGGACAAACGACCGCGGCGAATACCGCATATGGGGGCTGCGGGGGGGCAGCTACTTTATCCGCGCGGTGAAGGAGCCGCTGCAGTATCGGGCTGGAAGTGGAACTACGGGGGAAGGGTCCGCCGACCAGCCGCGCTCGGGTTATGCCCCTGTCTATTATCCGGGAACCGCGGATCTCTCCCATGCGGGCGCGGTCGAAGTGGGACCGGGGCAGGAAGTTCCCGCCGTGGATTTGATTCTGGTGCCCACGCGCGCCGTGCGGGTGACGGGGCATGTAATCACCTTCCGGCCCGCCGAACAGTTGAGTGGAAACGTGACGCTGAGCAGCGTGGACGGCGCCGGCATACGCGACCTCACCAACATGGTGGTGCTCGGGCCGAAGGGAGGGCTGTTTGCATTCGAGGCCGTAGTTCCGGGAGCGTACGAAGTCCGCGCCATGATCCCGCACGACGGCAAGACGCTGGTTGGGACACGGAGGATAGAAGTGGGAAGCGCGGACGTGGAGGGCGTGGATTTGGCGCCCGCGCTGGGCATGGAAGTGCGCGGGCAATTGCGATTGGAGAGCCGCGAAAAAATCGACGTGAGTGGACTGAAGGTCTGGCTGCGGCCCCGCGAAGAAGACTACCGAACATCCGCAGGCGAAGACATTCAGAACAACGGGACTTTTGTGTTCCATGACGTAAACGAGGGAAGCTACGACTTTGAATTCGGGGGAACGGGTCCGGGAGTCTATCTAAAGGACGTGCGCGTGGGAGGCGCGAATGCGCTCGAGAGTGGAATCACGGTGGGTCCGAGCGGCATTCGCGGAACGCTGGAGGTGGTGCTCGGGGGGCCGACGGGAGAGGTGGAAGGCGAAGTGACGGACGAGTTCGGGTTGCCGGCGCCCGGGGCGGTTGCCGTGCTGGTGCCGGACGGCGCGATGCGAACGGTGTACCAGTTCTACCGGATAGCCAGCACCGACCAGCAGGGAAAGTTCGCGGTGCGCAATGTGCGGCCGGGCGACTACAAGATGTTTTCGTGGAGCGACATAGAAGAAGGCGAGTGGGAGGACCCGGAGTTTCTAAAGCGAGTGGAAGACAAGGGAGTGAAAGTCTCCGTGGAGGAGAATGGACGGCACACGGTGAGCCTAAAGGTGATCGGCGCGCAGGCGGCGGGGAAGGCACAGTGAACCGGAAAATGAGCGCGGCGCTGCTTGGCATTGCAGGTGCGCTGTGGTGTGCCGGAGCGTGGGGCCAGCAGCCCGCGGGACCACAGCCGCCGCTCGCGGAAAGCGATCTGTGCACGATTCGCGGCCACGTGCTGCGCGCGGATACCGCTGAGCCGATTCAGGGCGCGCGCATCGCCGTGATTCCCGCTGCGAGAGGCGATGCGGGGGTGAACTACGCAACCAAGACAGACGAGACGGGGCAGTTCGTCGTGCATCGGGTGGCGCCCGGGAGCTATTTCCTGGACGCGGAGCGGGACGGATTCACCGTGCAGGCGTCATTCGGGTCCGGTTTTCCACGAGCGGGAGGCGCAATCACCCTCGAACACGGCGAAACGTCCAGCGACATCATCTTCCGGCTGCTTCCCTGGGCCGTAGTCGCGGGAAAGGTGACAGACGAGGATGGAGAGCCGGTGCCGGGCGCGCGCGTGGAGGTGATGCGAAGCATGTACGCGCGCGGGCAGCGTATTTTGCGGACGCTGGGCACGAGCACCGCGAACGATTTGGGAGAGTACCGGATTTGGAATCTGCCGCCAGGGCGCTACTACGTTCGCGCGACATTCACGCGCCGGAGCTCGCTGGCGACACCGGCTGATTCGAACACGGTGCGAGGCACCGCGCCGAGCATGGCCTATCCCCCTGACTATTATCCGGGAACAACGGAGCCGGGAAGGGCCGCATTGCTGGAGCTGAAAGGCGGGCAGGAAATGGACGGGATCGATCTGGGACTGGCGGCGGTACGCGCGTTCGCTGTTCGCGGACGCGCATGGGACGCGGTTCGCGGCCGTCCGCTCGAGGGATGTTGTGTGATGTTGCGGATGGTGGACGACACGGGGTCTGGGGTGACGCAGGGCCCAATACGATCGCTGGCAACAATCAAAGGACTGTTCGAACTTCGCGATGTGCCCGCCGGCCACTATGAATTGATGGCGCAAACGACGGCGGAGAATCATCCATACTTCGCACGAACCCGCGTGGATGTGAGCAACAGCGACGTGGATGGAGTGGAGGTGACAATCACGCGAGGGGCGACCGTGCGGGGAACGGTGTTGATCGAAGGCAACCAGACCGTAGAGATCACGGGGCTTCGCATGACGCTGCGCGCCGGCGGGGATATGCCCTTTGCCGGCCGGGTTTATTCGGCACAGGTGCAGGCAGACGGGACGTTCCTGGTCGAAGACGTTCCGGAGGGCGCTTACGACGTGTCGCCGATTGGGCCGCACCAGGGCACTTATCTGAAAACAGAGATGCTGAACGGGGTGGACCTGCTGCAGAACGCCCTGATGCTGGGTGCCGGCGGCGTGAAGGATGAAATGACGGTTGTCCTGAGCGCCCGCGGCGCGACGGTAGACGGAACAGTGACCGACGAGAACGGGCAGGGCGTGCCGAACGCGACGGTGGTGATGGCTCCCGAGGGAGAGAAGCGGCGGCGGCAGGAGTTTTACCCTGTGGGGGGCACCGATTCGTACGGGAAATTCTGGCTGGCTGACCTGCCTCCAGGGCGGTACAAGCTGTTTTCCTGGCGCAAGATTGACGGGAGTCCCTGGATGGATCCCGATTTCCTGCAGCCGCTCGAAAACAAGGGTGCGAGCGTGAGTCTGGAAGAGAACGGGCATTCGACAGTCGAACTGAAGGTATTGCCGAATCCTCCCTCGGATAGCGGGCCGCAGTGAGGGCAAAGCCGTGACGAGTCCCGCGGAGAGCTTGAAGAGCACAGGCTGAAAGCCTGCCTGCGGCAGGCAGGCCTGTGCTACCAGGGCAGTCGTGCTAGAGTCGCTGCGCCTGATTCTTGATCATCGTGAAGAAAGGGGAATCGATGCGCTTGATACGAGTTATCGCGTCGCTGTGTTTTGCGTCGCTGACGGCTGCTGCGGCGTTTGCGCAGGCGCCCGGATGGGATTTGACTCCGGTAGGGGAGGGAGTGTACGCGGCCATCGGAAAGAACGGGGCGTTCGGGAACTGCGCCGTGATTGTGAACCGGGATGATGTGCTGGTGGTGGACAGCAGCATGCGTCCAAGCTGGGCGCGCGAACTGATCCAGCAAATCAAAAACCTGACGGACAAGCCGGTGCGGTACGTGGTGAATACGCACTGGCATCCCGATCACACCCAGGGGAACCAAGCGTTTGTGGAGGCGTACGGGCCGCAGATCGAATTCATCGCGCAGCACCGCACGGACGAGGACATCACCGGCAAGGAACTACCGTACATCCAACAGGCGATTTCAACGGACCTGCCTGCGCAGATTGCGAAGATGGAGGCCACGCTGGCCAGCGGCAAAAGTGCGGATGGAAGCGCGCTCGGCGCGGACGCGAGCACCGCGCTTGAAAAGCAGATTGCGGACCAGAAGGATTATCTGAGCCAGCTCCAGCAGACGAAGATTCCGGCGCGAACGCTGACGTATGAGCAGAGCCTTTACCTTCAGAAGCCGGGCGGCCGCGTGATCGAGATTCTGAATTATGGAAAGGGGCACACGCGGGGAGACTCGGTGGTGTTTCTGCCGGCGGAAAAAGTGGTGATGACGGGAGACTTGTTCACCAGCGGAATTCCGTTTTACCGCGATTCGTATCCTTCGCATTGGCTGGAAGTGCTGGAAAGTGTGGACAAACTGGATTGGACGGTGGCGATTCCAGGGCACGGCGATCCGCAGCAAGGAAAAGCGCAGATCGAAAAGCTGATTGCGTTTATGAAGGACCTGTTGGGACAGGTGAAGGCGGCGGTGGCGCAGGGGAAAAATCTGGAGGATACGAAGAAGGCAGTGCAACTCGGTGGGCGGATGGCAGATTTTCCCGTGTATAAGACGCCGGAGGCGTATCAGCGCACGGTGAATGTGGCAATTGAGCGCTGCTGGATGGAAGCGACGGGAAAGATTACGGACTGACGCGACCCAGCGGCCCACGGCCGGCTACTTGCGACGGACGCCAGTTATCTGCGGCGAGCGGCAGGCAGCGCGAATTAGCGAGCCGTGCGCCCCCCAATGAAAGGACTCACTGCGGTTGCTGGTTCGGATCCGGCGGATAATCGGCCGGCGCATTCTGATCCTGCGAGTTGTAAACGCCGTAGGGACCGGGAATGCTCTGGTAGTACGGATAGGGATTTGAGTAGGAATAGGTGAATGGAGCGGTGCACGGCGCGTAGAGGCACGGATTGAGATACTGGAGAGCGTAAGGGACATCGGCAAGCCAATTCCACGGAAGACCGAATCCCCAGTCAGGACTCCAGCCACCGCCGCCCCAACCGCCACGGTCCCAGCCGCCTCTATCCCAGCCACCGCGCGCGCCGTAACCATAGCCTCGATTGTAGGCGCCGCGAGCGTATCCGTTTCTCGCGTAGGCTCCGTTGCCGCGACCGGCGAATTGCGAGCCGGTGACTCCAGAACGGGACATGTTACCGCCGCCGAATCGTTGCCAGCCGTTCTGCTGATTCGTCATCGTGCGAGACGAGCCAGCACCGGAGAAGGAATGAAAACCACTTTGCGCACGGCCCGTGCTGCCAGAGCCGTACGCGCCGCCGAATCTCGAGCGTGCAGGGCCAAATCCGCGCGAACTTCCGGCGCGAGAGCCGCCGGCGAAGTTGCTGCCGTGCGAGCCGCGGCCGGCGTGGAATCCGCCTCCGCCAGATTTGCCGGCATGCGAGCCGCCGCCATGGAAGCCTCCGCCGCGGCTGTGGCCGCCGCCATGCCCTCCACTGTGACCACCACTGTGGCCACCGCCGTGTCCGCCACCATGCCCGTGCCCGCCATGCGCGGCGAAGGCCGGTTTTGGTGCAAGAGCAAAAGCGCTGGAGACGGCAATCGTGATGAGCAACTTGAAAGACTTCGACCTGATCATTTTGTATCCCCCACTCAAATCGGCTACCGAGGCCGGGTCCGAGGACTAGCTTTGAGCGCCGCAGATTCTTCGACAGGTGCGTGCGCCCCACTAGCACCAGAGCCGAAAAAAGGTCTGCCGAGCGAAAGAGGAGCAGGATGGCGGCCAAAGTAGGAATGGCGAGGCAAAACCCATAAACCGCTCATACGGAATGGGTTGTGGACGCTGGGAGACGATGCTGCGGGGCCGGGGCAGGCTGAGCTCTGGTGGATTTCGAACGGGCATGGTGGTTATCGGCCACCGGGCGGTAGAGATGGCGCACGGATTTTGAGTCAGGGCGGGCACGGACAGAAAAGCGCGCGGGCAGGAGTGCCCGCGCCACTCAGTGCGCGGTGGCATCGAGCAACTGCTGAATGGGGGCGGCGACCATGAGCAACAGATTGGCGGAGGGCTGCTGGGCTTGAGTGGCGAGAGCGAGTTGCTGGGCGCGCCAATCGTCGGGCGAAGGCTGAGCGTGGTCGAGATGGTCGAGAGCCTGTAAACCGGCGGCAGAAAGCGCGGACAAGTTCGAAGAGATGGGAGCGAGTTCCTGAAGGAGAGCGCGGTCGGCGAGCAGCGGATGGAGTTTTGCGTCGAGGTCGCGCCAAGCGGTGAGCTGGGCACGAATTTGCGCTTCAGCAGCGGAGTCTGTATGGCCGCCGGCGAGCCACGCCTGCACGATAGCCGTGAAGCGGCGCGCGGCGTCGCTCTCCGGGTACACAGCGTCCACCATACGATTAAGCGGAGCATGGAAATCCCATTGGGCGAGGCCTTTTGAACGGGCGTAGCCCTTGACGGGTTCGAGAACATCGGCAAGTGCGGCGAGCGCGGCAACGTCTTCTGCGCCTGCCATGCGGCGGAGCATCAGGGTGCGTGAGGAGCGAAGGGTGAGGCCGGAGAATTCGAGGCGGAGAGTGAGCGCGTCGAGACGGGCGTAGAGCGAATCGGGATCGGTAACGGATTGCGGAGACCACAGGCGCTCGGCAACGGCAGCGTTGCGCGGCCAGATGCGGTTGTCGATATTTTCGGGGCTCACCCATTCCACCCACATGCAAGATTCGCCGCCGAGGATATGGCTCTTCTGTTCCGGAGTGAGGTCCGCGGCGGCGTCGCTCATAGGATCGACGGCGTAGTGGCGGGCCGCGGGCCACATCAGGTCGAGGTAGTAGCCGTGAGAGAGCAAGCCGGGATAACCCTGCTTGGCCGCCGATGCGAGTGATTGCTGGCCGCGCCAGGATTGGACCACGATGGTCTTGAGCAGATCGGGATGGAGGATCTCGTCCCAGCCGATCATCTGCTTGTGGTGCTTGGAAAGAATCTTCTGCAGGCGGCGGTTGAACCCGGCCTGCAAATCCTGGTTCCGCTCCATGCGATGGGCGCGCATGAACTTTTGAATCTTGGGATTCGCGTCCCATTGTTTGCCGTCCACCTCGTCGCCGCCGATGTGGAAATAGGCGTCGGGAAACAGGCCGGACATTTCGCCGACAAATTTGTCGAGGAAACGGTAGGTGGATTCGCGGGTCGGATCCATCGCAGGCGAAGCGTTGCCATCGAGCGCGTAGGGACCAGGGCCGCTGGCCAACTCCGGATAGCCAAGAAACCAGGAACGGGAATGGCCCGGGACGTCGAACTCGGGTACGACGCGAATGCCACGGTCACGCGCGTAGGCGATGAACTCGCGAATCTCGGCTTGCGTGTAGAACTGGCCTTCAGAGCCCATGCCATGCAGGCGCGGGAAGCGGCGAGACTCGACGCGAAAGCCCTGGTCATCAGAAAGATGCCAGTGGAGGACGTTCATCTTTACGGCGGCCATGGCGTCGAGATTACGGCGCAGCGCATCGAGCGGCATGAAGTGCCGGCTGACGTCGATCAGAAGGCCGCGCCAGGGGAATCGCGGCTGGTCGTGGATGGTAACGACCGGAACGGTGAAGCCGTCGGCGGACGGCTCGACGAGCTGAAGGAAGGTCTCGAGGCCGTGGAGAGTGCCGAGGGGAGTGGGGGCGTCGAGCTCGGCGCGCGCACTGGTGATGAGCAGGGTGTAGGACTCGTCTTCGCCGAGCTTCTGCACACGCTCGCGGCCGCGGGCGGTGTGGATCACCAGTGTCGCTTTCGCACTGCCGGTTTTGGTCCAGAAGGGGATGGCGGTCTGGCGCGAGAGCTGGGAGAGGAATCGCTGGATGCCGCGATCGAGAGAGACATCGTGATAGCCAGTCACGGAGACCGAAAACGACCGGTCGATCGGCAGGCGGCCGGAGCCCAGTTCGACAGAGGCGGGCATGGGGACGACGCGGATGGAGGGAGGAGACTGCGCGGCGGCGAATGTTGCGGAGAGCATGAGCAGAATGGCCGGGAACAGATTTCGCATGAGCGGGAGAGGATGCACCATTGGAGGGCAGAAGGGAAGAGCCGGAGGGATCTGAACCCGCAGGATGAACAGACACCGGCCCCCCAAGGCGGTGTCACCAGAATCCAATTCTTGCGGAGCTTAGTGCTGCAGGCGGTGGGAGAGGACGGACAGGATCATCAGCTCGGAAAGGTCGAACAGGAGCTGGCCAGCGGTGGCGCCAGCGGCTTCCGCAGCGCGAGAGAGGATTCCCAAATGGCGGCTGCGGGCGAGGGCGCGAAGCTCATCGAGGGCCATGCCAAACAGACTGGCCACTTC
>Ga0335079_10004640_pt1 | contig 15804 bp, 17 predicted proteins | sample Lox_Sample_33_FD_206719 | JGI IMG/M metagenome (GOLD analysis project Ga0335079, IMG submission 206719) | Soil microbial communities from Loxahatchee National Wildlife Refuge, Florida, United States - Lox_Sample_3.3 | ecosystem: Environmental > Terrestrial > Soil > Wetlands | place: USA... | reverse complement strand
ACGAGGGGGCACGTAGCTCAGCGGGAGAGCACTACCTTGACATGGTAGGGGTCACAGGTTCAATCCCTGTCGTGCCCACCACTCAGACCCGCGGGAAATTCAGATTTTCTGCGGGTTTTCTGCATCAGGCGCCTGGTCGTCTGTGACCACCTTGAGGCCTTCGGCCTCGGCCTTGGCGCGCAGCCAAGCCGCTTCGACGCGCGTCAGCCATTGGCTGACGCCGTTGCTGTCGAGCCAGTCCATCCCCCGCGGCGACAACGCGCGCGCCGTCCAGTCGGCTAGGCGTTTCGACCCCGCACTGTCCCTGGCCCCCGCCGGACGCAGGAACTCGATATCAATCACTATGCCTCCCCGACCCCAGCTTTTTTCTTAGGGTGGCACACGCCGAGGCATGGGCAAGCGAAACCGTATCGGAGGCGACAATTTTTGCCTGAGCGTGGCGCCGGCCTGGAAAGGAGGCATCCAGAGCTTTTTTGGAATGGCTGGCATACGCTGAAACCGGGGACAATCGCCTTCTTCATCGCCTATTACGGGCGAATGCGCGACACCCCTGGTGACCATAGCCGGGACCGGGAAGACGCGGAGCCGCAAGAGAGCCCGGAAAGCGTCCTGGCGCAGGCGGCGGCGCTTTATCGCGCCGGCCGGTCCCGGGACGCTTTGGACCGGCTGGCTCCTCTGGTAGCCGCGAGCAACGCGCCGCCAAACGCACTGGCGATCGCGGCACGAATCGCGACGGAACTCGGCGATCTCGAGCGCGCGCTCCACTATTACCACGCGGCGGTGCTTGCCGCGCCGGGCGTCGCCGAGCTGCAGTACGGCCTTGGCCTGACCCTCGCGCGGCTCGGTCGCAGTGCCGAGGCGGTTGTCGCCTATCGCGAGGCGGCGCGGCTCAGGCCTGACCTGTTGCCGGCGCACAACAATCTCGGCGTCATCTTGCAGGCGATGGGTCGCTGGCCCGAGGCGGTGGAGGCCTATCGCAATGCGCTTCAGCTTGCGCCCAGCGCCGAGCTGCATCGTAATCTTGGCATCGCGCTGGAGGGGGCTGGACGCCACGGCGAGGCAGCGGCCAGCTATCGGCGGGCCGTCGCGCTCAATCCGCAATGGGCGGCTCCCTATCAGAATCTCGCCACCACGCTGCTGGAGCAGGGCGACGCGCAAGGCGCGGTCGAGGCCTGCGATGCCTGGCTTCGTCTCCGGCCTGGCCTGCCCGAACCCATCGGTTTGAAAGCGGTAGCGCTGTACGAGCTCGGTCAACGCGATGCCGCGCGCCATCTCGTCGATCTCGACCGCTTTCTCCGCATCATCGAGATCAAGGATCCGCCCGCCGGCTATGACAGCCTAAGCGCCTTCCACGCGGCACTGGTGCGCGATGGGATGGCGCATCCGACGCTCCATTCCCCGGGTGCGGCCGACCCGCACTACAACGGCCCCGGCTTTCGCACGACCTGGGAGCTCTTTGGTCAGGAAAGCGGCGCCTATGCCGCGCTCGAAGCGATCTTTTCCCGCGCGCTCGCCGACTATCTTGCGACCGTGGCCGTGCCGGATCCGGCGCATCCCTTTCTCGCGCAACCGATGCCGCGGCTGCGTCCGAGCGCGGTGATAACGGTGCTGGAGCGCCCGGGCCGCCTCGCACCGCATATGCACTACGCGGGCTATGTCAGCGGCGTCTATTACTGCCAGATCCCGGAAGCCATCGGGGCGCCCGGGCGCGGACGGGAAGGCTGGTTCGAAATCGGCTGCCTGCCGCCGCGCTTCCATCACCGCGGCGATCCGGAGATCCGGAGCATCCAGCCACGCGAGGGCATGATGCTGCTGTTCCCGTCCTACATATTTCACCGGACGCTGCCCTTCGACTCCGCCCAAACCCGCATCTCGATCGCCTTCGACACCATTCCGGAGCCATAGCGCCAGGCGGTTTCCCTGGGGGATGGCTGCTTCGAGCGAGAGGCCCCGGGGGAGGCCTCTGGGCGGCGTCCGCGACCCGGTCGCGCGGCTTTCCGCCCCTGTTGAGCCGTTGAGCAAGATTTAACCACCCCTTGGTAACCTTGAGGGCTAAACAGGGTCCACTGAGGAGGGGCTTCGGCCTCGACGGGTCGCCATGGCGGTCAAGTACCTGAAGCCGATGCTCGATGCCGGCTCGTCGCGCGTCTTCAACTGCAACGCGCTGACGCGCAAGGTGCTGGAGAAAGATCCGAATGCGCAGCGGCTCTTCCGCAACACGCCGCTCAATGGCGTGGTGCTGATCAAGGATGCCGTGCCGGAAGCCGAGCGCAAGGGGCCACGCTGCCCACCGGTGGGCACCAAGCTCTACTTCCCTTTCAACGAGCTCGACATCTACGAAGGTGGCCGCACCATCTTCCTGCACGATCCGCATCTGCAGCAGAGCATCCTCGACAATTTCGGCCAGAACGCGGCGATGACCAAAGAGGGACTCGCCGAAGACCTGCGCGTCCTCGAAGTGATGGACAGCTTGCCCTCGCTCGATCCCTTCTTGATGAAGGATGTCTTCCAGCGCTCGGGCATTGCCGTCAACGAGGCCTATTTCGAGATCACGCCCGATCAGTGGAAAGAGATCGAGATCTTCATCCTGCAGCGCTTCGAGCCGCTGGCGAAGGCGGCCTTTCCGGACGCCATGCATTCCGACGAGAAGGCACGCCGCCTGGTGGAGAAGATCTGGGAGGCGAAGGACGTGACCGCGCTGGCGCCGCTGATCGAGGCGTTCCGCCTCCCGCCCGACAAGGCGCTGGAGATTTTCGCCGCCTGGAAGGGCATCAATTTCTATTCCTTCCAGTATGCGCGTGTGCAGCCCAAGCTCGTCGATATTGCCAAATGGATCAAAGGCATCGAAGTGCCGTTCGGCGCCGTGCCGAATGAGGAGCGCAGCAAGCTCCTGTCGATGATCGAAGCGGTGAAGGATCAGCTGCGCCGCGAATGGCACGGTGTCGACCAAATCCTGCGCGAGTATACCGACGGCTACGACAAGATGTTCAATCACAAGGCCAGCTCGGCGGAGTTCCTGGGCTTCTTGCGGAATTCCAGCAAGGCCTATTGGAATCTTGGCAGCGGGCTCGGCAAGGCCAGCCACGCCGTCTATTGCTGGCAGATCCTCACCGGCCGTTACCAGCAACAGCACGCCAAGCTGCCCTGGCCGGTGATGCACCAGACGCTGCGCCTGCTGGTCGAGATCCTGCAGCCCGAAAAGAAGGCGGCCAGCAGCATGGCCTGGGCGTAATCCCGCCGGAACAGCGGGAAATTCCGGGGCGTTTGTGCCGCATCAGGCAACTGCACCACGGGCGACGAGTCATGCCGAGGCCATCGGATTACTGGTCGGCTTGGATGGCGGGATGGGTGAGCGCCACCAAGACGATCATCGAGGCGCAGCAGCGCGCTTTGCAAGCCTTCCTGCCGACGGCGCGCCGGCTCGAGGAGCGTCTGCCCGCAACTTCCGGCGACAAGCCCGGCCTCGCGCCGCGCCGCCGCGGCCGTCCGCCGAAAAGTGCCAAAAGCGCCAGTGGAACAGGCCGGCCGCGCCGCGGCCGCCCGCGGAAATCAGCGCGCGCCAAAGCCTAAGCGACACTCGCCGGAATTCCCTATCCGTACCGCGCCGGCATTGGGCGCCGGATGCGGCTTCGGACGCGCTTCTGCGATGAACGAAGGCCGCGCTGCGCGCCGCACTTTTCGCGTAGCCGGTGCAGCGCGCGGCTTGGCGTTTCTCCGAGGATGTGTCATGGATAGGCATCCCGACAACCAGCCCGACAGGGAGGCGGCGCCATGAAGCTCTACATGCATCCGGCTTCAACAACGAGCCGGGCAGTCGTCCTGTTCATTGCCGAAAACAACATCCCCTGCGACCTGCAGGTCGTCGATCTCTTTACCGGCGAGCATATGAAAGAGCCCTTCGCCAAGATCAATCCGAACAAGATGGTGCCGGTGCTCGAGGACGGCGACTTCCGCCTGACCGAGAGCTCGGCCATTCTCAAATACCTCGCCGACAAGATCGGTTCGCCCGCCTATCCCAAGGATTTGAAGCAGCGCGCCCGCGTCAACGAGGTGATGGACTGGCTCAACGCCAATTTCTATCGCGACTACGGCTACGGGCTCATCTATCCGCAGGCCTTTCCCGGCCACCAGCGCCGCTCGGAGGAGGCGCATGCTGCGACGATCGAGTGGGGCAAGGAGAAGACGAAGGCCTGGCTGCAGCTCCTCAACGATCACATCATCGGCGGCAACAAATATCTCTGCGGCAACGAGATCACCATCGCCGACTATTTCGGCTTCGCCATCGTCCAGGTCGGCGAGCTGATCCGCTGCAGCTTCGCGCGCTATCCGAATATCGTGCGCTGGCTCGATACGATGCACAGCCGGCCGGCCAGCGCCAAGGTCTACGAGGTCATCAAGGGCTTTGCCGAGCAGATGAAGGGAAAGGAATTCGTCGCCATCTGAGCGAGACGGTGTGGCACCGCCGCGCCCTCAACCGGAGGAGATCGACCCATGATCAAGGGCCTCCATCACAACGCCTATCGCTGCCGCGACTCGGAAGAGACGCGTCGCTTTTACGAAGGCTTTCTCGGTTTGCCGCTGGTCGGCGCCTTGCATATCCGGGAGTCGATGACCGGGCGCCGGACCGACGTGCTGCACACCTTCTTCCGCATGGCCGACGGTTCCTGTCTCGCCTTCTTCGAGGCGCCGGACCGTCCCTTCGAGTTCAAGGACCAGCACGATTACGACCTGCACATCGCCGTCGAAGTCGACAATGACGAGCTGATCCGCATGCTCGAGAAGGGGAAGCGCGAAGGCCGCGAAGTGCGCGGCGTCTCGGATCACGGCTTCATCCACTCGATCTATTTCCGCGATCCCAACGGCTATGTGATCGAGCTGACGGCGAAGCAGCCGGGTCACGACGCCGCCCTCGACCCCGCCCGGAACGGTGCGCGGGCTATTCTGGACACTTGGCAGAAGGAGAAGTCGGCCGAGCGGGTGTAGCTCCCTCGGCCTTTGCCGCCGCGGTTCGCAGCACAGGCGCCTGGCATCGTCAGCACATTTGGAGGAGTTCGCATGTTGCGCGATTGGATTTATAACCATCCGACCTGGGAGGTCGGCACCGTCATCATTGCCGTTTCGGTGCTTGTCTCCTGGGTCGGGCTCTTTGTCTTCAACCGCTTCGTCCACGTCTCGATCCGCAGCCGACACAACGACGTCGCCGGCTTCATCATCGCTATCATCGGCGTCATCTACGCCGTGTTGCTCGCTTTCATCGCGGTCGCCGCCTGGGCGTCCTTCGACAATGCCGACCATGTCGTACAGCAGGAAGCGAACCTCGTCGGCAATCTCTATCGCGATTCAATCGCCATCCCTGAGCCCATGCGCTCGGTAATGCGCGCGGATCTGAAGCAGTATCTCCAGACCGTCGTCGACGTTGAATGGCCGGCGCAACGCGAGCACAAGGTCGACACGCGCGGCTGGGCCGCGGTGGAGAAGCTGCATGCCGCGATCACCGGCATCGATGCCAAGACGTTGGGCCAGTCGGTGGTCGAGGCCGAGATGCTGAAGACGCTCAACGATCTCTACAATGCGCGGCGTAGCCGGATCCTCGCCGCCGCCGACGGCATCCCCGACACCATCTGGTGGATCCTGGTGATGGGCGGCGTCATCACCGTCGCCTTCACCTTCTTCTTCGGCATGCCGAGCATGATGATGCACTACGCGATGACAGGCATTCTGGCGGGGTCGATGGCGCTGGTGATGGTGCTGATCGTCGCGCTCGACTGGCCTTTCCGCGGCGAGGTGAGCATCTCGCCCACGGCCTTCCAGGCGGTGCAGCAGGACATCGCGCAGCAGGAGCAACAAGCGATGAAATAACGCGTCTACGCCGCCCGCACCGCTGCCCGCAAGGCGTGACGCGCACCGCCGACGCCGATAGAATGGGCCAGCGTTCAGGGAGGAACTGATGCCCAAATTCGTCATCGCGCCGCATATGCGGCTCCAAGAATGGGTGGCGGAGGAGAAAGGCTATTTCGCCGCCGAGGGGCTCGACTACGAGTTTCACGACGAGCTCATCTCCAAGGAAGGCAAACGCCACGATCTCGGCGCCAAGATCGGCGCCTATCAGACCTTCGAGCAGGGGCGCAGCAGCGACGTCTCCTGCGCTTGCCATTGGACGGTGAACGTCGCCGCCTCGAGCGGCCATGGCAAGCTCTATGCCGACGCCTATTCGGTGGCACCCGCAGGCATCTTCGTCGCGGCTGATTCGCCGGTGCAGGGTCCGGCCGACCTCAAGGACGTGCCGATCTCGGTCGGGTACCAGTCGGGCAGCCACTACTCCACGATCCAAGCGCTCGAGCAATATATGCGGCCGGAGGAGATCAAGCTCTCCTTCGCCGACGGGTTGCTCTTCAAGCGCATGGAGCTGCTGATCGACCACGAGGTGCCGGCGGTGCACCTCTTCAACGGCCCTTACTACTTCGCCGAGCAGCTGGGATTCCGCAAGGTTATCGATGCCACGTTCATGATTGCCGCGATGCTGACCGGCGATCCCGACCCTGAGGATGTCCGCAAGTACTTCCGCGCGCTGCGGCGGGCGCAGCGCGACATCGATCTCCGGCCCGATCGCTACACCCATTACTATCGCCAGGAATTTCCCGGGCGCTTCCGCGACGAGATCGACACGCGGCGTTGGGGTCCGGGCGAGCGCCTCGTCTTCGAGCCCTATAGCCGAGAGGCATTCGAGGAGTCCTTCGCCTGGATCGCGCGTCACGGCATCTTCGAGGAAGGCCGCATGGGCTCGGGCCGGTACGACGAAGCGGTCTGCTCGCTGATGCCGGCTTCGGGCTAGACACGCGACAATCGCCGAATTCGCGGCAAAGCAATATTGGGGGAAAAGCTGATGAGGATCCTACGCTCGACCGGAGTCATCCGGTCGGTTCTGCCGCTCATGATCGTCGTGCTGACCATGGCGGCCAATACGGCGCACGCCGAGGACATCAAGATCGGCGTCATCCTCAGCTATTCCGGCCCTTTCGCCGACAATGGGCGGCAGATCCAGAACGGTATCGATCTCTATATGAAACAACATGGCGATACCGTCGCCGGCAAGAAGATCGTGCTGTTGAAGCGCGACGATACCGGGCCGGTGCCGGACGTTGCCAAGCGCTTGGCGCAGGAGCTGGTGACGCGCGACAAGGTCAATTTCCTCGCCGGCTTTGTCTTCACGCCCAATGCGCTCGCCGCCGCCGAGGTCTCGGCCGAGGCCAAAGTGCCGATGGTGATCATGAATGCGGCGACCTCGATCATCACCACCAAGTCGCCCTACATCGTCCGCGTTTCCTTCACCCTGCCGCAGGTGACCGTGCCGCTGGCGCAATGGGCGGCGGCGCACGGCATCAAGCAGGTCTACATGATGACCAGCGACTACGGCCCCGGCCATGATGCCGCGGGAGCCTTCGAGAAGGCGTTCACCGCCGCCGGCGGCCAGATCGTCGGCAAAGTGTCGATGCCGCTGATGAGCCCGGATTTCGCCGCCTATGTGCAGAAGGTCGCCGACGCGAAGCCGCAGGCGGTCTTCCTTTTCGTCCCCGCCGGGCAGCAGCCGACGGCGCTGATGAAGACCTTCGCAGAGCAGGGCTTGACGCGCTCGGGGCTCAAGATCCTGGCGACCGGCGACGTCACGGACGATGCGGTGCTGCAAAGCATGGGCGATGCCGCGCTCGGCGCCATCACCTCGCATCACTATTCCTATGTTCATGATTCGCCGGAGAACAAGGCCTTCGTCAAGGCTTATGTCGCGGCCTTCAAGGACATCCGGCCGGCCTTCAACGCCGTCGGCGGCTATGACGGCATGGCGGCGATCTATCAGGCGCTGGCCGCGGTGAAGGGCGATGTCAGCGATCCCGACAAGATCATGGCGGCGTTCAAGGGAATGACGATCGACAGCCCGCGCGGCCCGATCACCATCGATCCGGCGACGCGCGATGTGGTGCAGACCGTCTACATCCGCCGCGTCGAGAAGGTCGATGGCGAGATCGTCAATGTCGAGTTCGACAAGGTGCCAAACGTCAAGGATCCGGGGAAGGCGAAGTAGTCAGGGCCGGTAGGTGCAGGTCTCGCCATTGGCGCTGCGCCGCACCGTGATGCGGGTCAAGCCCGTCAGGTCGGCGGCGAGGCTGCGATAGATCCACGCCGCGAGACGCTCGAGGGTCGGCAGCGCGAGCCCGTCGATCTCGTTGAGCAGATGATGGTCGAGCCGGTCGCGCAGCGACGCGACGCGGGCTTCGATCACGCCGAAATCGACGATCCAGCCCTGCTCGGGATCGGGTGTTCCCGCGATCGCCACCTCGACGGCGAAGGAATGGCCGTGCATCCGCCGATAGGGATGGCCCTCGGGCGCCGTCGGCAGGAAATGCGCGGCGTCGAAGCGGAATTCCTTGACGATCTCGGTGCTCATGGGATGCCGAGGAGCTTGTGCGTCTGGAGGCTGAGGCGCCAGCGCGGATGGGTCAGGCAGAAGCGCACCGCCGCGGCGGTGTTGCCGTCGCGCTCGGGTCCGTCCATCGGCTGCAGGAAGAAATGGTCGAAGTCCAGAGCCTCGAAGCGTCCGGGCTCGGCGCCCGGCTGCGGGAAGACGAGCTTCAGCTCGTCGCCGGCGACCAGCACCAGCTCGGTGCCGGCTTTCGGGCTGACGCAGATCCAGTCGAGCCCGTCGGGCGCGGCGCAGGTGCCGTTGGTCTCGACTGCGATCTCGAACCCCTCGTTGTGCAAAGCGGCGATGAGCGGCGCATCGAGCTGCAACAGCGGCTCGCCGCCGGTGCAGACGACGAAGGGGCGGGGCGCGCGGTCGGGCCAGGCGCGACGCACCGTTGCAGCAAGGGCCACGGGCGTTGCGAAGCGGCCGCCGCCCGGGCCGTCCGTGCCGACGAAATCGGTATCGCAAAAGCGGCATTGCGCCTCGGCGCGGTCGGCGTCGCGCCCGCTCCAGAGATTGCAGCCGGCAAAGCGGCAGAACACTGCCGGCCGCCCGCTCTGGGCGCCTTCGCCCTGCAGCGTGTAGAAGATCTCCTTCACCGCGTAGCTCATGCGGCCGATGCCTCGCGATAGCGGCGCCAGCCCTTGGCGCGGAGCGCGCAGGCGGGACAAGCGCCGCAGCCATGACCCCAATCATGCTGCGTGCCGCGCTCGCCGAGATAGCAGCTATGCGTCTCGACGCGGATGAGCTCGACGAGCGCCGCGCCGCCGAGCCGTTCGGCGAGCGTCCAGGTCGCCGCCTTGTCGAGCCACATCAGCGGCGTCTCGATGACGAAACGCCGCTCCATGCCGAGGTTGAGCGCCACCTGCATCGCCTTCATCGTATCGTCGCGGCAATCGGGGTAGCCGGAGAAATCGGTCTCGCACATGCCGGCGACAAGGTGCTTGGCGCCGCGCCGATAGGCGATAGCCGCGGCGAAGGTGAGAAAGGCCAGGTTGCGGCCGGGGACGAAGGTCGTGGGGAGCCCGTTCTCGCCGAGCGCGATCTCGACCTCGCGGGTCAGCGCCGTGTCGCTGATACGGCCGAGCACGCCGAGATCGACGAGATGGTCCTCGCCGAGCCGTTCGCCCCAGCGCGGGAACAGCCGGGCAAGCTCCGCCCGCACCCGTTCGCGGCAGGAAAGCTCGATCCGGTGGCGCTGGCCGTAGTCGAACGCCACCGTCTCCACCGCGGCGTAGCGGTCGAGCGCCCAGGCGAGACAGGTGGCGGAATCCTGACCGCCGGAGAATAAAACGATGGCTTTGTCGCTCACGCGCGGCTTTTTAGAGAATGGCGGCGCCGATCAGCAAGCGCCAGAGCCCGCCCGCGCCCCTGGGCTTCCTAGTCCAGGCACTTCACCCGGGTGAAGGCGCCGGTCTCGGGATTGTCGTAGGAGAGCGCCGCCGCCATCACCCGGCACACGCTCCGCGAGGTCTGGGTGGAGAGCAATTGCGGCTTGTCGCTCGCCTGGGTGCGGAAATGCACCTTCATCCGCGCCGCACCATCGCCGGGAAACGGCATGAAGGGCAGGGCAAGCGCCGTCAGGACGAGCAGGCTGGCGGCCAGATCCCGGGCCACCGATGGCTTTCCTTGCATGGGGCACCTCCACGCAATGGCCGATCCTCCGCGCCGGCCGAAGAGCGTCACCTTAATGTTATGCGGCGGCCCGCCTTGTCATCCCCCGCCTTGGTGCCCTGGCGCAGAGAAAAGCTTAGCGGCGGCTATTCAACGGGGTTCAGATCACTCGCGCGTGTTGCGGGCGATCTTGAGCTCGGGCCGCTTGTTCAGCGTCTGGAAGACGACGCAATAGCGCTCGGTCAGCTTCATCAAGGTGTCGAGCTGCTCGGGGGTGGCGTCGCTGTCGAGTTCGAAGCTCAACCGGATTTCCCGGAAGCCCACCGGCGCGGCCTTGTCGATGCCGAGCGTGCCACGGAAATCGAGATCGCCCTCGGCGCGGACAGTGCCGCCGCGCAGCGGCAGCTCCAGCGCCGTCGCCACCGCCTTGAGCGTGACGCCGGCGCAGGCGGCAAGCGCCTCGAGCAGCATGTCGCCCGAGCACAGGGCGATGCCGTCGCCCCCGGTGGCGGGATGGAGCCCCGCCTCGGCGATGGCCCGGCCGGTCTCGACCCGGCAGGTGATGCCTTCGCCGCCGATCTCGCCCTGGGCCTTCAGCGTGATGATCGCCTTCTCCGGCACCTCGCGATAGAGCGCCTTCAGCGGCGCTTGCAGCGTGCGCAATTCCTCCGCCTTCATATCGTTCTCTCCGCCCTTTGAGGTCCGGGATGGGCCGCCGAAACCGTGACGTTCTTGGCTCTCGCCTCTGGCCGCGCCAGGGCCTACAATGTTTAGTCGCCCCAATCCGCTCGATGGCCACCATGCAGGAAGAGTTTTATCGTATCAAGAGGCTCCCGCCCTACGTCTTTGCCGAGGTCAATGCCTTGAAGGCGCGGGCGCGGGCGGCGGGTCGCGACGTCATCGATCTCGGCATGGGCAATCCGGACGGGGCGACCCCCGAGCATATCGTCAAGAAGCTCATCGAGGCGGTCCAGAACCCGCGCAGCCACGGCTATTCGGTCTCGCGCGGCATCGCCGGGCTGCGCCGCGCCTATGCCGCTTATTACGCCCGCCGCTTCGACGTCGCCCTCGATCCCGAGAGCGAGATCATCACCACGCTCGGCTCCAAGGAGGGCCTCGCCAATCTGGCGCAGGCGATCACCGCGCCCGGCGACATCGTGCTGGTGCCGAACCCCTGCTACCCGATCCATGCCTTCGGCTTCATCATGGCCGGCGCCTCGCTGCGCCATGTGCCGGTCGGGCCGGGGGTCGATTTCATGCGCGAGCTGAAAAAGGCGGTGACGCACAGCGTCCCGTCGCCGACGGCGCTGGTGCTGAACTTCCCGGCCAATCCGACGGCGCAGGTGGTCGATCTCGACTTCTATGCCGAGATCGTCGATTTCTGCCGCCATCACAACATCTTCGTGCTGTCCGACGTGGCCTATGCCGAGATCTATTTCGACGGCAATCCGCCGCCCTCGGTGCTGCAGGTACCGGGCGCGCGCGACATCGCCGTCGAGTTCTCCTCGCTCAGCAAGACCTATTCCATGGCCGGTTGGCGGATTGGCTTTGCCGTCGGCAACAAGCGGCTCATCGCCGCGCTGGCGCGGGTGAAATCCTATCTCGATTACGGCGCGTTCACGCCGATCCAGGTGGCGGCCACGGCGGCGCTCAACGGGCCGCAGGACTGCATCGCCGAAATCCGCGAGCGCTACAAGGCGCGGCGCGATGTGCTGGTCGAAGGGCTGCACCAGGCCGGCTGGGAGGTGCCGCCGCCGCCCGCCACCATGTTCGCCTGGGCGCCGCTACCGGAGCGCTTCCGCGAGAGCGGCAGCCTCGCCTTCTCCAAGCTGCTGCTCGAAGAGGCGAACGTCGCGGTATCGCCGGGGGTAGGGTTCGGCGAGCATGGCGAAGGCTTCGTTCGCATCGCGCTCGTCGAGAACCGCCAGCGGCTGCGCCAGGCGACGCGCAACATCAAGCAGTTCCTGAGCGGCCGCGCCCAGGCGGGTAAGCTGCGCGACCGTGCTGTCGCAGCGCCAGCGGCGGAATAGGCGAAGGGCTTGACCCGACTCGCGAGGCTGGGCGACTCTTGCCGACGCGCTGCGCGAGCGACGCCGCGCACTTTGGCACACGTACAAGGGGGATGATGGCCGGCCGAGCCGACAGCTCCGATCTCGCTGCCGCCCGGCCGTCGCTGCTTGCCAGGATTGTCTCCCGCCTGCGGGGAGAGGCGGGCGAGGCGATGACCGCTCCGGCGGCCGAGATCGACATCGACGCCGCCGCCCCCGCCAGCGGCCCGCCGGTGCCGCCGCTCGATCCCTTGACCATCCGGCAATGGCTCTGGGGACCCGGCTTTCACCAGCCGGGCAATGCCGAATACGTGTTGAAGCTGGTGAAGCCCTTCGCCGCCAACCCGGCGATGAGCATGCTCGACGTCGCCGCCGGCATGGGCGGGGCGGCGCGCGCCATCTCGGAAGCCTTCGGCACCTATATCACCGGCCTCGAGCGCGATCCGGATCTGGCGCGGCGCGGCATGGAGATGTCGATCGCCGCCGGCATGCAGCGTCACGCGCCGGTCAGCGCCATCGATCCCGAGACCTTCGAGCTCAGGACCGGGGCCTTCGACTGCATCCTGGCGCGCGGCGCGACCTATATGGTCCAGGACAAAGAGCGCTTCATGCGCGTCCTCATTCTGGGGTTGAAGCAGCGCGGGCAGCTGCTGTTGACCGACTACGTCCTGGACCCGGGGCGCGCGGGACGGCCGGAACTTGCCCTGTGGACGTCGCTCCAGCCCTATCCGCCCAACCCCTGGACGCTGCAGCAATACACCGACTGCTTCAAGAGCCTGGGCTTCGATGTCCGCATCACCGAGGACATCACCCATGATTTGAAGCTGCAGATCGTGCTCGGCTGGGACCATCTGGTCCAGACCGTCGACATCAAGGCGCTGCCGCGGCCGCACAAGCTGCAGATCGTCAACGAGGCCGAGCGCTGGGTGAAGACGATCATGGCGCTCGATGCCGGGGTGGTGAAGGCCTACCGCTTCTACGCGCTGGCCGGCTCCGCCCGGCCGCCGCTCTCCTCGATCCGGAAGAGCCGCTAGCGCCGACGGCGGGCGGGAATCCGCGGGATTCCGGGGCCGCCCCAGGGTTGACTTCGCCGGCGCGGCTCCCTATCTTCCGCGTTTTCCCAATTACCGGCCGGCCGCGCATCAGGGGCAACCGATGAAGATCGCCAATTCGCTGAAGTCGCTGAAAAAGCGCGACAAGAACTGCCGCATCGTGCGCCGCAAGGGCCGCGTCTACGTCATCAACAAGACCAATCCGCGCTTCAAGGCCCGCCAGGGCTGAGCGCGCCGAACTCTCGTCTGCCGACGAGACCGCGCCCTTCGGGGCGCGGTTTTTTCTTGGCCGCCCCCGCCCGGTTGCTTAAATAGGCAATACCTTCCCCTGCCGGGAGAGGAAGGGTTGCGAGGAGGCGCCCCATGCGCATGCCGACCCCCGATGCCGCGGTGATCGCGCGCCGCGCGGAGATCGCTGCCGCGCTCAGCCAGATCGTGCCGGGCGAGGGGGTGATTCTCGCCGAGGAGGAGCGCCGCGCCTACGAGACCGACGGGCTCACCGCCTATCGCCAGGTGCCGCTGCTCGCCGTGCTGCCCTCGACCACGGATCAGGTCTCGCGCATCCTCGCCTATTGCCATGAACAGGGCGTCAAGGTGGTGCCGCGCGGCGCCGGCACCTCGCTCTCGGGCGGCGCCCTGCCCTTGGCCGACGGCATCATCCTCGGCCTCGGAAAGTTCAACCGCGTGCTCGAGATCGACTTCGCCAATCGCTGCGCCGTGGTCCAGCCCGGCGTCACCAATCTCGGCATCTCGCTTGCCGTGCAGCATGCCGGGTTCTTCTACGCGCCCGATCCTTCGAGCCAGATCGCCTGCACCATCGGCGGCAACATCGCCGAGAATTCCGGCGGCGTGCATTGCCTCAAATACGGCCTGACCACGAACAATGTGCTCGGCCTCGAGATGGTGCTGATGAACGGCGAGGTCGTGCGGCTCGGCGGCAAGCATCTCGATGCGGAAGGCTACGATCTTCTGGGCGTGATGACGGGATCGGAAGGGCTGCTCGGCGTCGTCACCGAGGTGACGGTGCGCATCCTGCGCAAGCCGACCACGGCGCGGGCGCTGCTGATGGGCTTTCCCTGCAACGAGACCGCCGGCCGTTGCGTCGCCGAGATCATCGCCGCCGGCATCATCCCCGGCGGCATGGAGATGATGGACAAGCCCGCGATTCACGCCGCCGAGGATTTCGTCCGTGTCGGCTATCCCCTCGATGTCGAGGCGCTGCTCATTGTCGAGCTCGACGGCCCGCCGGCGGAGGTCGATCACCTCATCGGCGAGGTCGAGAAGATCGCGCGGGCGAACGGCGCGGTGTCGCTGCGCATCTCCAACAGCGAGGAGGAGCGTCTCGCCTTCTGGGCCGGACGCAAGGCCGCGTTCCCCGCGGTCGGCCGCATCTCGCCCGACTATTACTGCGTCGACGGTACCATCCCGAGAAAGCGCCTTCCCGAGGTGCTGGCGCATATGCGCGCGCTGTCGCAGAAGCACGGGCTGCGCGTCGCCAATGTCTTCCATGCCGGCGACGGCAACCTCCATCCGCTCATCCTCTATGACGCCAACAATCCCGGCGAGCTCGAGCGCGCCGAAGCGTTCGGCGCCGACATTCTGCGCTTTTGCGTCGAGGTCGGCGGCGTCCTCACCGGCGAGCACGGCGTCGGCGTTGAGAAGCGCGATCTGATGCCGGCGATGTTCGACGAAGTCGACCTGAACCAGCAGCAGCGTCTCAAATGCGCCTTCGATCCCGACGGGCTGCTCAATCCCGGCAAGGTCTTCCCGCAGCTCCACCGTTGCGCCGAGCTCGGCCGCATGCATATCCATCGCGGGCAGGTCGCCTTCCCCGACCTGCCGCGCTTCTGACGCATGACTCGCTTTCGGCCCAAGGATGAGCGCGAGCTGGCCGAGATCGTCGCCGCGGCGGTGGCACAGGAAGAGCCGCTGGAGCTGGTGGCGGGCGGCAGCAAGCGCGGCCTCGGCCGGCCGCCGCAATTGCCCCACACCCTCGATCTTTCCAGCTTTGCCGGCATCAGCGCCTATGAGCCGGAGGAGCTGGTGCTGACGGCGGGCGCCGCGACGCCGATGAGCGAGATCGAAGCGGCGCTGGCAGCACGCGGCCAGATGCTCGCTTTCGAGCCGCCGGATTGGCGCGGCTTGCTGGGCACGAGCTCGGCCGGGACGCTGGGCGGCGCGGTGCTGTGCAATCTGTCGGGTCCGCGGCGCATCAAAGCCGGCGCGGCGCGCGACCATTTCCTCGGCTTTCGCGGCGTCTCCGGCCGCGGCGAGGCGTTCAAAGCGGGCGGCAAGGTGGTGAAGAATGTCACCGGCTATGATCTCGCCAAGCTCGTCGCCGGCTCCTACGGCACCTTGGTGGCGGTGACGGAAGTGAGCGTGAAGGTGCTGCCGCGCGCCGCGGCGGAGCGCAGCATCCTGCTGCGCCGCCTCGACGACACGGCGGCGCAACGGGCGATGACCGCAGGTTTGTCGAGCCCGCATGAGGTGAGCGGTGCCGCGCATCTGCCGAACGGCGAGAGCGGCTGCGACACAGCTTTGACCTTGCTGCGGCTCGAAGGGCCGGGCCCTTCGGTCGAAGCGCGCGCCAACGCGCTCCGCGCCGAGCTCGCGCCTTTCGGCGCTGCCGAAG
>Ga0335079_10004637_pt1 | contig 15810 bp, 9 predicted proteins | sample Lox_Sample_33_FD_206719 | JGI IMG/M metagenome (GOLD analysis project Ga0335079, IMG submission 206719) | Soil microbial communities from Loxahatchee National Wildlife Refuge, Florida, United States - Lox_Sample_3.3 | ecosystem: Environmental > Terrestrial > Soil > Wetlands | place: USA: Florida... | reverse complement strand
TTGCCGTGGGTGTTGCGAAAGGTTGTCATGATCATCACGCGATAAATGATTCTGGCATCGGCGGCCGCGAGTGCACTCGAAGACGCCCGAAATGCATCTACACGGTTGAAGGCAACACAAACGCGGGCGGCTGGCGTGTTTCGCAAGTGGATTGGCGTGTTTTGCTAGTGAACCACGCGGGCCCCGTCAATAGACTGGAATTGTCAGGAGAAGCCTGGAGGGAAAATGACGGTAACCGAAAAAAACGAAGCCAAAAAAGAAACTTCCACAGCCACCTTTGCCGCAAAGGCATTTGCGGCCCGGAGCGCCAGTTCCGGGCTGGGTCCCTTGACGGTGCAACGGCGAACTCCACGGGCACAGGACGTCCACATCGAAATCCTGTATTGCGGCGTTTGTCATTCGGACTTACACCAGGTGCGCGACGAATGGCATAGCATCATGCCGACGGTTTACCCTTGCGTCCCTGGTCACGAGATTGTCGGGCGCGTGGTGAAGGCCGGCAGTGCGGTCCGGAAATTCAAAGAAGGAGACATCGCCGCGGTGGGCTGCCTGGTGGATTCCTGCCGCCATTGCCCCAGCTGCCTCGCCGGCGAAGAACAGTATTGCGAGAACGGCATCATCCTCACGTATAACGGCCAAGACAGGATTCTGGGCGGCGTGACCTACGGCGGCTACTCGGACAGCATTGTGGTGGACGAGGCGTACGTCCTGCGCGTGCCGAACGGGCTCGATCCGGCAGGCACGGCCCCTCTGCTCTGCGCGGGCATCACCACCTACTCGCCGCTTCGTACCTGGAAGGTCGGGCCCGGACAAAAGGTCGGAATCGTCGGACTCGGCGGATTGGGCCACATGGGGCTCAAGTTCGCCAAGGCATTCGGCGCGAACGTAGCACTGTTCACCACCTCGCCGAAAAAAGCCGCCGACGCCATCAGGCTAGGCGCCGACGAAGTCATCCTCTCGACCGACCCCGCCCAGATGCAGAAGCACGCCGGCACTTTTCATTTCATCCTGGATGCGGTTTCGGCGGAGCACGACCTGAACGCTTACCTGCAACTTCTGAAGCGGGACGGCACCATGACGCTGGTGGGCGTTCCGGAAAAGCCGTCGCCGGTGGCGTCGTTCAACCTGATCATGGGACGCCGGCGGCTGGCGGGATCGGCGATTGGAGGAATCCGCGAGACCCAGGAGATGCTCGATTTCTGCGGGGAGAAGGGCATCACCGCCGACATCGAGATGATCCGGATTCAACAGATCAACGAAGCCTATGAGCGGCTGCTGAAAAGCGACGTGAAGTACCGCTTCGTGATCGATATGGCCTCGCTTCGGTAAGCTGGAAGTTGGAATCCGCGTCCAACCCATGACCGACCGCTTCCGAGTCGCAAGCACAATCGCCAAACGGCTGGAGGAACTGGGCGTTCCTCCAGCCGCGGTGTTACGCCGGGCCGGTTCGGTCTTTACGCCGCCATCCAGGAAGTGAGCGGCGACCCGGCGATCGGCCTCAAACTCGGGAGCGAGGAGCGAATCGAGCGGTACAATGCGACGGCCATCGCCGCCCTTTATAGCCGGTCGCTTCGCGATGCGCTCGGCCGGATGGCGCGTTACAGACGACTGACGTGCCCGGAAGACATCCGGATCGTCGACCGTGGCGGGGAATGCGCGGTGGAATTCGTCTGGCTTCTCGCGGAGCAGGCGGAGCCGCCGGCCTTGGTCGATACCTGTTTTGCCTGGATTGTGACCGTCGCGCGGAGGGGAATCGGGAGCAGCCTCACTCCTTTGCGCGTGGAGTTCAGCCGTCCTGAATCGGAGCGGCGTCTTTATGAGGAACACTTCGGATGTCCGGTGAAATTCGGATCGCGGCACGACAAGCTGTTGTTTCGCAGCGCAGACGTCGCCCTGCCGTTCGTCACGCATAACCCCGACCTCCTGGAACTGGTGGCGCCGCAACTGGAAGCCGAGCTGACGCAGCAACTCGCGGACAAGTCACTGCCCGAACAGGTGAAGGGAACCCTCAAGAAGTTCCTGGCGGGCCAAAGGCCGCGGTTGGAGGACGTGGCTCGCGAACTGCGCGTCAGCGCCCGCACGCTGCAGCGCCGGCTGCTCGCGGAGCAAATTACGTTTCAAAGCCTGTTGGAAGAGGCGCGGCGGGAAATGGCGCAGCATTATCTGCTGGAGTCGTCGCTCGAACTGAACGAAACTGCCTACCTGCTGGGGTACGATGACCCGAACTCCTTCATCCGCGCGTTTCACCAATGGGAGGGAACGTCTCCCGGCGAGTGGCGATCGACGCGCAACGCAATCGCCTCTTGACGGCGTGGCGCAGGCACTCCTGCCTGCCGCGCCGAGACTCCCTCGAGAATCGTGCCTCCGGCGGCGACGGAGTTCGAGGCTGCTGGCCAACCCCGCCGTACCTCATACGTCTTCTTAACACACGTTTAGACTCAACTGTTATAAACCGCCTCCGGACGAATCGCGCCTAAGACCTTCCGAGTCTAAGAGAAGTCGAAACGGGAGGCACACTCCCGAGTCAAGCCCACAGCCAGGGGACGACCTGTTGCTTCAAGGAGGATGGTACGTGACATCGGCAAGTTCGCCGGCGAGCGTTTTCGAGAGCTGTGCCCCGAGAACCGCTGATTCGCTGTTCAATGGAAGAGTGCAGCCTCGCGACGCGCCTCGATTGTTCCAAAGTGCGGCTCTACGACGCTTTTTGGCCTCGAACTCCAGTGCCCGCGAAGGGCTCGAGGCTATCCGCCGCTGCGCCCTGGCACCCTGCGAAACGCTTTCCGTACGTTCTGTTCCGGTGCTCTGCATGCCGTGTGGTATGCTATCCCTCTCCCAGTCTTAGAGCAGCGGCGATATTCACAGTCGGGTCCACAGGGCGTTTGCATGTCATCATCGGCAGCCGGGCTGAAACGCGGAATCGGTCTTTTCCAAGCCACCTCGACGAACATGCTCGAGATGATCGGCATCGGACCGTTCATCACCATCCCCATCTTGCTCGCCAAGATGAACGGCCCGCAGGCTCTGCTGGGCTGGTTCCTGGCGGGCTTGCTGGCCATCTGCGACGGCCTGGTGTGGGCCGAACTCGGCGCGGCCATGCCGGGCGCCGGAGGCCCTTACCACTACCTCAAAGAGGCCTTCGGCCCGCAGTCCCTGGGCCGGATGATGAGCTTCCTGTTCCTCTGGGAGACCACCGCGATTGCCCCCATATCGCTCGCCTCGGGAGCCGTCGGACTTTCCTGGTATGTGAAGTTCTGGTGGCCTTCGATGACCGCGCTCGAAGGCGAGTTCGTGGCCGTGCTGGTCTGCCTGCTTTGTATGCTCCTGCTTTACCGCGACATTCAGCACGTAGGGAAGCTTTCGGTGGTGATGTGGGTAGTGGTCATGGCCACCGTGCTCTGGGTCGTGGTCACCGGCCTCGCGAACTTCCAGACGAGCCGCGTTCTCGACTTCCCTCCCGGCGCCTTCGACCTTTCGCCGAAGTGGTTCCTGGGCCTCGGTGCGGCGTCCCTGGTTTCCATTTACAGCTACGGCGGATACTTCAACGTCTGCCTGTTCGGCGGCGAGGTCAAGCGGCCGGAAAAGACCATTCCCTGGTCAATCCTCTACGCCATCCTCGGCGTCGGGGTGATTTACATCGTCATGAGCGTGACCATCGTCGGCGTAGTGCCGTGGCGCGAAGCCGTCAAGACCACCTCCGTGGTCTCCGATTTCATCGAGCGCGTCTACGGTCACTGGGCGGCCAACGTCATGACCGGGCTGATTCTCTGGACCAGCATCGCCAGCGTATTTGCCATCATGCTCGGGTACTCACGCGTCCCCTACGCCGCCGCGGTCGACGGCCGGTTCTTTCAGATTTTCGCGCGGGTGCATCCGACCAGACATTTCCCGACGTTCTCGCTCCTGTTCATCGCGTTCACCGCCGCCATCGCCTGCTTCATCCCGCTCGATGCCCTGATCAGCGCGCTCATGGTGATCCAGATCGTCACGCAGTTCATTCCGCAGGTCATCGCCGTCACCATGATTCGCCGCCATCGCCCCGACATCAAGCGTCCCTTCCGCATGTGGCTGTATCCCGTTCCGAGCCTGATCGCCGGCCTGGGCTGGTTCTGGATCATGCTCTCGAGCGGCTGGGAATTCATCGGCCTCGGCTTCGGAATACTCGTGGTCGGCATCGGAGCATACCTGGTCCTGGCTCGCCAAAAACGCGAATGGCCCTTTGAGGCGGCATGAGTCTCGACAAGAAGTGGGACGTCATCACCGCGGGCGACTTGTTTATCGATTTGATCCTGACCGGATTCCCGTCGCTGCCGGGCTTGGGTGAGGAAGGCTTCGCGGCGTCGTGCGGCAGGGAGACCGGCGGCGGTGCCGCGAATACCGCATGCGCCATGGCGAAGCTGACTTCGCAGGCCGCTCTGTTCGGCGTGGTGGGCGCGGATGAAATCGAATGGTTCCGGGGCCGCTTTTCCGAACGCGGCGTCGACGCCGGCATGCTGGTCGCACACCGCGCCATGCCGTCCGCTATCACGGTCGCGGTCTCCACGCCCACGGATCGCATCTTCTATACCTATTACGGCCCGAACGTGCTCCTCCCGGATTTGCTCCGGCGCCCCGAAACCCGGGAGCACTTCGCCACGGCGCGCCATGTGCACTTCGCGATGCCATGCGAGCCCGCGATATTGGGCGAACTGGGATGTTGGCTCCGCGAGCGCGGTACGACGACGTCCATCGACGTCGGGTGGCAGGAGACCTGGCTGGACGACCCTCGCAGCCGCGAAGCGCTCTCTCACATCGATTGGTTTCTGCCCAACGAGCGCGAAGCGGAACGGATGACCGGCGAATCGGACCCCGAACGGATGCTGCAGTGGTTTCGCGGGCGCTGCCCGTGCGGCGTGGCGATCAAGTTGGGCCCGCAGGGCTCCGCGGCATTGGTTGAGGGCCGCTTCCGGATGGTTCCATCCATTCCGGTCACGCCTCTGGACACCACCGGCGCCGGAGATTGTTTCGATGCCGGATTTCTTCATGGAATCCTCAGCGGTGCGCCCGTGGAACGGGCTCTCCGCTGGGGCAACATCTGCGGCGCTCTCTCTACCGAAGCCGCGGGCGGAATCGCCGGAAGCCCCACTCTCGAACGCGTGCTGGCAGCAAGCTGACCTGGCGCGGGCACTCATGCCGCCCCGCCCAGACTCATCGGGGCGCTTGTCGGGCGCGCAGGGTGTCACTGCGGCCAAGGGTTTTCGAGGCTGCCGCGTCCCCACTCTCCATGAACCTTGGGTCAGGCCACATGATTCATGCAGGGAATGCCAGCAGCTCATGGACAGCCTCCGTGCGGCCTCGCCTACTCCAGGTACCCCAGATATCCCGGATCGCTCCTTGCCATCGCCCCGCGCAAGCTTCGCGCCAAATCCCATTGCCCGATGATCGGGTATTCCAGCATGGCGAGTTCCGCCAGCGCGGGCGATCTCTCCGCCGCGGCACGGATCGCCGTCCGCTCGTACGCCTTCACCGAGAGGACGAGGCCGCGGACGGATTCCGGCAGGTGCCCCGCGGGCCGCGGCTTTACCCCGCTGCGGCTGATTTCGCAGGCAACCTCCACGACGTCGTCCGCCTGCAAATCGGCAATCGACCCGCCGTTCAGCACGTTCACCACCACGTCCTTGGGGTCGTCCGATAGCAGCGCCGCGATCACATCGACCCCGATGCGGTGATACCCCGTCGCCGTCTCGAACGGATCGTAGGCTTCCTCCGCCACTTGAAACGCCGACGTCGCCTCCGCCTCCACTTTCATATACGATGCGTTGCGCCGGAGCAGATAGCTCCGGTACGTCTCGACCGCCCGTGCCGGCGATTGCCGCGCCAACTCGGCGAATAATTCGTGGTTCAACCTGACCAGTTCCTCGCCGCGGCTGGCGCCATTGCGCACCTGGTTCTCATAAGCGCGTCGCTGGCAGTAGTAGAAGAACAGGTACTCCGACGGTATCAGCCTGAGCGTCTGAATGAGCTTCGGGTCGAACAGACGGGCCGGATACAGGCTCTCCAGGATCGCCGCATCGTCCAGAATTCTCTCGGTAACATCCGTGCCCCGCAGTCGTACCGAACGCACCCACCCCAGATGATTCAGCCCGGCATAATCAAACGCCAGGTCTTCGTAAGGCTCCCGCAAAGCAGCCGCGATCCGGTGAAACAACTCGATGGGCGTGTCGCAGATCCCAATCGCGCGAAGCTTGGTGCGCGATGCCAGGGCTTGTGCCACCAGTCCCGCCGGATTCGTGAAGCTGATCACCCAGGCGTCCGGCGCGACTTGCTCCAGTATGCGGGCTTGCTCCAGCACGACGGGAACGGTCCGGAGCGCCATGGCGACGCCGCCTGCACCGGTGGTCTCCTGCCCGGCCAACTGGTGTTCCATGGCAATCCTCTCGTCGCGCGCCCGAGCCTCGATTCCGCCGACCCGAATGCTATGAAACACGAACTCCGCTCCACGGGCGGCGCTTTCCAAGTCGGAATAGGTCTCAACCCGAAAGTGCGCGCCCGCGCGCCGAACGATCTCTCGGCCGATCCTTGCCATGACCTGCATCCGCGCCGAATCGCAATCGTAGAGCGCGAACTCTTCGAGATCCAACTGCGCCTGCGCGTGGGCCAGGCCGTGAATCAGCAGGGGCGTCCTCACGCCCCCGCCGCCGATCAGGGCAACTTTGCGGGACATAAGCGGAGTGTTTACCGTTGCGGGTTCTTGGCCAGACTCAGCATGTTCGCGAAAATGCGATACGCGCCGGGCACACCTTCGGGCAACTGGCGATAGAAGGCATAGGCATTGTAGATGTAAATGCCCTTTCCGTACTTCGCGTAGAGCAACCCGCCCTCCTGCGGCGCCTGGCCTTCGTCGTGAGTTTCGAGCAGCGCTTCATAATGCGGGTCCCACGATTGCATCCACTTGGAGCCCCGCTCTTCCACCCACCCCGTGAAGTCCTTCTCCGTGATCCGGTTCGGCCAATGGAATACGGGATTCTCGGGCTTCAGTATGCTCACCTTGGAGGCCTCGTCGGTAACCTCCTCGGGATTGCGGCCCATCACATACGGATAGGGCCCGTAGTTGTGGTCGAATTCGGGCGTGTTGTACTGCACGATCGCCACCCCGCCGTTCTTCACGTACTCGATCAGCCGGTTGTTGTGCGTGCGCAGATCTTCCCGCGCGGCGTAGGCGCGCACTCCCAGCAGGATCACGTCGAACTTCGACAGGTCCGCGCTGGCGATGTCCTCCGGTGAAAGGAACGTCACCTTGATGCCCAGCGGATCGAGCGCCGCCGGCACGTCATCGCCGCTCCCCGCCACATACGCGACTCGCAGGCCGGGCGCCACCTTCAAATCCACCCCCGCGGTCTGCAGTTGCGACGGACGATAGAGGTAGTAGGGACGGACGCCGGAATAACCGGTCACGGTATACCCCTCGCGGTACTGCCGGCCGCCATACTCCGCCACCGCCGTGAGCTTGTATTCCTGCTCGGACAAGCGCGCCGGAGTCACCTCGAAATCCACGGACTGCTCCTGGTTGTCCGCCGCAATCGAGAAGGGCCTGGATTCCGGACTGGACTTCCACCCCGCCGGCAATTCGAGCTTCACCGATCCGCCCGCCGCGCCTTTCACGTTGCTGTGCACCAGTGCAGTCACCGCGAACGATTTCGAACCCATGGGAACCACGCTGTTGCGCGGCGCAATCGCCACCCCGATCGCCGGCGCCACTACCAGCGGCTCGTATACTGTGCCCATCCCCGTGACCCGTTGCGTAGTCTGTACGTATTGCCCGATGCGGATCGGCACGCCCTCATAGCTGACGTCGAGCCACGCGGCCACCGGGTACGGCGCGAACGACTGGTTCCGATACTGCGGATCCTGTACGTCGTACCAGGCCTGTTCGATATTGGGGCGGCTGAAATAGGCGCGTGTGTAGGTGGGGTCCTGCGGAACTTTCACGACGAACCTGGCTTCCACCGCCTTGTTGCCGCTCAAATTGCCTCCGGCCGCCGGTGCGGAAGCGCTGATGTCCCAATTCTGCTTCTGTCCTGGCGTTTCCAGGCTGATCCGTTCCACTTTCACCGCCGTCGAGCTTTGATTCACCGCATGGACCCGCACCTGGAAAGTCTGGCCCGGGATCACCGTGCGGCTGACCTCGGCGCCTCCCATGAACATTTCCATCGCGGGATTCTGCTGCTCCCCGCCTGCGGCCACCGATGCATCGACCACCAGGCCGAGAGCCTCTGCCAAGGCATTATTGAACTGCGCTCGCTTGACCTCCAGTTCGTGCCGGATGTCGTATTTCGACTCCGCGTTGAGACTGCTTTTCTCCACCGCGTCGAGGAGCGCGATCGTCTCTTTCAAACCCGCGGCCAGCGCCGGTACGGTGGCTTCCGGCTTGGTCGCCGAGAATTTCGAAATCGCATCTTCCACATCGGCGTTGATGCGCTTCAGAGCATCACGCAGGAATGCGCTGTCGCCGCCCTTGGCAAGCGTCGCGATGGCAGGCACGGAAATATCGATGCCATCGAAGAAAGTATCCTCCTTGTCGGCCGCCGGAATCACGGACGCGAACCGCCGGTACGAGGCGTTCGATTCGCCGGCCAGGGGGACCGAGGGGCCGCCGTTCTGCGACTTCTGAAATCCCAGCCCCGCCCGCGCGATCTGCGCGTAGTTCGCTCCCAACAGAGGATCGTAGGTGCCGACCGGAATCTCCACGTTGGCCGGCTGTGCCTGGCCGCCCCTCCCGCCGCGTCCTCCGCGTCCGCCGCCGCCGCGCACATACCCCTTCAGCGGCGTCCACAGATGCAACCCTGCCTGCAGTTGATCCGGGAATACGTTCGGATCGCCCGCCGCCTTCATCACCTCCACCGCCACTCTCCCCGTAGCCTGGTGATTGCCGTGGCCGGCCGCCGGCCCGTCCGGATGCGACGTCACGATCACCAGCGGGCGCTCCACCCGAACCATCCGCACGATGTCGTAGAAATAACGGTCGTGCGTCCAGTTCTTCATGGACTCCGCCATCGTCTTGGAGAACCCGTAGTCCACCACCATCGACCAGCGCTGTTCCACGCCGTACGACTCGTCGGCCCTCAATAGCTCCATGGTGCGCACCAGCCCCAGGGCATCGAAGTAATCGTTGGACATCACGTTCGCCCCGCCCTCGCCGCGATTCGTCTGGTTGAGCACCACGCGCGCCCCGGCCGCCCGCGATTCGTAGGCCAGCACAGTCCCGTCTTCGTCATCCGGGTGCGCGGCGAGCCACAGAATGCTGGCGCGCGTATGCAGTTTCTTCAGGCTCTGCCACAGCGCGGCGGAGCCTCGATTGACCGGGATTTCTTCCTGATTGACAGCGGGCTGAATGGAGTTCCAATAAGGCGGTTGTGCAGACGCCACCGCCGCCGCCAGTGCGGCCGCCACGAAAAAGTTCGAACGCATAATGGGCCTTCTTTTTCCGAACACCTCAGAACAGAATCTTAGCGCCGAACTGCAACTGGCGCATATTGCTGTTGGCCGCCAGTGAGGTAATCGTCCCGAACGTCGCGGTGCCGAAAGACGTGCCCGGCTGGCCGAAATTGGGATGGTTCGCAATGTTGAAGAACTCGCCCCGGATTTGCAGCTTGTAACGCTCTTTGTACTGAAAGTTCTTGAAGAGCGAGCAGTCGAGGTTCGAGAAGCTCGGCCCGCGGATCGTATCGCGCCCGGCATTGCCGAAGATATAGGATGCCGGGGGCAGCGCCACGAACGCCGCCGTATTGAAATACTGGGCGAGCGAGCGCTGGCTCGAGGGCAGTGTCGCGGAGGCGACCTGGTTCGGCCGGTCGCTCCCGCCCGTGTTCACTTCCTGGCTGGCGAGCGCGGACGAAAGCGTCGCCGTCGATGGCGTACCGGTGCGGAACGTGTAGATGCCATTCACCTGCCATCCGCCGATGAACGCGTCGAGAATCGGATTCATTTGGCCCAACAAGGCACGGCCTCTGCCGACCGGCAGTTCATACACCGAGCTGATCGTCAGGAAATGCGCGAAGTCGTTGGCGGACGGCCCCCGCGTGATGCCGTTCCAGTCGAGCGGGTTGTAGGAGGACGCGTTGTCGTCGATGGATTTCGCAAAAGCATAGGAACCCAGCAGCCAGAAGCCGTGATTCAACCTCTTGTTGAACTTCGCCTGGAGCGCGTGATAGATGGAGTATTCGCTCGAATCGCGCAGGTTCACCGTGGTGGCCAGCGGGTTCAGCGAGTAGAACGGCTGGCGCGGCACCACCGCGCCCGGTCCGGGAAGCGGCAGGTTCAGGTTGATGTGGTTGTTGCCGAACAGGTGAGTCCCGCGCGCGCCCACGTAAGACACTTCAAGAGACGTGTCTTTGGTGATCTGCCGCTGCACCGTCAAATTCCACGATTGCACGTATCCCATCTTGTAGTTGGGATCGAAATAGGTCGCGGAGCCGATCAGCGGAATCGCAGCCTGGTTCAGGTTGGGAATCACGGGTGAGGGGATGCCCGCCGAGAGAGCGTACTGCGGGCTGGGAACATAAATGGACGGCGGCGTCACCGTCTGCACGCTGATGAATGGATAGTTGTCGTTCAGCGTTCCGCCCGTGGCGCCGAACTTGTCCGGGAAGTACGAGATGCCATATCCGCCGCGGATCACCATGTTGGGGTTCATCGCATAAGCGAAGCCGAACCGCGGAGCAATGTTATTGCCATCGAGATTCACCAGCGCGGTCGAATTGCCGCCGCGCCCGGCCAGCAGCATGTTGGCGGTCCGAAGATCGAAATTCGATTGATTGTTGAAGGCATCCGTCGGCGGGAAATAGAGTTCGTACCGCAAGCCGATATTCAGGGTCAGCTTTTGCGTGAGCTTGATGTCGTCCTGAACGAAAAAGAAGGGCTCGAAGATCCGGTTGGACGGAAAATCGTAAATCACGCCGCGCGTTTCCGACGACGGCAGGCCGAGCAGCGCGCTCGCCTCACTCAGCCCGGTCTTGGACGCCCCGCTATTGGACGTGTAATTCTGGTCGAAATTGAACTGTCCGCGGGGGCTCGCCAGCGAGATCTGGTAAAAATCGTCGCGCATGCGATGAATGTCCGCGCCGAACTTGATGCGGTGCTTGCCGCGAATCCAGGTCACGTTGTCCAGCCATTGGAAGCTGTTCTCGTAGCGCAATGCGGGAATGGGCCCGGTTGTGCCCAGATTACTCAGACCGGAGATGGCAATAATCGGAAGGCCGGTCGAGATGGGCCCAAATACGTTAATGTTGGGGATGCCCAACTGCGTGGCCTCATTCTGGCCATAGTCGTAGTTGTAGTAGGTGTCGCGGATCCGGCTGAAAGCGAACCGCGCCTCATTGATCAACGTCGGGGTGAAGATATGAACGTCGCTCAACACCACCGACTGGTCGCGCGAAGGCCCCTTGCCGGGCGAAGCCGGGACGTTCCCCGTCGCCACGGGACCGAACAGCGGAGGCAGCGCCGTGGTCGCGTCGAAGATGCTGTATCGGACGAACATCGTGTCTTTGGACGACACGGTCGCGTCGAAGCGTACATCCACGCGGTTGACGTTCTGCGTCTGCACCACCGGCCCGGTATAGTTGTTGGCCACGCCGTTACCGGCCGAGACCGTGCCCGGCAGATTGGGCTGCGGGAACAGATTCAGGAGCGCTTGTCCGATGGAGCTGATGCGGTTGGTTGGAATCGTGTTGTTGGGGAACGGCGCACCGCTCGAAGGATCGTAGATTGTCCCGGCGCCCTCGCTCGCCAGAAAGATGCCGTTGCGCTGGTTGGCGGTCGGCACGCTCGCAATGTAAGTCGTGCCGGCGGCCTGGCGGAATCCCTCCCAATCTCCTGCCAGAAACAGCCGGTTCTTCTTGATCGGGCCGCCTAACGTGGCGCCGTATTCGTTCTGATTCCATGGCGGCAGCTTCTTCGGATCGAACGGCCCGCGCCCGTAGAAATAACTGTTGCGGTTGAATTCGAACGCGCTGCCATGAATCTCGTTCGTTCCCGACCGCGTTTCCACATTGATTACCGCGCCTCCTGCGCGCCCGAACTCCGCGCTGTAAGCGTTCGTCTGAATCTTGAATTCGCTGAGCGCCTCCGGCGGCGGCAGAATGGTCACGATGCCCAGCAGGACTTCGTTGTTATCCGCGCCATCCACCATGTAGTTGTTTTCGCTGTCCCGCTGGCCGTTCACCGCAAAACTCGAATTGCCCTGCGGAGCATCGAATACCCCCACCGGGTTGGTGCGGATCGCACCCGGCACCAGCGTCATCAATGCCGTGAAGTTGCGGCCGGTAGCGCTGTTGAGCGGCAGCTCTTCGATCGGCTTCTGCTGCACCACCTGGCCGAGTTCGGACGTGTCGGCCTTCACCAATGGGGCTTCGGCCGTAACGGTGGTGACTTCCGTAGTTGCGCCCACCTCCAGCGTCATCTCGATTCGCGCGGTATCCGCCACCAGCAGCGTAACGCCGCGGCGCAGAGTTCTCTTGAAGCCCGCCTTTTCCGCCGAAACGTCGTATACCCCGGGAAGCAGGAAGGACACCAGAAAGTTGCCCTGGGCATCCGTCGTGGCAGTGGAGACGATGCCGGTCTGCGTATTCGTTACGGTGACCGTTGCTCCCGGGACTACGGCGTTGGTCTGGTCGCGAATGATGCCGTCAAGAGTCGCCGTAGTAGTCTGGCAGAACGCCAACCAGGTGATTAGAAAACCGAGGGCCCAAACGCGTTTGATCATGGCTGAACTCCTCTTCGATGGAGTCACGCCCGATTCCGGCGAGGCCCAGCGCATCAAACTTTACAGATCGGCCGAAGTAGGCGTGACCGACACCCTGAAATTTTCACGTCCGATTATATGGCCCGCCTACAGGACTGTCAACAAGACGAAAAACCCTTGCCCACCGACGACGTGGCGCAGGCACTCCTGCCTGCCGCGTCCCGACTCTTCGGGACGCTTTTTGGACTCCCACCATTCCCGCCGAGTGTCCCATCCCGTCGGCAAACTGGGACACCATAACGCAGCGTCTTTCTCGAAAACATGGGTACTCTGCTTCTCCACGAGGAACCATTTGCCCCGGTTTCCATACAGCGGGCGGCGGGCGCAAATCCGCCGGCAGCCGACCCATGCGCGGAGCCGGAAGGTCGGGAATGAGCAGATTAATTCAGCGTCCGCACTTCTGCGATAACCTGGCGCACGGCCTCGGCGATGGCGTCCGGGGCATCGTACAGAAGGTCGCTCGCGCCTCCGCCAACCGCGATCTGTCTTCCACGCGTGGACAGCCGCTCGAGATCATTCAGCACGTTCGTCCATCCCACCAGGAACTCCGGTGGTGCGCCGATGCTGTCGGCACTGAGCACGACCAGCGGACGGGAATCGAGACTTCCGGCTGCTCGCGCCTCGGCGGAGCTTAGCCGCCAGGAGGCGATATCCTGCATGAGAGCGCTGACCGCCTTGGAGGAGTGGGTCAGGAACCAGATGGTGTTCCACTCCGCGGCGGTGAGTCCCTTGGGCGGCGCTGGAGCGGGCGGGACTCGACCCAATCGGTAAAGCCCGATCGCGTTGAACAACTGCGCCATGACGTCTTGCGACTCATAGACCAACTGCGGAACGTTCTTGGCCCGTTTCCCGTTGTTGGTTTGCGGCGCAAGGAAGAGCCCCGGATCGGCCCAGTTGACCAGCACCAGGCCCGCCACATCGGAAGGATAGAAGCCTGTGTAAACGCGGGCATCCATCGCCGCCGAGGATTCGCCCACGAGCACATAGGGCGGCGGGACCGGCGCCGCGCGAAGAAGCGCGTGCAGATCGCGGGCGTGCGCCGCACTGTCGCGAGGATAAGGACCCACGTCGCTCCAGCCGGAGCCGGCGCGGTCGTACCAGCACACGGTGGTCACAGTTGCCAACGCACGCTGGACTAGAACCCAACTATAGCCCGGACGGGGCCCGCCGTTGGAGAATATCGTCCTGGGATCGTGCACAGCCGGGTTCAGGGCCCAATTGGCGCCGCTCTCCAGGATCACGGCTGGCCGGCCGGTGCCCGCGCAATCGATATTCAGCGTGCGGCCGCCGATATTGACGGACCGCCCTACCTGCGGATAGCGCTCGCGGTCGCTGGCACGCTGCGTCTGCTCATACAGAAGCCCCGAGACGAGAGCCAAGGCCAGGATTCCCGCACCGGTAATTGCTGTGGCCAGCGCCGCCGTCTTCCATTTTGCAGTCACTATGCCGTGAGTATACCTCTGTAGTATGCTACTTTCGGTGGCGCACCGGACGGACCCATCACCGCCGGCGATGTGTCGCAGGCACTCCTGCCGGCCGCGCCGAGACTCATCTCGGCGCCTGTCGTCCCTTGTCGGGCGCACCAGAGTTGCCAGCCAGTTCTGTTCGAAAGAGCAGCCAGGAGGGTCGCCTTAGTACCCACAGTGGGGCCAGCCCGATCCAATCTCGCCGTCGGGCCGTATATAAGCATGGAGGCTTGAGTGACAGCACTTACCATGCTGACCTCTTCGAGTAGAACCAACCGGCAAGGTCCGCACGGACTGGGGCAACGAAGGCCTGGTGAGCTGTCAAAAGTTCCGGGCCGCATCGGACGAATCGTAGGTCGGTCGATGAGCCGGCATATCGTGGGTATGGCAATGCCACTCCTCGCCGTGGGAATCGGCTTTCCCATGGCGGCCCAAACCATACTTTTCGGCGATGTGGTCGTATCGACGGAGAGCGGCCGGCTGATCCACTACAGCCCCGGAGGTGAGCGGCGCCAGACCGCGGAGGCAGGCCAGGGAGAACCCACGGGATCGGCTTTTGACCATGCCGGCAATCTCTACGTGACCAGCTTTGGGCGCGGCGACGTGCGGAAGTTCGATGCGGAACTGAAATCATCGATCGTCTTTGGCAGTGTGCACGGCAGAAACCCGGAGTCGGTGGTGTTCGACTCGGACGGCAGCCTTTATGTCGGCGCCGCGCAGGATGAGAGTGACACAAGCGAGGCCCAGATCAGTAGGTTCTCACCAACCGGAGTTCTGCTGGCGACTTACAAAGTCGCACGGGAAACGAGGGGCGCCGATTGGCTCGATCTGGCGCGTGACCAGCGCACCATCTACTACACGTCCGAGGGGACGGCGATCAAACGCTTCGACGTGGTTGCCAAGGTACAGGCGCCGGACTTCACTCGCGCCGGGACCGAACTGTATGCCATTCGCATTCTGCCCGATGGCGGTGTCCTGGCGGCCAACAGCAGCAATGTTCTGCTATTCGATCGTGCCGGGAAGATCGTATCCAAACACCTCGATGGCGAGGCCCATGGGCTCTTCGCCCTCAACCTGGATCCTGACGGCGTGTCGTATTGGACGGCGGAAGAGGCGGCCCGCGGCCGCGTTTACCGCGTGAAGATTGCCTCGGGCGAAGTACTGGCCAGGTTCGACGTGGGCGAGCCGGTTGCCGGGCTCTCAGTCCGCGGCGAACGGACGGAATCGGTTTCCGATTCGGATTTCGTCCCTTTGGAAGAGGGCGGGGGCATCGTAATCGGTTTGTGTTTGGGGAAGCGCTGGTGGCATTACCGAAAGCGCAGGCCACCCACGGCATTTGGTAAACAGGATCCGCCGCATCGCCGCCGTCAAATGGCCGATCGCGGTTTGGCTATGAGAGTCGAAGGTGGCCTCTTCGGCGGCGATGCCGGAGCTTACCGGCTGAGCGTTCGGAGTAAGGAGCGCATCGATTCAGAGAGGATGATATGACGAAGGTGAACTGGGTTCGCATTTTGTTTGGTGGAATTCTCGCGGGGATGGTGATCAGCGCCGGAGATTACTTCCTTCGCA
>Ga0335079_10004635_pt1 | contig 15815 bp, 15 predicted proteins | sample Lox_Sample_33_FD_206719 | JGI IMG/M metagenome (GOLD analysis project Ga0335079, IMG submission 206719) | Soil microbial communities from Loxahatchee National Wildlife Refuge, Florida, United States - Lox_Sample_3.3 | ecosystem: Environmental > Terrestrial > Soil > Wetlands | place: USA... | reverse complement strand
CGGCGTCGCCGCGCGAGGCTCGCAGCTGCTCGTGGCCCAGGCCGACGGCCGGATCGCGGTGCTCGCCCGCCCGTCCCGCGGCCCTTAGCCCTGTCCCGGCCCCTACCTCACGAACCTGATCGCCTGCGCGGCGACCAGTCTGCCACCCTGCGTCCTGAGCTCGAGCGTCGTCGTCGCCGAGTCGGCCGACTGCACGCGAACGTCGTAAGGCTCGCCGATGCTGACTGGCTGCTCGGCACGACGCGCCGCGGCCTGCCAGGGCGGCAGATCGCAGGCGTCCTTCGCGAGCGGCGCCCAGCGCACCGGTGCACCGCCTCCGCGAGGCCGATCAGCCGGCACGAGCATCGGAAGCCGTCGGGCGCGATGGCGGCAGCGGCGCGACTCCCGCGAGGCGGTCACGTGCTCAGGGCGCACTGGACTCGTGCTGGTAGGCGACGCGCCAGCCCTCATCCCGCTTCTGCCAGACCATCGTCACCGCGATGGTGCGGCGCGCCACCCGGCCGTCGGCGGCCGTGCGCTCCGCCGTCAGCGGCTGCGTGACGACCACGGCGCCCGAATCGAGCACCAGAAAGCTCGGCGGCGCGGCACGCCGATAGACGACGTCGCTGCGGCCGTTCTGCCACCACCGGAGCTGCAGCGCGCGGACGGCCGGATAGCCGAGCGTCACCTCGCCGTTGAAGACCTGCACGAGCGTCGAATCGTGCACGAACGTCCTCAGGAAGCGGTCGGTGTCGTGCGCGTTCGCCGCCACCACCTGGCTGTCGAGCAGCGGCGCGATCTGTGCCTCCGCGGACGGGGCCGACTGGGCCCGCGCGCGGCCCCCCGCGCCCAGCGCCAGCAGCGCGGCGGTCCAGAGGATCACCCTCATCGTCGCCTCACCGCGGCAGCACGTGGTAGAGCGCCTGCATCCCCATGATGAGGTGCGGCCCGTTGTGGCAGTGGAACAGCCAGATGCCCGGATCGTCGGGCACCATGTCCGCCGTCACCATGCCCATCGGCAGCAGCGCCGTCACGTCGGTCCGCATGCGATTGACGAGGACCGTGTTGCCGTGCCAGTGCGGCGAGTGGATCTCGAAGCCGGTCGTCGCCATCAGGTACCAGCGCACCCGCTCGCCCACCTTCATCGTCAGGCCCGGCAGGTGGCCGTACAGGTACCCGTTCATGCTCTCCTTGAAGTTGCCCTCGGGGTGCGGAATCCCCGCGTCCTCGCCGAAGGGGCTCTTGACGATCTTCTCCTGGGGGGCGTAGCGGCGGATGTTCTCGCCGAGGTACCAGCTCTGGCTCTCGTCGAACTCGGCGAACGCGACGACGAACTCCCGGTCCACGTCCTTCGGCGTGCCGTCGGCGCGCGCCATGCCGCGGGCCGTCACGATGATCGGCCCCACGAGGCCGGCGTCCACGTCGCGCTCGTCGTTGCTGTGCGAGTGGTACATCCACATGATCGAGCTGCCGTCGCCGGGGCCCGGGCCGGCGCGCTCGGGAACGGGCCAGACGTACGTATGCGTGCCGCCGGGCGGCACCGCGTCGTCAGTCTTGTCGGCGCCGGCCGTCGAGTCGGCGTAGGGCGATCCCTCGTTCGCCTTCGTGTAGAACACGCCGTGCGGGTGCATCGAGGCCGGATGCGGCGTGTTGTTCCGGAACACCACGCGGATGGTGTCGCCCACGACGGCGCGGAGCAGCGGGCCGAGGATGCCCAGGTGCTCCCAAGCCGCGGCGCGCGGCTCGAGCGTCGTGAAGGTCGAGTCGGTGTACTCGCGATAGATGGACTTGAGGTAGCGGCGGCCGATGTTGACGGAATCGTTGCCGACGAGCATCCGCGCCACGCTGTCGTACGGCTGTCCCGTGATGCGGTTGGTGTCGCCGCCCGGCGCGTAGTCCCACACCACGGTGTCCGCCGCGACGTAGTACGTGCGGGTGCGCGGCGCGGCCGGTCCGGCCGCGCCGCGCAGGCCGGGGCCGAACGCCAGGGTCGCCGCCGTGCCGGCGAACGCCAGCCGGGCAAGACCGATCATCGGCCGAACTCCTTGAGAAGGTGAGCGTCGATCGCCACGCGGGCGCACGCCGCCCCGGCGTGCGCGGGCAGCCACCTTCAACACGTGCTCAGGGCGTGGGGAATCGGCGGCGGAAGATAATGCCGTCTAATCCCCAAAGTTAGGGTCGGAATGGCGGGGACGGCTGTGCCCCAGGTCACCGGCCCCGGCGGATCGCCCCGGCACGCTAACCCCTCACCCCTCTAGCTCTTGCGCCATCCCCGTTCGATCTGCATTTTCGCTGTCCGCGCCGAAAGCCGTGACCAGATGAAACGCGACGACTCATTGACTCCGTTTCTGGCGGCGCTCACGACGGCGCCGTCGGCGGAGGCGGCGAAGCGTCTGGTGCGGACGCTGGTGGAGCGGCGCCTGGTGGCTTGCGGGACCGTCCTTCCCGGCGCCGCCTCGACGTACTGGTGGCACGGCGCGGTGACCGAAGAGGAAGAAGTGGTCGTCATTTTGAAGACGACGGCCACGCGCTGGGCGGCGTTGGCCGCGGCGCTGCCCGCGCTGCACCCGTACGAGGTGCCGGAGCTGGTCGCCCTTCCGATCGCGGGCGGCTACAGGCCCTACCTCGACTGGCTGCGCGCCGAGACGGGGGCGGCGGAGGCGGGCAGGGCCAGAGCGCGCGGACGCGTGCGCGCCTCTCGGCGCAAGCGGAAGGAGTGAGGGGATGGGTCGCTCGAGGCGGCGGCTGCGGCTGCCGCGGCCAGGCAACGGGAATGGCAACGGGAATGGCAACGGCAACGGCAGGCGATATGCCCCAGATGCAGCGCTGCTCGCGGCGGTACTCTCCCCGACTCACGGGCCGGACGTGAGCGACGTGCCGCCGACCTACGCAACGGCCGACGCCCCATTCGCCCCGGCGTACGTGCCGGTGGTCGTGGATCGGCCCCCGGCCCCGGCGCCGGTGCTCGAGCTGGAGGGGCTGGACCCGTGGTCGGTGATTCCCGGCCCGGGCCTGGCGCTCGACGAGGTCCCCGAGGCCGGGGAGATCCTGCTCCCCAGCAACGACCCGGCACAGCTCGAGCTGCGCGCACCCGCCGAGCCAGCCGCCGGGGTCGTGAGCGACACCGCGACGGCGGCGGTGGCCGCGCAGGAGGCCGCCGCGCCGGTGGCCATCGCTCCCCCTCCGCCCGATCCGATCGAGATCCTGTTCGACGCGGCCCATGCCGCCGCCGAGGCCGGCAGCTGCGACGAGGCGAAGGCCCTGTACCTCCAGCTGCTCGCGAGCGCGCCGGCGCACGTCCGCGCCCGCCACGCGCTGGCGCTGGTGCTGGATGCGGAGGGGAATCACGCGGGGGCCCTGGCCGAGCTGGATCGCGCGCTCGACATCGATCCCGAGAACCGCGCGTCGCTGGTGAGCCGCGGCACCCTGCTGGGCGCGCTGGGCCGCTACGCGGCGGCCGAGCGCGACCTGAAGGCCGTGCTCCGCGTCGAGCCGTCCAACGGCGAGGCGCTGTTCAATCTCGGCGTGGTGATGACCAAGAAAGGGCTGTGGAGCGAGGCGATCCCGCACCTCCGGCGCGCGCTCGAAGTGGAGCCCGCGCGCGGCGCCGGGTACTACTACCTCGGCGAGGCCCTGAACCACGTGGACGATCTCGACGGGGCGCTCGCCTCGTACCGGCGCGCGGCCGAGCTGCAGCCGGCCAATCCGCGCGCGCTGTACGGCCTGGGCATCATCTACGACCGCCTCGCCCGGCCGGACGACGCCGCCTACATGTACCGCCGCGCCCGCGAGGTCGGCCGACGGTAGTCCGCATCATCGTGGACGACCTCGGGTCCGCCGCGGCGGACGCGGTGGTGCGGCCCACGAACGGTAATCTCAAAGCCATCACGCCGGCCCTGCGCCGCCTCGAGCTGGCTGCAGGGCCGCAGTTTCGCGACCTGTGCCGGGTCCAGCGCGAGCTGGGCGTGGGCGCCGCGGTCGTCACGCCGGCCGGCGACCTTCCGGCCGAGCTGGTGGTGCACGCCGTGGTGATGACCAGCGCCGAGCCGGTCACGAAGGGCGGCGTGCGGCGCGCCGCCGTGGCGGCGCTGCGTCAGGCCGATCAGTGGCGCATCGCGACGCTGGCCACGCCGCCGCTCGGCATCGGCGCCGGCCAGCTCAGCCTGGACGACGCCGCCGAGACGCTCCTGGCGGCCGTATGGGAGCACGGGCGCATCGCCGCGCATCCCGCCACGGTGGTCATCGTGGTGGAGAGCGACGCGGAGCGCGACGTCTTCCAGGCCCGGTTGGCGCGAGGCAGCCCCTCCTGAACCGCACGACGCTGGCGGTCCTGATCCTCGCCGCGTGGGCGGCGGGGGTGGCCCTGCTCGTGCGCCGCGAGTACTTCAAGCCCAGCGCCGTGCGGCTCGAGGAGGCGACCCTGCGCGTCGGCCCCGGGGCGGAGTTCTACGCCGTCTCGCTGGGCGCCGGCCCGATCGGCTACGCCTCGAGCACCGTGGACACGACCCCCGAGGGTCTCCGGGTGCAGGACCTGATGGTCGTGGACGTGGAGGCCCTCGGGAAGGTGCAGCGCACCCAGATCGCCACCGACGTCCGCCTCACGCGCGATCTGCGGCTCAAGGGCTTCGCAGCCTCGCTCGACGCACCCGGCGCCGCGTTCCGCGCGCAGGGCACCGTCGAGGGCGACACCGTGCTGAGCGTGGCGCTCGACGCCGGCACCGCGCGCCCGCAGACGATGCGCGTCGGCCTCCGGCACCCCATCGTGATGAACTCGCTGCTCCCCCTGCAGCTCGCCTTCGGTCACCAGCTCGCGCCCGGCAAGACGTACGCGGTGCGGGTGTTCGACCCGCGGTGGATGGAGGAGCGCGACGTGACGGTGCGGGTGCTGGCCGAGAGCACGCTGGTGGTGCCCGACAGCGCCCGGCGCGACTCCGCGGCCGGGCGCTGGGTGCCGGCGCACCTCGACAGCCTCACGGCCTGGAAGGTGGCCGAGGAGTCGGACGGCATCGCGACCGAATCCTGGATCGACCGCCAGGGCCGGGTGGTGAGCGCCGTTTCGCCCATCGGGTTCCGGATGGACCGGATGCCCTTCGAGATGGCGGTCGAGAACTGGCGGCGCAGCGCGGCCACGCGGGTGGCCGCCGGCGCCGGCGGCGACGTCGTGGCGGCCACCGCCATCGCCGCGAACGTGCCGCTCCAGCCGCACGACCTGGACGTGCTGCGGGTCGTGCTGGGCGACGTGCCGCTCGCGGGCTTCGACCTGGCGGGCGGGCGGCAGAGCCTGGCCGGCGACACGCTGGTCGTGCGCCGCGAGACCGGCGTCGGCGGGGTGCTCGGCCGGGGGCAGCCCCGCTACGACGCCCGGCTGCCGGTGACCGACACGGCGCTCGCGGCCGACCTCGCGCCGGAGCCCCTGGTGCAGTCGGACGATCCGCGCGTCCAGGCCCAGGCGCGGCAGATCGCCGGCCGCGAGCGGCGCGCCGGCCCGGTGGCCGAGCTGCTGACCCGCTGGGTGCACGACAACCTCAAGAAGGAAATCACGATCAGCGTGCCCAGCGCCGTGCAGGTGCTGGAGGAGCGCCGCGGCGACTGCAACGAGCACACGGTGCTGTACGTCGCGCTGGCACGGGCGCTGGGCCTGCCGGCGCGCACCGCCGCCGGCCTCGTGTACCTGAGCGGGCACTTCTACTACCACGCCTGGCCCGAGGTCTGGCTCGGGGAGTGGGTGGCGGTGGACCCGACGTTTGGCCAGTTTCCTGCCGACGCCTCACACCTGCGTTTCGTCATCGGCGGCCTGGCGCGCCAGGTCGAGCTGCTGCGCCTGATCGGGCGCCTCCACCTCACCGTCGTCGGGAGGCCGGGCTGACCGCGTGATCCGCCTCGAGGGCCTCACCAAGGACTACGGCTCGTTCCGCGCCGTGGACGACGTCACGCTCCACGTGCCGCGCGGCGCGCTGTACGGCTTCCTCGGCCCCAACGGCGCCGGCAAGACCACCACGCTCCGGATGATCGCCGGGATCCTGCGCCCGACCGCCGGGCGGGTGCTGATCGGCGACGACGACGTGATCCGCCAGCCGATGGCCGCCAAGGCGCGGCTGGGCTTCATCCCCGACCGGCCGTTCGTGTACGAGAAGCTCACCGGGGCGGAGTTCCTGCGGTTCGTCGCGGGCCTCTACGGCCAGGACGGCCAGCTGGTGGAGCGGCGCATCGACGAGCTGCTGGAGGTGTTCGAGCTGACGTCGTGGAAGAACGAGCTGGTGGAGTCGTACTCGCACGGGATGCGGCAGAAGCTGATCATCTCCTCGGCGCTGATCCACCGTCCCGAGGTGATCGTCGTGGACGAGCCGATGGTGGGGCTCGACCCGCGTGCGGCGCGGCTCCTGAAGGACCTGTTCAAGGGCTTCGTGAGCCGCGGCGGCACGGTGCTGATGAGCACGCACACGCTCGAGATCGCCGAGGCGCTGTGCGACCGCATCGCCATCATCCAGGGCGGCAAGATCGTCGCGGCGGGCACGATGGCCGAGCTGAGGGCGCAGACCGCGTCCGGCAACATCGGGCTCGAGGACCTGTTCCTCCGGCTGACGGGCGGGGCCGCGGCCAAGGAGCTGGCGGCGGTGCTCGAGGACGGTGGGGGCGGCGCGGGCGGCGCGGACGGGGGGGGGCGCTGAAGCAGCCGACGCTGGTCCACGTGCTCCAGCCCAAGTGGCGCACGGCACTGACCCGGGCGCGCCAGGACCGCGCCGCGGGCGGCGCCGGCAAGCTCGTCGTGCTGGCCGTGGTCGGCCTGCTGTTCTGGGCCGCCGTGTTCGGCGTGCTGTTCCGGGTGCTGCGCTACTTCCGGGACGTGCGCGAGATCGGCGCCCTGCTGGCCGGCAAGCTGCTCTCCCTGGCGCTGCTCTCCTTTGTGTCGGTGCTGCTGCTGTCCAACGTGATCACCGCGCTCTCGTCGTTCTTCCTGGCCAAGGACCTCGACCTGCTGGTGTCCTCGCCGGTGGACCAGGTGCGCCTCTACCTGGCCAAGCTCGGCGAGACGCTGCTGCACTCCTCGTGGATGGTGGCGCTGATGGCGGTGCCCATCTTCACCGCCTACGCGGTGGTGTACCACGGGGGGATCCTGTTCCCGCTGGTCGCGGCCGGCTCGTTCCTCCCCTTCCTGGTGCTGCCCGCGGTGCTGGGATCGGCGGCGACGCTGATCCTGGTGAACGTGTTCCCGGCGCGGCGCACCCGCGACCTGCTGTCGATCATCGCGCTGGGCGCGGCGGCGGGCGTGATCCTGCTGTTCCGCATCATCCGGCCCGAGCAGCTGGCGCGCCCCGAGGGGTTCCGCAACCTGCTCGACTTCATCACCGTGCTGCGCGCCCCGGCGAGCCCGCTCCTGCCGAGCGACTGGGTGACCCGGGCCGTGATGGGCTACCTCGGCGGGAAGATGGACTGGCTGCCGCTCTACCTGCTGTGGTCCACGGCGGGTGCCGCGGTGGTGCTGGGGGCGCTGGTGCACGGGCGGCTCTACCACACCGGCTTCACCCGCGCCCAGGAGGGGGCCGAGCGGTTCGTGCGCGGCGGCCTGTGGAGCTGGGCGCTCGGCCGCGTGCTGCGCCCGCTCGGGGCCTCGCGCCGCGAGTTCATCGTCAAGGACCTCAAGCTGTTCTTCCGCGACACGACCCAGTGGAGCCAGCTCATCCTGCTGGCGGCGCTGCTGCTGGTGTACCTGTTCAACATCCGCGCGCTGCCGCTGTTCCGCGGCGAGCAGGTGCCCTTCTACCTGGTGTCGGTGGTGTCGTTCCTGAACCTGGGACTGGCCGGCTTCGTGCTCGCATCGATCGCCGCGCGGTTCATCTTCCCGGCGGTGAGCCTCGAGGGGCGGCAGATGTGGCTGCTGCGCTCGAGCCCGCTGGAGCTGAAGGCGCTGCTGTGGTCGAAGTACTGGGTGGGCACCGTTCCGCTCCTGGTGCTGGCGCTGGCCATCACCATTCTCACCAACGTGATCCTCAAGGCGAGCCCGTTCATGATGGCCGTGGGCATCGGGACCATCGTGCTGCTCACGCTCGCGATCAGCGCGCTGGCGCTGGCCTTCGGCGCCCTCTACCCGCAGTTCGAGACCGAGAACGCGGCGCAGATCCCGACCAGCTTCGGCGGCCTGGTGTTCATGATGGCGACGGTGGCGCTGCTGGCGCTGGTGATCGTGATCGAGTCGGTGCCCGTGTACCGCTACCTGCGCACGGCCTTCGACCGGCAGCCGCTGGTCGTCTCGCCGCTGATGGTCGCGGCCTTCCTGCTGGTCGTGGCGGTGTGCGTCGCGGCGACCGTCGTGCCGCTCCGGGTCGCGCTCCGGCGGATCGAGCAGTTCGAGTTCTAGGCCGGCCGCCGCGTTGCTCGCGGCGCGGCCAACGCTGCATACTGGAAGGCGCCCTGCGGCACTCCATCTCGGCGGGGCGAAAGAAGGCGGCGCTCGTGCCCGCGGCTCCCGATCCCCTGTTCCTGGCCTTCCAGGCCGCCGTCGCCGGCCGCTACTCGCTCGACCGCGAGCTGGGGCGCGGGGGGATGGGCATCGTCTATCTCGCCAACGAAGTGGACCTCGACCGCCCGGTCGCCATCAAGCTGCTCCCGCCCGAGCGCGCGGCCAACCAGCGGCAGAAGGCGCGCTTCCTCCAGGAGGCGCGTACCTCCGCGAAGTTGTCGCACCCCAACATCATCCCGATCCACGCGGTGGACGAGGTGGGAGACTTCGTCTTCTTCGCGATGGCGTACGTGGACGGTGAGACGCTCTCCGACCGGGTACGCACTCATGGGCCGTTGCCGCCGTCGGAGGCGGCCCGCGTCCTGCGCGAGGTGGCGTGGGCGCTCGCGCACGCGCACGCCCACGGGGTGGTGCACCGGGACGTGAAGCCCGACAACATCCTCCTGGAGCACGGCTCGGGGCGGGCGCTGGTCGCGGACTTCGGCATCGCCGCCGCCGAAGAGAGCAACGCCGGAGAGATCTCGGGCACCCCCGAGTTCATGAGCCCCGAGCAGGCGCTGGGCAAGCCGGTGGATGCCCGCAGCGACCTGTACGCGTTCGGCGTGACGGCGTATTTCGCGATCTCGGGGACGCTCCCCTTCCACGGCCGCACCGCGACCGAGGTGCTGGCGAAGCAGGTCAACGCGCTCCCCAAGCCGCTCGCCACGGCCGCCGGTCCCCTGCCGCGGAAGCTGGCGCAGACGGTGGAGCGCTGCATGGCGAAACGGCCCTCGCACCGGCCCAAGAGCGCCGAGGCCGTCGCCGAGGAGTTGGGCGCCCTCCTCGAGCAGCGACGCGAGCTGCCCATGGCGTTGCGCGTCTTCGTCAAGCGCGGCGGACGGCTCGACGGTCCGGTTGCGGTCCTCTATCCGTTGCTGCTCTTCGGCGGCGCCGCGGTCCTCGGCTCCTCGATCCTCCCGGTGCCGGCCACGGCCGGACTTCTCATTGGCGGACTGATGGTTCCGATCGCCGTGCTCATCAACCGCGCGCGCCGGCTCCTGAAGCTCGGGTTTGGATACGCGGACCTGAAGCCCGCGTTCGAGTCCGAGGGCGAGCGTCAGGCTGAGGAGCGAGCGCTGGACTCCGGCGTCGAGGCGTCGTTCGTCGAGCGGGCCCTCCGCTGGGTGTCGGCGCTCGGTTGGTTCAGCCTCCTGGCGGGGCTGTTGAGCGCGAATGCAGAGGGGCTGTTCCCCGACGTCACCGTGATCATGATGCAGATCGGAGCCGTCGTGGGCCCGACGGCTCTGCTGACATCCCTGTCAATGCTCCAGGGACGGCGAGACGTGGACGTCGAGTTCTACGAGAACCTGTGGACCGGCTCGTTCGGTCAGTCGGTGTTTCGGGCCGCGGGGCTTGTCACGCCACGCCGGCTCCTCGCCTCCTCCGCCACCCACCGGCCGACGGAGCTGTCGGTCGGGATGGCCGCGGAGCAGCTCTACCAGGACCTGCCGAAGGAAGCGCGGCAGCATCTCGGCGACCTCCCCGACGTGATCCACCGCCTGGAGGCCGACGCCCAGCGGCTGCGGAAGCGGCACGAGGCGCTGGCGGAGGCCGCGGCCGGCGCCGGGAGCGGCGGCGGTGAGACCAGCGACGGCGAGACGACCAGCACGGAGCTCATCGCCGGCCGGCACGACGAGGCCCTCGACGCGGTGCAGAGCGAGCGGGATGCCGTGCGCGCTCGGCTAGCGCGCACCGTTGCCGCGATCGAGACCATCCGCTTGAGCCTGCTCCGCCTGCACGCCGGATCCGGAACCGTGGAGAGCGTCACGACGGACCTTGGCCTCGCGTTCGACGCCGCGAAGGACGTGGATCTGCTGCTCGAGGCGCGCCGCGCGGTGGACGCCGGACTGAAGGATCCGCCGACGCCGTAGCTGCCCGCCATCCTCACGCAGGCACGCTATCTTGCCCGCCATGTCCGCCGGAAACCGGCAGCTCCCTCGCGTGTGGCCCCTGGTCTCCGCCGCCTGGCTCGGCCCGGCGATCCTCGCCGCGTTCCAGGCGTACGCCCAGTCGCGGTTGGCGAACGAGCCGCCCGCGTGGCCGCAGATCGCGTGGCAGGGCGGCGACTGGCTCATCTACGCCCTGCTGACGCCGGCGGTGTTCTGGCTGGCGCGGCGGTACCCGCTCCGCTTGAGCGCGCGGCGGGTGAGCCTCCACCTCGCGGCCGCGATCCTGCTCTGCGCGGCCTGGTCGTCCACCGGCATTGCCCTCAGCCTGCTGCTGATGCGCTCCACCCCGTACGGCGCGACCCTGGCCGGCTGGTTCCTCACCTCGCTGCCGTTCGGCGTCGCGGTCTACTTCGCCGTGCTCGGCGTCGAGCACGCGACGTTCTACTTCGCCGAGGCGCGGCAGCGCGAGACCCAGGCCGCGCGCCTCTCGGCGCAGCTCGCCGACGCCCGGCTCGGCGCCCTGCGCATGCAGATGCAGCCGCACTTCCTGCTGAACAGCCTCAATGCCGTCACCGTGATCGTCCGCGACCGCGACACAGCGACCGCCACGCGGATGCTCGAGCACCTGGGCGAGATCCTCCGGCGGATCGTGCGCACCGACCGGCCCCCCGAAGTGCCGCTGGCCGAGGAGCTGGACTTCGTGCGCCAGATCCTGGCCATCGAGGAGATCCGCTTCGCCGACCGGCTGCGTTCGGTCATCGCGGCGGACGCCGCCTTGCTCGGCGCCGCGGTGCCGGAGTTCGTCCTCCAGCCGCTGGTCGAGAACGCCCTGCGCCACGGGCTCGCGCGGCGCGTGGGCGAGACGCTGCTCACGATCGCGGCGCGCCGCGAGGGAAACGAACTCGTACTCTCCGTCACTGACGAGGGCGCGGCGCCGGAGGGCCCGGCCGTCGAGGGCACCGGCGTCGGCCTCGCCAACACGCGCGAGCGCCTCGCCACGCTCTACGGCGACCGCGGCCGGCTCACCCTCGCACCGACCGTGTCCGGCGGCACGGCCGCGACGATCCGCCTGCCCTATCGCGAGCTGCCCGGCCCAGAGTCCACGCGTGGCTGAGATCCGCGCGTTGATCGTGGACGACGAGCCGCTGGCCCGCCGTGGCGTACGCCAGATGCTGGCGCCGCACCGCGACATCGTCGTGGTGGGCGAGTGCCGCGACGGCCGCGAGGCCCTGCGCGCCCTGGCCACCCTCGCCCCCGACCTCGTCTTCCTCGACGTCCAGATGCCCGGTCTCGGCGCGCTCGACGTGATCCGGATCCACGGCGCCGAGCACATGCCGGCCACCGTGTTCGTCACCGCGCACGATGATTACGCGGTCCGCGCCTTCGAGGCGCAGGCGCTCGACTACCTCGTGAAGCCGCTGTCGGACGCTCGCTTCCGCGCCACCATCGAGCGCGTCCGCCGGCGGATCCGGCAGGCGCGCACCACCCGGCTCGTGGCGGTGCCCACCGCGAAGGGCGAGCGGCTGCTCGAGGCGGGCGAGATTGACTGGATCGAGGCCCAGGATGATCACGCCGTGATCCACTCCGGCGCGGTGCGCTACCGCCTGCGGACCACACTCGCCGCGCTCGAGTCTCGGCTCGACGCCGCGCGCTTCGCCCGGATTCACCGGCGCGCGATGGTGCGGCTCGACCAGGTGCGCGATTTCGAAAGCGGCGATGCCCGCGCCGGCTCGGCGGTCGTCCTCAAGGACGGTACCCGTCTGCCGGTGAGCCGCCGGCGGCTGGCCCAGGTGCGCTCCCGACTCCGGATGCCCACGCCTCGCGCGTAGCCGGTACCGCTCACCGCACCGGGCGCGCCGCTCACCGCGTCCGGTTGGACTGCGCGTTCCCCAACCCCCAGCTTCGCGGCTCCACCGCACGCGAGGTCGAGATGCGTTTTCGCCTGCTTCTGGCCGGCTCCGTGCTGGCGCTGGTCACGCCGCTTCGGGCCCAGTCCGCCGCGCCGCGCACGCCCGCGGAACGGCGCGCCCTCTACGAGCAGCACAAAGGCGACTTCGACTACCTCCTGGGCGACTGGGAGTTCACGGCGGTCAGCAGGCAGTACGGCACCTTCGGTGGGCGCTGGAGCGCCGTGCGTCTGGCCGTGGGCGGGCACGTATACGACGAGTACCGCATCCTGGGCGACAGCGGCAGCACGATCTACGTGACCACCACGCTGCGGGTCTACAACTCCGCCCTGGACCGATGGGAGCTGGTCTCGCTGGACCAGGGCAGCGGCCTCGTGGACGCCGGCACCGGCCGGCTGGCCGGCGGGGAGATGCACATCGAGCAGCGGTTCGGCGTGGGCGGCCCGACGCCGTCCCTGTGGCGCATCCGCTACTACAACATCGGTCCGGATCACTTCTCGTGGAACGCCGACCGCTCGACCGACGAGGGACACACCTGGACCCAGAACTTCCAGACCATCGAGGCGCACCGCATCGGCCCGGCGCGGACGATGCCGCCGCTCACGCCGCCGGCGGCCGGAGCGGCCACGAGATGATGGTAGAGACTTGACGACGACCGGCGAAGACGCGCGCGTCGCGTTCATCCGCGCCGCGACCTGGAACGGCACGCTGGCCGACGCCGAGGCCATCTTCGCCGCGCACCCGGACCTCGCCGAAGCCGACATCCACGTCGCCGCGATCCTGGGACACGACGTCGCTGTACGCCGGTGGCTGGAGCGCGATCCGGCGAACGCCACGGCCACATCGAAGCCCTACGGTGCGAACGCGCTCGTGCACCTCTGTCTGTCCAAGTACCTGCGGCTGGACCTGGCACGTTCGGACGCCTTCCTCCGGGCGGCCACCGCGTTGCTCGACGCCGGCGCGGACCCCAACAGCGGGTTCCGGAGCACCGATCCGTTCCCGGACTGGGAGACCGCGCTCTACGGCGCCGCCGGCGTCGCGCACCACGCGAACCTGACGCGCCTGCTGCTCGAGCGGGGCGCCGACCCGAACGACGGGGAGACCGTGTACCACTCCCCCGAGACCTACGACAACGCCGCGATGCGGCTGCTGGTCGAGACGGGAAGGGTCACGCCCGAGAATCTCTCGGTCATGCTCGTCCGCAAGCACGACTGGCACGACATCGAGGGCGCCCGGTGGCTGCTCGAGCACGGCGCCGAACCCAACCTGCCGAGCGCGCGTGGCTGGCAGCCGCTCCACCACGCGCTGATGCGCGACAACGGCCTCGACATGATCGCGCTGCTCCTCGACCATGGAGCGAACCCGTCGGTCACGAAGGACGGCCTGTCGGCCGCGGCCCGCGCCGCGCGCCGCGGCCGGGGCGACGTGCTCGAGCTGCTCGCGCAGCGGGGCATTCTCATGGCGCTCGACGGCGTGGACCGCCTGATCGCGGCGTGTGCCCGGGACGACGCTGCCGGCCGCGAGATCGCCGCGAAGGAGCCGAAGCTGGTCCGAGAGCTGAAGGCGATGGGCGGCGACCTTCTGGCCTGGTTCGCCGGCACCGGCAACGTGGCAGGCGTCCGCCGGCTCCTGGACCTGGGCGTGGACGTGGCCGCGCCGTTCGCGGCGGGCGACCTCTACTACGACGAGCCGCCGGGCAGCCTCGCCATCCATGTCGCCGCGTGGCGCGGCCGTCCCGCGATCGTGAGGCTCCTCATCGCGCGCGGATCACCGGCGGAATCACCCGATCCCAAGGGACGCACGCCGCTAGCGCTGGCCGTCAAGGCGTGCGTGGACTCGTACTGGACGGCGCGCACGACGCCGGAGTCGGTCGAGGCGCTGCTCGCGGCGGGCGCGTCGGCCGCCGGCGTGGCACTCCCGACCGGCCGTGCCGATCTGGATACGGTGCTCAAGCGACAGGTGTGAGGAGAGAGAACGATGGCTCGTGAGAAGGCTCAGCCGGCGATCGTCTCCCCCGTGAGCCGGCTCCTCGTCGTGTCGGACCTGGAGCGCAGCACGGCGTTCTATCGCGACGTGCTCGGCTTCGACACGCGTGCAGCACCTCGGCAGGCAGGCGAGCCGGCCGCAGCCGAGGCCGTGCGCGGGCCCGCGCGTCTCCAGCTGATCGCCGAGGACCACGCGCACGACAGCACGGGTCAGCGCCGCCCGCGCGGAGCGGCCGTCCTGTTCTTCGAGACCGACGACGTCGTCGCCATGCGGACCGACGTGGAGGAGCGCAGCGGCCAGCCGAGCGACCTGGAGAGGTTCAACGGAATCAAGATGCGTGTGTTCCAGGTCCGCGATCCCGATGGACACACGCTGTGGTTCGGGCAGTCTTTCCAGGAGCCGGACGAGCCGAAGGAGCGGCAGAGACAACTGATGCAGATGCTGCCCGAGCTGCCGCTCACCGACGTCGCGGCCGGCGTCGCCTACTACCAGAAGGTCCTCGGCTTCCACATCAACTACCAGCAGGACGATCTCGGCGTGATGGACCGCGACGACGTGACCCTGCTGCTGATCGAGCGCGGCGACCACCACACGGGCATCGGCTCGTGCGGAGTCTACGTGCGGGACGCCGACGCGCTCTACGCCGAGCTGGTGGCCCGCGGCGCGAAGGTGCTGGGCGAGCCGGTGAGCCGTCCCTGGGGCCTGCGCGACTTCCGGGTGCTGGACCTCGAAGGCAACCGGATCACCTTCTCCCAGCCGTTCGAGTGATCTGAGGAAGCCAAGCCCGCTCAGGACCCCGGCCTGCGCGGCGGCTGTAGCGCCTCCTGAATTGAAAGGAACCGGGGCGGGTCCACGCGCAGACGGCGCCCGCTCGCGTCATGGCCCGCGAAGAAGTCCGCGACCGCGTCCTGCACCACGCTCTGCGTCAGCAACTCGTGCTTTCCGTTCGCTACCACCAGCGTTGCGCTTCCGGGCAAGGCACGGGCGACGACGGCGGCGTTGCTCATCGGCGTCTGCGTGTCAAGGTCGCCCACGATGACGAGCGCGGGCCCGCGGAACGCGCGCGGGCCCGGCCCCGCGTCACGCCACGGGCGCCCCGCCATGCCGAGGGAAGAGCAGAACGCCCGGATCACCACGCCGTCGTCATAGGGCACGCCGAGGAGGCTTCCGGCGGCCTCGTGCGCGACGGCCGCGACGCGCGCGTCGGAGGCCGGCGTCGAGCACTCGGCGGCGCGCGCCATCAGCGAGCCGCCGCCCGACGCGACGCCGGCGTAGATCGCCGCCGCCCTCTGCGCCAGCAGCCGGGTGTCACCACGCTCGAGCGTCGCGACGAGCGCCGGCAACCGCGGATCGGCCTCGTGCTCCGCGACGATCGCCGCCAGCCCCTCTGGGCCGACGGCCAGATTCACGCTGTCGCCGCCGGGCGAGCGGACCCGCACCGTGTCGGGCACGCGCGCCAGCGCGGCGAGCAACGCCGCGAGGCGGCCGCGAAGATCGGTCGAGAAGGGCGCGCTGGCGCTGTCCGCGGCCGCGAAATCCGCCAGCCTGCCGAACAGG
>Ga0335079_10004634_pt1 | contig 15820 bp, 17 predicted proteins | sample Lox_Sample_33_FD_206719 | JGI IMG/M metagenome (GOLD analysis project Ga0335079, IMG submission 206719) | Soil microbial communities from Loxahatchee National Wildlife Refuge, Florida, United States - Lox_Sample_3.3 | ecosystem: Environmental > Terrestrial > Soil > Wetlands | place: USA... | reverse complement strand
GACCAACCGCAGACCGCGCGGCGGATGAGTCGTCTTGGCGTCGCGACCGTCATCCCGTGGCCCCGGGCATCGGCCCCCACCCTGGAGCGCGGGCTCGCGAAGCTCCTGAGCACGCACGACTACCGCGACAACGCATCGAGCATCGCCACATCGCTTCGCCAGGAACGCGGACTAGACATCGCCGCCGACGCGATCGAGCAGCTCATCGGATCGATCGTTTAGGGAGCGAGCGGGTGGGGATCCTCTGGGCATGAGCCTGCTCGGCTGGCTCTGGCTGGCATCGCCGTTCGCGTTGATCGGCCTCATCTCGCACGACCCTGAGCTGCTTGCGTTAGTCGGCGAACATCACAAGGGGTGCCGGGTCGTGGGATGGACCGGAGCGGCGATGATGCTGCTTGGCGTGACGGTCGTTCCGGGAGTCGTAGGTCTGCTGATGTTCGCGATCGGGACGCCGTCGGCCGGGCTTGCGGTTTGGGGCCACCGGGATGACGGGGACGACGGCGGCGACTCTCCACCCGACTTCCCACCGTTCGACTGGGACGCATTCGAGCGGGGGTTCCACGCCTATGTACGCCGACGCGGGCGCTCGTCGCGTCGTCCGCGGACTCCATCGGCCAGATGACGACGAGCGTCGGACGTGTTTGTGGCGGGACCCGGCGTCGCCTGGCGTTAGGGTCAGTCGGGTGTGCTTTTCACCGCAGGCCGACTTCGTCGCTGGCGCAGTCATCGCCGGCGTAGGAGTCGAGACGCTGCGCCGCGTTCGCACGCGGAACGAACTGATCGTCGGCGCGCTACCGCTGCTGTTTGGTGTCCATCAGCTCGTCGAGGGCTTCGTCTGGCTCGGGCTCCGCGGTCAGGTCTCGCCTGGGCTGGGTGACGCCGCCAAAGAGACCTACATCCTCTTCGCGCACGCCGTCTTACCGGCGATTGTTCCGCTCGGATTCATGCTGCTCGAGCCGGACCCGAGGCGATCGCGAGTAATGATGGTGATGGCATGCGTCGGCGCGCTGTTGGGCGTGTACCTGCTCTGGCAAGTCACCGCATATCCAGTCGGAGCACACGAGCAGGCCCGCTGCATCGACTACACGACACATACCCCAAACGACGTCCTCATCGGGCTGCTGTACATCGCCGTGACATGCGGGCCCGCGCTGATCTCGAGCCGGCGGTACTTGCGATGGTTCGGCCTGGTCAGTCTCGTCGGGGCGATCGTCACCGCAACGGTTCGAGTCGACGAGCTGACGTCGCTGTGGTGTGTGTACGTCGCGACCGTCAGCGTTCTGATCCTCGAGCATTTTCGACGCCAGCGGGCGTCGGAGGTGCATGCGATCTCAGACCCGGCATGGTCCTCCTAGGATCCCGGGCGAGTCGAGCTGGCCACCGGGTGCACCGCCTCAGCCGGCACCATCAAAGCTCACCGGCGGTGAACGGACTGGCGCCCGCCCGCGCTGAACTCGCCGGCTCCCCGGGTCGCCGCGTCGGCGGTTGCGCGGGCCACCTCGGCGTCTCCTGCGAAGCTGTCGAGTAGCGCGCGATCGAGCGACTGGCGGATGGCCTGCCGGTCGGCGCGGAGCGTGTCCTGTGGAAAGCCCGCGAGGAGCTCCGCAAGCTCAAGGGAGCGCTCGACATGTCGGCCATTCGCCACGAGCTCGTTGACCAATCCCAGCCGGTGTGCTTCCGCCGCGTCAATCTCCCGGCCTGTCATCGCCAACTCAAGCGCTTTGGAAACCCCGACGGTAGCTGCCAGTCGCATCGTCCCGCCGTCGAGGATCGGCACGCCCCACTTGCGATCGGGAAACCCGAACCGTGCGTCCTCGGTCGCGATCCGCAAATCGCACCACAAGGCGAGCACCAGCCCGGCGGCCACGCACCAGCCGGAGATCGCCGCGATCGTGGGCTTGGGCGAGACCAGGCGCGTGAATCCCAAGACCCCCTCGACCGAATCCACCCTGGGCCCGAGCGTTTCGATCGCCTTCAGGTCAGCTCCCGAGCTAAACGCCTTCTCGCCGCTCCCGGTGACGACCAGCACACGCGCGTCCTCATCAGACTCAAAGCTGCGATACCCAGCGAGAAGCTCCTCGGCCGTCTGCCCATCGATCGCGTTCCGTCGCTCGGACCGATTGATCGTCAGCAGCGACGCGGCCCCCACCCTCTCGTACAACACATTCTCCATGCCCGGCGATCCTATCCTTCAGCGCGGTTCGGACCGCATCGAAAGCATGTCGGGGTGACGTACGTCGATCAGCAGCTGTCGCAACTCGTCGACCGCGGCGATCGCGCTCTCGTCATCGGCGGCACACGGGATCACGTTGAACGCAGAGCAGCCGGCGTCAATGTAGGGGCTCAGGAACTCGGCGACGTCCTGCGGCGTCCCGTATGGCGAGTAGCGCTCGAACGGCTCGAATGGCATCTGGTAGAAGGACAGAGCCGGTCCGGAGCGAGCTCGAGCTGGCCAATCGGGGGGAACAGCCCTACCCGGACGTTAGGCATGGATCTCCCCTTCGTAGGTGGCTCGTCCGCTCACAAGCGGCCGGACGATTGGTGGCATCGCGTGCCAGTACGACTGGTGGGCGTCAACCTGAAACCCGCACGAGCGCATCAACTCGACGGTGGCGCGGTTACAGCGGCATCCACATGCGAACCGTCGCCACGGCTCCCGCAGTCGGTCCTGCAGGTAGGCAAGAGTCGGTGACTCGGCGCGGACGTGCTCGATGAACAGCAGTCGGCCGTCAGAGCGAAGCACCCGCCCGATTTCGCCCAGCGCCGTGTCGGGGGCACTCACGGTGCACAACACGAGCGTGCACACCACAGTGTCAAACGACCCGTCAGCGAACGGCAGCGCCTCCGCGGGAGCGTCAACCACGGCCGCCTGACTTCCGGCGCGACGGATCCGCTGGGTGAGCCGCTCGCGCATCGCCGGCTCGGGCTCCACCAGCACGAGCTCGTCTATCTCGTCAAGGTAGTGCGAAAGGTTCAGGCCGGTGCCGGCGCCGATCTCCAGGACCCGACCGCTCGCCTGTGCGAGCAGCGCCCGGCGCTTGCGTCGCATTCCGGCGAGCTCTGCGACCCACACGAGTGGGTCATACATCACTGCGCCGATCCGCGCCCATTTCGACGAGGACGACGGCGCTTGCTGTTGGCGTTCAGTCTGCATCGTGGCGAGGACGATACGTCCGCGCCTCCCAGTCGCGCATCGCCCGCCGGGGCCATTCGACGCGAATGGCCCGTTCGGGGGATCAGACCTCAGAGCATGCCCAGCCGTGCGGCTTCCGCCACCGCGGCCGTGCGCGAGCCACGACCGAGCTTGTTGCGGATATTCGCAACGTGGCGGTGCACCGTGTGCGGACTGACCACCAGCTGCTCGGCGATCTCACGGTCGCTCAGTCCGCGTGCCACCAGCGCCAGCACCTCCCGCTCGCGACCCGAGAGCAGTACCGCGGGAGGGTCTTCGAGCACCCCAGCCGGGGCAGGCTCGCGATCAAGCACAGACCGCGCCGCGCGCACCACCGAGTCCGTGTCTCCTGCCCACGGAAAATGGGCGCTCCCCTCCAGCGGCACAAGCGCCGCATGTGGAATCGCGGCCGCGAGCTCTCGTCCGAGTCGGAACGGAATCGCGCGATCCGAACGACGGTGCAGCACGAGCGTCGGGACCTGAACCCGGGCGAGCTCGCCACGCACGTCGTTGCGATAAGTCAGCTCCAGCAGCGCCGCTGCCGTCTCGGCACCGGTCGCGGCACGCTGAAAGCGCGCGAAGCGCTCGTGCTCGGGAGTCCCCACGTCGCCAAGGAAGATGTCCGCCAACACCCGCGACCCAAGCCCCCAGTGCGAGCGAACCGCTCCCACGACCGCCGCCCGCACCTGCTCAGGGGCGATCGATCTGCCGTCCGCATAAGCGCCATACAGCAACAGCCGCTCTACCCGATCAGGAAACCGCGCCGCGAACGCAATCGCCGCGCATCCACCAGACGACCCGCCGATCACCACAGCGCGCTCCCACCCAAGCTCATCGAGGACTGCTCCAAGCATCGCCACGTCACGCTCGAGCGAGAGGTCCTCCGGCCCGATCTCGCGATCGGACATCCCGACTCCCAGACGGTCATAACGCACCACCGAGCAGCCCCTGCCTAGCGACTCCCAAAACGAACGAAACGCCGGATCCCGCCACTCCAGCTCCAGATGACTCACCCACCACGCGGCGGCAATCACCGGCGCCCCCTCACCCCTGAGCTGATAGGCAACCCGGCGACCCCCAAACCCGAGAAACCGGATCCCTGGCACCGCGCCGGTCACGACGCCAGTCTACGGCGTAGACCTCCGCCCTTCCGGACGAGCACCGACGCGCGCTATGGCGTGGTCGCCTCTACGCGCTCGAGGTTCCTGATCGTGCGCTTGGCGTCGCGCGTGAATATCAGTCTCCCGACAAGCCTGAACAGCGTGCCGAAGATCCTCCCGCGGGCGCCATCGGTGAATTCCCGGATCCAGATCATCTCCACCTTGCTTCCGCTGTCGGCCGCCTCGGCTCGGAGCTCCCAGCTGCTGCTCGCCGGTTGGTAGACGTTGGAGTCGGTGACGATTGCCTTGACTGCGCCAGGCTGTGACCAGTCGTAGCGGCATCGCTCCCAGTTGATGCCTATACCGGCGGGCGTTCCCTCGGTGACGTCGGCGGTGGTCTGGCTGACCTGGTGGACCTCGAGATACGGGATGGAGACGGCCGGAAAGATCTCCGCGCGTCGATCCGAGAAGTCATGGCCGGCCGCCAGGACCCGCTGCGGCGGCAGGTGGCTGTGGGTCGTGATGTGGATCGTCGCCATGGTCGTTGCCTTTAGCGGTCACGATTGGCTCGCGAGCCGGCGCGTAAAGAACTCCAGGGTCGTCTGGATTGCGGCCGGCGGGATGTAGTGACCGTGGCCGGGCAGGATCGCGAGCTCGCCGTCCGGGAGCTGCCGGAAGGCGGTGACTGCCTGTTCGACGGTGCAGAAGTCGTCGCGGTCGCCGGTAAGGATCAGTGCCGGGGCCGTGATCTGTGCGAGGTCGGCGTAGGTGTAGCCGGGCGGCTGCGTCGTCCGGTCCCAGGAGAGGCGCAGGTATTCCCGCCAGTGGCCGTCGCCCTGACCGTCGTCCTGGTCGCGCTTCATGAGCTCGAACATCGCGCTCATCTGCTCGGAGGCCTCGAACCCGCGTGCGGCGGTGTCCGGATCTGGCTCGGTTGCGTCGGGGCTGCCGCCGAGGATCTGGCGCATCATCGCGATCGTCGGGGCGTCGGGATCGAACGCGTCGAACCCAGCGTGGTTGACGATCGCTCGGACAGCATCCGGGTGCCGGATTGCGAGGACGGTCGCGGTGATCCCGCCCTCGCTGAAGCCGGTGATCAGCGGTCGCTCGAGGTCGAGGGCGTCGATCAGCGCCGCGACGTCGTCGGCCAACATGTCAAAGCTGATTGCGCCGCCGGAGTGCACGGTCTTCCCGCCGCCGCGGGTGTCGGGCGCGATCACCCGGAAGTGCTCGGCCAACGTGTCCATATGAGTGGCATAGGCGATCGGCACGCCGGTCCAGATGGGGTTGGTGGAGACGACGCCGCCATGCAGGAGGACGAGCGGGTCGCCCTGACCGCGGTCGAGGTAGTGGATGTCGACACCGTTCGCGTGAACGGATTGGCCCTGCGACGCCGTGGTGCTCATCGTGTCCTCCAAGCTCGGGTTTCAGTCGATGCAGGCAGGCTCCCAACCGAGCGAGGAGACGTCATCGGGCATTCGCCCGATCTTCAGGAACCGCGTCCTCGGGAGCGGCTGCTACCGATGGCCACGCGCCGCTGCGTCGCGCATCAGCCCATGCCGCAGTGCGAACACGCTGGCCTGCGCGCGGTTGGACGCATCGATCTTGCGGTAGATGTGCTCGATGTGGCTGCCCGCCGTCTTCGGCGAGATCACGAGTTGCTGGGCGATCTGCTTGTTCGATAGGCCCCGGGCCAGGAGTCTGAGCACCTCGACCTCGCGCGTCGTCAGGTCCGCGGGCCACTCGCGGCGGCGGCCAACCCTGTGTCCGGCGGCACGTAGCACGAGGCCAACCGCCTCGCCGTCGAGTCGTCCGGCGGTGACCTCTCCGCGCAACTCAACTGCCGCATCGGGCGCGGCGCGAGCCGGCCGATGTGGGCGCGGCTCGCACAGCGCCTGATAGACGTCCGCGGCGGCGAGCAATCGAGCCGACGTCCCGATCTGATCGCCCGAGAGGCCTCGCGGATAACCGGAGCCATCGAGACGCTCGTGGTGCTCGACAGCGATCCCGCCGAGGCCCTCGAGCGCGGGCGAACACATGAGCATCCGCTGGCTCAGGTACGGATGCAGGCGCACACGTTCCTGCTCGGCGTGCGTCAGCGGCCCAGGCTTGTCCCAGACCGTGTTCGGCACGCCAAGTCGCCCGAGGTCGTACACGCATGCCGCTCGGCGCAGCTCGGCGGTGTCGGCGCGCGGGAGGCCCAGGCTCGCGGCTGCCTCGGTGACGAGCTCTCTGACGGCGTGGATGTGGCCCATGATGCTCGGCGACTTCAGCTCGGCGAACTCGCCGATCGCCTCGAGCGCGAGGTCGAGCTCGTCGCCCGCGATCTCCTGGGAAAGGGCAGGCTCGGCCGCGATCACCGCTTCCCAGCTCGGCGTCTCGTCCAGCTCGGCTAACACCATCGGCGCCTGCTCGCAGAACGCCTCGACCAGATTCGGGTCGAACTGCGTGCCGCTGCGCTCCCGGGCCACCGTCATCGCCGCTTCGACGCCACCCGTCCGGCCGAACACCTCAACCACGTCCGCGAGGTTGATCAGTCGCGAGCTGACCGCGATCTCCTCGCCCTTCATTCCGTACGCGCCCTTGCCATCCCACCGCTCGTACGTTTGCCGCAGGCTCTCGCGCACCTCCTGGCTGAGACCGAGACGTTGCACGAGCTCGTCGGTCGCGCGGTAGTGATTCTCTGCGAGCGCTCTCATGGCACGCAGTCCCCCGCCGGGAAACGCGACGCCCACTCGCGTGCGCGTCGCCAGCGATCGTCCCGGCCCGCCGACATGCCTGAGCATGAACGAGATCGTAGGTCCGGCCCGGCCCATGTCCACGCCGTAGTGCGCGTCACGCTTGAGCGTGGTGTCGTCCCCGAACCACTTCGCCTGCTCGTACGCATCCGTGTGACACCCGACCCAAGCCAGCAGACCCGAGTAGTACACCACGCCCCGCTCGGACTCCGCCAGATCCAGCCGCTCACCCAGCCGGAGTGCGATCAAGCACGCGCGAATCATGTGCTCCATGGGCTGCCCCAGCCCTAAATCGGTGCCGAGCGAAAGCAGGGCAACGAGCTCCGCCAGACGTACCCTCTCCTGCGCCAGTGGCGACATGCCGCGAAAGCCTATGTTGGGAGACCCACCGACAAGACGCGCAGATGGACCGACGTCTCGAGGATCTACGCGGTCAGAGCAGGTGCCGCCTGGTAATTGTGCACGTCATAAAACGTGACTCGCGGCGGTCCCGGGATGCCAACCTGCTCCGAGTAGGGCCCGATCGCCTCCTGCGCATACTTCTCAAACTGCTCCCTGGTCTCCCAGACATCCGTGACCCGGAGCCCGCGGTCGGTAAGCGCGCCCCAGTGAAACAGGCAACCCGGCGGCGCCGCACCGCCCGGCTCGTAGTCCATCAACCTCGCGACCTCGTCGTACTGCTCAAGCGTTCCCCCGTCGAAGTCTAGATCTACTGCGACCGCCATCTTCTCCGCCCTTTCGTTCGTTGTGCGGACGCTCTCACACGCTCGGTCGTGCCGCAAGCAAGTCGACAGAATTGAGCGGGCGTGACGGCACGGTCGGTCTCCGCTCGGTTTCGCACATGGGCGGCGTCGACGGCGCGTCCGGGGGATCCGCTGTCCCGGATCAGCGACCCGCCGCAGGTCCCCGGCGAGGGCGAGCTGTGGGCGACCGCCACCAAGGCACCGATGATCTCGTTCGTCGACGTCACCCCGTTCTTCCGCGCCCCCGGAGATACCCGGAAAACACGACCTCCGCCGTCGGCCTGCTTACCGAAGTCCACACCGCCGACGAGCTCGACGCGGCGGTCGACTCGCTGATCGACGAGCTCACCGCGCTGTCACCGCTCGCGCTGTCAATCGCTAAGCGCGTGCTCGACCACGCCTACGAAGGCCCGCTCGGCCTCGGGCTCGAGCTCGAAGGCCTGGCATACGGGATGTTGCGCTCCACCCACGACTTCGAGGAGGGAGTCACCGCCTTCGTGAACAAGCGCAAACCGCAGTTCGAGGGACGCTAGACCGGCACTGGAGATAGTCACCCGAGTTCCGTTACCGAGGGTCCGCGACCATCGGGAGATGGTTCCGGTCCCCGGGCACTCAAGATTGGGCGGCGCTCCGCAAAGCTTTGAGCCATGGGCGCTCCGCTCGCGCACACCCGGGCGCAGCTTGCATCGGGCTTCCGTCCAAGCACACACGCCTCGATCCGCTCGAGCGAGAGATCGAAAAAATCAACCTAGTTGCATCGCGCTCGGGTCACGTCCGCGTCACGGTCAGTCGGGCGTGCATACCCATCTTCAGATGGCCCGGCATCGAGCAGTAGAGCTCGTACCGTCCTGCTTTCAGATCCCAGGTAGCCTGGCTCACCTGACCTGGGAGCGTGATCTTGATCCCGTCGATCACCGGACCGGTCATGTGCCCGTGCGCGCCCACCTTGCGGATCCGCAGATCGTGCGCGTCCTGGCCCCGGTTCCACAGCTGCACGATCACCTTGCCGGCCGGCACCGAGCTGCGGGACGGCCACAGCGACCACTCCTGCGCATAGACGAGCAGGTGCGCGGAAGCCGGTGCCGCCGCCGCCGTGGCGACGACGCCGGCGGGGATCGCGGCAACGAGGGCACAGAGGAACGCGACGAGCAGACGCTTCATGCCAGCAACTTGTAGCGCGGAAAGCTCCCGGCGCCGGGGATCACGGGGGTGGCGTCCTGACCGAACCACTGCTCCAGGAGTGAACAGTAGAGGCCGCGGTAGTCGACGTTCTCCTGCTGGTTGCCGTTGCTGTCCAGCTGGTTGAGCGGGGCGAACTCGCCGATCATGCCCCCGTTGACGCGGCTGCCGATCAGCAGTGAGGCACCCGCCGCGCCGTGGTCGGTGCCATCGGAGCCGTTCTCCTGGGCCCGGCGCCCGAACTCGGACCAGACGTGGACGAGCACGCGACCGTCGACGCCGCGCGCCTCGAGGTCCGCTTGGAACGCAGCCAGCGAGTCGGCGACCAGTCTCACCCCGGAGTCGAACGTCTGCGCCTGGCCCGAGTGGGTGTCGAACTGGGTGTCGGTCGTGAGCGCGACGCAGCGCAGCGGGACCCCGGCGGCGATCATCGCCGCGAGCCCGGCCAGCCGCGCCGGCAGATCACCGCTCGAGGCGCTCGGATAGGTCACCGAACTGCCATAGGCCGCGCCGGGGTTCGCGCTCGTGCCGGATGGGCCGGTGGGGTTCGCGTTAGTCGTACGAAATGGCTGGAGCGTGCGGCGCACGATGCCGACCTCTGACGCCGCCCCGGCGACCTGCGCGATCGCCGGGTCGCGCGAGTGGCGCTGCGCGTCTCCAAGCGCGGACGCCGACTCCAGCGCCCACTCGGCAGCGTCTCCCCATACGCCGCTCAGATACACAGCGAAGTTGTTCGGCTGATCGATCGCCGCCGTCGGGTTCTTGGCGGTGGCGAGCGTTGGGTTGATCTGGCCGTCCATCGACAGCCCCTGGAATGGATTGGTCGGGTTTCCCACCAGATCGAGGTACCGACCCATCCAACCGGTCAGCAGTGACGCGTCGGTGGCGCCCACCTCCCAGTAGTGACGGGAGGTGAAGTGCGACATGTCCGGGCTCGTATAACCGATCCCTGGGAACACGGTGACCTTGCCGGCGTTGTGGAGCTGTGCGAACGATGCGGCCGACGGGTGCCAGGTGAGGCTTGCGTCCTCGCGGAACGGCACCCCAGAGCCGGGCGCGACCGCCAGCGTCGGCCGGAGCTGCCGGTACAGCGGGTCCGTCGACGGCGCCAGCAGCGACAGCCCGTCGAGGCCGCCCTGCATGAACAGCGATACGAGGACCGGGCTGTCGACGGGCTGGAGCGCGGCCGCGCGGGCGATCCCGTCCCCGAGCATTCGGTTGGTCACGCCGAGCCGCTCAGCGCCGTAAACCGTCATCACGCCGGCGAGTGCGCCGGCGAGGAACCTGCGGCGGTCGATCCCGGCGCCGGCTGGGATCGGCATCCGCGGGTCCCACTCCCGTACCACCGGCAGTCTGCCACTGCCGAGCACGCGACGGATCGCCTGCGCGCGCGAGAAACCGTCGCAGTGGCCCTCGGGAGCGCGCGGCGGGTGCCGATCCGTCATGCGGTCATCCAATCCGGGGTCATCGGGATCAAGGCCCGCAGCGCGTTCTGGCGGAGCTGCCGGAACTCGACCTGCTCCCACGTCTGGTTCTGGCCGTGCGCGATTTGGCGGCCGAGCGCGAGCAGGTTGTGCCGTGCCGTGTCCGACAGCGGCCGGCCGCCCCAGAAGTGGATCGCGTGCTCGTAAGCCTGCTTGGCGTTCTCGGTGATCCCATATGGGTAGGTCTTCCCGCTCAACGTGTGCTCTTGGAGTGCCACATCGACGGCTTCCAACCGCCCCGCCCAGCGTGACGTGTCGAGCCATTGCGCGTAGTTCCAGCCGGAAACGTTCGGCGGCTGGAACAGGACCTGGCCGGTGAGGCTCGCGATCCAGGCCCAGCTGGTCGTTGTGATCGTCTGACGACTCGCACGGAGCATCCCGGCCGTCCACACCACTGGCGGGGTAACCAGCCGCGGGCCCTCGTAGAACAGCGGATGGCGGAGGATCGCCTCGATCAGCGGCCGGATCTCATGACGGCTTGCGACGTAGGCATGCTCGAGTGCGCGGGCGACGCCCCGGGGAATGTCCGCGCCGACGAGGTAGCCCCAGAGCTTGCGCACCAGAAACGACGGGTGATCGGGGTGGTTGACCGCCAGCCGGCAGCTGTCGCGCCAATCGAAGCGACCACGGTGGCCAAAGATCCGCTTGACCCCGTCGTCGTGGAGCTTCGGCTCGAACCGGAAGTTGACGGGGCCTTGCCCTTCGTCCCAATCGTTGGTCCAGCCGGTCAACGCCCGCGCGTTCTGATGGACGTCAGCCTGGTTGTACCCGCGGTCGGCACCGAGCGTGAACAGCTCGAGCATCTCGCGAGCGTAGTTCTCGTTCGGACTGCCCTTGTAGTTCGTGTTGCCGTTCAGCCACAGCAGCATCGCCGGGTCGACGGTGACATCGAGCAAAAGCTGGTGAAAGTTACCGAGCGCATGCCGGCGCATCATCCAGTTCTGCTTGATCATCAGCCTTGCGCTCGAGGCCTCCTCCGACGTCGCGAACCAGCTGTGCCAGATGAGTGTCATCCGCTCGATCAGTGGTTGGCTCGAACGAACCATTCGGTCCAGCCACCAGCAGTGGTCGTCACCCCACGTGTTGATCGGGTCGAGCGGGTTGCCGTGCTCGTCGTGCGGAGCGGCCCCGATCAGCCGTGCCACTCCCCGCGGCCGCGTCAGCGATGCGACCGCGCCCGCCAGCCCGAGCCCAGCGAGTCGCTCCGCCTCGCCCGGACGCGGCCCAAAGGCCGCCCGCCACAGAAGTCGGGTTGCCTGCTGCTCCGCGAACTTGCCGCGGTATTCGGCGATCGGCGACGGATCCAGCAACGGCAACCTCAGCTCCGGTTCTGTTTTTGCCGCGCATCCGGGTTGCGGGTGCGCACTGTGTCGGGCCGCGGGACGTGAGGATAGGGATTCTTGCCTCAGCCGGAGGCAAGTCTCGGTGCACACGTTGACCACAACGTCAACCGGAGCGCTAATTACCCCCAACCGGATTCGAACCGGTGATCTCCTGCGTGAAAGTAGCGAGACCCACTGGGCAGGACCTCCAGAGCGTTCGGCGCACCCTCGGAGACCCAGGTCTTCGCTCCTGCACCGGACTGTGCGGGCGCTTGCGGATGTTCTGGCCCGGCTTTGGAGGTCCGCGGCCAAAACGCGGGCACCGGTTTACCCCATCGGGGACCGCTGCCCGTCTCCAACCGAACGTACGGCTTAACGCCTCGCTTGTTGGGCTCGAAGTTCGAGATCACCGCACCCTGATCGTCGTTGTTTCCGGGTCAGCGGACGCGATCCAGATGTGGGGGAAACCGGCGTGCCCGCCTCTATCGCGAGGCCAAGCGCAACCATCGGTCGCTCGACGCGGGCACGCAGCGCGCCAGCCCCATCCCGAACCCGCGCCACGGCTCTGGTTTGTGCCGTGGACAGCGCCGTTCAGTAGATTCTCGCGACGCCTGCGGGAATTCCACGATTCCGTCGCCGGGGCGAGCCTCTAAAAGGTGAGTGGTGGAGCCCAGGACCATAATGCTGCACGGGCGCTCGGTGGCGTACACCCAGCTTGGTACCGGCCCCGTGTTGCTCCTAATCCACGGGATTGCGGGCAGTCGCGAGAACTGGCAGGCGGTGATCGAGCCGCTGGCGCGTGACTACACGGTCCTGGCGCCCGATCTGCCAGGGCATGGCGGATCCGCGCCAGGCGCCGGGGACTACTCGCTTGGGGCGCTCGCTATCGGACTGCGCGACCTGCTCCTGGCCCTCGGCCATGACCGGGCGACCTTCGTCGGCCACTCGCTCGGCGGAGGAATCGCGATGCAGCTCGCCTATCTCGCGCCCGAGGTCACCGAGCGCCTCGTGCTCGTCTCAAGTGGCGGTCTCGGGCCCGAGGTAAGCCTTCTGCTGCGGGCGGCCGCGATGCCCGGCGCGGACCTGTTCATCGCGGCGACAGCAAACCCGGGACGTCGGGTCGGAGGCGTGCTCGCACGCGGCTTGCGTGTCATCGGGTTGCGGCCGACCGCGGACGTCGCGGAGGTCACGCGCGGATACGCGTCGCTTGCCGATCGCGACCGCCGGGCAGCGTTCCTGGCCACGCTGCGCTCGGTGATCAACGCCGGCGGGCAGATGGTCGACGGTCGCGACCGCCTCTACCTGGCGGCTGACATCCCGGTGCTGATCGTGTGGGGATCTCGCGATCCGATCATCCCCGTCCGTCATGGCGAGCGCGCGCACCAAGCGATCGCCGGCAGCCGCCTCGAGGTCTTCGACGATGTCGGCCATCTGCCCCAGCTCGAGGCGCCCGCACGCTTCGTCGCAGTCCTCGGCCGATTTCTCGATGAAACCGAGCCGACACGGTTCGACGCTGAGGCGTGGCGAGCTCGCCTCCAGAGCAACGGGCGGCCCGCCACCCCCAAACAATGGCGAGCAGCAGGGTAGTCGGGTGGTCGAGAACGGCGAAGATATGGATCAGAGCCGCTCCGACGGCTACGGCTTGAGCTCCCGCGTTCGGCGATCTTGTTTGTCGGTCCCAGGCTCATCGGAGCGGATGCTCGAGAAGGCGATGGGTCTGGAGGCGGACGAGATCGTGATCGATCTCGAAGACTCGGTCGTGCCCGAAGCGAAAGAGCCGGCGCGCCGACAGGTCGCTCGTTTCCTGGCCGGCCAACGGTCCCTGGCCGCAGCCGTCGCGGTGCGCGTCAATCCTCTCGCAGGCCCCTGGGGCGAGGCCGACGTTGTCGAGTTGATGAGGGTGGCGGGGAGCAAGATCAATTCGCTGATCGTGCCCAAGGTCGAGCGCGCGGCGGAGATCATCGAGGTGGAGCGCCGGATCGATTCGGAGGGAGACGGCGCGCCCGGGGTGCGGCTGCAGGCGCTCATCGAGACGGCCGCGGGGCTTCTGCACGCCGCGGAGATCGCGTGCTGCACTCCGCGCCTGGACTCCTTGATCCTCGGCTACGCGGACCTCGCGGCCTCCCTGGGCCGCGCGGCGACGGTGAAGGCGCCCGAGAGTTGGCTGTATGCGCAGGAGACCCTGCTAGTGGCGGCCCGTGCGAACGGACTCGAGGCGATCGACGGACCGTATCTGGACATACGGAACGAAGCCGGGCTTCGTTTACACGCGGAGCATGTCCAGGCGCTCGGATTCGACGGCAAATGGGCAGTGCACCCGAGGCAGCTACCGATCATCAACGCAACCTTCACACCCGCGGCGGAGCAGATCGCTCGCGCGAGGGCGATTCTTGACGCACTCGACGGCGCAGGCGGCCCCGGAGCGGTCGAGCTGCAGGGCGAGATGATCGATGAGGCAAGCCGCAAGCTCGCCTCGCGGGTAATCGCGCGTGCCCGCGCCGCCCGCTCGGGAGACGCGCGAAGATGACCGGAGTGGCGCGCCCGCCGCACGTCGTCGGTGGCCCGTGGTTCGAGGAGCTCCAGCGCGGACAGGTCTTCGATGACGCACCGGGGATGACCTTGACCGCGGGCCACGCCGCGCTCCACCAGGCGCTCGTGGGCGACCGTCTGCGGCTCGCGCTCGACGCCGCCCTGTCTCGAGAGGTGACGAGCCACGACGGAACGCTCGTGCACCCAAACCTGGTTTGCGACGTCGCCATCGGGCAGTCGACCGGGCCGTCGCAGCGAGTGCGTGGCAACCTGTTCTACCGAGGCCTGGTGCTGGCACGCCCCGTGTTCGTCGGGGAGACCTTGCGGACGCGTACCGAGATCGTCGGTCTCAAGCAGAACCGGCGCCGTCAGGGGACGCCGGCCACGGGCCTGGTGGCGATGCGCGTACGCACGGCCGATGAACATGGCGACCCGGTCCTCGATTTCTGGCGCTGCCCCATGATTCCGATGCGCGACCCCGCGGCCGAAACTGGACACGCCGACGATTTCTCCGAGATTCCACTGGATCTCGAACCGACCGAGATTGCCGCGGCGCGCCCCGCCGGATGGCGGCTGGGTCCGCTACGGGCGGCGGTCCCAGGTCCCTATCACGACGAACTCGAGCCGGGGCAGAAGTTCGTGGTCGAGGCCGGCGAAACTGTCACGGGTGCCCCCGAACTCGCCCGTCTGACGCTCAATGTCGCGATCGCTCACACCGACGCGACCGGCAGCACCCACGGCCGCCGGCTCGTATACGGCGGTCACACGATCTCGGTCGCCGCTGCCCACGCGACGCGGGCGATCCCTGCGATTGCGACGATCCTCGCCTGGCGCAGCTGCGAGCACATCGCGCCCGTGTTCGAGGGGGACGTGCTGCGAACCGAGCTGGTAGTGGAAGACGTTTCGTCCGGCGGGATCGTGGAGCTCCGCGCGAAGGTGAGCAGCGCTCGCCCTGGAGCCGGGCCCGCACCGGTGCTCGACTGGAGCTTCATCGCGGTGGTGGCATAAGTGCCCGGCATCCTCGAAGGCCTGCGAATCATCGAGGGCTCCGCGTTCGTGGCCGCCCCGCTGGGCGGGATGACGCTGGCGCAGCTCGGTGCCGATGTGATTCGTTTCGATCCGATCGGTGGCGGGCTCGACCGCGGGCGCTGGCCGGTCACGGCGGAGGGCCACAGCCTGTTCTGGGCCGGGATGAACAAGGGCAAACGATCGATCCAAATCGACCTTCGCTCCGAGGCCGGGCGCGACCTCGCGGCCGCGATCATCACCGCCCCGGGCCCCGACGCCGGACTTTTCCTGACGAACTTCCCCGCCCGTGGCTTCCTCGATTACGACCGGCTGGCCGAGCGCCGCCGCGATCTGATCATGGTCAACATCGTCGGCAACCATGACGGATCATCGGCGGTCGACTACACCGTCAATCCGGCCACTGGATTCCCGTGGGCGACCGGTCCGCGGCACCTGTCGGTTCCCTTCAACCACCTCCTGCCTGCCTGGGACGCGATCACCGGCGCGCTTGCCACGACCAGTCTGCTGGCGGCCGAGCGGGCGCG
>Ga0335079_10004632_pt1 | contig 15820 bp, 15 predicted proteins | sample Lox_Sample_33_FD_206719 | JGI IMG/M metagenome (GOLD analysis project Ga0335079, IMG submission 206719) | Soil microbial communities from Loxahatchee National Wildlife Refuge, Florida, United States - Lox_Sample_3.3 | ecosystem: Environmental > Terrestrial > Soil > Wetlands | place: USA... | reverse complement strand
ATCTGCTTGCCGAACGGACCGTCCGACAGCCAGCTCAGCAGAAACCTGTCGCGCGCCGAGGCGGCGTGCACCGGCGCCAGGCGCTCGGGCACGTTGACCTCGCTGTCGGTGGTGAGCCAGCTGACCGCAGTCAGTTCGTGGTAGCGCGGCGGGTAGAGGTCGGCATTGTGCAGGACCACTCGCGGGTCGTCGCGAATGTGAGCGAGAAAATAGTCCTTGTAGCTGCCGACCGGAAGCTGGCGCACGACGCGCACGATGGCGGTATCCGGCACGAGGTCAAACGTGGCGGCAACGATTACCCCGAGACCGCCGTAGCCCCCGATCGCACCGCTGAAGATCTCCGCGTTCTGCGCGCGGCTCGCGGTGATCACGCTGCCGTCGGCCAACACGATGTCGAGAGACACGACTGAGCCGACGAGCGCGCCCTGACCGACGTAGCGGCCGTGCGCATTGACGCTCAGCGACCCGCCGACGGTGAAATTCGCGTAGCTCTGCATTACCTTGAGCGACAGCCCGCGCGGATCGATGATCTCCTGGATGGCGCGCCAGGTGATGCCCGCCTCGACAGTGATGCGACGTGCCTGCGGGTCGAAGGCCAGTACCCGGTTCATCGCGCGCATGTCGAGAAACAGACAACGGTCGGTCGCAATCTGGCCGCCCTGGCTGTGGCGCGCACCGCCGATGCAGATGGGACCCGCGTGCGTGCGCACCGCATCGGCCACGTCCGCGACGCTGTGCGGTGTGACAATCTGCTCGACAGTGGTCGGATCGAGTCCCGTTACGTCGTTGACGACCGGGAGCGCCGGCGCCGCGGCCGCGGCCGCGGCCGCGATGGCGCAGGCGGCAAACACCGCGTCGTGCGGAAAGCGCATCCACGCGCTCCTCACGGGCGCCGCCGCATCGCGCGCCGTGCGCGGCATGCCCCGCGCGCGGCCGTGCACTGTCCAACAACCGGGCTCACAGGTAAATTCTATCTCCGGTACGCGGAGCGAAGCCTTGGTTTCCGCCGGCTCAGATGTTGACGAACCGCACACCCTCGAGGTGGAGAGCGGGCTGCGCGTCTCGGCGCGCCTGGTGCGGCCGGCGGCGGCGCGTGCCTGTTATGTCCTGGCCCACGGCGCGGGGGCCGGGATGGATCATCCGTTCCTGCGGGCCACCGCTGCGGAGCTCGGCGCACTCGGCATCGCGACGCTGCGCTATCAGTTTCCGTACATGGAGCGGCGCTCGCGGCGGCCCGATCCGCCACCGCTGTGCCACGCGACCGTGCGTGCGGCGGTCGCCGCGGCAGCGCCTCTCGCAGCGGCGCTGCCGCTGTTCGCGGGCGGCCGCTCCTTCGGCGGCCGCATGACCTCACAGGCCCAGGCACTCGAGCCCCTCGCAGGCGTGCGTGGGCTCGCCTTCCTCGGCTTCCCGCTGCATCCGGCGGGGCGAGCGTCGGGCACGCGCGCCGAGCACCTGCAGCAGGTGCGCATCCCGATGCTGTTTCTGCAGGGTTCGCGCGATGCCCTCGCCGAGCGCTCGCACCTCGAGGCGTTGATGGGGCGGCTCGGCGCGCGGGCGACGCTCAGCCTGGTGGACGAGGCGGATCACTCCTTCCACGTCCCGGCACGCAGCGGCCGCACGGACGCTGAGGTGAGGCGCGCGCTGCTGCAGGTGCTGTGTGCGTGGATGGACTCTCTGCTGTGAGCCCGCGTTCTCTCGAACGCTACGCCGCCAAGCGCAGCTTCACGCGCACGCCCGAGCCGCCAGCCAAGTCGGCGGGCGCCCGTCACGGACCGCTGCTGTTCGTGGTGCAGAAGCACGCAGCGCGGCGGCTGCACTACGACTTTCGCCTCGAGCTCGACGGCGTGCTCAAGTCCTGGGCCGTGCCGAAAGGCCCTTCGCTCGACGTCAGCGACAAGCGCATGGCGGTCGCGGTCGAGGATCACCCGTTCGCTTACGCCTCGTTCGAAGGCGTGATCCCGGCGCAGCAGTACGGAGCCGGGAAGGTCATCGTGTGGGATTGCGGGCCCTACTCTCCGGACGAAGGCGCGCAGTATGCCTTCGCCGATCGCGCCGCGGCCGAAGCACGGGTGCGCGCCGAACTCTCCGCGGGCAAGCTGAGCATCTTTCTCTGCGGTGAGAAGCTGAAGGGCTCCTTCACGCTGGTGAAGACGAAGAGCGCCGAATGGCTGCTGATCAAACACCAGGATCGCTTTGCGCAGCCCAATGATGTGCTGGCGCGCAGCGCCTCGGTTCTCTCGGGGCTGACGCTGGACGAGCTCCGCCCCGATGAGCCGCCGGCGCGCCTCGAGGCGGCGCGGCTCGCCCCGAGCGGGCCGGTCGAGAGCATGCCGGGACAACTCAAGCCGATGCTCGCAGAGAGCGGCGACGCGCCACCGCGGTCCGAGCCGCAATGGCGCTACGAGCCGAAGCTCGACGGTTATCGCGTGATCGCGTACGTCGAGGGCGGTCGAGTGCGCCTGCAATCGCGCCGCGGACTCGACCTGACACCGTTCTTCCCGGAAATTGCGGCCGACCTCGCCGCCCAGCCCGGCGGGCAGGTGATTGTCGACGGCGAGATCGTGGCACTCGATGCGGCGGGCCGCCCCTCGTTCAACGCACTGCAGAATCGCGCCCAGCTCAAAGGCAGCGCGGAAATCGCCGCGGCGCAACGCGATGCGCCGGTGGTGCTGGTGTGCTTCGACCTGCTGCACTTCGCCGGGCTCAATCTGCGCGCGGCTCCCTACGGCGAGCGTCGCCGCTACCTCTCGCAGTGCCTGATGCCAGCGGCGCACTTGCAGCTCGTACATGCCTCGGACGATGCCGAGCGGCTGTACGCCGTCTCGCTCGAGCACGGCTTCGAGGGCATCGTCGCCAAGCGGCTCGACAGTCCCTACCAGGCCGGGCAGCGCTCGCATGCCTGGCTGAAACTCAAGGCGGCGCAGTCGGCCGAATTCCTGATCGGCGGCTACACGCGCGGCAACGGCGCGCGCGAGCCGCTCGGGGCGCTGTTGCTCGGTTATCGCGAAGGCAAGGCGTTGCGCTACGCCGGTCACGTCGGCTCAGGACTCGATGACAGGCTCGTCCGCATGCTGCTCGAGCGCACCGCGAAGCTTAGACGCTCCGACTCACCCTTCGCCCGCAAGCCTCCGCTACATCGCCCAACGACCTGGCTGAAGCCGCAGCTCGTCGCCGAGGTCAGGTACAGCGAGTGGACGCCGGCGGGAATGCTGCGCGCGCCGGTGTTCGTGCGGCTGCGGGATGACGTCGCGCCGCAGAACGTCCGCCGACGCGCCGGCGCTGCCGGTGCCCGCCTCGACACCGTGGCCTCTCCTGTCCGCGCGGCTGCGCCACGGCTGACAAGCGGCGCGGTGGCCACCGGCCAGACCGACACGAGCGACGTGGCCGCAGACGAGGTCGCGGCGGTGCTCGATCAGCTCGATGACCCGGCGAAGCGCATGGACCTCAGGGTCGGCGGCGCGCGCATCAGCCTCACCAACCTCGACCGCATCTACTGGCCTGCGCAGGCAGCCCCGCGTCGTCCGGCGGTCGACAAGCGCGATCTCCTGCGCTACCTCGCACGCGCTGCGCGCTACATGCTGCCGCATCTCGCCGATCGGCCGTTGACCATGATCCGCATGCCTGAAGGCATTGACGGGGAGCGCTTCTTCCAGAAGCACTGGTCACAGCCCCTGCCGGAGTTCGTCGAGTCGGTGACCGTGTTCTCCGAGCACAAGGACGAGCGCCACCGCTATCTGCTCGCCAACAACCTGCCGACGCTGCTGTGGCTCGGGCAGGTCGGCACGCTCGAGTTTCACGTCTGGCACTCGCGCGCGCAGCTCGCGCCCGAGGCGGCAGGCGTCAGCACCGACTACGCAAGCTCCCTTGCCGCGCTCGAGTCCTCGATCCTCAACTACCCGGACTACCTGGTGTTCGACATCGACCCCTACATCTACTCCGGCAAGGAGGCCAAGGGGGCGGAACCGGAGCTCAACAAGCGCGGCTTCGCCGTCGGTAAGCGGGTGGCATTCTGGCTGCGAGCGCTGCTGCGCGAGATGTCACTCGAGGCGGTCGTGAAAACCTCCGGCAAGACGGGGCTGCACGTCTTTGTGCCGATCGAGCGCACCGTGACGTTCGATGAGGCCCGTCACATCTGCGAGACCATCGGTCGTCACCTGATGCGGGCACACCCGAAGGACATCACCATGGAGTGGGCGGTCGAGAAGCGTACCGGCAAGATATTCATCGATTACAACATGAACGTGCGCGGCAAGACCCTCAATGTGGCGTATTCACCACGCGGGGTGCCGGGCGCCCCGGTGTCCATGCCGCTCAGCTGGGAGGAGCTCGAGGCGGCAGAGCCCATGGACTTTACGATCAACAACGTACCCGCGCGGTTGGAAAAGAACGGCGACCGGTGGCATGATGTACTCGAGTCAAAACAGAGCCTTACGAAGGCTTTCGGCGTTGATGGTGAGAATTAGGCCCAGCTTGCGTTAGTGGGAATCAGCTCCAGGTTGCGTTAGTCAAGGTGTACACATGGCCGCGCGTTCCATCGGTTCTCTGACGGTGTCCTTCGGACTGGTCGCCATTCCGGTGAAGCTCTACACCGCCACACAGTCCTCGAGTGCCATCTCCTTCAATCTGCTGCACAAGAAAGACGGCTCGCGCCTCAAGCAGCAGTACGTGTGTCAGAAGGAGGGCGTCGTGGTGGAACGCGACGAGATCGTCAGGGGGTACGAGTTCGCCAAGGACCAGTACGTACCCTTTACCTCGGAGGAGATCAAAGCGCTCGAGGAGGTCGGTACCCGCGCGGTGGAGATCGCCGAGTTTGTGCCGATCGAGTCGGTCGACCCCGTGTACTACGACAAGACCTACTACCTGGCGCCCGACAAGGGCGCCGCCAAGCCGTACGCACTGCTCACGGAAGCCCTGAGGCAATCGGGTCGCTGCGGCGTCGGCCGCTGGGCCGCCCGCGGCAAGGGCTACATCGTCATACTCCGTCCAATCGGCGACGTGCTCGCGATGCAGCAGTTGCACTATGCGGAGGACGTGCGCCCGGCGGGTGAAGTGGACGTCCCCAAACCCGAGGTCAAGGCCGCCGAGCTCAAACTCGCGCAGCAGCTCATCGACCAGCAGACCGCCGCGCGTTTCGATCCGACGGCGTTCAAGGACGATACGCGCGCCCGCATCCACGCGGCCATTCAGAAAAAGGTGGAACAAGGCACGGAGATTTCGGTGTCCGAGGTGGCGCCCGAGCGCGAGGGCAAGGTCATCGACCTGATGGAAGCGCTACGCGCCAGTCTGCAGCGCGGCGAAAGCGCACGCGAGCAGGTGAGTCGTCTCGGTCCGCGCAAAGCACCCAAGCGCGTCGAGGAGCCGGTGAGAGCGGCGCGCAGGAAGCGCAACGCCTGAGCAGCGCCGCGGGGCGCAGAGGGTGGGGATGCGTTCCTACAGCGTACGGGACGTCGAGCGGATCCTGCGTCTCTCTCCCGACACCACGCGCAACCTGATCAAGTCCGGTTTCGTCAAACCCTCACGCGGCGCGCGGCGCGAGTATCGCTTCTCGTTCCAGGATCTGATCGTGCTGCGCACGGCGCGCGCGCTGATCGACGCTCGCATCTCGCCGCAGCGCATCCGCCGCTCGCTCGAGCGGTTGCGTCACGAGCTGCCGGAATCCATGCCACTCTCGGGACTCTCGATCAGCGCGGTCGGCGACCACGTCGTGGTGCGCGACGGCGAGAGCCACAGACAGGTGGATAGCGGCCAGTATCTGCTCGGCCTCGACGTGAGAGTGGAGAACGGCGTGCTACAGGTGGTGGAGCACCCGCAGCAGCCCGCCGTCGGCACCCCAACAGCGACCCCGCCTACGGCGGACTGGTTCGGCCAGGCACTCGCGCTCGAGGGCAGCGACCCGGAGGCGGCGCTCAGCGCCTGGCGGCGCGCGATAGATGAGGATCCGCGCAACGCCGCGGCGTGGACCAACTGGGGACGACTGCTACACGAGCAGGGCAAGACGCAGCAAGCGGCCGACGTTTACCGGCGCGCGCTCGCGCAGGTCGGCCCCGACCCGCTACTGCTCTTCAATCAGGGCGTGCTGCTCGAGGACCTCGGCAATCCGGCCGCCGCCCTGACGGCATACCAGAGCGCGCTCGAAGAGGATCCGGATCTCGCCGACTGTCATTACAACCTCGCGCGGCTCTACGAAGCGCTCGGCAAACCGCAGCACGCCATTCGCCACCTCGGACAGTACCGGCGGCTGGTCGGCGGCGACAGCCGCTGAGCGCGAGCGGAACGCTGACATGAGGACCTGGGTCGGAACCTCCGGCTACAACTACCCCGAATGGAAAGGCAGTTTCTATCCGGAGAAGATGCCGGCGGCGAAGATGCTGCCGTTCTACGCGCAGACGTTCACCACGGTGGAGATCAACTACACCTTCTACCGCACACCGAACGCGAAGATCCTCGCCGGCTGGAGCCGCGAGACTCCGCAAGGCTTCAAGCTTACGCTCAAGGCACCCAAGCGCATCACTCACATCGCGAAGCTGCGCGACTGCAGCGAGCTGCTGCAATACTTTCTCAAGACCACGGCGACGCTCGGACCGAAGCTCGGCGCGATCCTCTTCCAGCTGCCGCCCTACTTCCGCAAGGATCTCATGGTACTCGACGATTTCCTCGCGCAGCTCGCGCCCGGCGTGTGCGCCGCCTTCGAATTCCGCCACCGGTCGTGGATGGACGCCGAGGTCTTCGCGCGTCTGCGGGCGCGGAACCTCGCGCTGTGCATCGCCGACAGCGAGAAGTTCTCCACGCCGCTCGAGATCACTGCCAGTTACGGCTACTTCCGCCTGCGCGACGAGGGCTACACCAGCGATGACCTCAAGCGCTGGGCTGAGGTCATCCGTGCCAGAGCCGCGCACTGCAGCGACGTCTACGTGTACTTCAAGCACGAGGAAGCCGGCAAGGGGCCGCAGTTCGCACGCCTGTTGCTCGAAGCCTTCGCTGCCGCGGCGGCGTAGGCAGCGGGGTTCGCAGCCGGCGCCGGCTGGCGCGGAACGCTGCGACGCGCGGTCGCGTCGCTGTCGCAGCGCGGCAGATTCAAACACCACACGCGGCATAGAACCCCCCCCCGCAATCGTCGCGCCACTCACGTTGTCAGCTTGCGGGGTCACCTTCCCGCCATAACACCAACACGGAGAAATAAAACATAAAGGCGTCCACGGAGAAGCGCAGGGTCGGCTGCGTGTTGACCGCTGTTTCGGTCCGGTACACGGCGTCTATTTCGTCGACGATGCTACCAACACTCTCAACCTGCTGCACTGAGGCGCCAACGGCTCCGGCGACAGGTCCGCACTCTCGCCGGAACCCCATGGCGCAGCCGCGCAGCGTGCCGGCCCTCAAAGTGAAGTGGCGCCGTCGGGCTACGCCGCCCAGATCTGCGTGAAGACGCGCGCGAAGTTTCCGCCGACCACCTTCTCCGTGACCGCGGCCGAATAGCCGCTCCTCAGCAGCCGATCGGCGATGATCTCGATGCGGCGCGGAGTGTTGAGTCCTTCGACGTAGGTCGGGCGATCTTCCTCGGGAGCCGACAGCCCGGCGGCGCGGCGTTCCCCGACCTCCCGCGCAAAGGCGGCCATTCCCTTGGGACTCGTATCGAAAGGCTCGATCGAGACGTCGCTGCCGATGCCGACGTGATCCTCGCCCGCCACCTTGAGCGCGTGCTCGAGGTGCGCCAGGTAATCCTCCACCGTGGGTTGGCGTGGCGAGGCGGTCAGGTACGGCAGGTCGAAGATGCCCACCACCCCACCTTTGGCGGCGAGCGCGCGCAGTTGCTCGTCAGTCTTGGTGCGCGGATGCGCATGCACGGCGGCGCAGGCCGCGTGTGTCATGACCGCCGGCACGGCCGACAGGGCAAGAACGTCTGCAGTGGTCGCCGCATTTGCATGGCTCAGGTCGATGGCGATGCCGAGCCGGTTCATCTCCTGCACCGCATCGCGCCCGAGCGCAGTAAGCCCGGCCACCGAGGGCTCCATGACGCCGGCAGCGAACGGCGACTTGCGGTTGTACGACAACTGCATGACACGCACGCCGAGGTTGCGGAAGATCTCGAACGAGCTCAGCTGCCCGCCGAGCATGTCGGCGCTCTCGAAGGACAGAATGATGCCGAGCTTGCCCTCGCGCTTGGCGCGCTCCATATCGGCGGCGACGCGCACCGGTGTGAAATAGTCGGGATGGACCTCGCTGAGTTGCTGTATCTGGGCGATCTCAGCAACGGTGTGCGCGAAGTCGCTGTTGATCCCGCCGAGCGTCAGCTTGATGACGTTGATGCCGCTGCCGCGTACCAGATCGAGATCGGCGCGCGAAAGCGGCAGATGATCCCCGGGCGGTGAGGCGTTGCAGTCGAGAATGAGCGCGCGCGCGTACAGCGCTCGCGCCTGATCGCTCACACCGGAAGATCCCGGAGCTGCCGCGCCTGCGGGTGCGGTCGCGGCGACGGCGCAGGCGCAAGCGAGCCCCGCCGAGAACTCACGTCGGTTCACGGCGTTCCCCCGCACGGCACCGCGGCACGGCCTTCAATGCACTGCCGTCCTGACCGCGACCCCCATCACTTCGAAGTGGGCGCCGCGCACCAGCTTCTCGGCGCCGATGAATGCGCGTGCCGGATAGTGCCCGGGAAAGTAGCCGCGGTAGACGGCGTTGAATTTGTCATAGAGCGCGAGATCAGTGCAGTAGACCGTCACGGACACGAAGTCGTCCATCGTGAGCCCGGCGGCCTCCACCGTGTGTTTGACCGCATCCATGACCGCTTTCGCCTCGCTGTCTGCATCCGCCGGAACGCTGCCGACACGCGCATCGAGGCCGATGTGACCGGCGACATACAGCGTGTCGCCCGCGAGGACGGCGTCGCTGAAGGGCAGCGCAGGTGATCCCGGTGCGACGGCGTGCGGGATGTACCTGGGTGGCGTGGCGGCGGCGGCCGGCGCGATCACGCCGAGCGCCGCGATCACGGCGAGCGCTGCGATCGCGGCGAGCGTTGCAGTCGCGCCGGGCGCGGCGAGCGCGTGCCGCGAGCGGCTGCGGGCGAGAGAGACGGTGCGTTGCTGCATTGATTTATCCCCGAAAGAGCGACACGGTGACGCATCCTACCAGCGCTCGGCATTGCGGGGCGCGGCGCGCGCCACGCCGAGCGCGATCACCATGCCGAACAGCACGACGTGCGAGAACAACTCCCCGAGCACGTTGGGGAGTGAGGGCAGGCGAAAGTGTACGCGCGACAGCGGCAACACGATGAAATGCATGGTGACGTACATCGCCACCCCGAACGCCGCCCCGCTCACCAGCGGCCGCCGTGTCAGAACTGAAAGCCGCCGGCTCGCGCCCCAATAGATGAACGCCGCGCCGAGCGCGATGAAGAAGTGCAGCGCAGCGCCGAGCGCAACCGTCCAGCCTGCGAGCGTGAAGGCAGTCGGGCCGAGCACCCCGCTCGCGATTCCGCGCAGCAGCCGCGCGGGGTTCACCCCCTGACGCCCATAGAAGACGAACGCGAAGGTGATGTCGAATGTCCCCGCGAGGAGACCGGCAACGGCGACGGTGCGCCACGCCTGTCGCAGTGAAGGCGTTGGGACGTCGTCGGCCCGCCCGGCCATGTCAGCGCCGCGTCGGCGTTGGCAGCCGCCAGCTCCCGCCTTGCCCCTCGCCCGGGCGCTGCCACTCGCTCCCGTGCAGATCGGAACCGGCGAACAGATCCGCGACACACGCTGCGCCCTCGAGCGCGAGCAGTGCCCGCTTGATGATGAGACCCCCGCCAAAACCGGTCAGCGAGCCGTCCGCGCCGATGACGCGATGGCAGGGCACGATGATCGGCAACGGGTTGCTACCGTTGGCAAGACCCACGGCGCGCGCCCCGCCCGGGCGGCTCAGGCGTTTCGCGAGCTCGCCGTAACTGACGGTCTCGCCGTAGGGAATCACCCGCAGCGCTGACCAGACGGCCAGCTGGAACGGTGTGCCCGCGGGCGCAAGCGGCAAGTCGAACGTGCGGCGCGCGCCCGCGAAATACTCCTGCAGCTGCGCGAGCGGCTCGGCGAAAGGCGCCGGGTCGTGGCGCCAACCGTCCGGGGCGCGCAGCGGTTGCGGTCCGGCCTGGAAATGCACCCGCCGCAGCGCGTCGGCGCTGCCGGCGAGCAGCAGCCGTCCGACCGGCAAATCGGTCTCGCACCAATACCCCGCGACCGGCTGTGCGCTCATTACGCGAAGATGCTACGCCCCGGCGCAGGCATCGGTCGATGGCGTGCGCCGTCGACCGGCACGGCGCGCTCGCTCGCCGCGCGCCACAGGTGGATCACGGCGTAGCCGCGCCACGGCTGCCAATCCCGGGCGCGCAATTCGAGCTCGTGCACGCTGAGCTGCCGTCCGGGAGGTGCCGCCAGACGGCGCAGTACCAGATCCCCCGTCGGCAAGGCGTCCGGCTCCGCAAGTGCACGCAGCGCGACATACTGCGCCGTCCACGGACCGATGCCCGGCACTGCGGCCATGGCCGCGGCCACCTCCCCGGGTGCGGCGCTGAAGTCGATGCGCCCCTCGAGGACCGCACGCGCGAGCGCGTGCAGCGTCGCGGCCCGTGAGCGGGTGATGCCGAGCGCGTCGAGATTCGCGGCGGCCAGCGCTGCGGCCGTTGGAAAAAGGTGCGTCAGCCCGTCACTGCCGGATGTGATGGGAGTGCCGGCCTGCGCGACCAGCCGCGCTGCGAACGTGCGCCCGGCGGCGACGCTCACCTGCTGCCCGAGCACGGCGCGCACCGCGCACTCGAACGGTTCCCAGGCACCGGGGATGCGCAATCCCGGCCGCTGCCGCAGTAGCGGTCCGATCAGTGCATCGGTGGCCAGCTCGAGGCCGATGCGCTGTGGATCGGCGGCGAGATCGAACACGCGCCTGGCTGAGGAGGACAGCTGCAGGAGCGCCGCCGGGGGTGCGCCGGCGACGCGCAGCTCGAGCGCATGCTCACCGGGCGAGGCACTCACGCGGATGAGGGCGGGTCCGCCCTCGCACGCCACGGTGCGCGCGTACCCGCGGGCATCGACGCGCTCGACGCCCGTGACGGCGCGCGTCGCCAGGAAGTCGCGCATATGGGTCCAGTCGTACGGTGGACGATAGGCGAGTCGCAGCACCACCTCCTCGGAGCCGCTGCCGCCGCGCCGCCCGGCCCGGCGCAGCTCACGCGGCGCGCGCTGATAGGTATGGCGGAAAGCATCGTTGAAACGCCGGCAGCTGCCGAAGCCGGCCGCCATCGCGATCTGGGTGATGGGCAGAGCGGTCTGCTCCAGCAGGCAGATCGCGAAATGCAGCCGGCGCGTCTGGGCGACCGCCGACGGCGAGGCGCCGACGTGCCGGCTGAAGAGACGCAGCAGGTGTCGCGGTCCGATGCCGAGCCGCGCGGCAAGCGCCTCGACCGAGTCCTCATCGAGTGCTCCCTCGTTGATCAGCCGCAGTGCGCGGCGTACGACCGCTGCGGTGCCGAGCCATGCCGGGGTCCCGGGCGCAGCCTCCGGACGACATCGCAGGCAGGGACGAAAGCCCGCGGCCTCCGCGGCCGCGGGAGTGCCGAAGAAGCGCACGTTGGCACGCTTGGCGTAGCGCGACGGACAGATCGGCCGGCAGTAGATGCCGGTCGAGGTCACCGCGATATAGAACTTGCCGTCGAAGCGCGGATCGCGGCTGATGCGCGCGCGATTGAGCGCCTCCGGATCGAGGCCGCAGATGGTCTCCATGGGAGCGAGAATACGCGGCCGAGGCGTTGCCTAGTAGCCAGTTTCGGACCTGGCGGCGGGCGGGGCGGGACGGTGACTGCGGCGCCACGAAGTGCCGCCGGGGAGCGCAGTTGGTTTAAAGTGCCGCCTCGCTCAACTCACCCCGCGGCGGCGAGCGATTCCTGCTGGGCGATCGCCGCCGGTCTCGGGCGGGCGTGGTTCGCAGGACCGCGGCGCGCGAGACTTCTCGGCCGCGCCTCGGGGTTGACCCTGATCAGCGGTGGGATCTGGCTGTCGCTCGCGCGGCGGCCAGGCTGATCACGCGGCCGCAGACCTCGCGCTCGCCGGGCCCTAGCCGTTGTCGCGGGCCGCGGCGCGCGCATACGCCGGCCGCGCGACGATGCGCTTCACGTACTCTTCGATCAGCGGTGATTTCGGCAGCAGCGGGCTCTGCGCAAACAGCGCGAACGTCGTGCCATACAACACGTCCAGGGCCGAGAACTGCTCACCGAGCAGGTAGGGGCCGCTCGCGAGCCGCTCCAGGACGACGGGCATCGCTTCCTCCACCGCGACCCACCCGGCCATGCCGCGCGGCACCTCGACGTTCATGAACTTCGAGACGAACGCCGGCTCGAGCACGTCGCCATAATAGGCGAGCCAGGAAAGGTATGCGCCGCGTTGCGCATCGCCGATCAGCGGACCGATGTGGTTCTTCGGGTATTTATCGGTCAGATAGAGCGCGATGGCCGAGGATTCGAACACCACGGTGCCATCGTCCGAAATCGCCGGCACTTTGCCGTGCGGATGTGGATTGGCGGGATCGACGCTACCGGTGCCGTCGCGACTGCGGATGGTCACGAGGCGAATGGTGTAGGGAGCCTCGAGCTCCTCGAGCAGGAAGATGAAACGTGCCGAGCGCGTCTTCGGGCGATGATAGAGCGTGATCATGGAGCGCCTCCACGACATTGACCGCCGACATACTACGCAATAATCCCCCGCGCGTGGCACGCGCTTCGTACAGCCGCCTGTGCGCCACGGACTGCAAATCGGCACCATGACAACGGCCGCCGATCGCCGGCGCAGTCGTGGCGAGCGCGTTCCTGCTGTAGCGGCGTCCCGGCGCCGGTGTCGGCGGCAGCCCCGAGGGTGGCGGATCAGCGCAGCGATTTCAGCGACGCAAGCGTCGCTTCGCGCAGCCCGCCGATGGCGTCATCGATGCGGTTGGCGCTGCTCTCATCCTCCTTGCCGAGACCCTCCCAGTTGTCACTCCACACTTTCTGCAGCTGTGCCGCTCTCGCCGGCACCGGCGGCGGCGCGAGGGCCGACAGGTCGCGAATCACCAGGACATACACCCAGCCGGTGCGCGGATTACCACCGCTCGCGTCGCGGTCGTACTGGGCGAGGAACACCACGCGCTCGAGATCAGCGAGGCGGGTCAGAAGCTCGAACGTCGCGGTACGAACGTTGCGGTTGTGCTCGGTGCGCTCGTTGCGCCAGGTGTTGTAGCTGAGGCTCGTGAGCGCCACCACGAGGCTGATGAGGGCCACGGCATTGTCACGCAGCTGCTGGCGCACAGTGCTCATACTGCCGAGCCATCATACCCGCTGTGCTCGCGGGCTGGATCGTGCGCGCGCCGTGACCGACAATCCTGCGGCAGCGATTCGCCACGGAGTACTCAAGATGGCTGCCCGGCGCAAGCGCCGCACCGCAACGGCGCGCGAACAGGAGCTTCCCGGCGCCTACAGCTCGCCGCCCTGCTTCCTGCACGAGCTCGAGCCGCCGCCGCGGCCCGCGCCCGCGCGCGGTGTCGGCATCAAGCGCGTTTATGATGCCCCCGAGCACGGCGCTGCGCCGGTGGTTCCACCATGATCCCGCGCGTTGGCGCGAGTTTGGGGCGCGCTATCGCGCCGAGCTGCGCGCGCATGCCGCCGGGCTGCAGGCGCTGCGAGAGCGCGCGCGCCTCCAACGGGTGACGCTGCTCTACGCTGCGCGCGACCCGAGCGTGAATCACGCTGTCGTCTTGCAGAGAGTGTTGCGGTGCTCGACGCGGGGCCGCGCTATACCTTAACGAACCCTTAACGGCGCGCTCCGCGCCCGCCATCCCGGCACGGTCAGCCGCCGCCGGCGACGTGCGTTTTCAGCTTCAGGTGAACTGATGAGGAGCCGCAACATGCGTGGCATTGTCAAAGGGCTGGTTGCGTTCGGCGTCATCGCTGCGCTCTCGGGCTGCGTGATCGCCCCGGTCGGCCCACCCCGCGCCTACGTCGGCGCAGCGGTCGACGCGCCCGCTCCGGTCGTGGTGGTCCACGGGGGCTACTACTGGCATCGCTGGTAATCGCCCTCGCGCACCGCGCCTCCGCACCTTCGGTGTGCGGAGGCGCGTTTCGATCATCAATCCGGCATGACGCGCTTACTCGGCGCTCATACCGAGTGACATCGCCGCTACGGTGCGATGCGCGTCGCCGATGAGGTTCCGGTCAGATCAGCCGTCATGTTGCCGTTGAGATCGTACATCTTCAACTCGTTAAAACCGCTGTAAGAATTGAAGTCGTGAGACAAGGTGTCGGTCTCGGTCTCGTTGAAATACCCTGTCAGTGCCCCGTTGTCGTACAGCCAGCCGAAGTGGTTGCGAGAGACGTGGTGCGCGTCGATCACCTTCCACGAGCCCATGCAGATATTGCCGTCAATGGGAGGGAAGTTGATGTTCTCCCACTCGGTGCCGTCGCTATGCCACTGAATGAATGCCTCGCCCCCCGGGGCACCCTCTGTAATGTAGGCGACGTGCCAGGTGCCAACGATGGAATTGTGCGACCCGAAGTTGTGCTTGCCCACCGCAGCGCCGAGCATACGCGGCATCCCGGACAACGCCTGGGGGTTTCTCGGATCCGTGCAGCCGGCGGTCGCCGGTAGCGCGTACATTCCCGAGCTGAGCGTAAGCGCACTCAAGATGAATAGCGTTTTCATGGCCTGGCCTCCCCTTCGAGTGGTGATGTGATTGCTCTTTCGTGTTGCTTGCCTTGTTGATCTTGTCTGAAGCAGCGCACGTACCGGCCATTGGCGTGGAGCCGTGCCGGGCCTGCATGATAAACCGCCGGCCGGTGTGTTACCGCGGATTCCGTGCTGCGCCGCGTGATTCCGCGCAGCGCCTCCGCTAGTATCCGCTGCGCGCCGCCCCACGCGACCCACACCCGATGCGCGTCATACCGACCCTGTTGGCATTGCTCTGCCTGCTGCTCGCACCGCCCGGCGCCGGCGCACAAGTTCGTCTGGTGGTCGGCCCGACCCCGATCCCGCAAGGCAATGCCCGTGCCGCGGGCGACCTCACCGCCGTCAACGAGAAGCTCGCCTTCGCCCTCGCGGTCGAGTCCGCCCCACCCTATGGCGTGCCACACGGCGCGCTCGTGGCGATTGCGCCGGTGCGGGCCGGGCAGATCACCCGCAATCGCGTCGCGTTCGCCGACTTCGTTCCCAACGGCTGGTCGGCCTGGCCCAACACCTCCCATCACGTCGACGTCCTCGAGCGCGGGCCGCGGCAGGTGCGCATCCGCACCGTGCGCAACTACGGCGAGGCGACCATTACGACGCTCTACACCCTGAGGGCCGGCTCCGACCGCATCGCCATCAGCACCACTATGAGCAACGGCGGCAAGCGCGCCCTCACCGGCCTGCTGTCGGGCCTGACACTCTGGCCCAACAGCGGGTTCCTGTTTGCGGTACCCGGCCTCGCCGCGGTGAGCGAGGGCAAGGCTGACGGCGCGCTGTCCGATCGCGTGGTTGCCTATGATGCTGACTGGACGGTGACGCTGCACGCTCCCTATCTCGATCACGTCACCTCGGGTTCGCGCGACTTGCTGCGACTGCACACACTCCGGCCCGGCGAGAGCCGTAGCTTCAACGGCTGGCTGCAGGTCGGATCGAGCGGCGATCTCGCCCCGGTCGTGGCGGCCGAGATCGCACAGCGCAAGCTGCTCTCGGGCAGCGTCCACGGCACCGTCCTCGGCCGCGACGGTGCGCCGCTCGCGCAACCGGTGGTCGTGATCGAGAAGGACGGCCAGCCTTACGCGTGGGTGCTGGGGCACGATGGCAGTTACCGCCTC